>OLIF01000009.1_pt1 | contig 318848 bp, 253 predicted proteins | sample 1609681 | NCBI WGS metagenome assembly OLIF01 (sample SAMEA4350143, study PRJEB24818) | metagenome | biome: human; feature: gut; material: faeces | place: Denmark | collected 2013-09 | reverse complement strand
ATAATGCGGATAATATAGACATTACCTCAAACCAAAGTGTCCAATTGAAAGAGGGTATGAGCTATACAATGAAAATACAGTTTAAGAGAAGCCCCGGAATAAACGTTCCGGCAGGTAGCATCAATCTAAGCAATCCGAAAAAAGCATGTACCAATGATGATAAGCAAAAGTTATCAAAATTGGTATTTGCTGACGGCAATTTAAAAAGCACCGGGGCGAGCAATAACTATGTATGGACAACCAACAAAGAATACGGTTACTATTATCAATGGAAAAAAGACTATAATGGAAACAATATCGATCCGTGTGCCAGACTGAATCCCACAACTTATGGAAGTGATTGGCGATTACCTACACGCAATGAGTTCGAAAGGTTGGGAAGATGCAATAATGTACAGAAAGTCTCCAATGGAGTGAATGGTATATGGTTCCTTAATGCTACAACCGGTATTTTCCTGCCATTAGGTGGTTGGCGTAATTATACCCCAGGAACAACCGCAGACGACTGGCCAGGAACTTTTGGACAATATTTTACGGATGAATCAATTAATACTACTGATTGTTACAGATTGGATATATCTCCCGGAGAAGGTAAGACCGATGTCAATAGCACACTAAAGAGAATGGCATACACAGTTCGTTGTGTCAAAGGGCCCAAACTATAATATTTACCTTTAAACAAAAAAGAATGAAAACAGAACGGTTCTTCATCAAATTTGGTGGTAAGTTTTCTTTTACTCATGGAATCTAATTCAGTTCTCGGAAGTGTAAGCCCTCGTTTATAGTTGACAAAAAAGCAGGTATCCCGGCTTTCCCCCGAAGAGTCCATCCATGAGGTGAAGAAGCGAATTTTAGAATAAACCATCTGAAAATCAATATCTTTAAAGAGTAAGATTTCTATCCTCAAAAGCTTTGTTTTAACACAGAGTTAAAGCTTGTTCTTTGGATGTAAATAACAAGTTCTTTAAATGCAAAAGCCTTATTATTTGCGCATAAGAACCTGACGAACTACAAAAGGCGTTAACAATGTTAATTGAAGAAAGGTATAAGGATGAAGATACCGGTCCGGACGGCGCAAATTCACTTCCGAAACTTGAGTTATCTTATTCAGCCGGTGTCTGGTTTTTCTTATTAAAGCAAGCAAAAAGGACAATTATCAACTTGAAAATAAAGAAATAAAGAATTCACCACCAAATTTGAAGAAGAACCAACAGAACTTTAAGGTTGGCTGATCAATAACACTACTGAAAATAAAAAAGCAAAATCTTAATCCTGAAAAGTGCCGGAAATCTAACTTTGGTTGATGCGATGAATGAAATGAAGAAACAAGCCAAATATGTACCAAAAACGGCTCTTCATAGCACCAAGCAAAACACCACTATCGAAACTCTTACGACTAACAACAGAGATATTATTGACAATCCACAGTCTAATATTTTCAAAGATATTGCATAAATCAAAAGGTGCGAGGCAACCGATTCGGAATGAATCAGTTGCCTCATTATAACTTTAATCATTCCTCCAACAAAATTCCAAGCGCACCGCTTGAAGGGAAATCTAAAATACTCCAGTGACAACAGTCCCTAAAAAGCAAGCACAAAAATTGAACTAAAGGAAACATCATTCCTCTGATAATAAACACCTTATATGTAATATCATGTTTCAAAGGACGTTCGTCTGATGCAACAAAGATAAATCTCTTTTTTTATTCATGCAAATCTTTTTACATTGTTTTAATTATCAGCGATTTATCTACCCCCCCTTGCATCCAGTGCAGAGGGTAAAAATGGTGTTTCAAAAAACGAACGTTTTTTGAAACACCATTGTGTATCCAAGACCGTTATATCTGATTGTAATACACAAACTTACGCATAATAAAAGTGGTATCAAACAGCCTTTCCGGACCTATACGAGAATGTATAAGTCCGCAATGTGTCTTTGATACGATTATTCACTTTAATATCTTAGTATATGAATAGAACTTTTATTACGCGAGAGTGTCTCGGTAAAGCCTTATGGCTGTGTTTGTGCCTTTCGATAACAGGATGTGCGGAAGATAACAGAATAACTCCCTTATCTCCTGACAGCGGGGATACTGCCGACGAGCTAATCCCCATCCATATCAGTCTGGCAGGTAACAACGACTATCATTCTTCCTCTTTTAACGACGCTTCGCCCCGTAGCCATCCTCCCTTGATCGCCGAATGGGTGGGGATAAAAGCTTTCTCCCCTACACGCACGGGAGAGCAACCGGACTATGAAGGTCCCCGGATAGCCTCGATGGAACTGACGGAAGATATCCTCCCCCAAGTAAATACCCGTGCGGCAACAGTGCCTGTGGGAGTTTATTTCCGGCTGATTGTTTTCCGGAAGTCCGGAAACAACTATGTCTTCCAGTCGGCGGCCGATTACACCTCAAATGGTACGGGCACTCCTGTACTCAAACAGGGGAAATTGCTAACACGCTCGGGAACGATACGCGTGGTGGGCTACTCTTTTAATACCACTGCCGCTGCCGACTTGGGAACTATACCTTCCACGTATGCCTACAACAGCAGCACAGTATCTATCCCTAACATGAACAAGGACTTCATGACCTTCGATTCCGGAGATATAACGAATGTAAACAGCCTCAGCCACAATCTTCTTCCGGTGAGCTTCGGCCAGAAGCTATGTAAATTGACGATTACCATCAGTCCTACCGGATTTCCAAGCAATACGATCAGCAATTGCACGGGTGTATACGTAAAGCAAGGGGGAAATTCCACATCGTGGAAGATCGGTCCTTCGACCAATGTGGTAGCCGCCAACACGAATAATACGGCGGCATTCAGTCCGAACACGACCCTGAGTACAACCATACGCATGGTTCCGTTTGCAGGGGCCAGGACCATTACAGTGCATTTCAATACGTTGACAATAAACGGACGGACCGTGCCCAACAATACGGAAATCACCTCCACCCAAAGCGTGCAACTGAAAGAGGGAAAAAGCTATACGATGAAAATACAGTTTAAGAAAGCCATCGGAATTAATGTACCCTACGGTGATATTAATCTCACACAAAATGGGTGTACAGCAAACGATAAGACCATCTTATCAAAACTCCGATGGGCTGAAGGTAATCTCAATTCCCAAAGCAACTACAATCTGACATGGGCTTCTTCTACTACCGATTACGGTTACTATTATATATGGAAGAATGTATACGTATCATCCGGTTATACAGGTTATGGTGCTGTCGATCCTTGTACACGTCTTGACGAAAGTAAATACGGTAGCGGTTGGCGTACTCCAACAAGAAATGAATTCACAAGTCTCTCCCGCTGTAGTAACAAGCAATTGGTAAAGTATAACGGTACCCAAGGTATGTGGTTTATGAATAGCTCGATCGGTCTATTTTTGCCTGCTGCAGGCTGGCGAGACGGCAACAAAGGTAGTGGTACTGCTGCTACCACTTATACCGATGGCACAGGCAGCTACTACTGGAGTAGTGACCTCAACGGCAATTCAGGCTACGGTCTTTACATCCGCAATAATGACGTTTTCGTAGACGGTAACGGTGATAGGCAGTCCGGCGTTTCTGTCCGATGTGTTCGCAATCTTTAGTGAGTTTACCAAATGGGACCAGAAGCCAGTGAGCCTGACACTTTAAAGAACGGGCTTTCTGGCTCTGCACAAACACCTATACTACATCAAGCTCCGCCCATCACTGATAAACCTGTACCGGAAGTTCTCCCCTTAAAGCACCCAAAGCATTCAATGCCAAAGCCTCCATCTCATCTTCTCCCGGATACACGAAGACGGGAGCAAGGAAAGAGATACGTTCCCTTAAACGGGAAATTACGTAATCAGAATAGGCAATGCCTCCGGTCAGCAGGATAGCGTCTACCTTTCCATACAAAACAGTAGAGGCAGCACCGATACTTTTGGCCACATTATAGATCATGGCATCGAGCACCAACCGGGCATGATCATCACCTGCCTCAATGGACTGAATAACGGCAGGAATATCAGTAGTTCCCAAATGGGCGGTAAGCCCGGCACGGCCCGAAATTCGTTTCTTCAATTCATCTTTGGTGAATTTCCCGCTGAAACAGAGGTCTATCAGTTGTCCGGCGGGAAGAGTTCCGGCTCTTTCGGGTGAGAAAGAACCTTCTCCATCCAGTGCATTATTGGCATCGACTGCACGCCCGTGACGATGGACCGCAACGGAAATGCCTCCTCCCAAATGGCAGACAATCAAATCAAGATCTTCATAATGAGTGCCATGTTCGGCAGCATAACGACGGGCAATAGCTTTCTGATTCAGTGCATGCCAGATAGTGATACGCGGCATCAAGGGCGAACCGGTAATGCGGGCAACCTCTTCCAGTTCGTCCACCACACCCGGATCTGCAATAAACGCCCGGCACCCGGGTAAAGCTGCGGCCAATTCATCGGCTATCAAACCTCCCAGATTGCAGGCATGCGTACGCATGGCATGGAGGGTATCCCGCTTCATAGCTTCGTTAACCTCATAAACTCCACCGGGAATAGGCTTCACCAAACCTCCGCGTCCAATGACAGCATCGAACTGGAAAGGAATATCATTTGCCTCCAACTCCCGGAGGACAAGTGATTTACGAAACTCAAACTGGTCGATCACCTGGGGGAAGGCAGACAACTCTTCTACTGTATGGCGGATGTTGCGTACCAACAAAGGAGTTTCGTCTTCATAAACGGCAATCTTTGTTGAAGTGGAACCGGGATTGATAACAAGGACCCTTTCACTCCGTCCATTCCTTGCAGAAGGGGAAGTGGGGATTGCATTCAGTTTATCCATATTCTTAGTTTAATTATGATCATCATTCGGAGCATCTTCCTCCCTCTGCCGACCGGGTAGAAGCCGTCAGGCATGCCATCGCAATGCTATAATACTTGGAAAGTCCGGAATCACTACGTGACGGTAGCACCACCGGACAAATGGGGCCTTGCAGCAATCCTGCCATATCGGCCTTGGCAAATAATGAAACAGACTTATAAAAAGCATTGGCCGACTCGATATTAGGGAATATCAATACATCTGCCTGCCCGTTGATAGGCGATACAATTCCTTTAATATCCCCGCTGGCCTGCTCGCAGGAAGTACGAACATCCAACGGGCCATCAATAATAACATTGCCAAACTCTCCGGCTTCGGCCAACTCCACGATATTAACATAATCAAGAGAATGGGGGAACTTGGCACTTACCTTCTCCGTACAATGAATCAAAGAGATGCGCGGCTGCTCTATCCCAAACCTCCGGCAGGTACAGATGGCGTACCAAACCATCTCAATACGTTGTTGTAAAGTGGGCCGGGGAATAACAGCCGCATCCGAAAAGAACAATAATTTATCATACGTCGGAATCTGCATTACAGCCAGGTGAGTCAGGATCTTTCCTTTGGGTAGTAGCCCTTTCTCCTTGTCAAGAATAGCATGAAGCAGGTTGTCAGTATTAATAATCCCTTTCATCAAAATGTCGGCCCCCCCTTCCCGGACAATGCGGACCGCTTCACGCGCTGCCTCATCGGGATCTTCAATATGGATGGTCTTCACATAATCCGGATACCTTTGCAAGGTAGGATACTTTTGAAGGATGGCTGAGTCACCAATCATCAGAAATTCTGCAATACCCTCGTCAAGTGCACGGGCAATGGCATATTCTGTATTCGGATCATTGGCACAGACAACGGCAATCCGTTTCCGTCGGTTTAAGGTTTTTAGGTGTTCTGTCAGTTGGTCGAAGTTTCTAATAGGTTCCATAACGTTAGATTTTTAGCAAATATCAGAAAAAGGATCGAGAAGTACATCATGGTATACTGAAAAAATGGGTAAACCGGATAACATTTTGATATTATACAACGCTTTCATTTCTACGGATGCAGGTAATTTCGTTTTTTAATGTAAATTTGTATCCTGTTAAACACCTATAATCAAACAGAACCATGAAAACAAAAACTTTTTTCGCTCTTTTCTGCCTGCTGTGTATCAGTTCAGGCTTTTCATCGTGCCAACGTCATTCGCCTGACCAGTGGACATTGGTTTGGGAAGATAATTTCGACCAAAAAACAGGCTTTGACCCACAGGTATGGAGCAAAATACCACGTGGCAAATCGGACTGGAATAACTATATGACAGACTTCGACTCTTGTTTCGATATGCGTGACGGCAATATGGTGCTGCGGGGTATCATCAATTACAGCCAGCCCAATGACACAGCACCCTATCTGACCGGAGGGATTTATACCAAAGGGAAAAAGGCATTCAGCAACGGGCGTCTGGAGATACGTGCCAAGTTGAACGGTGCACGCGGCGAATGGCCGGCTATCTGGATGCTTCCGGTAGATGCTCCCTGGCCGATGGGTGGAGAAATCGATATTATGGAACGTCTGAATCACGACACAATCGCTTACCAGACTATACATACCAACTATACATACAATCTGGGCATCAAAGACAATCCGTTGTCACACTCCGTAGGTACGATCAATCCCGATGACTACAATGTATATTCGGTAGAAATGTATCCGGACAGCATTGCATTCTATATCAATGATACGCATACTTTCACCTATCCCCGCATCGAAACAGACAAAGAAGGGCAATTTCCTTTCGATCAGCCTTTCTATCTGCTGATCGACATGCAACTGGGTGGCTCGTGGGTAGGAGCTGTAGACCCGAAAGAACTTCCTGTGGAAATGCATGTAGACTGGGTAAAATTCTACCAGAAGAAATAAACTAAAACAAATTCACTGAATGAAGATACAATTCCCCCCATTCCTGCACGAAGGCGATAAAGTTGCCATCGTATCGCCTTCGGGCAAGATAGACAATATGTTTCTGAGAGGTGCCAAGGCGCAACTGGCGTCTTGGGGACTGGTCCCTGAAATGGGGAAACACGTCCGTAGCTCCTGGGGATGCTATGCCGGCACCATCCGGCAGCGCGCTTCGGACTTTCAGACAGCAATGGATGACAAAGAAATTAAGGCGATTTTATGTAGCCGTGGCGGCTACGGAGCGGTTCATCTTATTGAACGGCTCGACTTCACCCGTTTCCGTGAACACCCGAAGTGGATGATCGGATTCAGTGATATCACAGCGCTCCATAATCTATTTCAGTACAACGGGTTTGCTTCGTTACATGCTCCTATGGCACGCCATCTCGCAGTAGAAGCGGCCGACGATCCGTGTTCACTGTACCTGAGGGATATACTTTTCGGTAAACTGCCTGCATATAAATGTAAGCGTCACAAGTTGAACCGACTCGGCACAGCCAAGGGTATTCTGCGTGGTGGCAATATGGCAGTATTCCACGGCCTTCGGGGAACTCCATACGACATACCTCCCGAAGGGACAATCCTGTTTATCGAGGACGTGGGCGAACGTCCTTATGCCATCGAGCGCATGACGTATAACCTGAAATTAGGGGGCGTACTTGAGAAGTTGTCAGGCCTTATCATCGGACAGTTTACCGAATACGAAGAAGATCGTGCCATAAAGAAAGACCTTTATGGTGCACTCTTCGATCTGGTAGAAGAGTATAATTATCCGATCTGCTTTGATTTCCCCGTAGGGCATGTAACGGAAAATCTGCCACTGATCAATGGGGCGGAAGTAGAACTTATATCCGGAAAGAAAGGAGTAGAATTGTTAATAAACCCTCCTATCTGACCTACCCTACTGCGAAAATGACTAATTTTGAGGCCTTAACCCCAAAAGCATAATTATGAAAAGAAATTCTATGCTATTACTGACAGCTTTTATTTTGTTATCCGCCTTTTCTTGCGGAACGAACAACAACAAAACCAATTCAGTTCAGGAGCCTGAAAAGAATATAACCGTGAAAGCACCACAATTCGATGCAGACAGCGCCTATAAATACATACAGGCACAAGTGGACTTCGGCCCTCGCAATCCGAACAGTAAAGGACATGCAGCATGTGGAGAATATCTGGCTGCTAAGCTGGCAGAACATGGGGCCAAAGTGACTAACCAGAATGTGGAACTGCCCGCCTATGACGGCACGCTGCTGAAAGCACGCAATATCATCGGTTCATTCAAGCCCGAAAGCAAAAAACGCATTGCCCTTTTTGCACACTGGGATACACGTCCGTGGGCAGACAATGATCCCAACGAGAAGAATCACCACACACCGATATTAGGTGCCAACGACGGGGCGAGCGGTGTGGGCGTGTTGCTTGAAATAGCCCGACTGATCAATCAGCAGCAACCGGAACTGGGAATCGATATTATCTTTTTGGACGCAGAAGATTATGGCGCTCCCCAATTCTATAAAGGAGAGCATTTAGAGGAGCAATGGTGTCTCGGTGCACAATATTGGGCACGCAATCCGCATGTGGAAGGCTATAATGCCCGTTTCGGTATCTTGCTCGATATGGTAGGCGGCAAAGATGCCACTTTCTTTAAGGAGGTGTACTCGGAGAAGTTTGCCCGTGGAATCAACAAAAAGGTATGGAAGAAGGCTAACGACGCTGGTTACGGACGTTACTTTATTAACGAAACAGGTGGGCAGATCACTGACGACCATCTGTTTATCAATCGGCTGGCCGGCATCCCGACTATCGACATCATTCCGAATGACGAAAATTGTGAACTGTCCAGCTTCGGACCGACTTGGCATACCGTAAACGACAACATGGATGTTATCGACAAATCGACACTCAAAGCCGTGGGCCAGACCGTACTGGAAGTTATCTATAACGAGAAATAATTATTCAATATGACAATCAACGAATTACAAGACGAAGTCATTGCCGAGTTCAGTGACTTTGACGACTGGATGGACCGCTACCAGTTGCTTATCGATTTAGGAAACGAACAAGAACCGCTTGACGAGAAATATAAAACGGAACAGAATTTGATTGAAGGTTGCCAGAGCCGTGTGTGGCTTCAGGCAGACGAGGTAGATGGAAAGGTAATCTTCAAAGCAGAAAGTGATGCACTGATCGTAAAAGGTATTATCGCCCTGCTGATAAAAGTTGTTTCGGGACATACACCGGACGAGATTCTGAATTCGGAACTTTACTTCATCGACCGCATCGGGCTGAAAGATCATTTATCGCCCACCCGCAGCAACGGTCTGCTATCAATGGTAAAACAAATGCGAATGTACGCATTGGCATTCAAAGCCAAAGGGACAAAAGGTTAATCTCCTCATTCTATATCGCCACAGTGGGCACACAGAAGGTCCGCTGTGGCAAATCAAGGATCTTTTTCATCCACTTGATATTCCAGAATATCCCCCGGTTGGCAATCGAGTACTTTGCAGATTGCCTCAAGGGTAGAAAAACGAATTGCTTTGGCCTTTCCCGTTTTCAGGATAGAAAGGTTGGCAGGTGTAATGTCTATCTTCTCCGCCAACTCCCCCAAAGATATCTTTCTTCGGGCCATCATAATGTCAAGGTTTACTATTATAGCCATAATTCCATTAATTTTTCAGTGTCCGGATTCAGATAGTAAGGTCTTGCTCCTCTTTCATCTTTAACCCGATGGCGAATACTTCGCCTACAATCAGCGAAACCAGTCCTAAAATGACCAGCATCACAGAGTCAATACTTGTCTCCATAGAGTAGCCGGATAATGAAAAGACTGAGGACAGTTCATAATCATTCATCAAAGCCGGCACCGCTTCACTAATAAAACTCAGCAACAGGGTGACTCCCAACCAACGTAACCTACGAACATTCTTCCAATTAAAAATATCCGATTTATTGATAGATACAATCAACTGCACAAACAGCACCGTAGATGCTATTACGGCCAAAATGGCAAGAAGCCCGGAGAGCACTTGCGCAACCATCAGCCAGGTGCTCCTGTCCACTTTTACATTCGTGATCAACTGTGTGTAAGCAACAGGCACATAAGATTGGGTCCGTTCATTGTAAACAGAATCTTTAAACGACGAAAAATCTTCGGGCATCAACGTAGCAATGCGAAGGTTAATAGCCTGTTCCACACTTTCATTGCCGGAATGGCTTATCTTCATGCCCTCGGAAAAGCCATGACCGAAATCACGCCCCATGTTGAATACCGAATAACAGAATACCAGAAATACCAGTAAACATAGTATGTTCAATCTTCTTTTCATATTATGACTTGTTTTTCAATCTTCATAGTTCAGTTTCACTCACTCTTTCTCCACACTCCCGGAATCGTAACCTGCTTTATCCGTAGGAAGCAACCAACGAACAGCATAGCGGCCACAGCTATCAGTATGTAATAAGATGTAGTATCGGTCACATCGCTAATCGTATCCGCATCGGGATAGGTCAGGCTCAATATCACAGAAAGGCTGTTATTCACAATGTGTATCAGGATACAGGGGATCAGGCTCCGCGTCCGGTAATAAACCCACGCCAACAGCAGTCCTCCGAAGAAGGCGGCAACTACCTGAGCCGGATTCAAATGGAATATTCCGAAAAGAAGTGCGGAAAGAAAAATCGCTTTCCGGGGAGAATATCGTTCAAGCAACGCCTTAGTAACACCACCACGGAATAAAAGTTCCTCAAGAACCGGTCCCAACAACGTGATGGCCACAATTCCCAACCAACCGGACTGTAAAGCATTAAACTGTTGTTCCAGAACATCAGGCACCCAAGATAAAACAGCAGTTAACAAGTCCATCAGAACAGTCATCGACAAGCCTATCAGAAAAGTGACCGTAAGAAACGGTAACGAAACGAATGACCAGCTCATTTTATTCTTAGGTATGTACCGGGCTTTCCATAAATAAAAAAACATCACTGCCATGGAAAGTAACATCGAAGGAGCCAGTGTCAACTCCGAAATCCGGGTGGCATCCATATTCCCACCATTCATACGGGCAACAACAGTAAAAGGAATACCTATCAGCCCACCACAGACAAGCTGGATCCCCAGATAAATAAGAATTAATTTGATCGCTGTTTTCATTCGGTTCTCTGTTTTAAATATGTACAAAGATAACGGTTTTAATTGACTACCGTTTCAGTAGCAGGGTGATTTGTACCATGTCCGTGCAAAACAGAGCTACACACAAACAAAGCTAACATAGAGATGGATACTACCAACATCGTAATGCTCATCAATGACTTTCCCATAAGATTGACTTTGGAGATTCGTTATGTTATTCAATAATAATTTATCGTTTTTCGATATGCAAAGATTGATATTAATTTCCACTTAAACAAGAAATCCGACAATTATTTATCGATAAACAATAAATATAGCATGTTTTTCGATATTAAGAGGGGCGCATATAGCCCACTCAGGGGCAAACAGAAAATACAAAATGTCAATTGACATTTTATTTATTCCCCAAAAGAGCTTCTACGTCGGCCGCATCCCGATGAAGTTGAGCTATCAGCCCGTCAATCCCATCGAACTTCAGTTCCGGACGGAGATACTTCACAAAAGAAATACGGATAAACTTATCGTAAATATTTGAATGGAAATGAAGGATGTTCACTTCTATCGAACGCTCGGGACCATTTCCTATCGTGGGGCGGGTACCGATATTCAACATACCGTTATAGGTACGCCCATCGAATGTGACATGAACCGCATAAACACCATCGGCAGGAATCAACTTATCAGGATCGTCCACACTGAGGTTGGCTGTAGGAAATCCGATCTTACGTCCCACTTGATAGCCACTCACCACCGTACCATCCAGAAAATAGTCGTAACCCAGACAACGGGACGCCATATCGACTTCACCCTGATGCAGCATCTTGCGAATAACGGAAGAGCTTACATGAAGATCATCACACACACAGGCACGGGCGCGAATTACCTCTATGCCCATCTCGGAACCATAACGGCAATAGTCTTCGAAACCTTCACTACGGTTGTGTCCAAAGCGATGGTCATAGCCGATGACGAGTGTCTGCACCCGATAACGGTCTCTTAAAAGATCAGACATAAACTCACGGGCAGTCAGGCGCGATACTTCCTGCGTAAAGTCAAGCATGAAACAATAGTCCACCCCTGTTTCCTCGAGCAGTGTCCGCTTTTCTTCCGGAGTAGTCAGCAGTTCCGGACGATAATCCGCTTTCATCACCTTACGGGGATGAACAGGGAAGGTAATTAATGCAGAGCGCAATCCACGAGCGGCAGCCAGCTCTCTGACTTGCCTGATCAGGAAACGATGCCCTGTATGTACTCCGTCGAAAAAGCCGATGGTAGCTACACAAGGTTCGGGTGTAAATGCCGGTATATTATGGATTATCTGCATGCTATGTCTTCTAAATTATTTATCTCCGGCAAAAAGTGGCCTCCAGTCTTCACCGGGTTTTACCGTATAAGTAGAGATACCCAATGCCTGGGCTCCCTGGCAGTTGGCCTCGGAGTCATCAATGAAGAAAGTTTCGTGCGGATCAAGGTTTGCGTCTTCAAGTACCCCCCGGAAAATCTCTTCGGCAGGCTTCACCATTTTCATTTCATACGAAAGGTACATCTTCTCAAAATAGTCTTCCACACGGAAGCCCCGATACGGAAATGCGTGCTCGCATGCCCACTTCCAATGTATCTCGTTGGTATTGCTCAGCAGATAGACCACATATTTTTCGCGGAGCTTCAGCAACATGTCGAGTTTAAAGCGAGGGATATCTACCAGAAAACTATTCCAGGCAGCATCGATTTGCTCGTCAGTCACTTTTTTTGTGAGCAGCCCACGGATATTCTCACGAAATTCAGCCGACGAGATCAATCCTTTTTCATGCTGCATAAAGATCCCTTGCTGAGAATACATACCTAACAATTCGTCTACTTTCTCTAATCCCAACTTCCGGAAGTTCTCCACACAACGCTGACGGTCGAGATTGATCAATACACCACCAAAATCAAAAATAAGGTTTTTAATTCCTTTTCTTTTCATCTCTATATTGTTTTAAGGTCTCACCCCATCCCCTCTTCCTTTGAGAAAGGATGGGGTGAGACCCCTCTTATTTCATTTCTGAGTTAAACGTTTGACAAAGCGGATCAGTTCACCAATCCATAAGACGAGAGAGGAAGAACCGATGATGATAAGCCATGTTTGCCAGTCAAGCGGCTCTGTACGGAATACAGCCCCACCGAACTGTACAATGAGGAACTGTCCGCCCAGAATAGCCAGTACTATCAGCTCCATACCGTATGATTTCGCAAGACCTTTGAATGCTGAGTCGGTAGTGCCAAACACACGGGCGTTGAACAGGTTCCAGAACTGGAGCATCACAAAGAAGGTGAAGAAAACGGTCAACCGCTGTACCGTCATTCCTCCATCGGCATTTGTGAAGTAATATATCATTGCCATCAGCACCACCAGAAAGACTGTACCGACACCGAATATATTTTGCCGCATCGCTTTGCTGATAATAAAATCAGTACTACGGCGTGGTTTATCATTCATAACGCTTTCGCTTGGCGGAATAGAGGCCAGAGCTAATGCGGCAAACGTATCCATAATGAGGTTTACCCATAACATTTGAGTAACAGTCAGCGGCAACTCCGTTCCTACAATAGAACCGAGCAATACGATGAGAAGTGCCACAAAGTTAATGGTCAACTGGAATACAATGAAACGCTGGATGTTCTTGTACAGCGAACGCCCCCACATCACGGCGGTTCCGATACTGTTGAAAGAATCATCGAGTAAGGTGATATCACTGGCCTCTTTGGCTACGGAAGTTCCGGTACCCATTGAAAGTCCCACCTGTGCATGATTAAGTGCCGGGGCATCATTGGTTCCGTCACCGGTCACAGCTACTACGGCTCCTTTCTGCTGGAGCAACTGCACCAGGCGCTGCTTGTCGGTAGGACGGGCGCGGGACATGATTTTCAGATCCATCACTCTATTCAGGGCTTCTTCATCGCTCAGTTCGGCGAAAGCAACTCCCGTTATACGGTTACGCTCCGTATCTTCCGGTTTCCACAATCCGATCTGGCGTGCAATCTCAGTTGCTGTGCCCGGAGTATCTCCGGTAACAATCTTAATACCGATACCTGCCGACTGGCACTTAGCCACCGCTACGGGTACATCGGGGCGTATAGGATCGGAAATAGCAACCACACCAAGGAAGTTCAGGTTGTTTTCCGACACAAGGGCCACACAATCGTCCGGTTCGTTGTCCTCTACTATGCGGAATGCAAAACCAAGTGTACGCATAGCCATATTCTGATAACTCAGCAACTGCGCTTCGACAGTGGAACGGTATTCCACACTATCCACACGACGACCGTCAAGAATCACCTCTTTGCATTTGCCAAGCACAATCTCAGGCGCACCTTTTATATATAGCACTTTCTTACCTATCAGCGGAGACTTCACCAAAGTAGCCATAAACTTACGCTCGGTAGAGAACGTCAATTGGTCGAGTACCTGCGCCCTTTCTCTGAGTTCAAGATAGTTACGGTTCTGACCGTTCAGCCACAACAACAAAGCAACCTCAGTAGGATTGCCCACCCCTTTTGGTTTTCCTCCCTCTCCCGTCTCTTCAAGAAAAGCAGTCGAGTTAGTACTGATTCCCTCTGCTATCAATTTGCTGATATCGTCATCTGCCAGCTTCCCGCCATCCTTCAAACCATAGAAGTTAGGCTCGTGCACCTGCATCAGGTTCTGCGTCAACGTACCGGTCTTATCTGTACAAATCACGGTAATGGCTCCCATCGTTTCGCAAGCGTGCATCTTACGAACCAGATTATTGGTGGCAAGCATACGGCGCATATTCAGGGCCAGACTGAGCGTTACGCTCATAGGTAACCCTTCGGGGACGGCGACCACAATCAAGGTGACTGCCATCATGAAGTATTTCAGGGTACGCTCCAACACCGGCAACCAGTCATGCCAGCCATTCAAAGCTCCAAAATCAAAATAGAGTACTACATCTTTTATAAAGAAAATAAGGAAAGCAAGCCCCGCTACGGTAAAACCGATTTTACCTATCAGGTTAGCCAGCTTAGTCAACTGGATATTAAGGGGCGTAGGTTCCGTGCTCTGCTCCGTACTCTGACGTGCCACTTTCCCAATCTCCGTGGCATCTCCCACACGAAGTACTTTCATCGATCCGTGACCGTCGACCACAGTCGTGCCACGCATCACCAGATTGGAGGCATACGTAGCTTCTTCATCAAAATCCGCCTCTACCGTTGTTTTATTAATTACCGGCTCTCCGGTCAGGTTCGATTCATTCACCTGTAAGGAGATGGCTTCTATCAGTTCTCCATCGGCAGGGATCTCCTCACCGGTTTCCAGTACCACAATATCACCGACTACCACATCCTTACGGGGAATCTCCTGAATGCGCCCATTACGAATCACCTTTACCAAAGTCTCTTCATTGACAGCATTCAGCAAATCAAACTTTTTGTTCGCATCATATTCAAAATAGAAACCAATGCCGGTTGCCAGCAGGATAGCAGCTATGATACCGATGGTTTCAGCATATTCATTCTCAATAATCGAGATGATAAGGGAGAACACAGCCGCAACGAGTAATACCCGTACAACAGGATCTTCAAATTTTTCCAGATAGAGTTTGAGGAGAGAAGGACGCTTGGGTGGCGTCAGCAGGTTAACACCATGTTTCTCCCGGCTTTGGAGGACTTCTTGATCAGTAAGGCCCAAATGAAAATAATCGTCGTTCTTTGCAGTCATGCAGATACATACATTAAATTAGAGGTTGCAAAAATACAACATAAATCCGGTATAGAATGTTTCTTAAATCTTTTTTAAGGATTCCAGTTTTCCCAACAAGATTCTCGATGAAATAGGCTTCGTCAGGAAATCGGTAAAGCCACTCTGCATAATCTTTTGGCGGTCTTCTTCGTAAGCAAAGGCTGTGAGAGCAATGATAGGCACAGTAGCCGACATTTGCCGGATAGCCTCCGTAGCTTCATAACCGTTCACCTCGGGCATACGAATATCCATCAAGATGATATCGGGCTGGTTTTTCAGGAAAAGGGAAATGGCTTCTTCACCATTATGTGCCCAATAGAGTTCGTAACGGGAAGCAAGGATGGCTTCACAAAGGCGATAATTATCTTCCATATCTTCTGCCACCAATACTGTCAGTTTCTTATCACCGTTTACCCCCGCGGCAGGAACCGACACAACAGAAGACGGTCTCTCCTGTTCTTTTTCAATAATTACCTTAGGTTTGATATCCGAATGTTCGGGCAAGGTAAACCAGAAAGTACTCCCCTGGCCTACCACCGATTCAGCTCCGATTTCCCCACCCAGTTTATTCACAATCGTCTTACAGATGGAAAGTCCCAGCCCGGTGCCGTTTTTATCACTCTGCAGACGTACGAAACGGTCGAATACACCTCCCAGCTTATCTGCTGAAATGCCCGAACCAGTATCGGTGACATAAAACCGAAGTCCATTCTCGCAAGGCTTATATCCGATACGGATGCTGCCTTCTGTGGTAAACTTGATTGCATTAGAAACAAAATTGGATACAACCTGGGCGATACGGTTCCGGTCGGAATGAACCATGCATGAGGGTAATCCGGCCTCGGTAATTATCTGTACAGGCGAATCATAACCGATCTTCATGTGGAACAACTGTTCCAGATCGGCCAGCAGCAGGTTGATGTCTACGTCGGAATACACAAACTCTAATGTACCAGCCTCAATCTTCGATAAATCGAGAATGTCATTCACCAATTGCAATAGGAGTTCACTATTCGTATGGAGTATTTCCAGATATTTCTGCTTTTCCTTTTCCTCGGTGGCAGCAGCCAGCAGTTCGGAGAAACCAACGATGGCATTCAATGGAGTACGGATCTCATGGCTCATGTTGGCAAGGAAAGCTGACTTGGAACGATCGGCGTTTTCGGCTTTCTCCTTAGCCTCGGCCAGCGCCTCTTCCGTATGTTTGATGGAAGTGATGTCATGCACCGTCAGTACCATACGGTCTTCACCATCCAGAGTCATAAAAACTCCCGAAATCATTACGTTGCACTTTATAAATTCATCTTCGCCTATGGCAATATTCAGTGAAGACTGCAGATCGGTAAACTCGCTCTTCTGACGAAAAGCAGCCCCGATAGCCCCTCTTACAGGACATTCCTGACAAAAAGCATGGGTTCCGCATCCTCCCTTGGCAGACAATGCATTCTGACATTGCAATAAATCACCGACGCGCTTTTCTTTACCATCAGGATTGAGGTGAGTCAAATCATAATAATTTGTTTTCAGGACTTTAAAATCAGAATCGATAACAAGGACATAAGCATGAATATGCGTTAGGATAGCATCAAACAAGCGATTTACATTCTCCAGTTTCCGGTCTGATGCAGATTGCATAAACTTACGTTTTCTTCTTTCCCACAGAAATGCTCCCAGAAAAGAGACACATACCCCTATTAATACAATCTGCCACATCATAATTTATAACTGCTTGATTAATGCTTTGTTGTTATGGCAAAGGTAGTGTTTTATTAACCAAAAAGAAAAAATAAGTGAACAATATATCCGATCCTTTTGTTATATTTGCATAAACTTTAAAAAAAGAGACGACATGAAGTACATTTGCACCGTTTGTGATTATATTTACGATCCGGAGACAGGTGATCCGGAAAGCGGAATCGAACCAGGAACACAGTTTGAAGATATCCCTGATGATTGGGTATGCCCCCTTTGTGGAGTTGGGAAAGAAGATTTCGAACCGTATAATGGATAACTTATAAACAACGGACGTTTTTGAACGATGAACAATAAACGATGAACCGTAAGTGTACCAATCACACTTTATTCATCATTTATCGTTCATCGTTCACGGTTCATCGACCTGTTAAGATGCTTTCTTTTCTTTTACGTCACTGCTTGCTTCCACTACATTTACCACATAGTCACCAAGCTTCTCGCATTCGGCAATAATATCCATATAATAAACACCCATCTGATAATCATATTCTTTATTGTTCACATCCAGAATGTTCTGATTCTTCAGTTGATTACGATAGTTATTTATTTCATTTTCAATATTGAACGACTTATTGACATCGATACTCTGATGCTCGGGTTTCTCAACCACGACAATCATTTGTGACAGGGCATCGTTCGTCAGCTTCATCATGAAGTGAATGTGTTCATACTGCTTCTCTGTAAAATCCTGATTTGTCTGTCGCTTCCGGGTGATGGTACGTGCCAGGTTATAACAACTGTCGCCGATGCTTTCAATCTCAGTCACCTCACGGAGCATGGCACGTATCTGGAGCTTACTTTCCGAACTTAATCGTCCCTCGGACACTTGATTCAGGTAATTGGCTATCTCCAGCTCCATGTTATCGCTGATATTCTCATACTTTTCAATCCGGCTGAATAATTTATTGAAGTCGTCATCTTTCTCCGTATGCAGCAGATCCTGCACCATGCCGAACATACGGTGAATACGTTCGGAGAACAAATGGATTTCCTTGCGGGCCTGAAGTATCGAAAGTTCGGCCGTGGAAAGCATGCCACCGGTAATGAAACGCAAACGCGGCTCTTCATCTTCTTCTTTCGGACGAATAATGGCACACACGGTACGTTCAATCAGTTTCACTCCCCAAATCAGCAGGCAGACGTTACATATATTAAAGATAGAGTGGAAAGCAGACAACTTATAAGAGATGGCTACCTCGGCACTTCCCGGATGGAAGAAAGTATCCACCACCCAATTGACAAATACCATAAAGGGATGAAAAATAATCAATACCCAAATCACACCGAAAACGTTGAAAACGAAATGGGCCAAAGCAGCTCGCTTCGCTTGCGAATTGGCTGTCAAGGCAGCCAGGTTTGCTGTAATCGTGGTTCCGATATTCTCACCCAGCACCAATGCAGCACCAAGCTCCAGGCTGATCCATCCGTTGGCGCACATAATTAAAGTGATAGCCATCGTTGCGGCAGACGCCTGCACGATCATTGTGAGAATAGTACCGATAAATAGAAAGAGCAGAACGGAGAAGAATCCCATATCGGTATAGTTTTGCACGAAAGCAAGCATTTCCGGATTGGCATTCAGGTCGGGCGCGTTTGCTTTAAGATACGAAAGCCCCATAAAGAGGAAAGAAAAACCAAAAATGAATTCACCGACAGACTTACGGTTACTTTTACCGGAAAAAATAAGGGGAAGGGCAATGGCTAAAAGAGGGAGGGCAAAAGCAGCCATATCAACTTTAAACCCAAAAATGGAAATGATCCAAGCGGTGACTGTCGTACCGATATTGGCACCCATTATCACACTAATGGACTCGGCCAAAGTCAGCAAACCGGCATTTACAAAACTGACCACCATCACCGTCGTTGCCGAAGAAGACTGGATAAGGGCGGTGATCAATACTCCTGTTAAAACTCCCGTTACCCGGTTCGTGGTCATTGCTGTCAGGATTCCTCGCAATCTGTCACCTGCGACTTTCTGTAAGCCCTCGCTCATGATTTTCATTCCATAAAGAAAAAGTCCTAATGAGCCAATGAGCTTTAAAAAATCATAAAAAGAATATTCCATCTATAATTATTTTAGTGGTTGTTTGTCTTCTTAGCAATTATGTGATATATTTATCCGTACTATTCACCCCTAAACGACGTGAAATGAAACAGATGTTACAAATATATTGCAAAAATAATAATATTTCTAAAGAATTCCCTATTGGAAGCTCACTTTTGGATATTTATTACGGTTTCAATCTTAATTTTCCTTATCAGGTAGTCAGTGCTAAAGTAAATAATCGTTCTGAAGGACTCAACTTTCGTGTATATAATAATAAGGATGTAGAGTTTCTGGATGTAAGAGATTCTTCGGGGATGCGCACATATGTACGTTCTCTTTGTTTTGTACTCTACAAGGCAGTCAGCGAACTCTTTCCGAATGGCAAACTTTTTGTAGAGCACCCCGTATCCAAGGGATACTTCTGCAATTTGCGCATCGGCCGGGCCATCACTCTGGAGGATGTGTCGCAAATAAAGAAACGCATGCAGGAAATCATTACGGAGAATATCACTTACCACCGTATCGAATGCCACACCACTGAAGCCGTACGCGTGTTCAGCGAGCGGGGCATGAATGATAAAGTGAAATTGCTTGAGTCCTCCGGTTCCATCTATACCTATTATTATACTTTGGGTGGCACTGCGGACTATTATTATGGTAATTTGCTCCCAAGTACGGGATTTATTCATCTGTTCGACCTCGTTAAGTATTATGACGGACTGTTGCTGCGTATTCCCAACAAAGAAAACCCGACTGTACTGGAAGAGGTAGTGAAACAAGAGAAGATGCTCGATGTCTTCAAAGAGCATTTGCGCTGGAACTACATTATGGGGCTGAACAATGTGGGAGATTTCAACATAGCCTGCGAAGAAGGACATGCCACCGACCTGATAAATGTGGCAGAAGCATTGCAGGAAAAGAAAATAGCACAAATAGCCGACAGCATCTTCCACCGGGGAGAAAACGGGAACCGTGTAAAACTGGTATTGATCTCCGGACCGTCATCATCCGGCAAAACCACCTTCAGCAAGCGGCTCTCCATCCAGCTGATGACAAACGGGCTAAAGCCCTATCCCATCTCACTGGACAACTACTTTGTAGACCGGGAAGAAACCCCATTGGATGAAAACGGCAATTATGATTATGAATCGCTCTATGCCCTCGACCTGGAATTATTCAACGCGCAACTGCAAGCTCTGCTGCGTGGTGAGGAAGTAGAACTGCCCCGCTACAACTTCATGCTGGGAAAGAAAGAATATAAAGGTGACAAACTGCGGATTGACGAACATACGGTATTGATTCTTGAAGGGATTCATGCCCTGAACCCGGAACTCACCCCGCAAATCCCGGCAGAGAGTAAATATAAAATCTATGTATCTGCTCTGACAACCATCTCCCTGGACGACCATAACTGGATTCCGACCACGGACAACCGGCTTTTACGCCGCATTATCCGTGACTTCAACTATCGTGGCTATTCTGCGCAGGAAACCATTTCGCGCTGGCCCAGCGTGCGTGCCGGAGAAGACAAGTGGATTTTCCCCTACCAGGAGAATGCCGACGTGATGTTCAACTCTGCCCTGTTATTTGAATTTGCCGTGCTCCGCTGCCATGCCGAACCCATCTTGACCAGCGTGCCACGTAACTGCCCGGAATATGCCGAAGCATACCGGTTGCTGAAGTTTATCAAATATTTCACTCCGGTACAGGATAAGGAGATTCCTCCGACCTCACTTCTTAGAGAGTTCCTGGGAGGAAGCAGCTTCAAATATTAAAAAGACACATCCCAATCTTTTCAGACATAGACTTTACAAATAAAACTCCGGAAGAGAGCATTATTTGTAAAATCTATGCTTGAATTATCAAATACTATCCACCACCCCATCAGCCGGCAATGCCTGTCATAACTCTCAGAGGAAGAATTGAGGAAGAAATGAAAAATAAAAGGGGGAAGTGAGAGGTTCTTACAAAGATTTTTTAACTTTGTCACTGTTTAAAACCATATCGTATGAAAATATCGACTTTAATCCTGACCATCCTCGTTTGTTTTAGCACAATCGTCGATGCACAAGGCACACAAAACAGAGCAAATGAACTGATGAAACAAGCGCAAAGCAGTCTGGAACAAAAAGAATATACCAAAGCGCGTTATCTTTTCATCCAAGCCTATGGCGCCTTCGCGGCACAAGAAAACTATCCGAAAGCCGTGGAATGTGGAATTCAGGGAGCTGCTCTTTACCATCGTGAGAATTATTATAAAGAAGCATTCGACCTCTGCAGGGGAATGGAACAGTTAGTCTGGGCGGGCGAACAAAAGGAGCAGAAGCAATTCTATCCGTTGCGCTTTCAAATCACCAAAGAGAGATTACAAATGTATATCGGGCTGAAGAATGCCGCACAAGCCAAAGCACAGTTGGACAAACTGGCGGAAACCGCCGGTCAGGCAAAGAACGATTCGCTAAGTGAGAACCTCTTGTACACGCAGGCAAACTATTACTACACTTTCGGCCAAAACGCACAAGGGGACGCCTGCTTCCGGAAATTGATCAATCAATATAAAGCCCAGAAGAACTACGAAAAGGTAAACGAATGCTATAAGAACCTGATTGCCATCGGCCGTAAGTCAAACAATGCCTCCTTGGTGGCTCGCACGTATGAGAACTTCATTGTCTGGACTGACTCGGTGAAAGCGCTGACAGCACAAGATGAACTGAACGTGTTGAAACGCAAATATGACGAAAGCCAGCAGATCATTCAGGAAAAAGACGATACGCTGTCCGGAAAACAGTATATGATTGTCGGGCTATGTACGCTTGTCGTCATCCTGATAGCCGGACTGATCTTCGTTGCCATCGTGCTGCTCCGCTTCATTGCCGGAAACCGCAAACTGAAGAAGAGCGTACAGATAGCCAATGAACACAACGAACTGAAAACAAAGTTCATCCAGAACATCTCCGCACAAATGGAACCAACGCTGGATACACTGGCCGCTTCTGCTGCCGAACTATCGGGCAAGGCGCCTCAACAGGCACAACAGATGCAGGGACAGGTAGCCGCCCTGAAGAAGTTCAGTAACGACATACAGGAGCTTTCTACATTGGAGAACTCCCTGACCGAGCCTTACGAGATGAAGGAGATCAACGTAAATACTTTCTGCGAAGCTACCATGGATAAGGTGAAAGAGCTGGTGCAACCTGAAGTGTCGACCGTAGTGAATGCCGCCAAACTCCAGATCAAGACCAACCCGGAACAACTGGAACGGATACTGATTCACCTGCTGAAGAACGCGGCGGAATATACCGAAAGCGGAAAGATCTTCCTCGACTTCAAGAAGAGAGGCGCCCATACGCATCAGTTCATCATCTCGGATACCGGTACGGGCATTCCTGCCGAAAAACAAGAGAACCTGTTCAAGCCTTTCACGGAGATTAAAGACCTGACGGAAGGAGACGGACTGGGACTGCCTATCTGTGCCCTGATAGCTACCAAGATGAACGGAAGCCTGACATTGGACACAAGCTACACTAAAGGAAGCCGGTTCGTACTCGAGCTGCACACATAATAAAAAACAACAGAGGGCTTTTGATGCAGCCCTCTGTTGTTTTTACGCCTATCGAACCGGATCCTGTTATTAAACTGTAAGTTCCAGCAACACTTCTCCTTGGGTGTTGAGTACCTTCACTTTAAGCACATCTTTCTTTTTCTCGATCACCATCACCGTTGCGCTTTTCATGCTATAACCACCGCCGATAATGACCGGGAAGTTATTGCCAAGACTGCCTTTGGGGTGATAAGCGTATTCATGTGTATGCGCATTCAGACAGACATTGAAGGGAGCTTTCTCCAGGAGTTTCCCCCAAAGTCCCGAACACAGGTTCTCGTAATCATTACCATAAAGCGGGATGTGATGAATCAGAATCCGCTTGCCGGCCTTCCTGAACTCTTTGGAAGCGAGTTCTTTCTTGAGGAATCCCACCTGGTCATTACGCAACTTCGTAAAGTCGTTCAATCCGTAATAGACCCAATGGTCATCGGGTTTATCTTCACCGCAGTCGAGCATTACGATGCGCGTGTCTCCCCAGTTGAAGGCTCCGTAAGTCTTATCGCCCACATAGTCGAACAGGCTGTGCAGCCCGACCGAATACGCATTCCGGATTTCATGGTTGCCCCGCATGAAGAAAACAGGAACGCGGTCACCCTCCACTCCTTCGGTCAGTTCGCTGATGAAGGCCGTTGCCTGATCGTGGTTGGCGGGATCGTCTACGCAATCGCCGTTGAAGATTACGAAATCATAGTCCACCCCCTTGATCTGGCTGCACAACGCCTGAAAGGTTTTTGACTGCTTGTGCAGGTCATTGAAAACGACGGCCGTGAAGCTGTCTCCACCATCGGCCGGCAAGGTAAATTCTTTAAGCTCTGTACGGGCAGTATTACCAAATACTTTTTTGTAAGCCTGGTAAAGCAGAATCTCCTGCGAACAAGCCCGATAGTAATACTTCTGTCCGGGTTGCAAACTGTCGAGGCGAATCTTATGGAGAGTATTGCCGCAAACGACTTGCCCGTCGAGAAGAGTACGTGCCCGCTTCAGGTTTGAGGGGTCTGTGCCATATTCCACCCAGCAATAAGCCGGCACGTTGGTTTGCCACATTACGGTGATTCCGCCCCCGACGGGGTTTTGCAGATAGGGTTTGGTGCGGCAGATGCGGTCTTCGGGCACTGCCATCCGCACTTCCACCAACAACGGGCGGTGATCGGACGCCAACGGTTCGTCGATAACCCGGGCGGAATTAACAACGAAAGTAGGTTTTTCCTGTTTAAGCGCAATCAGGTAATCCAACGTCTCCTTCGGTTCGGAAGCGGGATAAGTAGGTTGCTTGGGGTTGGAAAGTACCTGGAAGGTATTCTTCAGTTCTTTGATGAAACCGGAACCGGCATCGGAATTGAAGTCGCCGGCAAGGAAGAAGGGCTTTTCGGCAGAAACGGCAACCGATTTCAGGATCTCGAGCGACTTCATCCGGTCTTCTTCCGTCAGAGAGAGATGTGTGCAGCCAAAGATGTATTCGGGAAACTCGGCAACAATCAGCGTCCGCGCCTCTTCACGTCCCGGCAAGGCAAAGGTTTGCAGGCGCAACGGGGCTTCTTTCGCAAGCAGGCCGATTCCGTATTTCCCCCCGTCATAATCGATGGCAGGAGCGAAGTAGGGATGCAGCTGAGTGCGTTCCGCCAGTTCCCGGAGGACATCCGTCCCATTGCTCCGGGCGGTCATGCTGTCCAGTTCCTGAACAGCAACGACATCCGGACGGGCATTGTTGATCACATTGGCTACGCGCTGGTAGTTGCAGCTATTGTCCATGCCTCTGGCATTGCGGACGTTGTAGGTCATCAGCCGCAGGACATCCCCGGCCTGGGCCGACAGCACAAAGAGTGCAGAGAATAAGAGTAATATAAGTTTTTTCATGGGTCTGTTTGTTTATCGGGTTTTATTTATTTGCTTTTATACACGAGTGTCCGTCCGTCCACCGCCCCATACTCTATCATCAGCTGACGGAAAGCGGCATAATCGGCCGGACGGATCATTTGTTTTTTCAGTTTCAGGCTCCGGACCACCCGCGTCTGTCCGCCTTCGGGGAGGATGGAAATGATTAGCGTGCCTACGGCGTTGTCTATCTTCTTCTCCATCGCCGGAGTAGCCAGCCGCATGCCCTCGGGAGTCTCTGCCAGATAGGTGAAAGTCTCGTCCGCCGCTCCGGGCAACAAAAGGTTGGAGGTGCGCTTGCTGTTATAGCGGACATACTGAGAATTGGCGAGGCTTCCCCGCTCTGCCGGGAGTGTGAAGACCAGATATCCGTCTTTGGCTTTCGCCTTATCGGGCTGCAAGGTATATTCCTTATTGAGAGCTACGGACGGAAGATTCAGTTCAAACGGCTGTGTCAGCATGGCCACGTAGGCATGATCTTTCTGCCAGGAGACGGCGGAGGGAGTTTTGCCTTTCAGGGACAGGGCCTGCTGCCTGCCTCCGGCTTCGGTCCACACAAACAGTTCGCGAATGCTGCCCATCCCCAAAGATGCGGTGTTCGCGGACGGAACGCAGACCGCCCCGATCTCGGCTTTCAGACCGGCAGCCCTCAGGACCGCAGCCAGCAGATTCGCTTTCTCGGCCTCGGTGGCGTAGGCCGAACGGAGCACCTCGGCAGTGGGACGGATGCGATAAGCGGTTTCGCTCAACGGGAGAGGTGAGTAATAAAGATTGTCGATCACGTAGCTGTGTAAGGCTTTCACTTTCTCTTCATCGCTCTTCGTGCCGGCAGTCAGTTTTCCGGCAAGGGTGCGAAGCCGGGCATCCGCCTCCCGCTCCCACTGTGCGGAGAGGAACGCCATCGGTTTCTGTTCCGTCGTAGCGGTCAGCAAAGGCAGCTCACCGCCGATCACCGACACTTGCGGTTCGCGGCTGAGGGCAGGGAGGTTTTTCAGTACCCAGCTGACCTGCTTCATCCCTTCTTTCTCGGTGACGAGAGGTTTCGACTTCAGGTTGTCGAGTGCATATTCCAGCCGTTGTCCTTGGGGAACGGTAATGCTGATTTCGTACTCTTTCACCGGAGAAGACTGTTCCAACTGGCGGCAGACGTTGATTTCCGGCAGATATCCGGGCTTGCTCGTGATGGAGTAATCCAGATAAACGGTAGCACCTAATTCCAGCCCGGTGTGCACCACTACCATCTCCCGCAGAGCGTTGAATGCCGGGGCATTGGCTGCCGCCGCAGGAAGAACTTCGACAAAAGCATTATCGGGTGTCTTCACGATGTTCCCGTCTTTCTGCCGGGTATACGATTCGTGGATCTCCAAGGTCTGATAACGGGGATCGTACGTAATGAACGACTCACCATAGGTGCGGTTCATGGCTGTATGGGTATACAGTGTCAGGACTTTCATGTGACGATAGACCTGCGAACCGTCGGCCCGCAGCGTCCAGCTTTCTTTTATTTTCTTGAATTCCGCTTCCTGACCGGCGACCGGAAGAACCAGCGCAAACAGGCAAAGGAGCAGAAGGGTATATATTTTTGTCATGTGACGGCAATCTTTTTTAAGGTTTAACAATCAAATAATCCGCAAAGCTCTTGTAGGCATTCACCGCCGAACGGAATCCTTCCCAGTCGGCAGCCCGGTATATGCGCTTCTTCAGGGCAAGTTTCTGCTTCAGCACCAGCTTGTTGCCATCCTGCCGCAACGACCCCTCAAAGTCGGCTGCCGGGCTGGTCCTCTGTTCGCTCCGCGACTGTCCCGCCAAGCGGTATCCCCGGGGTAAAGTAATCACCTCGTCCAGCTCCACCAGACGTGAACAAGCGTCACGGAAGCCATACCGGCGGGTTTCCAAATCGGTGTCGATGCGCAGGAACGAGAGAACACTGGTATAGAGATTGTTCATCACCATCGGTTTCAGCAACAGTTCGCCGTCGCCCGCAAGCGCATAATCGGGGATCTCGTAACGGAACGTGATGCGGATAGGTCCCGCCTGATAATCTTTCGGCGCACTTCCGTAATCTACTTTCAACATGCGGGCCCGGGGGGAAACACTGAGCAACTGGCTTTCCATCGTGCTTTGCCATTCGGTCTGCCATCCTTGGGTGAAGATGCGGCGGATGCTGCTGTCCGACTGCCCCTCGGCAGTGATCGAGAACGTGCCCCGCAGCGTTCCCTTCGCGTCCAGTTTATTTTCGGCTACGATGCGCACGTAATGGTTTTCGGGAGCCGATACGGGAGTCAGGCACAAATCGGAACCTCCCGGAATGCCCGGCAGATAGTTCTGTTGCTGTTCGGCGCTGCTCCACAGTTCACGGCAGAACGGCACCCAGGTAGGATCGAGAGGGATATACATCCCATTCGCCAACTTCACCACTGCCACGCAATGGTTGAAATGATCGGCCGGAATGCTCTCGATGCGGCTTCCCGCCATCGTCATCGCCGGATAAGCCTCGAAACCTGCCATACGCAGGAAGGAGATCAGCGTGCCGGCAATATCCTTGCATACGCCGCAACGGTCGGTGTAGTTCATCTTCGTGTTGTGAAGCGTAAAGCCTTCCCCCTCGCCCATGCTGATACCGGCGTAGCGGATATTGTCGGCCACCCAATGGGTCAGCACGGCGATCTTTTCCATCTCCGTCTTTTTACCTTTTATGAGTTCGTTCACCTTCTGCTGCGCTTCGGGCAGGGCGTCGAAACTGCCGTATGCCTCGTTCAGGTCATGAAACCAGAGCGATTTATCTTCCCATCTCGGTGTGGAAGACATCATCAGCTTCGGAGCTTCATCAAAAAGATCGACCATGTTCGGTTCACGCCCGAAAGGGAGCACCTCGTTCTTGGCAAAGGTATACACCTTGCGTCCGTCTTCGTAACGCATCGACGAGGCGCAGGCCCCGTTATAGAACTGGAACTGGAGTTCCTTCTCCATCGGCATACTGACGGTGTACACTTTGCGCCGCGTAGGCTGGTCCACCCAGAAGGGGACGATGTCATAGAACTGTCCCCGCATGGGCGGGATGAATCGCGTGTCATCGTCCTCTCCCCCGGCCAGCAGGGCATAAGTGAATCCTTTTTTACTGATTTCGTAAGAGACGGTATCGCCCGGTTCCAGGCTTCCGAGTTCGATCATAATCTGGCGGGCTCCCCAGTAGATGGCCCGTGCGGGAGCGGCATAATCGCAGGTTTTCGTTACATCCACCTGCACTGTTTCGCCATTGGCACGTTGCAAGGTGACCTGCTTGAAACGGGCAAACGCCGTCAGCGGATCGTAATCATACTTGATCACATGATTGTTTACTGCCCCTTTGGGGGTCTGCACTCTAAAGGACCGGTACACGACGAAACTACCTGAGCCATTGGGCTGTACAGTCACCGCGGTACTGTCCAGCAGGGTCACACAGTCTGCCTGGCTCCATGCATCCTGCCCGGCAGCCGGGAGGCACATCAGCAGCGAGAAGGTACAACATGAAGCTACCCGGAGGACATTGCTTATTTTACGCATAGTTTATGAATTGAATAATTTGTGAATGGTTTTCATTATTTTCTGTCTGCAACAGACAAAAGTAGTACATCGATGGATAAAAACAAAAGGTATCAGGAGAAGTATTTGAAAATAAAGTATCGGACGGAAGAAGGAGCGCTTTACATCTGTTAGTTTTTAATACTGAAACTGAGAAAAGAAGGTTATAAAGTTATATTACCATTTCATAAAAAGGCTCGATCAGACTCCTTAAAATTGTCGTCTTAGACGACAAAAATTGTCATCTAAGACGATGTTTCGTCGTCGCCTAGGAGACGACATATTGGCTCTTGGAAGAGAATTTTGCAGAAAAACTTATTTGTAATAAAAAAGCCGCTGTTTCCAGCGGCTTATCTAAAGTTACATGTGAAATATTTTATACTGATTACGCAGTGGGATCGTCCACGATTTCACCACTTGGATCCTTTTCTTTAATTACATCATTTGTATTGGTCATCGAGACACTCCGGGTCAGCGTACAGCGACTTAATGCTAAGTCAGCTTCTTCCTTAGAAGAAAAACGCAGATTGATAGACTTTATCTGCGACGCTTTTGCCTCTTCAAGTGTTTTTACCCCCGAACTGTTTGCCGTCAGATTGAAAATTCCCAAATGAGGGATATCCACGCTCTGCCCGTCTTGCAGGAAATAAGTAATCGCCGCTCCCAACTTAGAAATGATCGCCAGGCATAAGGCGTCTTGAACCCCGGAAATCTGACTCAGATAATTGACGAATGTTTCCTGCTCTACCATACCCCTGTTCTTCAAGACACAATAATATAGTTTTTCAGAATCTTTATCTCTTACATCACTATTTCGTAACGCCAAGTTATAGTATAGTCCACCCATGATTTTAAGATTTTAGAAAGGTTGTTAATAGAAAATTGTTAATGTCCTCCAAAGGTATTTAGTTAAATTTAAAAAAGCAATTCTTTTCTTTGTTTTTTTTAAGAACCGGCTAAAAAAGAGGATTGCCCGGATTCACATCCAGGCAATCGACAAATAACAAAATCATTAATTTGAAGAAGGTTCAAATTAAATCTTAAAACTTAAAATCCGTCACTTGGATTCACATCTTAGTAGCGGTAATATTATGAAAAAAAAAAAATTAAACTATATCTGCTATTAATATGTAAAACTGTTATCTGTTTCTTTTTCTCAAACGACGAATCGCTGTTTCAACAATCGTTTTTATTTGTAGTAAACAGATTCCTTAAATCTCTAACAAAGGTATTTTATTCAAACCGGAAAAGCAACTCTTTTCTTTCTTTTTTTAAGAACCGGGCAAAAAAAGATTGCCCGGATTCGCATCCGGGCAATCTGCAATATTAATTTAAATCTATTGTCATGCTCAGATCGCTATCTGAACCAGTCTATAAAAAGTAAATTACTTGGATTCACATCTTAGCAATATTACTGGCTATGAAAAATGTGTTATTTAAGCACGTACAAAGGTATCCTGTTCGAGCCGGAAAAGCAACTCTTTTCTTTCTTTTTTTTTAAAACCGGCAAAAAAAAGATTGCCCGGATTCACATCCGGACAATCCCAACATTAACACAAATTAAAATCACAATCGGATTTTCATCCGAGTAAATAAAATAAAACGTGCATCACCTGGATTCACATCTTAGCAATGCTACAATGAAAAAAAAAAATTATCTTAGCGCTTCCACCTCGTCCGGTGTCAGCGGAATCTTCTTTCCTAAACGGCGGGCCCCCGTTTCCGTAATCAGATAATCCTCTTCGTTACGAATGCCCCCGAAGTCCTTGTACGTCTCCACTTTATCGTAATTGATAAAGTCGGTAAACTTCTTCTGTCCCTTCCACAGGTCTATCAGCTCGGGGATGAAATAAATGCCCGGCTCAACGGTATGTACAAAGCCCGGTTCCAACGGTATGGCAAGACGCTGCGACTTACGGCCGAACTGCGTGCTCTTGGGCTGTCCGTTGTAGCCCACCCAAAGTTCGCCCAGGTTCTCCATATCGTGCACGTCGAGCCCCATCATGTGCCCTAATCCGTGAGGATAGAACAGGGCATGCGCGCCTTCACGTACGGCGTCTTCGGCATTTCCCTTCATCAGTCCGAGTCCTTTCAGGCCTTCGACCATCACGCGTGCCGACAAATCGTACACGTCCATATAAGGAATGCCCGGACGGAGTGCTTTCACCGACTCCAGATGCATGGCGTTCTGTATCTCGTAAACCTCGCGCTGCCGCTGTGTGAACTTCTTATCGGCAGGGATGGTGGACGACATGTCGCCGGCATATCCCATCTCCGTCTCGGCACCGGCATCGATCAGGAACAGATCGCCCGGCTTCACCGTGTTGCCATGATAGTGGTTGTGAAGTGTCTGTCCGTTCACCGTAGCGATGGTAGCGAACGAAAGTTCGGCTTCATTGGCCTGCGCCACGGCTTGCATGGCAGCTGCTATTTCACACTCCACCATCCCGGGGCGCAGCATCTGCATGGCAATAAGGTGCATATCTGCCGTGATGTCACAAGCCTTCTCGATTTCGACAACCTCCTCGGCCGACTTGTAACTCCGCTGCGCGATCACCGCACGGATAAAGGGCACTGACCCTTCCTGGCGTGCGGGAGGCACTCCCAGCCAGTCCATCAGTTTCAGCTTATGCTCGGCACGGTAAGGAGGCAGGTAATGGATGGCCTGGCCCTTTTGCACCGCCTTGTGCAGATAGCCGATGATGTCCGCCGAAGGCATGGTGATGCTGACTCCCACCCGCTGGCTCTTCTCCTTCAGCGTCGGCTGTGTACCCATCCACACGATGTGATCGATGGTAAGCTCGTCGCCAAATATAATTTCCTTATCTTCATCAATGTCGATTATAGCAGAAAGTCCGGCAAACGAAAGGCCGAAGTAATAAAGAAAGGTGGAATCCTGACGATAGCGGAACGTATTGTCCTCGTAGTTCAACCCGCACTCGTCGTTACCCAAAAACAACAATACTCCGGAGCCTAATGTTTTTTTCAGCAGGGCTCTGCGCTGCATATATGTCTCTTTGCTGAACATAATGGTATGTATTTAAGTTATGAAGGCAAAGATATAAACAAAGGATGAATTGGCAAAGAAGATGGAAAGCTTTAATTCCGCCGCCTTCTCCGCCCGTTTCCTCCTTTAACTCCTTTTATCGGATAAATCATTTCGCTATATCGAACAATTCATTACTTTTGTAGCGAGAAACAAAAAAAACGTAAAGCATTCAACGTATGGCACAAGGTTCCCGTCAGATACAATCGCAGGCGCAGCAGCAGATACAAACGCTCTCACCGCAGCAAATTCTGGTAGTGAAGCTACTGGAGCTACCGGCTGTGGAACTGGAAGACCGTGTACATGCCGAACTGCTGGAGAATCCCGCCCTTGAAGAAGGCAAAGAAGAAAACGCCTCCGACGAAACCACCCCTGCCGAAACCGCCGAAGGGGAAGCAGAAGGCGATACGGACTATGATTCTCTGAGCGACTATCTGACCGAAGATGACATCCCCGACTATAAACTCCAGGAAAACAACCGCTCCAAAGGCGAGCAGGCGGAAGAGATCCCATTCTCGGACGCCACGTCATTCTACGAAATCCTGAGAGAGCAACTGGGCGAACGCGACCTGACCGAACATCAGCGCGAACTGGCAGAATACCTGATCGGTTCGCTGGACGATGACGGCCTGCTCCGCAAGTCGCTCGAAAGCATCGGCGACGAACTGGCCATCTATGCCGGCATCAACGCGACGGAAGAAGAACTGGAACAAGCCCTGAAAATCGTACAGGACTTCGATCCTCCCGGCCTCGGCGCGCGCAGCCTGCAAGAATGCCTGCTGATCCAGATCCGCCGGAAAAAACAACCGCATACCGCGGACCCTCTGTTAGCAACGGAAGAGGAGATCATCAGCGAGTGCTACGAAGAATTCACTCGGAAGCATTGGGAGAAGATCATCAGGAAGCTCGGACTGGACGAAGAGTACTTCTACAAGGCACTCGAAGAGATCACCAAGCTCAACCCGCGCCCGGGTGCGTCATTGGGTGAAGCCATCGGACGGAACCTGCAACAGATCGTCCCCGACTTCATCGTCGATACCTACGACGACGGAACCATCAACATCAGCCTCAACAACCGAAACCTGCCGGAACTGCGCATGAGCCGCGACTTCACCGAGATGGTGGAGGAACATACGAAGAACAAGGCCAACCAGTCCAAAGAATCGAAAGAGGCCATGATGTTCCTCAAACAGAAGATGGATGCCGCGCAAGGCTTCATCGACGCGGTGAAGCAACGCCAGAATACGCTGATGACCACCATGCAGGCCATCATCGACCTGCAACGCCCCTTTTTCCTCGAAGGCGACGAGTCGCTGCTCCGCCCGATGATCCTCAAAGACGTGGCCGAACGTACGGGACTCGACATATCGACCATCTCGCGCGTGAGCAACAGCAAATATGTACAGACCAACTACGGCATTTATCCCCTGAAGTTCTTCTTCAGCGACGGATATACCACCGGAGACGGCGAAGAGATGTCAGTACGTGAGATACGGAAAATCCTCAAAGAATGCATCGACGGCGAGGACAAAAAGAAACCGCTGACCGACGATGAACTGGCCGAAATACTGAAAGAAAAAGGATACCCCATCGCACGCCGGACGGTGGCCAAGTACCGCCAGCAACTCAACATCCCGGTGGCGAGACTGAGAAAATAAAAAAGCATAATCAAAAAGAACAAAACCCAATGGCTGAAGAAGAGAAGATAGAGCAACATATCATAGCTGACAGGACACTGATCCGTACGGCCAGAATCATTTCGGGAATACTGACTCCATTCTCTATCCCCTTTCTGGCCTTCCTCGTATTGTTCCTGTTCTCTTACCTGCGCATCATGCCGTTGCAGTACAAACTCATCGTATTGGGCATTGTCTACTGCTTCACCATCCTGATGCCCACCATGACCATCTTCCTGTTCCGCAAAGTGAACGGCTTTGCCCGCCAGGACCTGAGCGACCGCAAGAAACGCTATGTGCCGATCCTGCTCACCATCATCTCCTACGTCTTCTGCCTGATGATGATGCATAAACTGAACATCCCCTGGTATATGACAGGCATCATACTGACCTCGCTGGTCGTGCTGGTCATCTGCATCTTTGTCAACCTGAAGTGGAAGCTGAGCGAACACATGGCAGGCATGGGCGGTATCGTAGGCGGACTGGTCTCGTTCAGTGCGCTCTTCAGCTACAACCCGGTGTGGTGGCTCTGCCTCTTCATCCTCATAGCAGGGATATTAGGCTCGGCACGCATCATCCTGCAACATCACACGCTGGGCGAAGTCCTTGCCGGCTTTACCGTCGGTTTCGTCTGCTCGCTGCTGGTGCTCCACCCGCTCAGCAACGTATTGTTCCGTATATTTTTATTTTAAACATAGTATCAATCCTAAAAACTAATCATTATGAACTTCCCACAGAATGTAAAGTACACCAACGAACATGAATGGATCCGCCTTGAGGGCGACACAGCTTATGTAGGTATCACCGACTATGCACAGGAACAACTGGGCGACATCGTATTTGTCGACATTCCTACCGAAGGTGAAACCCTGGAAGCCAACGAAGTGTTCGGTACCATCGAAGTAGTAAAGACCATCTCCGACCTCTTCCTGCCCGTTGCAGGCGAAGTGCTGGAACAAAACCCCGCACTGGAAGAAAACCCCGAGCTGGTGAATAAAGACCCATACGGCGAAGGCTGGCTCATCAAAATGAAACCGGCCAATGCTGCCGACCTTGACAACCTGCTGAATGCAGAAAGTTACAAGGCATTGGTGAACGAATAAAGAGACCTCACCACAGAGGACACAGAGAACACAGAGTTTTAATCTCTTCCTTCATTAAGATATTAAAGAGAAAAATATTCTCTGTGCCCTCTGTGTCCTCTGTGGTGAACTTCTAAGCCATGCAAGTCTAAAGAAAGAAAACATTTAGCGTATAATTAAAACAATATGACCCCAATTGTAAGCATCATCATGGGTAGCACTTCCGACCTTCCAGTTATGGAGAAGGCCGCTCAGTTGCTCAATGACCTTCACGTGCCGTTCGAAATGAACGCGCTTTCGGCTCACCGCACTCCCGAAGCTGTGGAAGAGTTTGCCAAGAATGCCCGCTCACGCGGCATTAAAGTAATAATCGCCGCTGCCGGCATGGCCGCCCACCTGCCGGGCGTGATTGCCGCCTCCACCTCGCTGCCGGTAATCGGTGTACCTATCAAGTCGTCTCTCGACGGAATGGATGCGCTTCTGGCCATCGTACAGATGCCTCCGGGAATCCCTGTGGCAACCGTAGGCATCAACGGAGCATTGAACGCTGCCATCCTTGCCGTACAAATGCTTTCATTGGAAAACAAAGAACTCGAAACGAAATTCATTGCCTATAAGGAGGGGCTGAAAAAGAAGATCGTAAAAGCTAATGAAGAACTGAAAGAGATCAAATACGAGTTTAAAACAAACTGAGAAGATTTATGACGGACGATTTACCGTTTACGGTTACGGGAGAAGGCGGAACTCTTTTCACCACAGATTACACAGATTTTCACAAATTATCAATATGGATAATCAATGGTTTAAATTCACTCAGTGTTACTCTGTGTCCTCTGTGGTGAGTTTCGACACTCCTCTCGTAAGCAATAAATCGTCCGGTCGTAAAGCGACTCCAATTACATACAACAAAATGGATTTATTCAACTACTCCCGGCGGGAAACTTCGGAAGTGAACATCGGGGCTGCTCCGTTGGGAGGCTCCAACCCTATCCGAATCCAGTCGATGACCAATACCGCCACGCAGGACACCGAAGCTTGTGTGGCTCAGGCAAAGCGCATCGTAGATGCCGGCGGAGAGTACGTCCGCCTCACCACACAAGGGGTGAAAGAAGCCGAAAACCTGATGAACATCAACATCGGACTGCGCAGTGACGGATACATGGTTCCGCTTGTGGCCGATGTACACTTCAGCCCGAAGGTAGCCGACGTGGCAGCCCGATATGCGGAGAAAGTACGCATCAATCCGGGCAACTACGTAGACCCGGGACGCACGTTCAAGCAACTGGAATACACCGACGAGGAGTATGCCGCCGAACTGCAGAAGATACGCGACCGCTTCGTTCCCTTCCTCAATATCTGCAAAGAAAATCATACGGCCATACGCATCGGCGTGAACCACGGTTCACTGTCCGACCGCATCATGTCCCGCTATGGCGACACGCCCGAAGGTATGGTAGAGTCGTGCATGGAATTCCTGCGCATCTGCGTGGACGAGAAGTTCACGGATGCCGTAATCTCGATCAAGGCCTCCAACACAGTGGTAATGGTGAAAACCGTACGCCTGCTGGTGGCCGTGATGGAACAGGAAGGCATGGCATTCCCGCTTCACCTGGGTGTGACGGAAGCTGGCGACGGAGAAGACGGACGCATCAAATCGGCCTTGGGAATCGGTGCTTTATTGTCCGACGGAATGGGCGACACCATCCGCGTCTCACTGAGTGAGGAGCCGGAAGCCGAAATTCCCGTGGCACGCAAACTGGTCGACTACATTGTCGGGAGACAGGATCACCCATACATCCCCGGCATGGAGGCACCGGACTTCGACTACCTCTCTCCGACGAGGCGCAAAACGCAACCGGTGCGGAACATTGGCGGCGACCATCTGCCGGTAGTGCTTGCCGACCGCATGGACGGACGGACGGAGACCAACCCGCAATTCACGCCGGATTATATCTACGCCGGACGTGAACTGCCCGAACAGCCGGAAAAAGGTATGCAATACATCCTCGACGCCGACGTGTGGAAAGAAGAACCGGACACGTGGCCCGCTTTCAATTATGCCCAACTGGAGCTGATGGAAACGTGCGCCGCCGGACTGAAGTTCTTCTTCATTCCTTATATGGCACTTACGGACGAGGTAGTGGCCTGCCTGAAACGACATCCCGAAGTAGTGGTGATCTCGCAAAGCAACCACCCTAACCGCGTAGGCGAACATCGTGCGCTGGCCCATCAACTGACGGTGGAAGGGTTGCAGAACCCGGTCATCTTCTTCCAGCACTACTCCGAAAATGCAGCCGAAGATCTGCAAATCAAGGCCGGTGCGGACATGGGAGCACTGATATTCGACGGTCTGTGTGACGGCATTTATCTCTTTAACCAAGGGGAACTGAGCCATGCGGTGATCGACGCTACCGCCTTCGGCATCCTGCAAGCGGGACGCATCCGCACCAGCAAGACGGAGTATATCTCTTGCCCGGGATGCGGACGGACACTGTTCAACCTGCAAAGTACGATTGCCCGTGTCAAAGCAGCCACCTCACACCTGAAGGGACTGAAAATAGGCATCATGGGATGTATCGTCAACGGACCCGGTGAGATGGCGGATGCCGACTATGGCTACGTGGGTGCCGGCCGTGGCAAGGTAAGCCTTTACAAACGGAAGGAGTGCATCGAGAAGAATATTCCCGAAGAAGAAGCCGTGGAAAAACTGATCGAACTGATCAAGGCAAACGGTGACTACGAAGAGAAGGCTTAATCCTGATCGTCTCCCAAAGAAGACAGTTAGTCCCGCCGACGAATAAGTAATCAACAGAAAGAAAGCACCACGGATTAAGAAAGGGTGAGCTCCTGGCACCTTACTTCTTTCGGCTGGCAAAGAGCCACTCCATGAATCCGGGATAGTTGAAAGCCGGATTCCAGCTGCCGTGATTGCAACCGGGAAACTCGACGTATTCCACCTCTGCTCCAAGTTTCTTCAACGCTTTATAAGCCTCGCGAGAGCCTTCTACCGGCACTACGTTATCGGCATCCCCATGGAAAATGCGGAAACGGACACTCACGGCATCGGCCAGGCGTCCGGGATTCACCGTGCCGCAAATGGGGACGGCGGCGGCGAATGTATCCGGAAAGCGGATGGCAAGGTCGTACGTCGCCATGCCTCCCATAGAAAGACCCACTACGTAAACGCAGTCACGATCCACCGAAGGCAAATCGAGGTAAGTGTCCAGCAATTCTTTTACCGCACGCAAGACGGGAGTAATCTCCTGTCCCACCGGCATCTCCGAAGGAACGAACGAAGAAGGGCGGGAGGCGTATGCCCAGTAATCCTTCTCCGGACATTGAGGCACGAGGACAAATGCCGGATACTTCTCACGGTTCACGGGGTTGAGAAACATCTGTCCACCGTGTGTCAATTGTTTCTCGTTGTCGCTCCCCCGCTCGCCGGCACCGTGCAGAAAGAGCACCAAAGGATATTGCTGCCCCGGCTTTTCCGACTCCGGACGAAGCAAACGGTAGTTCAGCGAATCTCCCCGGGAGGAGATGAATACTTTTTTCTGATACGCCTCTTGCGAACGGGCACCCACGGTCAGCAGGAAGAGACTGAGGAAGAAAAGAACAAACTGTTTCATGGCTATTCGGGATTATTCTACATATTGGGGTTCGGAGGGTAAAGATACACCATTTTCATTAAAGGCCTCCACGGCGAAATAATAATCCTGGTCGGTGGTCAGAGATTTCATGAGCAACTCGGTGCCGTCGTATACCATCCACGAACTGTACAACTTATCGGGAGCGATGCCCCAGAGCACATTGTACCCCTGCGCACCTTTCACCGGTTCCCAACGGATGGTGATGTCCCGCCGGTCGGCATGCCGGTCAAGGGTCAGTTTGCCGGGACGGCGGGGAGCTTTGCCGGAGCCGAGGCCGAATACGCGCAACTCGGAGATAGCCAGATTCGGAGTGGGTACGTCGATGTTCCTATACCGGACGTAACGCACCGTGGCCGGAGTCTCAAGCTCCACATAGTCATTCGGTGTGTCCTTATAACTGCTTTTGCGGTCAACCAGCGTATTCCAGGTCTCTCCGTCGGTAGAACCCTCGATAACGTAGCGATGGCGCAAGCCGGGAATCCGGCCGTACATATCGCTCTGATAGTCGTGATAGTTCACCTGCACGGCACAAACGCGGGCAGGGTTCTCCAGATCGATCATCACCCACTGACGTTCATCGTTCGCCTCAGCAAGCCAGAAGGTCTTGGTCAGCTCGTCCGTCAGCGCAGCAGGTCCGAATCCGCCTTTCACGGCAGACGCTGTCACCGGTTTGCGGTAAGACAGGAGCATCCATCCCCGGAACCGTCCCCTCTTGCCGGGCACAGCGGGGGCATAACGTGGATAATCTCCGAAACGGGTATCTACGTACATGATGCCGTCTTTATCGAATCCGGCAGGAAACATGCAGAGGCGGCGTTCCCAGTTGACATTGATGGAAAGGGCCATCGAAGCAAAATGCCAGTACGCTCCGCCGGGGCCCTGGACCGTGCTTCCGTGTCCGGCACCGTTCATGTATCCGCCCGGTTTATACGACACGGGGTTGTGTTTCTGATAGGTGTAAGGCCCCATCGGATGATCGGCTACATAAACGCCGTCGGCATAGACATTGAACTCAGTGCCGGGAGCACCGTACTGCATATAATATCTCCCGTTGTGCTTGGTCAGCCACGGACCTTCGATATAACCTCCCAGAACCGTGTCGCTGTGGTTCTCGCCGAAACGTTCCCAACCGTGGCGGGGCATGTCGAGGTTGAAAAGCTCTTTCACCTCTCCTTTGGGAAGAAAGCGGTGATTCTTGTCCAACTCCACTCCCCGGATGGGATAGATATTGGACGATCCCCAGAACATATAGGCCTGACCGTCATCGTCGATAAACAGGTCCGGGTCCTGCAGGTTATGCAAGATGGCGGGGGTGGCTTTCCATTCTCCCCGCTTCGGGTCGTCGGAGTAAAGGATACTCATCGAACCGGACGGATCGCCGGTGACGTAGAGCACAGAGTCTTTGTAGTTATGGGCGGCGGGGGCGTTGCTTCCCTGCGGATACCAGTTTTTGGGAGTGATAAAGTCCCAGTTCAGCAGATCCTTAGAATGCCAGTAGCCATTGGAGCGGGTGACGAACATATAGTATTCGCCGCGGAACCTGACCACCGCCGGATCGGCACCGGAACGGTAAGAGATGTCCTTGTCGGAGTTATAGATCATATATGTATAATCTATGTTCAGCGGATTGCAGTAGGTATCCTGCCGCATATCCTGTGCGGGAGCAAGAGCCGGGGACAGGAAGAAGAGTAAAAGGAGAAATAGCTGTTTCATGGTTGTAACGGTATGTTTTCACCACAGAGTAACACAGAGTCTCACAGAGAAGTTTTTTCTTTTTAGAAATCCCATTAATAAAAAATCAAAACTCTGTGAGACTCTGTGTTACTCTGTGGTGAACCTTTATCTTATTTATTTTGATTCTGAACTGAACCCCAGTCTCTTCAGCCCTCTCTGCACATCGGGATGGCTCATGAACAGTTTCCAGATCAGCCCCGTGCGGTAATTCTCAATCATCACCACAATAGGGCCCTGGTCGATGGCCAGATAAGAAGGTGCAAACCAGTTCTCGGTCAGGTTGAAGGCATCCTTGAAGCCGTATTCTCCCCAAAGGCGGTCGCCCAGCTCTTCGTAAAAGTAACGCATAGCTTCCAGAGAATGTTCCGGGGTATAAGGAATAGAAGAGATGGCCGCGGTCGGAGTGATCACTCCCAGATCGTTCTGCGGGCAATGCGCCGAGTAGCCCAGATGGTTGTCACTTGCCGTCAGTCCCCAGCATTTGCGGCTGTATCCTTTGTACTTCCTCGGGTTGTCGATGCAATAGGCACGGTTGATCAGGGTATGCGCCTTCATCTGCTCACCGTAGTCGGCATAGCGGTCTTTAAGCCCGCGCGGGTCGAGTCCGAGGTAAGAGTAATGGGTGAAGAAGAGCGGTCCGCCAAAGTCGGTGCCCAGCGGCAGACGGATGCCGTAGAACTCCTTGCCGTTCTTAAAGGTGATCGAGTTGGCCCATCCTTTATGATAGACCGATTCGCGGATGGGATAAGTAGGTGAAGAGGCAGCCAGCACATAGGCTATGTGGCACTCGTTCTGCCCTTTCAGCTGATGATTCATTGCCCAGCCGTTATTGGGTGACCAGTGCCAGTAGAGTACATCTTCACCTCCACGGGTGAACCAGTCCCACTCGGCCTGATGCCAGAGGGAGTTGATGAGTCCCCGCACCCGGTTTTCAGTGGGAGTATCCCGGTCGAAGTACTGATGGGCTGCCAGCAGTCCTTCGAACATGAAGGCGGATTCTACCAGGTCGGCACCATCATCCTTACGGCTGAAGGGGATTGTCTTTCCGGTTGCACCGTCCATCCAATGTGCCCAGATGCCGTGATAGCTGTCGGCTTTGTTGAGGAACTCTACTATCTTGAGCAGACGTTCTGCTCCTTGCTCACGGGTGATGAAGCCGCGCTCCACTCCGACTATAATTGCCATCACGCCAAAGCCGGAACCGCCGATCGTCGCAACTTCCAGACGGTCGTTGCTGCGCTCACGCGCCAGGCCGGATTCGGGATGGGCAAAATCCCAGAAATAACGGAAGGTTTGTTTCTGGACAAGGGTCATCAACTCGTCGTCGGTCAGTTTCGGACGATTGCCTGCAACGGTGATCTGCAACGAGGAGGCACAGATCAGAAGAAGAAATAATAGGGTATGTTTCATAATGTTTCAAAATCTTATCCCTCGGCCCCTTCTCTTAACCTTTAAGAGAAGGGGAGGTGGCTGCGCGGTGGAGATACGGCGTTCCGCCGTCGAAAGGGAACTGTGTCCCCCTTGCCCTTGTGGGGATTCCGCAGTGCAGAGGGGATGGCGTCCTCCGCCGCCCCAAAGGACGGTGGGGAGGACGCCGGGTGTAATCATGGAATTGATAGTATTGGAATGATTCTATTTAAATGAACTGGTTATATATATACTTTTTAATTGAATGTGAACATAAAGTCGGGGTGAACGCAAACCCAAGAGTGGACGCAAAGCTAAACACAAGCACAAACTTAGAAGTAAGTACAAGACCGAAAGAAAAGAAAACCTACCTTTCCTCTCTCACCCAGCTCTGCCTACTCCCCACTGTCCTTCGGGGCGGCGGAGGCCGCCATCTCTACCGCACTTCGGAATCCCCACAGGGGCAAGGGGGACGCAGTCCCCTTTCGACGGCGGAACGCCGTATCTCCATCGCGCAGCCTCCTCCCCTTCTCTTAAAGGTTAAAAGAAGGGGCCGGGGGATGAGATTTTGAGAACCCCTTGCGAAATATCCACCTGTTTCTGCGGAATGAAGAATGTAGCATGCTTTGCTATAGAGAAGTTTGTCTTCCCGTGTGCCTTCATCATCTTCTCCGCATAGCCCGGCACCACCTTGTCCGCACGGATCAGGTCGAAGAAACGGTGTCCCTCCAAAGCCAGCTCGATGCGGCGCTCGTTCCAGATGATCTCGCGGAGCTTCTCTTTACCGGTTTCCGTAATCTCGGGCAGCCCCACTGTCATATCCGCCGGATGTACTGTTCTGCGGGCACGTGCGCGCACCATCTCCAGTTTATCGAGGGCTTCCCGGGTTTCACCCAATTCGTTGCAGGCTTCGGCATACATCAGCAGCACATCGGCATAACGCAGAAAGATCAGGTGGCAATTCTGTTTGGCAAACGAATTCTCGTTCCAGTAACCGGTAGGCCAGATGGTCTTTTTGTTGGCACGGGGCGGCACTTCTTTCTTGAAATGAATCTCGCCCTTTCCCTCCAATGTCTCTCCATCGTAGAAAATGGTTGCCGTGCGTCGTGGATCTCCCGCTTCATAGGCTTGGTCGAGAGCTTCGGAAGGAGAGAACATCCCCCAGCCCATCACGCCGCGAATGCCCTGCCACTTCACATACTCCGACTCGAGGTTGCGTTCGGTCGATTCGCCCCAGAGGTACTGGTCGGCGAGCATCACTTCGTCCGAATAGTAAGAGTTAGGATTGAACAGGTCGCGATAATCCGGGTGCAGGCTGTACTCGCCGCGGGCAATCACCTGACCGGTGTATTTCTTCACGTTGGCATAGTCCCCGCGGAAGAGATATACTTTGGCCAGCAGTCCTTCGGCCGTTCCCTTGGTGGCACGTCCCGACTCTTTCACACCCCACTCCTGACGGGTAGGCAGATGCTCGGCTGCATAGGTAAGGTCTTCGATGATCTGTTGATAGACGGCATCTTCGGTTGCCCGGGGCTGGTTGTATTCGCCGGGCTGCAACACCTTCGTCACCAGAGGCACCCCGCCGAAAGCACGTACGAGATTGAAGTAGAAGAATCCCCGAAAAAAACGGGCCTGAGCAACGCACTTCACCCGGAGTTCTTCGTTCTTCACCGCGCCCAGATTGTCCAGAGCCACATTGCACGAAGCGATAGCTTTATAATTGCCTTCCCACCAGCCGTTAATCTCGGCGGTAGAGGCATCGTAAGTAAAATCGTTGAACAGGTTCAGCCGTGCCACACTGCCGTCGGCCAGCTCACTGCCTGTATCGGAGTTGTCGCCGGGCAGCTCGGTGATGGCAAACCATGAGAACCCGATGATGTCCCACGCCCGGAGTTGGGTATAGATGGCGTTAATACTCATCAACGCGCCTTCTTCTTCGCCGAAGAAGACGTCCTCGGTCAGTTTCCCCTGCGAATCCACATCGAGGAAATCGGCACAGGAAGAAAAGGTCAGTGCCGAAGCCAGTAATATTGAATATATCTTTTTCATTGTAATGGTTTTGGGTTCACCACAGATTACACAGATTTTCACCGGTTAATAATTATTTCATTGAAAATAAGATTAAAGTATCCGTGTTAATCGGTGTAATCTGTGGTGAATCGTATTCATGTCTATATCATTTAATATTAGAAAGTAACGTTCAGCCCGAAGCGGCAGGTGGCTGTCACGGGATAGATCTGGCGGTCGATTCCGCCCAATACTTCGGGTGTGAAGCCGTTATAGCCGGTGAAGTAGGCCAGGTTGTTGCCGGAGAAGTATACTCTCAGGTTCTGCACGGATACCTTCTGCATCCATGACTTCGGGAAGGTGTATCCCAACTCGACTGTTTGCAGCTTCACGTACGAACCGCTCTCTACGTAGCGGCTCGACACCTGATAGTTATTGCCTTCCAGAGTCATTCGCGGTGTCATGGTATTCGGGTTTTCGGGTGTCCAGCGGTCGAGGAAGGAGCGGTCCCAGTTGTCCGAACCGGAGAAGCGTTCTACCTGCTTGGCATTGAATATCTTGTTTCCGAAGTTGCCTTGGAAGTCGATAGAGAGGTCGAATCCTTTCCAGGAAGCACTGATGCCCAGACCGCCGATGAACTTGGGAGTGGGGCTGCCCAGATCCTTACGGTCGTTGGCGGTGATGTATCCGTCACCGTCCACGTCTTCGTATATCAGGTCGCCGGGACCTACGTTGTTCTGATACTGTTGTCCGGAATTTCCGGTGGCAGCGGCGGCACGCTCGTTGTACTCCTTGATCTGTGCTTCGTTCTGGAAGATGCCGATCACGTTGTAACCATAGAAATATTTAATCGGCTTTCCTTCTTCGGTCATCTGTACGGATTTTCCGGCACCGATGTCACCACTGGCAATGCGTTTACCTCCCAGGCTGATGACTTCGTTTTTGATCGTCGTTCCGGTCAGGCGTATGCCGTACTGGAAGTCCTTCAGCGAATCTTCCCATTTCACGGTAAAGTCCACACCGCTGTTGCGCACCGCCCCTACGTTTGTTTCTACCGGGGTGAGGCCTACGGAAGCCGGTACGTCTACCGTCACCAGCATGTCTTTCGTATCGCGGCGATAGTAGTCCAGTTCCAGTGAAAAGCGGTTGTTCAGCAGTCCGAGGTCGAAACCGAGGTCCATCTGCTCCGAACGTTCCCAATGGATGCTCCGGTTGGAGAGTGACGTGATGGTTCCGCCGGGATAGAACACGCCGCCAAACACGGCATCGTAAGACGGAGAGATATTGGCAAGCGCACGGTATTTGTCGTTACCTATTTTATCATTACCGATCTGTCCCCAGCTTCCTCTGAGCTTCAGGTTGCTCAGCCATTGCACGCGGTCTTTCAGGAATGCTTCTTCCGAGATCCTCCATCCGGCAGCCACTGAGGGGAAGTAGCCCCAACGGTTGTTGGGACCGAACTTAGACGAACCGTCGGCACGGACCGAAGCCGTCAGCAGATAACGGTCCATCAGCGCATAGTTGGCCCGGAAGAGGTAAGACATCATTGTTTCGTGGTATCCGTTGTTGGCTACCGACTTGGAGCTGGCCGAAGCCTGGTCGAGATACCAGTAGTTTTCGTTATCGGAGAAGAAGTCGCGTCCGGTGCCTTCCAGCAATTCATAAACACGCTTCTGCGCCGTGATACCTCCCAAGAGGTTGAGCCGGTTCTTGTCATTGATCTTCCAATCATAAGTCAACAGGTTCTCCCACAGCCAGGTGAAGTCGCGGTCCCAGGTTTTGGAGAGGCTGTTGGTTTCGTTCTTCTGTGTTTCCGAAACATAGTATTTCGGCACGAAATTGCGGCGGCGTCCGTTGATGTAGTCGATGCCGAGGCTGGTTTTAAAGTCGAGCCCGTTCAGGATATTCCAGTTCAGGAAGGCGCTGCCCACGATGCGTTCTTTCCAGTCGTCATTGTTCGTATAATGGAGTGTAGCGACGGGATTGGCGGAAGAAGCGCTTTCGGAATCCATGAAACTTCCGTCCTCATTGTAGGGACGCTTCACGGGACTGATGGTGTAGGCGGCTTTCACCACCGCGCTGTTTTCGTTCTTCTTATGGCTGAAAGAGGCCGACAGGTTGTGCCCGATGGTCAGTCGTTTGCTGATCTTGTAGCTATTGTTGGCACGCAGGGTGAAGCGGTTGTAAGTGTTTCCGGTGATGATGCCATCCTGCTGGTAATATCCCGCGCTGAGGTTGTAGCGCACCTTTTCCGACCCGCCGCTGACGCTGAGCTGATAGTCGCGTACGGAAGCCACACGGAAGATTTCGTCGAACCAGTTGGTTCCTTTGCCCAGTGAAGCAGGGTCGTCAAACTTGGGTTTTCCGCCCGTGTTGACCAGTGCTTCGTTCAGCAGCGTAGCATATTCGGTGGCATTGGCCATCTCGAAGCTGCTGTTGTTGAACTGGAATCCTTCGCTGGCCGTAAAGTTCACCACCGCTTTTCCTTCCGTCCCCTGCTTGGTTGTAACGATGATTACACCGTTGGCACCGCGCGAACCGTACATGGCGGTTGCCGAAGCGTCTTTCAGCACCTCCATCGACTCGATGTCGTGTGTGCTCAGGAAAGAGATGTCGTCCATAAACATTCCGTCCACCACATAAAGGGGGTTGCTGTTATTCGTTGTACCGATACCGCGGATACGCACTTCGGGCGAGCTTCCGGGAGCACCGTTGGCTGAGATATAGACACCGGAGACACGTCCCTGAAGGGCATTCGCCACATTGGGAGTGGCTACTTTCGTAAGGTCTTTGCTCTTCACCGTGCCTACCGAACCGGTCAGATCGGATTTGCGTTGCACGCCGTAACCGACTACAACTACTTCGTCCAACAGCTGATTGTCCTCTTCAAGAGAGATATTCAGCTTTGAAGAGGCGGTTACCTTGACCTCCTGTGCTTTCATGCCGATGTAACTGAAAACAAGAGTGGCGCCCGACGGGACACCTGAAATAGAATAGTTGCCGTCAAAGTCCGTGATAGTTCCGGACGATTGCCCTTTCAGTAGGATACTGGCGCCAATGATAGGCTCTCCTGTTTTCTTCTCGGTGACAACACCCGAGATGGTCAGGCTGCCTTGCGCAAAAGAAAGCGTAGAAAGCAGCAACATCATACATAGGGTAAACAGATTTTTTTTCATCGTTTTGGTACTGATTTAAAATTCTGCTGCAAACTTAGAAGGTAAATTGATGTAAGTCAAAAAAAGGGGTACTACAAGAGTACCATGAAGAAAAAAACGGGATTTCCGGAGTACTGCATCCATACTACAAAGTGATATAATTAATTAATATTCAATAAAATAAAAAGAGGTTTCAGGAAAGGAAATGAAACGGTTGGGAGGGGTCGAGGCTATTCAGTTTAGAATTCACCACAGAGTACACAGAGGACGCAGAGTTTTAATTTAGACAGAAGAACCAGAGGGCATATTATTCTGATCTGTTCTTTATCTGTTCTTATATCTGAAAACAGATAGAGCGCAGCTGATTAATCTCTGTGTCCTCTATGTCCTCTGTGGTGAATCAATTTATTTCTATATCCGCTATGAAGTATTTACGCTATAGACTTTAATAGAAGAGAGAATCTTTCCGTTTACTATATTCTAAGATAAAAATAATAGACTTGTCTGGTTTAGGAACGGATTCTTTCCGGATGAAATAGACGGGTAGTGAAAGAGAGGAAAGCAGCTCTTCATTTTGTATCAATTTAAGAGCAAATTTTCTCCTTATAGAATGTTACAACTAATTACCAATAGTCATTTGGAGTCATTTTATCCCTTAAAAATTGAGATCACGATCTCAATTTTTCGTCGTCGAGACGATGTCTTCGTGAGATCACGACGACGATATATAGGCATCTAAATGACATTTTTGTAATTTTCCTGTTTTGTACAAAAAAGAAACCGCTACAAGTAGCGGTTTCCTAAATAATAATGTAAATATGAATGAATTGATTTTAAATCTTTTTTAAGTCTGGATTTTATTGTGACGGAGATTAAAGTTAGGTTTATCTTATAATTCTACAAAGATAAAACAATAAATTGAAAATGCAATCTTATTTTCTATATTATTCATGCGAATCAGTAATTGATAGCCAATTAACGTACTGGGAATATCTATAGAAGGAAAGAGTTGAATAGTCGCTTGATTCACCACAGAGTTGCACAGAGCCTCACCGAATTTTTATCTTTGGTTTATAGGATATTTGAAAGAAAAAGCTTTTCTATGAGACTCCGTGCCCTCTGCGGTAAACTCTTATTCACAGTTTCATTTCCTCAGCAAGAATCTTGCCTTTTTCACATCCCAGCTGTTTCCGCCGATCATTACATCGAAGTCGCCCGGTTCGTAAACAAATTGCAAATCATAATTATAGAACTTCAACAATTCCGGTGTGATGCTGAAACTGACTTTGCGGGACTCTCCGGCTTTAAGGAAAATCTTCTCGAAACCTTTCAGCTCCTTCACCGGACGGGTGACACTGCCCACCAGGTCACGGATGTAGAGCTGAACCACCTCTGCACCGTCGCGACTGCCGGTATTGGTGACGGTAACGGTTGCCGTCAGTTCTCCGTCGACACTCATCTCTGTGCTGCTCAGGTGGATATCGCTGTAAGCAAACGTTGTGTAGGACAATCCGTAACCGAACGGGTAGAGCGGCTCGTTGCTCACATCGAGGTAATTGCTGCGGAACTTCTCGAACCAACGTCCTTCCTGCAACGGCCGGCCGGTATTCTTATGATTGTAGAACAATGGGATTTGTCCCACATTTTGCGGGAAAGTAGCGGTCAGCTTTCCACTGGGATTGACATCACCGAAAAGGACATCGCCAATGGCATAAGCGGCTTCACTCCCTCCGAACCACACGTTCAGGATGGCAGGCACGTGTTCCTCCTCCCAAGTAAGCACCAGCGGGCGGCCGGTGAAGAGTACGAGCACAACGGGTTTTCCTGTTTTGAGCAATTCCTGCAACAGCGCTTTCTGCACGTCCGGCATTTCCAGATTGGTACGGGAGCTGCTCTCTCCACTCATCTCGGATGATTCGCCCAGCGCGGCGACAATGACATCGGCTTTGGCAGCCACTTTCAGTGCCTCGTCCAGGAGCTCGCGATCCGTACGGTTATCTCTGTGCAGTTCGCGTCCGAACATCGTGGCGCGCTTTTCATATTCGGCATCGCCTATCAGATTACTTCCTTTGGCGGTTACCACCTCCGCACGGTTACCGACTACTTCTTTGAGCCCTTCGACCAGCGAAGGAGCATTATCCAGTACGGCAGCCACGCTCCAGGTGCCCGGCATGTTGGAACGGGTATCGGCAAGCGGACCGACTACGGCAATGGTACCCTTCTTGCTGAGTGGCAACACACCTTCGTTTTTCAGCAGTACAAAGCTCTCCGAAGCCGTCTTACGGGCAACGGCACGATGTTCCTTGGTGAAAATCTGTTTCTTGGGACGGCTTACGTCACAATACTTATAAGGATCGTCAAACAGTCCCAACTTATACTTTGCTTCCAGAATGCGGCGGCAGGCAGCGTCGATGGCAGCTGCCGATACTTTGCCTTCTTCCACCGATTTCTTCAGTGTACCGCTGAAGGCGTCGCTCACCATATCCATATCGACCCCGGCATTCAGAGCAAGGGCGGCAACTGTCTGCTGGTCACCCATACCGTGATCGATCATCTCGTTGATACCGGTATAGTCCGTCACCACGAATCCGCCGAAACCCCACTGCTTGCGCAGCACATCGGTCATCAGCCATTTGCTGCCGGTGGCGGGCACACCGTCCACTTCGTTGAACGAGGCCATCACGCTTCCGACACCTGCCTCGACCGCGGCTTGGTAGGGCAGCATGTATTCATTAAACATACGCTGGCGGCTCATGTCTACCGTATTATAATCACGTCCCGCCTCAGATGCGCCATAAAGGGCAAAGTGCTTCACACAAGCCATTATCTCGTCATTACGGCTCATGTCCTTTCCCTGATACCCGCGTATCATGGCACGGGCGATGGCAGCACCGAGGAACGGGTCTTCGCCGTTCCCCTCGGACACACGTCCCCAGCGCGGGTCACGGCTGACGTCCACCATCGGACTGAATGTCCACGAGATACCGTCGGCACTGGCCTCGATGGCGGCTATACGGGCGGACTCCTCGATGGCTTTCATATCCCAAGTGCACGACAAGCCGAGAGGAATAGGGAAAATGGTTTCGTATCCGTGTATCACGTCCATACCGAACAACAGGGGAATACCGAGACGGCTCTCCTCCACCGCCTGCCGCTGGACCTCACGGATGCGTTCTACCCCTTTCAGGTTGAACAGTCCCCCTACTTCTCCGTTACGGATGCGTTTGGCCACATCACTGCTTTTTGCCTGTCCGGTAGTGATCTCTCCGGTCACGGGCAGGTTGAGCTGGCCGATCTTCTCCTCCAGCGTCATCTTTTTCATTAACTGGTCGATAAAGCGGTCCATATCCCGGGGAGCCTTTTGCGCCTGTACCCCGGCGGCCACTATGACCAAAGAAGCGGCGAACGCCTGCATTCTTCGTACAAAATGTTTCATGGTCTTTACAGTTTTAGTATCTATTTATGAATGTTCCGACTTTGCAGGTACAAATAAAGCGAATCTCCGGCAAATGCCTTCCATTTATCCATACGGCAAGAATACTACAAACCCGAAAAAACAAAAAAAGAAGTACTGCATTAGTACTTCTTTTCATATCAATCATTTAATTTCCAACTACTTGAAGGAGATCATAAAATCCGTCAGGCTGCTCTCCGGAGGAAGCCCCAACTTCTTGCGCAGACGATAGCGGGCAGCGTCGACACCCCTTACGGAAATGTTCATCAGCTTCGCAATCTCCTTCGTCGGCAGGTTGAGCCGGAGCAGCGCGCACAGGCGCAAATCGCCGGAAGTCAGGTCAGGGAACTTTTCTTTCAGGTTCCGGAAGAAATTCTCGTGTATCCGGTCGAAGTTGGACTGGAACATATTCCAGCTCTCTTCGTCGGAGACAATATTCTGATTGATCATCGAAAGCAGCTTATCCAGGTTCTTGCGGGTATATTGCCCGGAGAGTTTCTGCTGCTGCAACTCCTCTTTCAGCGAGCTCAGGAACTCCTGATGCGCGATGTTGGTCATCACCACGCCCGAAAGCTCTTTGCTCTTGAAGCGGAGGTCGGCCTCGAGTTGCTCCTTCTCCAGTGCCATGATCTTCTTTTCCTGCTGCTCTATCTCTGCTTTATGGTGCGCGCGCTGACGGTCGATGACGGCATCTTTCTTCTTCTTGGTATAGACGTAGACCCCATAAAGGAGCCCCAACAGAAATGCCAGCCCGGAGAGAGCGTAAACGGCAATGGCTACGTACGAAAGATACCAGGGACGCAGGATACGGAAAGGCAGTTCGACAGCAGCAACCACCCCGCCGTCATCGTACACCTCGGCACGGAAGCGATAAGAACCGAATGGCAGCCGGGTAAAGTCTTTCTGCAAATCGGGAAGTCCCTCGATCCACTTGCCGGACAACCCCTCGAGGCGGTAACGCACATGAAACGCAAAATCATTGTAAACGGGATAGGCAAGAGAGATGCCTACATTGTTGAAAGCGGGGGCTATCTCATCATCTCCCGAAACCGGAAGTTGCAGCCGCTCGCCCGTCTGCTCGTTGAATGCCGAAAAGCCGGAGATCCATAAAGACGGTTGCTCACGGGACTTGTACAGCCCGGTGCTGTCGGCAGCGATACGGGCAAAGGAGTTATTGAGGCAGAGGTAAGAGCAATCATTCCGCTTGTCGTATACCATCCGGGCCAGCCCCTCGATGGGAAGGTTGCCAAACATGGAGAAGGGTATTCTCCGCTCCACCTTAAAGTCGTTCACGGTACATCTCACCAGACAGGCCTCGCGGTCGCTGAGAAACCAGTACAGATCGCCTTTCATGGCGGTGACGGTGTGGATATCCCGGAGTGCGGCCAACTGTTCGTTCATCGCTTTGTAGGGAATAATGGAATCCGCCATGTCGTCATAAGTGTAGAAGTTCCGCCCGTCCGAGAAGGCGACACGTCCGTTTACCTTGAAAAGGTAACAATGCCCGCCCGGATTCCCCGACAGAGAGTCGTACTGCTTCAGGTCCGTCACCTGCTTCAACGCTTCATCGAGACGCACCCGGTAAAGCCCCTTGCGCATGTGCTGCACCCAGATGTTGCCGTGAGGATCCACTTCGATGTTCTTTGCCATGTGGCTGAAGTTGCGCACCGAATTGGAGAAGTACCACTCACCGGCAGCATTCTTCTTATAAATATTCAGATAAGTGTAGGTACCTTGTATCAGGAGCTCTTCCCCACCGATCTGCGCCTGCCGCATACACATAGCTCCCCGTACGTCGGAAAGAAGCCGGGCCTGCATGCCTTTAATCTGGAAAGTACCTTTATTGTGTCCGCAAAGCACCTGATCGCCCCATTCGCCGATGGTCCATGCCTGCTCTTCGAGTCCCGGAACCAGTTCCAGGAGGTTATCTTCAAGCCGGTACAACCCTTGGTTGGAAGCGATATAGGCATCCTTTTCGCGTACCAGCACGTCATACACCATTCCGACCTTGCGACGCACCGGCTCGAAATGATAAATCAGAGAATTGTTGCGCACGTAGGCAATGCCGTTGTCGAGGGCTGTCCAGATATTATTGTCTATATCGCAATACAGCCCCAGGACAGTGTTATTCTCCAACTGGTTGTCAGCGTTCTCTTTCCAGAGCAGGCGTCCTTCTTTACTGAAGGCATACAGCCCGTTGGAGATGGTTCCTATCACGTAGCAAGAGTCTTTCGTCATCACTGCCCGATTGACGGTATGGCGTTTCAACTCCTCATCACAATCTGTATGCCAGGGACGAATGCCGGAGGAGGTATAAAGATATCCACCGCTGTTACGGGTCAGCAACAACATTCCACCGGGATAGGGCAAACCTGCCAGTACGTCGCTGTTGCCCAACTCCTGTCGGGAGATCAACGGAGTAAACCTATCACCCGTAAAGACACAAACACCTGCATTGATCAGTTGGGAATAAACCGTATCCCCTACCCGGAACAGATTCAGGGGCAGTTCATGGCAGCGGACTCCTTTCGTCGTCGTGCCATCGTATATGAAGTATGAACCGAATGACTGAAAGACGATGTTCCCTCCCTGCTCCACGATAGTCCATATCTCGTCATTGTGAAAATTGAACCCTTTCACCTGATCTTTCAGGGAATGATATTCCAGTAAGTTCAGGTCGTTCTCTTCAAAATAACCGAACTCCTCGAACGATCCGACGTAGATACGCCCGTCGGAAGCCACGTAAACGGCACGCACAATGCCCGACGCCGGCAAAGGAAACAGCTTCCACCGGCTTCCGTCATACCGAAGCAGTCCGCTGTTGTTGCCAAAGTACATGACGCCCCGCCCGTCCTGCGCAACGGCCCAGTTTTCGTTACCGGCATTATAGTCGAGGACAGAATAATTGCGGACAATAGGTGAAAAAGGGACAGGGTTGCCCCAGCAAGGAAGAGAAAGAGTACAAACAAAAACAAGGAACAATAACAGATTCTTCATCAGTCAGTCGTCTTTAGAAAAATTCTTTGTGCGGAAAAAGCAGAGCTATCTTATCGGACGTTGATAGTTTGTTTTCACCACAGAGGACACAGAGTAACACAAAGTGAATTTTAAGTCATTGATTATCGATGTTGATAATCCGTGAAAGTCAGTGTAATCTGTGGTGAAAAGACTTTTGACACAGCCCCATTTATTATTTCTTTACCGGAGCACTCAAAGTTTCTTTGTATTTGACCGGATCGGCCAATATCTTGAGAGCGGCTTGCAGCCCATCGTCATCCTTCAATTGCTGGATGATCCCTCCACGTGTATAGTAGTAACGCTTGATGATCTCATCGGCAATCATCGACTTGATGTCTTTTGAGAAGTAATCGAGATCGCGGTCCAGATTATGAGTCAGTTTCTTCTCCAGTGCCTTGATCTCCTCCGATGCTTCATCCAGATACCCTTCGAACTTGGCAGCCTCTTTCAGCGTCTTCATGATCTTCTCACTCTGCTGGTCATACTTGAAGTCGGCTTTCTTCACCATTGCCTTGAAGTCGTTATAGTCGGCATCGGTCACCTTGAACTCCTGCGGAGAAGGGATGGACGGATGCTTCAGGCAGTACTGCGTTGCATAATCGAAGATCAGGTTATCGCGCACCAGATAGAAGAGGATATTAGGCAACTTTTCCTGTTTCACTTCGATATCCGGCATCACACCTCCACCATCGCGAACTTCACGTCCGGCTGCCGTATGGAATACGGTAGTCAGGCTGTCGGGGATGATACCTACACTGCCGTCCTCATTGCGGTGTTTATAGTCGATGGCCTGTACGCAACGTCCGCTGGGGATATAATACTTAGAAGTCGTGAGTTTCATCACACCTCCGTAAGGCAACGGACGGGTGGTCTGCACCAATCCCTTTCCAAACGTACGGCTTCCCACAATCACGGCGCGGTCGAAATCCTGGAAAGCTCCCGAAAGGATTTCGGACGCGGAAGCAGTGCCTCCGTTTACCAATACGGTAATAGGAATATCGAGATCCAGCGGTTCACGCAATGTCTTATACGTATTGCTGGCCTGTTTGGTCTTTCCCTTGGTAGTCACGATCACTTTGCCGCGGGGCAAAAAGAAATTAGCAATCTCTACCGCTTCTTCCAGACGTCCGCCACCGTTTCCGCGCAGGTCAATCACCAACGAGGTGATGCCCTCTTTCTTCAGTCTCAGGAATGTCTTCTTAAAATCTTTGGAAGGAGTACCGGAGAAGGTGCTCAGATTGATATAACCTACATTTTTATTAAAGATGGTATCGTAAGGAATCATCGGAGTCTGGATGGTTTGACGTACAATATTAAACTCCAACGGCCGGGTGCCACCCTTTTCGTCCGGACGCTCTACCTTCAGCTTAAAGCTCGTACCTACTGCACCCCGGAGCATCTGGCTCACCTCTTGGTTGTTTTTTCCCGCCAGATCTTTTCCGTCTATCTCCATCAGGATATCGCCTGCCTTCAGTCCGATTTTAGCAGCAGGGGTTCCTTCAAAAGGCTCGGCTATCATCGAACGTTTCAGTTTCTGGTTGTACGTGATCAAAGATCCGATACCTCCGAACGAAGCATTCAACATCTGTTGCAGTTCAGCCTGGTCGTCCTCCGGATAATATTCCGTATACGGATCGAGTGACGAGAGCATATAGTCGATCCCCTCACGAACCGTCTTATTCGGATCGAGCGTATCTACGTAAAACATATCGAGTTCTTTGACGATAGAATTAAAGGTATCCAGATTCTTAGCAATCTGGAAATTGCGGTCGTCACCGCTCTTGAAACTAAAGAATGCTACGACAACCAATGCGGCTGCCAACAGGACACCATTTCGTCTATTCAGAAACTTTTTCATACACTTTTCGTTAAAATGAGACGTAAAAGTAACTCATTGCCTGCTTACTCTGACAGAACTTCGTTAATATTTAACTTTATTTCATCCCAACGCTCGCAAGGAATCGTGGTTCCAACGATCTGTATAACATTTCCGGAGAGAATTGAACCAATCTTTGCACATTTCTCTAAAGAATAGCCGCAAGTCAGCCCGTACAAAAATCCGGCAGCGAAATAATCACCTGCTCCCGTCGTATCGATCACTCTCTCTACAGGAATGGCCTCTACTTTGATCTCCTCCGTACCCTTACGGATGTAAGAACCATTTCCACCTACCTTTACAATGGCGATACTGCATTTCTTGCTGATCAGTTCAAGGGCTTCCTTCGGATCTTCTTTACCCGTAAACGCCTTTGCCTCTTCTTCATTGGCGAAAACAATATCTACATACTTATTTATTAATAAAGAGAAGAACTCAAGATCGCCTGCCACGATATTATAACTTGCCATATCGAGGCAAACCTGCAAACCGGCTTCCTTTGCCAACTCAATGGCATGAAGAATCATATCGTGATCCTGCACCAGATATCCCTCTATAAGCAGATAAGCATAACCTTTGAACATATCCAGTGTCAGATCTTCGGCTCTCAGCGTAGAAGCAGCACCGAGATAAGTACCAAAAGTACGTTCTCCGTCCGGAGAAATAAAAGTAGAAGCGACTCCCGACGGCAGATCAGACGTTAATAATTTATCTTCGATGCCATTTTTTTGCAGATTCTCCCGAAAAAAGTTTCCGTAAGCGTCATTTCCGACTTTTCCGATGAAACCGGTTCCGGCACCCAGACAGGCGAGTCCAAGTATGGAATTTGCCGCTGCTCCACCAGTCGCCAAGTGGGTTTTCATCTGACTGAATTGTTCGTTAATCTGCTGTAACTTAGCATCATCAATAAGTTGCATGCTTCCCTTGGGTAATCCCATTTCATCAAGGAGTGTATCATCTTTCAGGGTTGCAAGTACGTCTACCAGGGCGTTGCCCAATCCAATTATTTTATCCATTTCACTATTTTTTTTTGCAAAGATATTGCATATTTCAAAATATCCTATTACTTTTGCATCGCAATTGAGAAAAACAAATCATTCTTCCTTAGCTCAGTCGGTTAGAGCATCTGACTGTTAATCAGAGGGTCCTTGGTTCAAGTCCAAGAGGAAGAGCAAAGTTCAAATTCTCAGTTGCTAAATTCTTCCTTAGCTCAGTCGGTTAGAGCATCTGACTGTTAATCAGAGGGTCCTTGGTTCAAGTCCAAGAGGAAGAGCAAACAAAGGTTCGTCATTACGGCGGACCTTTTTTGTTTTTACATTGTGAGAATACGGCATGTACTGATAGAGAAAGAGGATGTTGCCTCTGCTGTACAACACCCTCTTTCCTGCTGAAAAAAAAGAACCTACTCAAACCTTATCTCTGAAACACCTATTGATTTTCCTTTCTGAGGTTCTATAAGAATACGAACGGATTCCACTTCAACACTGCCTGAAGGATGTACTACGTTGAACCGATCGGTACCCACCTGATATGAGTCCGTCACATAAAGTTCAAGGGGATTCCATCCGGCATCCGACTTATACTCTACCGACCAACCGGACGGAACGGCTATTTTTTCCTGATCGTCCAGCCAATACATGGAAAGGGAATTCAGCAGAAAGGGTTCTTTGAAGTCTACCTGCACCCATTGTCTGCCCGAGCCGTCGGACATCCACCTTTCAGTCAGCTTGTCTGCGGAAGAATCAGATACTTTTCCGTCGCAAAGCGCACGTGTGGAAATATTCTTTCCGGCAGCCAGGGAGGATACGTTCACCGCTTTGATATTACGGAGATAAGCCATGGCTTGCTGGCCGATGCTGGCGGTGGAGGCCTCATCGTTCAACCAAACCAGCATCGTACGGTTGTCTCCCCGGTTGCACCAGGCGTAGTAAGGAACCATCGTGATCTCACGGGTGGTGATGCCTTCCACTTTTTTCTCCATACCCGGCAGGGTGATACTTTCCAATCCTTGCAGCACACCGGAGGATATATTGGCCACCTTTGCCTGTGATTCGTTAACATCGCCCAGATAGAGGCGTTGGACGGGGCCGGCATTATCCACTTCTTCGGCACAGTAGACTAATGGGCCGCGGGTTACGGCGGTCTTACCTATATTCTCACTGACTTCGGGGATGCAATCTACAAAACGCACCGGCATGGGGATGTTGAGTTCGACCACGTCACCCGGCTCCCAGTTACGCTTGACAACGGCAAATCCTTTCTCCATCCTGAAATCGGTTTTCTGTCCATTAACGCTCAGTTCAATTTCCGTGTGCCCCGGTTGTTTATAGGGGTAAAGTCCCCCCGGAACAAATTCTCCGGAGCGTGCCCACGTAGGGATACGCATGCAAACCGAGAATTTACTTGCCTTTTCGGGCTGCACCGTCACGCGCACTTTTCCATCGAACGGATAGGCAGAGGACTGCTCCAGTTTCACACGGGTTTCTTCCAGGGGAATTTCCGTTTGGCTGCCGCCATACAAGGTCAGGTAAACCCTGTCTTTGCTATAGGCATACATATAGCCCGGCACTTGCAGGATCAGACGTGAAATATTGGGAGGACAGCAGGCACACCCGAACCACTTGGCACGTCCGCCATTCCCATGATTAAAGCGTCTCACTCCGTCTGCCTCAAGAGGATTGACATAGAAAAAACGGTCGCCATGCAGGTTGATGCCCGCCAACGAGTTGTTAAAGAGTGAAAGCTCGGCTATATCGAGGAATTTAGCGTCTCCGCTGTCCAGGTACATACCATAATTGAAGAACACGTTGGCTACCGCCGCGCAGGTTTCATTATAGGCTGTCAGATTGGGGAGTTCATAAGGAGCCCCGAAGCCTTCCATCCCCTCTATGGCTCCAAGGCCGCCGGTGATATGCATACGGGTAGTGACCAGATTCGTCCAAATAGAATTGAGCGCACGGGTATAGTCATTCAGTCCGGTCAGGGCATCGACTTGTGCCATGGCTGTGTATAGATATGCCGCACGAACGGCATGCCCAACAGCTTCGGTCTGCTCTTTCACCGGCGCATGCTGCTGTGCGTAAGTCGGCGCCATTACTCCCTCACCTTCCGGACGGTAAGTGACTCCTCTGATCTCAAGGAACTTCTTTGCCATGTTGAGGTACAGTGTATCATTTGTCACCCGGTATAGCTTGCAGAGTGCCAGCTCGATCTCTTCGTGCCCCGGAGCCTGATTGACCGGTTTGCCGCCATTATAATTGGGGTCACCTCCTTCAAAGAACACCTTATTCACATGCTTGGCACTCTTTATGGCGACATTCAGCAGTTTATCCTTACCTGTAGCCTGATAATAGGCTACCGCTGCTTCGTACAGATGCCCCACATTATAAAGCTCATGGCTATGAACGACCCACGAATAGGGCTTCTCTCCCATCTCTCGGGGATCGGGATTACCACAAATATGCGAAATATATAAATATCCGTCCTCTTTCTGTGAAGCAGCAATCAGGTCGGTCACTTCATCCATAAACTCTTCCAGCTCCTTGTCCGGGCGAATCATCAATGAATAAGCCACTCCTTCCATCACTTTATAAAGATCGGAGCTTATAAAGCGGTGAGTCTCGGGAAGGGCTGTGGAGTCTCCTGCCAGAAAGGCGGCGCAACGCCGGAAACGCTCTACCGCCGGTGCGCTCTGCTCAACGGAGAAAGGTACCGTTACGTTGATTTCCGTCTGCATCCTTTCTTTCCAGAACCCATCGGTCAAAGTCACCTGATTAAAGGGAACGGGTGTTATTGTCTGCTGTCCCTCTTCCGAACAGGCTGTCGTAAGGAGAAGCAGAAATAGCCCTGTTAGTACATGTTTCATTCTAATTTGTTTTTAAAAGTTTCACTTGGGTATGTTTGTCCGTAACGGGCACCTCTATATAATAAGGATGATGTGTATTACCCGCCTCAATGTGGAATGTCGTTATCATTTTGTGATCGGTCATGACAGTATATTTACCTTCCGGCATTCCTTCGGTCCGGATGGTGGTGTTGTGACGTTTGCCGGAACGGTTTTCGATGAAGAAGCTCAGTTCTTCGGCTGCCCCTTTGAGGGTGACGGGATGATCTTTCCGGAATCCGTCCTGCATCAATTCGATGGAGAAACGGACAGGAGTCATGATACGTATCTGCCGGCGTACTCCGTCAAGGGGAGTGATACTCACGGTTCCGTTCTTATCCGTCCGGACATTCGCTCCGTAGCCGATCAGCCCGAAGTCGGGATCATCCACCAGATAGACTCCCGAACCGTGGATGCCTCCGGTAAGCCCGTGGTCTATTTCACCATCAAACCGCCAGGGAGAACGCCCCACTTTGATATAGTTCATGTAAGTGCGTGAGTTCTGGTAGGGTGAGAAGGCCCAGCCGACAGCACCATCGTTCCGCTCTCCCTTATACCAATAGCCAAAGCCGGTCTCCTTCGTACCGGTGTTCATCAGTGCCCATGAAGCCAGTAAAGAGTTATATCCGTAATTGATGTATCTGTCCGGCCGGTCGGAGAACCGATAGGCATAATCGAGCAATGCCACACCTCCCATTTGGGTCATATAGTCGAGGTTTACGTATTGTCCGCTCCACGCTGTGCCCAGATTGGCATATCCCGGCTCAAACAATCCGCGCAGCGCAAGGTTCCCATCCAGCTGGTTCTGCATGAAACGGTCGATCATCGCAGTATCGAACGAAGTATACGAATACCACTTCTTGAGGTTCTTGTCGTACCAGAACTGCTCTTCCGGCTCGATAGGATTCAACTTCGCATACTCTGCCACGTAATAGGAAGACTCAAAGGCTGTACGGTCGACAAACATCTCAGAGCCAAAGGGCCAGGGATCTTCGTAAACCATATAAGTCACTTTTTTTTCCCACTCACGACGCAGCTTGGCCGCATCCTTCTCTCTCCCTTTCTGCTCAAGGGCACGGATGATATCGAGCAGATAGCGCTCGTGAAAGTTGCCTTGTTTATAAGCCCAGTCCGTCCAGCCATGAAATGTCCATTGCTTGCCCATCAAAATGTTATAGGGCACTTCAAAATAGGCCATTGCCGTCCGGTAGGCGCGTTCCAGATAACCATCGGCATCAAGATAGGAAACCATCTCGGGATTATCCTCCGCTATCCGGTAAAGGTTATAATAAATGGCAAAGTGAGTGGTATAGTCGAAGGTCCGCCACATGCGTCCCTTGCCCGAACCGCCATCTTCGTATCCACCATATTTCCCGCTACGGTTCTGATACCAGTTTTCGCTGCCGTAAATGCCGTACGGATAAGGATATTCCCGGTCTGTGCGTTGCAGCTTGCCCCATACGAAGTTTTCTTCGTAGTATTCCAGAGAGGCGATTTCTTCCCGGTCGGGATAGATGACATTCTTTTCACTCACATAGACCGGCTTGCTGTTGGACGGGTCGTCCGAACCACCCACCATGAACTCTTCCCGCAAGTCTCCCAGGTGGTCGGGCGAAAGCAACTCGGCTTTCTCCATATCCCAAAGGCTATAAAGCCCATTGTACCACTTGGAAGGGTCGCGATGCTGCTGCCGTCCGACAATGAAACGTGCCCGCTTTTTAATCAGGGTCTCCAGGGGTTCCGTCACAAAGAAGTCGAGGAAACAGACCTGATCTTCTCCGTAACGTACCGTTATCAGGTTCTCTCCCAAACGGGAGAAACGAAACTTATACAGATATGTATCTCCTGCCTTCTGTCCAAGGCTGGTGATCTGCATCTCCGCGGGATATTCCGCCGTCAATCCGGTAACGGGCAGCTTGGACCGCAAAGCGCAACAGACCTCCATCTCCGGAGTAACGACCATGCCGGGGGCAACCTTTACAACCACCCCTTGCTTATCATAAATTATCGTCTGTATCTCCTCGTGATTTCCGGCAAGCGTGAAGTTGAAACCGGTAACGTAGTGTCCGTAAGGCTGTACAGTCTTTGAGGTAGACGGCAATCTCCAGGTATCATCGGTACGGTCCACAGCATGGGTGGAATGCAGATAATATTTGCCGTCCGCTGTGGCATATTCAATCGAAGTTCCCTTCCGCATGGTCATCAGCAGGATGTCACCCTGCCCAGTCAGCGGAGTCCAGTAGAAAAAAGAAGCATTCCCGTTCAGAGAGAAGTGCCGGTTCAGATTCTGATGTGCCTGGATCGATTCGTCCAAAGCACCGACAGGCAAAGAGAACCACAGGTCCGTCACCGTCGCCGGATGGTGGCTGCGGTTGAAAAACTCAATCTCCCAGTCCACCTCTTCACCCTTGATGGTGAAAGTCTGATAGAGGCGTACATCCGAAGGAAGCTGCCAGAATATCTGTATCTTATCGGAGGTGGCGGATAGAATCTGTGGGGAAATATCGGCCAGAGAGACTGCATAGCTTTTCCCCCTGACTTCGTAAGCCAGATTCAAATCGCCCAGATACTTCCCGTGGTCTATATAGTTGCGGACATTGTCCGCCCCCTGAAAGACGAGCGAGCTTACTCCCCTTTCGTCCGGACTGACTTTCATTTGGGGAGTTATACCCCGGAGAGAAGAAATATTCAGACAGAGAAAGAGTAAGGATGAAATATAATACTTAAGTTTCATAGGCACCATTCTTTAATTAATAAAGTAATCTACAGTAGTTGAGCATTGCTGTGCCTCATCCGTCACAGGAGGGCTGTGTGGCACTTTTTACCCGCAGGTACTTCGTCCGAGTATACGGCAGTACTTCGTCCGGGTATACGGCAGTACTTCGTCCGAGTATACGGTGGTACTTCGTCCGGGTATACGGCGGTACTTCGTCCGGGGCCCTGGTGGATAAACGCTGCCATGCAGATACTCAACCACTGTTTTACATTCGGCAGAGAAGCATCACGGCTGCACTGAAATTTTCACACTGCTAAGTGCTCTCTTATGACTGTAGTCATCCAGCGAGTTACTCCGCTCTTCACTATAATCGATCCCCTTATAGTCTTTGTCACCCACATTGGTGGCAACGGCCGTAATGGTAAAATCGCCGGCTCCGGTGTAAATGTACTTATAAGTTTTCTGAATTCCTCCGGTAGTGTATACAGAACCCAGCGAAACGCCCGTGTTCCAAGGTTCGTACTCGTCGGTCCCCATCTCTATGAAAGAGAGATAGACATCGCCCTGGAAACCCTTATACTTCGTATAGTCGGCTTCATGAACCGGAAGTCCGGTAGCAGGATCGAGTTCACATTCATACGATTCCAATACTCCATCCCCATCCAGATCGTACTTATAAGGCGAATCGTCCGCTGCCGCAAAGGTGGAACGGCCGTTGACGTACATGTCCACCTGGCGGAGAATGATCTTTTCACCATGATCCAGGAAGGGTTGCAGGTACGTATCCCGATTGTACATATCACCCAGTTTATAAAATCCTTCGGTAGGACGACGTGAAAGCGGATCGTTGGTTTGGAATGCGCCGTACGAACGCTCATCCTGCATCGTATAGTACTTGTATCCGGCACTATATCCGCCAAAGTCCTCCAACTGCTCGGTGTGCAGGCCGAAGTAAGCAGCCACCCACGCATCATTAGAATACTTACGAATCGCACGGTCGGCATCACACGCCACAAAGCGGCTTTCGATAATCGTATTACCCGGCTGGTTGGCCAGTCCGCCAAAGATGTGGATATCCGGTTTCATCCGTATGCCCGAAGGGATACGCCGGTCGGTCACCGTAAACTTCAGCTGATTGGTCCCTATGTAGCTCATCTCCATCAAAGCCTCCGGAAAGTCCCCTTTCTTGTAGGGGACCAACTGGATATTGTCAATGGCACCGAAGAACTCAAAATCCTTCTTCACCTCTTCGATGGACTGATAGTCTTTAAAGTATTTATAAAACAGGGTCTTTTCCCCATTTTTGGCATAAGAAACCCGGTAACACTCTTCATAGAAGCTGTCCCAATCGTGCTCCATAATGGCTTTAACGCGCGAACGTTCGAACTTCTTGCCTTCATCACCTGTAAAAAGCGTCAGGTACTGGGCATCGGTATTGATGGTCACCGTCACCTCTTCGCCTACTTTCGGATTCTGGGGTGATACGGAGATGCTGACAGACGGTGTCTCTACGTCTGCACCAAATTTCTCGCAGGAAACCAGCGAAGTGGCTGCCACAGCAAGCAGCCCTATAATCAGTTTATTTGTTTTCATATCCATTCGTATTTAGTATTAGAAATATCCCGGATTCTGTTTCATCTCTGGGAAGAACGATAACTCGGTAAACGGTATCGGCATCAGCACCCGGTATACCTTCTCTTCGTTGAAAAGATGCCAGAGGTACTCTCCACGCGCCGGATCACCAAACGGATCAAAGAACTGCAGAGGATCACGATAACGGCAGATATCGGCCAAGTCGACCATCGACACATCCGGGAAACGGGCTACATCGAGCCACCCGCAATCATCCTCGGCTGCCAGTTCGCGCAGACGTTCATACATCAGCTCCTTCAATGCATTGGCCGGACTGATATTCGTAGGAATCATCATAACCGAACCCGATTGGTAAGTATAAGGAGCATCTCCCTGAGAGACAAACATATCTTTGATGGAACCCTGATGGCAAGCACGGTCACGGATGATGTTCATCGTTTTCACTCCTTCCGAAGCATGACCCTGCATAATCTGGGCTTCTGCTTTCAGTAAGTAAACCTCAGCCAGACGTAAAACAGGATAGTCCACACCACCGTAATTGATATCAAAAGTAGAGCTCAGCTCACTCGGATTCAGGTTACGGAACTTACCCAACTGCCACCAGTTACAATTCCAGAGGTTGGGCTTGTTCTGCCCGTTCGTCTCGTTCTTCCACCAAGCCCGTTCGTGACTCTCGAGAGCCACATCCATGACTTTAAGCTGCTCTTCGGTATAATCGTTTACTTTACCCGGTTCGATGTAGAACTCAGGACCCAGTTCGCGTCCGGCAGGTTCGAATACCCACAAGCCGACCGGAGCACCACCACTGTTAGGACCGGTCACCCAGCCTTTCACCGAACTCCACATGCGACGGGTAACATCTCCCGTTATGGAGTATTTCCCGGTACGGTCATAAAGGTTCTGCAAATCATAAGGAGTTGTTCCCGGTTTCGGACTCTCGGCATTGAAGCGGTCCACCTGTCCGTAATCCATACACACGTCCTTGAAACTGTAGTTATGTTCCCACATCGGTATGTCATATAACAGCGTCAGCCACGAGGTCAGGTTTCTTCCGCCGGTAGCACCGTACTTGCCTTCACCGGCAAAGCCCATCGGTATCTTGTTTCCGGTGCCTACCCCTTCTTCTGCCAGCACGCTGAACATAATCTCGTTGTTGCGTTTGGTAAATACAGCGGGGAAGTACTCTTCCAGCTCATAAGTTCCGTATATACCGGCAATAATATCGTCACACAACTTCACGGCATCGGCATATAACGTCGTTTTATCCACATCGCCAACCGTCGTTTCATTGATCTTATCCCCATACATTTCCGCACGGCGGATATAAGAAGCATGGAATATCTTCATCTTTGCCAGCATACCTGCCACGGCTCCCTTCGTCACACGGCCGTAAGCAATGCCCGAACGGTTATCCAGACACTTATCCAGTGCATAAGCCATCTCGTCATAAAGAAACTTGAACATCTCCTGCCGGGTTGCCCGTGGCACATAAGCCGGTTTCGGTCCGGTAGGCTCTGTGACCAGGGGCACACCACCGTAATAGCGGTACAAAGTAAAGTAAGCATAAGCCCGGAGGAAACGCACCTCGCCCATCAACATCTCGGTAGCCGATCCGGTGATGGTGACCTTGTCCAATGCAGAATGTCCGGCGTTCTCGTCAATCACTCCTTTGTTAGCTTCCAGTCTTTCAAGTATCAGGTTCGCCTGCGCGATATATGAATAATGCTTTGACCATAAGTTCAGCACACTACCCGAGGTAGATGTCAGGTCGAACGGACCTTCATTCATCAGCGAAGGCATCATAAACCGGTCGCTGGTCATAATTCCATCGTTCACATGCCCGGCATTGGCATAGAGTATAGCAACATTACGCAAAGCAGCGTCATATGAGGTATAGAAAGTCTCAGACGGAAGTTCTGTTTTCGGTAACTGGTCGAAATACCCCTCACACGACACTAAGGCGCAAGAGGTTAAAAGGGCTAATAATATTTTCTTCATGGCAGTACCTGTTAATATTTGAAATTAAGTGAGAATATATGAGAGCGGGCGTACGGATAGGCCGAAATGTCGACTCCCGGAAGAATACGGTTGTTCACAGAGCTACCGCTACGTACCTCGGGGTCATATCCCGAATAGTTCGTAAGACAGAAAACGTTATTAATCGTATACGTCAGAGCCAGGTCTTTAATCTTCCAAGCCTTCAATACGTTCTTCGGTAAACGGAAGGTAACAGCCAGGTTGTTCATCTTCAGGAACGAACCGTCTTCCACCATCTCCGAGTTGGAAGCAGCCCACATATATCCTGACCAGTCAATGGCACCGGGACCTGTAAAAGTACCGGTAGGATTGTTCGCAAACCAGGCATCTTTATAATACACAGCCGATTTATTGCGGATATCCCCGTTGTTCATCAGGTTGTACACATTACCATTGATAATATCATTTCCGTATGACCAACTGAAGTCCATAGCCAGTTCAATGAACTTCCAGCGCAGACGAGTGTTCAAACCACCGATAAACACCGGATTCACGTCTCCGATCACAACACGGTCACTCATATCCACTTTTCCGTCTCCATTGGTATCGGCAAAGGATGGGAAACCGTAAGGCATCTCTCTCTCGGTAGCATACCACCAAGGAGAATCGGCACTGCCTATACCGTTATAATCCGAATGCCAGTTGCTGCGGATGCCTTCCATCTGCAAACCATAGAAGAGTCCGAGAGGATATCCTTTTTTAATCAGAACATTCTCCGAACCGGAAGCTGAACCTACGGGGCGTCCTTCGAGCATCTGTGTTTCAGTACCTAAGCTAAGCACCTTAGACTGATTGGAGCTAAAGTTCACCGTAGCATTCCAGGTAAAGTCCTTTTTATCAATAAGCACACCGCCTACACTGATCTCAAATCCGCGGTTACGCACCGAACCAATGTTACGGGTCACCTTCCCGAAACCAGAAGTACGTGGCAGATTCTGTTCGAGCAGCATATCACGGGTAGTCTTTGTATAGAGGTCCAATGACACATTCAGGCGGTTATTGAACATATCCAGGTCGAGACCACCGTTAAACTCTTCCGTCACCTCCCAACTGATCTCCGGGTTCGCCATACGGCTGGTATACAAAGCCGGGATGGCTCCATCGCCAAAGATGGCCTGACGCTGGCTGGAAGACAATGTCTGTGCATAAGCATAAGGAGCAATCTGGTCGTTACCCACCTGGCCATAGCTGAAACGTAGCTTCAGGTTGCTTACGTTCTTCTCCAGCCAAGGCACATTCTTAAAGAATTCTTCTTCTGAAACTCTCCAACCCAGCGCACCGGATGGAAAGAATCCCCAACGGTTATCGGGACTGAATTTAGAAGAACCGTCAGCACGCATGGAAGCTTTCAGCAAGTAACGGCCTTTATAAGAATAGTTGGCCATAAACACTCCCGAGAGCATGGCTATCTTTTCGTAAGATACACCGGGAGACTTCACATGGTTACCACTTTTTGCATCATAAATACCTTCCCACCCCAAATCGGTATTGAACTGGGAATATTCCTGATTAAAGGTTTCATACTTATTGGTATTGGCCTCATACACGGCATTCACCGAAAGACTGTGTACCTTGTTGAATACTTTATTGAATCCGGCCTGTATCACTCCACGCATATTTAATCCGCTTTGTGTAGCATACGTAGCCAAGCCATTATTATCATAACCGCGCTGGATGGTCTTCGGAACAAATTCCTTGACTTCCCCTTTAGGGATACGAACGCCAATACCGCCTTTTACAAACCAGTTATCATTAATGTTGTATACCAATTCCGCCTGACCGAAGAAAGTATTATTTTTATTATTGTAATCAATGTCTTTCAGCTTCCGATAAGGATTATCCATTTTACCTGTATAGTACAGGTTGTCATCTATCTCCTGGAAAGTCCACTCTTTGGGAACAAGCGGAGAGAAAGTCTGTATTTCATTGAAAATGTTTCCTTCTGTCCAGAAAGCACCACTACGAATATTGTGCTCATACGAGATATTCGTGTTCAAAGTCAGTTGCGGAAGCAGTTTTATGCTGTTATTCGTCTGGAAATAGAATCGCTTAAACCCGGTATTGATTGCGATACCGTCTTCGTTCATCAACGAGAAAATGGTAGAGTTCTGTATCCGTTCGGTTCCGCCTCTGTAAGACACTTCATAATTCTGCTTGGTACCATTCTGCAAACAGAGATCCGGATAGAACTGGAAACGGGAAGGATTGGTATTCCATACCTGATCTTTATACTCCTGGTAGAAATCGGCATTCTGCCAGCGTCCGCTCATAATCATATCACGCATATATGCACGCATGTAATCTTCGGCACCCAGCATCGGGATTGAATTTGCCAGTTTACTGATACCATAAGTAGCTTTTACGGAAATCTCACTCATACCGGCCGCACCTTTCTTGGTAGTAATCAGCACAACACCATTGGCACCCTGCGCCCCATAAATGGCAGTAGACGATACGTCTTTCAAGATAGAGATACTCTCGATGGCATCGGGAGAGATAGTTGCTAAAGGACTTTCCAGCGGATCGTCCGAGATAGGAAGCGGGAAACCGTCGATGACATACAAAGGCGAGCTGCCTGCCGTAATAGAACTGGCTCCACGAATCTTAATCGTGATTCCGCCACCCGGCGCACCATCATTGTTCATTACCTGTACACCGGATATTTTGCCTTTCAAGGCTTGTTCCAGGCTTAACGGATTGGTTTGCATAAACTGGTCGGAGCTCAAACTGGATACAGATCCGGTTAAGTCTACTTTACGCTGAGTCTGATAACCAGTCACCACCACTTCATCAATCAGCACTCCCGAATCCATCAGTACATCTATCCGATTCTGACTGCCTACGGTTTTCTCAACCGTATTCATGCCGATCATCGAAAAAACAAGTACTTGTCCCGGAGATACGTTTTTAATCGTATACTCTCCGTTTTCATTAGTAATCACCCCGTTGTGTGCCCCTTTCACTTGTACAGTGGCTCCAATAACAGTTTCATTACTGCCTTTCTCTCTCACTGTACCCGAAATGCTCTTTGTGTTTTGAGCAAATCCACCTGCAGACACCAGCACAAACATGCATATTAAGAAGACGGCTTTTATCCTGCCTTCGGTATCTGCTCTAAGGTTGTTCAGATCTTTTAGATTCATAATATTAGTAATTTAGTCATTAAAAAGGATTCATACATTTTTAGTTTCTTTGTCAAGTCCCGAAGCCAAATCAGGACGAGTCCATTTTGTGTGGTTCCATACTCAGTTGTTTTTGCATTCGTATTTTACTGTTTTGTTGTTTCAGCAAAAGTAGGCGAAAAGAGACCCGAACCATAGAACAATAAATTATTCACTGATACTCATATTCATATTTACACCAAACATTACCATAGTGAATATAAATATCAGTTTATGACCATAAGTGCCTTTCTGATTCGTTTTTATTTCAGACTTTTGTGTTGTACGTAATTAAGAGACGAATGAAAAAGAGCTTTTTTACCCTGATTTTATTTATTTCTTCTGTTATACTAAATGCACAACAGAATGAACTTATGTTCCACTCTCTGAGCAGTCAACACGGACTTACATATAGTGCCGTACGCGATATTGTGCAGGATTCGAAAGGATATATTTGGATTGCAACCCTCAAAGGACTGAACAGGTATGACGGATACAACATTAAACAATACTACAAGTCGGATGACGGACTTTCTTCAAACTGCATCGAGAAACTGCTTCTGCTTGGGAAAGATACCCTATTGATGGGAACTAATGAAGGGTTGTGCTTATACGATATGATGAAAGAGAAGTTCACCACTATTGTTCCGCAAACCAAGACTCCACTATATGTGCTGGACATGGTCTACGACGGACGTTCAGTCTTCATCGCATCAGATTCCGGACTCTATACGTATAATAAAGTAGAGCAAAGCATGGCACTGCTCTACAAAGGATTGATTATAAAAGTAACACTGGATATTAACGGAAATGTATGGGCTGTCGGTCCGAATACGATTTATTGTTTCCGCCCCAACGGACAAATGACCCGGAAAATCACAGCGGCAGAAGTCTCTTCCGACTATCCTGTCGAATTCACTTCCATCTACAAAGATTCTCAGGGCACTCTATGGCTGGGAACTACCGAAAACGGGTTGTACCGATATAATAAGAATTATAACCAGTTCGTTTCAGTGGAGTTCTCTTCACAAGACAGAAAAGACATGCGCTATATCCGCTGCATTCAGGAAGATATGCGGGGAAATCTATGGATCGGAACCGAAAACGGACTTTTCATCTACGACTACACGGACAACAGTTACGTACAATACCGCCAGCATGCGAAAGATGTCCAGTCCGGACTGACCGATAATGCAATCTACACCATTTATAAAAGTCGTGGAGATATTATGTGGATCGGTACATTCTTTGGAGGTATCAACTATACCAGCCTGACTGAAAACAACTTCCACTACCTGATAGCAGATAATGGGAAACAATACCTGAAAGGAAAAGCGATCAGTAACATCATCAAAGATAAAAAGGGAGCGTTATGGTTTGCTTCCGAAGATCACGGAATCTCCATTCTTTATCCGGACGGTCACATCAGGTACCTAAACAAATCGACCCATCCATCGCTAAACGGAGACAACGTACACGCATTAGCCGAAGATTACTCCGGCAATATATGGATTGGCAATTTTGTCGACGGCCTACAAAAGGTGGATTTGGAGAGGGGATATATCCGCTCATATAAGAATTTGGCAGGAAGAGATACGGGGTTATCCAATAATTCAATCTATAAGCTCTATGTTCACAACCCCGATACTATGTTCATAGGCACAAGCCAGGGAGTCAATATCTATCATTTTCAGACAGATTCATTCACCCCCTTTCTTCCGGATGTATTCCGACTTATACGCATTGACGACATCATACGTGATAAAAAAGATAATATCTGGTTTTCTGCACACTTCAACGGCATCTTCCGGTATCATATTCCTACCCATAGCATCCACCGATACCAGAAAGGAGCGACAGGTTGTAAAACTATGACCAGCGATAACATCTATTGCAGCTTTATCGATTCGAAAGGAGATGTCTGGTTTGGCACCAGTAATGGAGGACTGATGAAATATGATGCAAATGCAGACAGTATACAGGTTTTCGGGAAAAAGAACGAACTCCGGCAGAGAGACATCTATTCCATACAGGAAGACGGTTTCGGCTATCTATGGATGAGTACGGACAACGGTATTTTCTCATTTAATCCGGAAAGTCAGAGTTTTGCCCACTACAAGGTATCCGACAATCTGATTTCGAATCAGTTTAATACCTGTCCGGGTTATAAAGATACAAACGGTACTCTCTACTTCGGAAGTATCAATGGTGTATGCTTTTTCCGGCCGGAAGGATTGAACCATAACAACCCTACAAACGATATCCACCTGACTTTCTCAGACTTCAAGGTTTTCAATAAGCATGTGCAGCCGTCACCGGATGGTATCCTGCAAAGCAATATCGACAGTACGTCCCTTATCCGCTTACCTCACGGTATGAATACCCTGACTTTTGACTTCCTGGTAATCAACTACAATGAAAACTGTCAGTCACAACTTTCTTGTGAATATTATCTGGAGGGTATGGAGACCGAGTGGAACACAACACAACAAATCCCACAATCAGTCACTTATACCAACCTCGATCCCGGAACTTATAAATTCCATGTACGGGTTATCGGGAAAAACGGAGTTGTATTCGACCGCCGTGAAATCACTGTAAACATCCTTCCTCACTTTCTATTGAGTGGCTTCATGATCACCATTTACTCTTTAATCGGGCTCCTGATCGGCTTTATAATTGTCCGCTTCTACCGCATTCGCATGCGTGATAAAATGGATATACGCATCGAACGCATGGAAAAGAACAACCTGCGCGAACTAAACAAGCATAAGCTAAATTTCTTCACTTATATCACCCACGAATTTAAGACTCCTTTGTCTATACTGATGGCCGTATTCGAAGATATATCAATCAGCCGGAACAACACAATCACCGGAGAAGAAATGAAAATAATCAATCGGAACATCCAACGCCTTCAGTTTCTTATCAATCAGCTTCTGGAGTTTCGTTCCGTAGAAACCGATCACGCCCGTATAGAATATGTGAAAGGAGACATCATGACATACGGACGTAGTATCTTCGAATTGTTCATCCCTGTCTTCAGACAAAAACAGGTTGTCTTTCAATATACAACCTCAACAGATTCCTACTATACGGTCTTCGACAGAGACAAGATTGAAAAAATCATCAGCAATCTGCTCAGCAATGCCTTCAAACATTCTGATCCTCAGAGTGAAATAAACTTCAGGATCGATGTGGATAAGAATGCCGGACAACTGATTCTTTCTTGCCACAACAGCAGCTCTTATATTCATCCGGAACAACGGGAGGCTGTCATGCAACCTTTCCATAAAACCGATTCGTCTGATCAGAAATATTCTAATACAGGTATCGGTCTGGCTTTGGTGAATGGATTAGTTCAACTACTTTCAGGCACGGTTGAGATAGAAAGCCATCAAAATAGTGGCACGACCTTCAAAGTAAGATTACCTCTGGTAGAAGACTCTAAAGATATGATCGTTCCCGATGAAACGCTGGATATCGTCAATTCCCCCGACGTAGTAGCAGACACTGTATACCTACTCAATAACTCCGGGTTAAAAGAAGATATGAATGCCGCAAATACAGAAAAGAAAATGACTGTACTACTGGTAGAAGATAATCCGGATATCAACAACATATTAAAAAGTAAATTACTACGTTTATATAAAGTGAAAACAGCTTATAACGGGCAGGAAGCTGTCGAATTGCTGAAAACACACATTATCGACATCATTATCAGTGACATCATGATGCCTTATATGGACGGATATGAATTGAGCAGGTATATTAAAACCTCTCGGGAGTATTCTCACATTCCGGTCATTCTTATCACTTCTCAACCTTCGAAAGAGAACGAGTTGCAGGGATTATCGGCAGGAGCAGATGCCTATATCGAAAAACCTTTCACTTTTGATGAACTGAACCTCAGAATCACCAATTTACTCAAAGCTAAAAGTAATATCCGCGAACATTATCACGATATGAAAATATTCGAACTCAACGAAGAACTTAACAACAAAGACGAAGAGTTTATCAAATCGTTGACCCAATTCGTCATCGAACATATCGAAGAACCGGAATTGAGTGTCGATCAATTGACTGCACACATGAACATCAGCCGAACCCAACTATACAATAAGCTGAAGAAACTGTTAAATCTGAGTGCCACCGAATTTATAAATAAAATCAAGATCGATGTTGCCAAAGTAAAGATTATAAAAACCAATCTGACTATCGCCGAAATCTCATGGCAGCTTGGATTCAATAATCCCAGCTACTTCAGCAAAACATTTAAGCGTTTCTGTGGAGTGACACCCAATGAATTCAAGAACAGCAAAGGTCAGTAAACAGACCGGTTCATCACCCATTCGGAAAAATACATTCTAAAAGTGGTCGGATACATTCGTTTTTTGTAAATGCCGGATAATAGCCTCTACTCCCATAAACATTACCCATATGAATAATAAGAGCTATTAATATTCTGTATTTTAACACGAATACATGCTCAACAACATACATACCAGTTCGTACCTGTTCAAAATATTATGTATATATTTGCCATTGTTAATCCAAACACAATGAAAACAGGAACAATATTCAGCATAGAGGAGTTTGCCATCCACGACGGACCGGGAATCCGAACAACGATATTCTTAAAAGGATGTCCTTTACACTGTGCATGGTGCCATAACCCCGAGGGCATCTCACCACAACCACAATACATGATTAAGAAAGGAGTCAAAAGCATTTGTGGATATCAGATAACTGTAGAAGAACTGATTGCCATAATTGAAAAGAACCGGGATATCTATAGGCTTAACCGGGGAGGAATAACACTAACAGGAGGAGAGCCTTTGTTTCAACCGGATTTCATCACCGAATTGCTCGAACAACTTCCGGATATACATACTGCTATCGAAACAAGCGGATATGCAAACACTCATACTTTCAGCAAAGTTATTTCCTTGGCAAATCTGATCCTGTTCGACATCAAACACACAGATCCGGAGATGCATCGAAAATATACAGGTGTAGATAATACGATCATACTAAAAAACCTTACCGTACTTTGCGATTCAGGGCAGGATTTCATCCTTCGGATACCACTGATTCCAGGTGTCAACGATACCCGGGAAAATATGACAGCCATTTTCGAAAGAATCAAAAATGCCCAAAACCTGATACGCGTCGAGATCCTCAGATATCACCGGACAGCAGGTGCCAAATACGCAATGATCGGAGAAAAGTATCACCCTCCGTTCGATACCGGAAAAACACCACAAATCTATAATGTATTCGAAGAAAATAATATCAAAAATCTAATTGTATGAACGAAAGAATTAACTATCTAAAAACGTATATTTTAGATAAACAACACCACTCACAAAGAAGAACACTACAGAGCGTAGGACTTGATAAATTGAGTACGTCCTATGCTCTACATGGTTTATCTCCTGTAGAACGCGCCACAGCTTGCTTTGCTGCCTCAATGGATGCCGAAACTCCGGTTATACTTCCGGGTGAAAGAATCGTTTTTACCCGCACCCTCACCCAAATACCGGATCCCTATACCCCGGAAGAATGGAATGAAATCAAAAGCAAACATTATATCCATGAAAAAGGTACGGTATGTAACATCTCTCCTAATTATGCTTACACAATCCGACATGGGTTGGAAGCACGGAAACAAGAGATTCGGAAACGTCAGGAAACACCCTCATTAAATGAAAGAGAAAAAACATTCCTGCAAGCAATGTATCAAAGCATCATATCCATACAAAATTTAATTGAGAAATACGAGCAATATGCATTATCCATTAACGAGACAGAAACAGCATATACTTTGCACACCGTCAAAACAGAAGGAGCCCAAAACTTCAGACAGGCCCTACAACTTTTGAGGATTCTCCATTTCTCCATTTGGGAAGCAGGTAACTATCACAACACACTCAGTCGTTTCGACCAATATATGTATCCTTTCTATCAAAAAGACTTGGAAAATGGAACACTTACCAAAGAGGAAGCATTTGACTTACTTGAAGAATTTTTCCTGGTATGCAACAAAGACAGTGACCTGTATCCGGGTATGCAGCAAGGCGACAACGGTCAGAGCTTAGTATTGGGAGGACGCAACGCAAACGGTGAATACTTGTTCAACGACCTGTCACGCATGTGTTTGCAAGCAAGTTACGAATTGAAGCTGATTGATCCCAAAATCAACATTCGTGTAGACCAAGGTACTCCCAACGAGATATTCACTTTAGGTTCCCGCCTGACAAAAATAGGGCTGGGCTTTCCACAATACAGCAATGACGACGTCATCATTCCGGGACTTATCCGCAAAGGATATTCGAAAGAGGACGCATACAACTATGTCGTGGCTGCCTGCTGGGAGTTCATCATCCCCGGTAAAGCCATGGATATTCCCAATATAGACGCTGTTTCTTTAATAGGATGTGTAGACCGATGCATTGAAAAGCTCAACACTTGCCCGGATTATCCATCTTTTTATACACTGGTTGAACAGGAAATACAAAAAGAAGTCGATACAATCTGCGAAAAACACCGGAATCTCTACATTATCCCTTCTCCTATGATGTCTTTGCTTATGGATGGCACCATTGAAAGAGCCAAAGATATTTCAGAAGGATCTTACTATAATAACTATGGCATTCACGGGACCGGCATTGCAACTGCCACCGACGCCCTTGCTGCTCTGAAAAAATACTATTTTGAAGAACAGAACATAGATTATACCACTCTGCTTACTGCTATAAGAAACAACTTCCAAGGCTATGAAGAGTTACAGAAAAAGCTAAGAGAAGAAGCTCCCAAAATGGGACAGGATAATGATTATGCCGACCTGATAGCCGGAGCTCTACTCGACTCTTTCGATCAGTCGTTAGCCGATAAACGAAATGAACGCGGAGGAGTTTATCGGGCAGGTACCGGAACAGCCATGTACTACATTTTTCATTCCAATCAATTGCGTGCTACTCCCGATGGACGTAACGATGGTGAAATGATCCCGGCAAATTATTCCCCCAGCCTGTTTCTCAAGCAAAAAGGACCGATATCTGTTATTAAATCATTTACCAAGCAGCACCTGGATCGTGTTGTCAATGGCGGCCCCCTCACCCTGGAATTCGACCAGTCTGTATTCAGCAACGACGAAACCATTGAAAAATTGGGTATGCTTGTGAAAACCTATGTTGTCCTTGGTGGTCACCAGCTACAGTTAAATACAGTCAGCCGGGAGAAACTGCTACATGCCCGTAAACACCCCGAACAACACAAGAACCTGATTGTCCGGGTATGGGGATGGAGCGGATACTTTGTAGAGTTAGACGAATGTTACCAGAATCATGTTATTAACCGGATCGAATTCGGTCTATAAAACATCTGCATTATGAAAAATACAGTAAAGAATTTCATGTTTTACATTGCCTTCGTGGCATCCCTGGGAGGATTACTTTTTGGATTCGATACCGCAGTAATATCCGGAGCCGAAAAATCCATCCAAACAGTATATGGCCTATCCGATTTCAGCCATGGTTTTACCATTGCCATCGCTTTAATCGGTACTATCATCGGAGCTTTCATCTGTAGTAAACCCGTAGAGAAATACGGACGCCTGAAAGCACTAAAAATAATTGCTTTCCTCTATTTTGTTTCTGCCGTGGGCAGTGCTGCCATCATCGACTGGTATTCCTTTTTATTTTTCCGCTTTGCCGGTGGACTGGCCGTAGGAGCCTCATCCGTAGTCGGTCCCATGTACATTGCCGAAATATCTCCTTCACGCTGGCGTGGACGTTTTGTCGCATTCTTCCAGTTCAATATTGTCTTGGGTATTGTACTTGCCTACTTCTCCAACTATTGGATACATGGCATTGCACATGACTGGCAATGGATGTTGGGAGTCGAAGCCATTCCCGCCATTGTGTTTGCACTCCTACTATACACCGTACCGGAGAGCCCTCGTTGGCTGGTAAAGCAAAACAAGGAAACCGAAGCCCGTCGCATCATAAAAGAAGTCAGTAATGCGGATATTGAACAAGAAGTACATGAAATCAGAGAATCTCTGGTAGCGACAGGAAACTGTGGCGAAAAGCTCTTCCAACGCAAATACCGTAAACCAATCCTCTATGCTTTCCTTATTGCTACCTTTAACCAGTTATCTGGAATCAACGCTATCCTTTACTACGCTCCCAGAATTTTTGAGATGTCAGGTGTATTTACTGACTCTGCCATGATGCAATCTATAGTAATCGGGCTGACAAACCTCACATTTACCATGATCGGAATGATTCTGATAGATCAGGTAGGACGAAAAAAGCTACTCTACATCGGTTCTATCGGTATGGCTATTTCTTTGGCATTAGTAGCTAAAGGATTCTGTCAGGATACTTTCTCAGGTTATTATATGCTTGCCTGTCTGATGGGATTTATCGCATTCTTTGCTATTTCACTGGGTGCGGTTATTTGGGTTTTAATCTCTGAAGTTTTCCCCAATAGTGTCCGGTCTAAGGGGCAAGTGCTGGGTAGCATGACACACTGGGTATGGTCCGCCCTGCTTTCTTGGATGTTTCCTGTCTTCATCCGTACAGGAGGTACTTTCATTTTCAGTTTCTTTGCCATTATGATGTTCTTAAGCTTTTTCTTTGCCCTCAGACTTCCGGAAACAAAGAACAAATCCCTGGAACAAATACAAAAAGAACTGACCAATTAACCATTTGCGAATAATAAACTAAAAACATGAATCGTATGAAAACTAAACTCATCATTTTATTAATACTCACTGCCATGATACACACAAACACAGTACAAGCTCAACATTCACAATTGAAAAGAGCCGACTTTCAGCAAGTAATCGACGGGAAACAAACCGATCTCTACTTTCTGAGAAACAAAAACGGAATCGAGATTGCCATTACCAATTTCGGAGGACGAGTCGTTGAGTTCTGGACCCCGGATAAAAATGGTCATTTTGAGGATATTGTCCTCGGACACGACCATGTGGACAAATACCTCCACTACAAAGGTGAAAGGTTTCTGGGAGCCACTATCGGACGATATGGTAACCGAATCAGGAAAGGAAAATTCACTCTGAACGGAAAAGCCTACCAACTGCCAATCAATGATATTCCCAACAGTCTTCATGGTGGATTCAAAGGATTCGACATGGTAGTATGGGATGTTGAACAGCCGGATAGTCAAACTTTACAACTTACCTATCTGTCTAAAGACGGAGAAGAGGGATACCCGGGAAATTTACAAGTATCCATGAGTTACCAACTGACGGATAAGAACGAATTTATCATCACTCACCAAGCTCGCACAGACAAAGAAACGGTTATCAACCTCACCCACCACTCCTTTTTCAATCTACACGGAGCAGGCAACAAAGATATCAACGATCACATACTCATGATCAATGCAGATAAGTTTACTCCTGTCGATCATACCCTAATCCCTACCGGTATTCTTCAGGAAGTAGGAGGAACTCCAATGGATTTTCGCCATCCCACAGCCATTGGAAAACGTGTCAACGACTTATTTGAGCAATTAAGTTTCGGCCATGGCTACGATCATAATTGGGTACTGAACCGCAAGACCTCCGATAAGCCCGAACTGGCAGCAACCGTTTATGAACCAACCTCAGGACGCTTTCTTGAGGTATGGACTACTGAACCCGGACTACAATTTTACGGTGGTAACTTTTTCGACGCCACAATGACCGGAAAGCATGGTAAAAGATACAACTACCGGGCTTCTTTGGCACTCGAAACGCAACACTATCCGGACAGTCCGAATCAACCTGCCTTCCCGTCAACAAACCTTCACCCCGGCGATACTTATAAACATATATGCATCTATAAAATCAATGTACAATGAAAACCACAACACATTTATCCGTTGCAGCGGTACTCACAGTACTGATGCAGATGGGGTGCCAGTCTCCTGCAACTGACACCCGGCAAATACTCCACCTACCGGAGTTAGACCAGGTCCGGATAGAAGATGCTTTCTGGAGTCCGAAACTTGAAACCTGGAGAAAAGTAACAGCTAATGATGTATTAGACAAATTCGAAGGAAAGTGTACTCCTTTCCCCGGATGGGACGATACACGAAATGCCTTCCGGAATTTCGACCGTGTTGCCGAAGGACAGAGAGATATCAAACAACACGATGGTCCAGAATGGTATGACGGACTCGTTTACGAAAGTATCCGGGGCATTGCAGACTTCCTTGCCGGACATCCCAATAAAGAAATGGAAAAACGAATCGACGGATATATCGACCGTATTTATGCCGCTCAGCAAACAGAACCTACCGGCTATATCAACACCCACACCCAACTCATGGAAAATGACCATAGATGGGGAGATAATGGGGGGCTCCTGCGCGGACAACACGATGTATATAACGCCGGAATGCTGATCGAAGCCGGAGTACACTATTATCAGGCAACCGGAAAAACACGCTTACTTGAAATAGCAACCCGATTTGCCAACTATATGGCAGATTATATGGGGCCGGAACCACGTAAAAATGTCGTTCCTGCGCATTCCGGTCCCGAAGAAGCCGTAATGACCCTCTACTGGTTGTATAAAAATGAACCGGAATTGAAAGATAAACTCTCCATACCTGTCCGTGAGTCAGATTACTACGACCTGGCCACTTTCTGGATTGAGAACAGAGGACATCACTGCGGTTATCCGCTATGGGGAACATGGGGATATCGAAAATCTGAAAAATGGATTAAAGACGCTTGCTATCACCAAACGGAATTCGGTCCCCATTCCCGTCCCTGTTGGGGGGAATATTCACAAGATTCCATCCCGGTACTTGAACAAAAAACAATCGAAGGACATGCTGTACGAGCTACCTTGATGGCAACCGGTTTAGCCGCAGCCGCACTTGAAAACCAATCTCCTCAATACATTGAAACGGCTAAACGTCTTTGGGAAAACATGGCAGGCAAACGGATGTTCATCACAGGCGGAGTCGGTGCCATCCACGAAGATGAAAAGTTCGGTCCGGACTACTTCCTGCCTACCGACGCCTATTTGGAAACCTGTGCAGCCGTAGGAGCAGGTTTCTTTAGTCAACGCATGAATCAATTGACCTGTAATGCCCGCTACATGGACGAAGTGGAAAGAGTACTCTATAACAATGTACTGACAGGCGTTTCTTTGTCTGGTGATAAATACACTTATCAGAATCCCCTGAATACCGACAAACCTGACAGATGGGAATGGCATGTATGCCCCTGTTGCCCACCGATGTTTCTGAAAATCATGTCCGCCATGCCCAGTTACATCTATGCATATCAGGGAGATAATATCTATGTCAACTTATTCATAGGAAGTGAAGTACGCATACCGATCGATAAAAATAACAGTGTCCGCCTGAAACAGTTAACCTCTTATCCGTGGCACGGTGCCGTTTCCATTCAAGTCAATCCCGATAAAGCCAGTACCTTTTCTATAAAAGTGCGTATTCCCGGATGGGCACAAGGTACAGAAAACCCATATGGGCTTTACCAGTCGAACCTGAAAGCCCCCGTTAAATTGAAAGTCAACCAAAAGGATATTCTCCTGAGAATTGTCGATGGATATGCGGAAATCAGCCGGGAATGGAAAAAAGGCGATCACATCGAACTTGAATTACCGATGCAACCTCGCCTGATCACTGCGAACGAAGCAGTCAAAGACTTACGTGGACAAGTTGCGCTGGCATCAGGCCCCGTTATTTACTGCTTTGAGGATGCGGATAATCCGGAATTGCCTACACTGACACTTCAGCCACAAACGCCACTGGAGCTTTCTCACGACAACGATCTGCTTCATGGAGTCAATATCATCAAATGCCAGAGTAAAATTCCGGCAAAAGCCATCCCATATTATGCTGTAGCCAACAGAAAAGAGAGTCATAGTTACAAAGTATGGATTCCCCAGGAGTAAAGAAACAGATGATTACTACAAATTTATCTCAAATGAAAAATAATGTATCGCCATTTATACGTAAATTTGCGGAACAAGAATCATCTTAATTATAAAATATCATATGGAAAAGAAAACAATCGTGGCACGCGTAGAAGTGCTCCCCGGCAAAGAACAAGCATTTTTACAGGCAGCCGATGCTTTGATTAAAGGTACAAGGGCAGAAGAAGGCAACATTAGCTATAACCTGTATCAAAACCCCTCTCAACCTGTAGCTTTCATCTTTTACGAAGAGTACAAAGACCAGCATGCTATGGATGTACATGCAGCATCACCCCATTTCCAGACTTTTGGAGAAGCGATCAAAGGAATGTTGGCATCCGACCTGATAATTGAAACTTTCTAAATGAATATGAGGGTGCTTTAATGTACCCTCTATTAACTCATCACTCCATTTACTCAGCTACTGCCAGCGTCAACACACTGATACGTATTCCGCTCACCCTTGCGAACGCAGATGCACAAGCCACAGTCGTGGCTCCGGTAGTTAACACGTCATCAACAAGCAAAACATGCTTCCCCTCAAAATGAACAGTATCACATAGCCTGAAGATTCCTTCTACATTCTCCCAACGTTCAAAAGTAGACTTACGGGTCTGAGTTTCCGTATTTTTTTCACGTATCATACACTCTGCACATAATGGAATACCCGTTACAGAAGCTATCCCACGGGCAATCCATTCACTTTGATTGTATCCTCTAAGTTTCTGTTTCTTTCTGTGCAAAGGTACAGGAATTATCATATCCACGCCATCAAAAAATTCTCCCGAAGATAGTTCTGCTGCCATATAGCGTCCCATCACCTCTCCCAATTCTTTATATCCGCCATATTTCAGCAGATGCAGGATGCGTCTGAAATCACTACCCTTACGATAAAAAAGAAAAGAAGAAGCTCTTTTTAGGCCAGGAATACGTCCCCAGAAAAGACACTCTACCGGATTATCTTTCCGCAAATGAAATCCGGTACGGGGTAAATTTATATTGCAACAGGTGCACAAACACTCCTCCCCTCTTGACAATGGCGAACCACAGACTACGCAACAACGCGGAAACAAAAGAGACCAGAAAGAATGGAACCAGGTATTCATGATGTGTTTTTCTATTTGATCAATGTCCGAAACTACATATCCAACGGAGGAACTTCTTCCAGCAACTGCTGAAAGACAGCATGCAAAGGACCGTTAGTAGCAATTATATGATGCCCTTCTATGAAATGTTCACTTCCATAAAAGTCAGTTACTTTTCCACCCGCTTCCAATACAATCAACGCCGCAGCCGAATAATCCCATTTCCCGATAAATGCTTCTGCCCAGGCATCAAAACGTCCGGCAGCCACATAACAAAGAGCCGATGCAGCCGAACCATTCATCCGAATGCCCCCTACCACCCCATACAATTGCTTCAGCAGATATTCTGCCGTCCGTTTATACTGTTGATGATTATAGGGAAGTTCGGTTATTACAAACGCCTCTTCAATGTTCCCCACTTTCGAAACATGCAACTCTTCTCCGTTCATCCAAGCCTTTCCACCCTTCCAGGCATAAAAACACTCATCCCTGCAAACTTCGTATACTACACCTAAAAGTAGCTCCGTACGACTCCGGAGGGCAATACTGACACAATATGGAGCATTGTCATGAATATAATTAGTTGTTCCGTCCAGCGGATCAATTACCCAGCAATATGCCTCATCTTTATAAACACCAGAACCTTCCTCGGCAATAAACCCGGCCTCGGGCAACAGAGCAGACAGTTGCCCCACTAACAGCCTCTCAGATTCCTTATCGACATATGATACATAATCATGCGCATGCTTCTCTACTACGCTTTCCCGGCTAAAGCTCTGCCGTTCTTTTCTCAGAAAATTCCCCGCTTCGGTTGCTATCCGGCGCACCTCAGTAGTAAGTTGTTGAAGTTCCAGTTCCATATTCGACTTTTAACGTATTTCGGCAAAGATAAATGATTCTTTTGAAAAAACATTGCAGCATTCAGCATATCTCTGCGTCTAAAAAACATAAAAAACTTAACTATGCAGAAATTCAGATTGACAATACTATTGATTATTTGTAGTAACGGACTTGCTTACGCACAAACGTTCAATGAAACGCCTATACTCCCCTTTATGCCACAAAAAGAAATGAAGTTCCCCAAAATCTCCGGACTTCCCGACATAAAGAGTACTCTGTCAGAAACGAATCCGGTTTTCAGCAACAGCCTGCCATTAGCCGAACAATATGAACTAAGAAAAAGATTCTCCTATCTGGATCCTGTCTTCACCAGTTATTTCAATCAAGAGCAACACCGGCTGCTCAATTCCCATTATTTCGGATATGAATTATACGGCTCCAGTTATTCACTCCGGGGAGTAGGAACTCAAAATATGGCAGGTGGCAGATTGGTATATCACCTCAACAAACAACTGACTATTCGGATAGGCGGTAATGCTTATCAATACCGTTCCAACGGGCGGATGTTCAATGACTTCACACTGAATGCGGACCTTACCTATCGCCTCAATAATTGGTTGACCGCTTATGTTTACGGACAATACAGGCTAAACTGCACTCCCAACTCCGGCGTACAAGGTTTCCCATTATCTCCACAATCTCATTACGGCGCTTTGTTCCGTATAAACCTTCTGGAAAAGAAAGAGTATGGCATCGACCTTAATCTCGGCACCGACAGAAGCTACAATGCTGCCACCCGACAATGGGAAAATACTTACAGGGTAGGTCCTGCCATACGGTTAAAATAATCGATCCAATATAGACCTGGCTATGAAGAGAGGGCTGTCCGGTACCGCCAATTTTACCGGATAGCCCATTTTATTACCTATCTGCATATAAATACCTTACATTCACCGGGAGCAAGCTTTACTATCCATCCGGTAGAAGTATCAGGAACAATTCCACCTTCCATGACATTATAAACCTTGTCCAACGACAATCCTTCCACCGTCTTTTCATTCAGCTCCACATCCACCGGACCGGATATCCGGTTCAGGCAGGCTATCGCTTTACTTCCGTCACTCAACGGCTTTACCCAGATATCATAATGATCGGCACGAATGGCACGTTCCGCCTGAATACCCAACGGATCCTGGTTGATAGCAATCAAATCTTTATTCAGAAGAATCTGCAGCGTACTGTCATTCATCTGCCGTACATCATTGCCACAGAGTAGCGGAGAAGCCATCATGCACCACAAAGCAAAATGTGACTGATACTGCTCGTTCGTACAACCTTCCGATTCATAACCGATGCTCTTACTCTTTCCGTCAATCCCCACAACAAGCATATCCGGATCATTCCATCCGGCAGGCCCCGCATATTCATTAAGCGGAGCATTTATCTCTAAAATATTCAGAACTCCACGAAGGCCGCCTTTCTGATCTGTAGACCGATTCCATAAATCACCGATATCACCGGATACACGCCAAAGATGTCCGCCCACTTTCTTTGCCCATTTCCAGGGTTCACGCTGTCCCCATTCACAAACAGAGAATACCATAGAACGTCCGGTCACCCGGAGTGCCTTCCCCATTTTTTCATATCTTTCCATCGCCTCTACCCGTCCGGCAGGCGCATTGCAGTAGTCATATTTTAAAAGATCGACACCCCAGGAAGCAAAATCCCGTGCATCCGTTTCTTCATACCCGTAACTGCCACAAACCCCACCACAGGTTTTGTCCGCGGCATCCGAATAAATTCCAAGCTTGAATCCCCGTTCATGCAAATAGTCAGCTACATATCTGATGCCCCTTGGAAACTTTGTTTTATCAACCTGGATATGTCCGTCTGCCCCTCTTTCAGGCAATTGCCAAAAGTCATCAATGTTTATATAGGCATATCCCAAGTCACGCATTCCATTCTCTACCATTGCATCCGCAGTTTGCAACACCAATTCCTCTGTCAGATGACGTCCGAATGTATTCCAGCTGTTCCATCCCATTGGGGGAGTCAACAGTAACTCATCACCTATCTTAATCAATAACTCCCGTGTATCAGATCCGAGGGCATTTTCTGCTTTCAGCACCACTTTATATGTTCCTTTCTCAGCTACTTCCCCTTTGATAATCCCTGTTTTTTTATCCAGCTTCAATCCTTCGGGAAGATTTTCAGCATGCCACTTTATCGGTCGTTCTCCGGAGGTGGGAATATAAAACAAAAAAGGGGTAGCAGGATAGTTTCCCACCACATGAGGGGGATTAATACACGGTTTCCCCTCAAAAATAGCGGTTCGCACTTCGCTCGCCTGTACTGTCGGACTCGCCAGCATCACACATAAGCAATATAAAAAAGAAACATAACTTGTAATTTTCATACGTTTAAAAAGAATTTATATAGATTTTATTTTAATGTTACAACAACCATTACCGGATTATCCTCTTCATCCAATCGGTTTATCAATTCATCCAGTTCTTTTTTTCTTTCCGGCAGTAAAGCTTTCGAATAGCGTTTACCTTTACTCAGATAACCTACCATCCGGGCATTTGCCAACTGATTTCCCAACCCTGTTCCGGGAGGAGTAAAATCAAAGCCTGCTGCCAAGTCATCTTTTATAATCACATTCGAAAAGCTCTTCTTTTGTTTATCATACAACCCCACGAATCCCTCATTTTTAAACACATATAATATAAAAAAATAATGGTCGGTTTCAAAAACCTGTTGTACTGCGATAGACTTAAAACGTTTTGCGGGATCTATCTCATTGGCCGAGACATCCACATCTTTACCCGAACAATCAAGCTTCCAAGCCAAAGTCTTCTTTCGATCGGCATCAATCTTGTAAACCAGATTCTCCAGTGCCGGTTTAAAATAAACACTGCCACCATGAAGATACATTACGTCACGGGTGGACAAGTTAATACCATACTTTTTGCCCGGTTCAATATACCCTTTCCAGCTTTTCAGCTTCTTACCATTCCCGTCAATAAGAAACAGTTGTTGAGGATTATCCTTCCTTATGAAATAGTTATTATCACAATATAAGATGGATTCTCCGCTACTTACAGCTCCGGTACCCATATTCAAATGAGGAGCCGGTATACGACGGATAAATTTGCCATTGAAGTCATAACAGATTAAATCCTGAAAATCCTGAACATACAGCTTTTGGTTATCAGGATCAGTAAAAAACAACAATCCTACCGCATATTCTTCAGGCCCTTGTCCATGCTGACCTATCTTATTCATAAACTTACCATTTTTATCAAATCGATAAAAACTTCTGGTCTGTGCATCACCTGCAATAATAGAATTTCCGGCATAAACAATACTGCACTCATTACCCAACAGACAATTATCAGTTGTCTCTAAAGGGAAATAACGCACATCAGATGCCAGTTCACTCAGCATTACCGTTTTAGGGCTCTGCGTAATGGCTTTCGCCAGATTCAGTGTTATGGCTGCATTTTTCTGGGCAAAAAGCGGAAATGCCAATACATGGGCCAATAAAATACAAAATGTAAACGATTTCATGGGACCTCCTATTTTTTAAATTTATAAAGAATCACTACCGGATTGGCATCATCCCCTACATTCAGCGCAGCAGGAGCCTCTTTCAGGTATCCTTTCTCCCGTAAAGAAGAAAGTATATCCGCATTGACCACCTGTGCACGTTCCCCGTCAGCCTGTGCATACTCCGGCCAAAAAGGTATTCCCCCATCTATATCATTATCAATGCCAATTATATTACTACCCGGAATACTATTGCTGCATTCCAAATAATCTTTCGGAATGCGTTGTGATTTCAATTCACCGGTCTTTTTATCAAATCGTTGTATAAACAACACATCTCCTTTATACAAGCGTAAATAAAGATAATGAGAAGATTCAAACAGATCGTAAAGCCCAATGACCTGATCCGTTTCGACTGTCTTATCTCCAAACTTATTAATATTGGCAATGTCCATATAATATTCAACCGGATTTTCTCTCTTCAGCACATAAGCCGGTTCTATTCCATTATTAGAAATCGCAGATACCGTATCATTGCAGGCAGTAAATACTAATACCCTTTCGTCCGAAGGAGAGAAACAGATTTCTTTCATAAAGCAAACATCCCGGGAAAGCCCCGATGGGAAAAGGGCCTTACACTCTTGTAACGAACCATTGGGTTGTTGTAATGCTCCTGCCCATGGCGCCTGCTGAAAAGGTTTTATAACCAATCCTTTCAATGCCCTTTTTCCATCCGGAAAAACATACATCCCGCCTGCTTGTTTCACAGTTGTATCATTTCGTAGAAAAGTTCCGTCATACGAATAAACCAAAGCATCTCCTCCATACTGAAATAAAGACAGTTCCTTATTCCTGTCATCAACCGCCAGATCACTTATCATGCCATACTCTCCCGGACCGTTTCCCTGACAGCCGATCTTGCGTATAAATTTACCTTCCCGATTGAATTGCAGCACCTCTTCAGTCTTTCCATTATACATAAACATGTAATCTGCCGTCACCTGTAGATTCATCAGATTACTTATCAGACATGAATCAGTCGTTTCCAAAGGAACGTATTCTATACTCTCCACATCTTCCTTCATGGAGATCGGAGCCTCTTCTTGCAAAGCAGAGCGGATATTGACAACCGGACATTCGGATAAAGAAGCGACAGGTTTCGGCTGGCAAGCTACCAACCCGAACAGCCACAAGCTGTTCAACAATAATATTGTGTTTTTCATAATGATTGTCTCTTTAATATTGTTTTTAGGGAAGTGTATATACAAAGATACTTCTTCAATTTGAAAAATCACTTAAAATCAATCTATTTTTATTCCCCATTATAAATCCGACAATCAAATATCATATAAACTTAGTATAGTCAGTCCGGAAAGGTTGGTTGTCCAAGCCACCTTAGCATCTCCGCCTTACTCCTTCTGCAAGTAGCTAACAATGCTTCTAAATTACGTTTATCCCGTTCACCCATATCAAAACCCGAATTGATGCCCCTCGGATGATGAAGATGATATAACGGTCCTTTTACACGCGCAATGGGCAACTCTAATATTTCCAGGCGTTTTACTCTTTCGGCATCTTCGGGACCCCAACCATAAAACGCTTCATTCTCTCCGCCTGCCCGCAGATAGGCAACCCTGTTCACAAGAAAAGCTCCTCCCACCGAAGGTCTCATCCCTATTGAAGTAGCATCCACCTTTTCCAACACTGATACGTCCTTGCGGATTCTATCACTCATAGCTTCATTCAGAAAGATAAAACGCCCGTCATACGGGAAACACATCACACAGCCCGAACAAATCCTGCCGACCGCTTCTCTCAACTGAACCGGCGGAATAATCACATCCGTATCCCAGATACCTGCAATCGGGAACTTAGCCGATCGCAACAATATATTTAAATAACGTGTCCGGTAGAACACCGGATCATCATCTTTCACAAACCGATAGCGTAACCTCTCACACGTCTCAGACAAATAAAAACGTTGCTCCGTATCCGCCTCAAGAATATCCACAGACACCTCTGTCTGCTGTAGCAGCAAAGAAAGGATAAACCGAAGATTCTCCGCCCTCTCCGGATTATCTACCCGCAAGGGGATGACAATGCTAACCTCTCTTGTCAGATCCATACCGCCTCCCTTCCAGATGTAATCATGCCCTTCTCACAGTACTCCATCAGTTTCTCGACTTTTGCATTGAATACATCCAACCGATGCAACAAGCAAAGAATAAAAAACACCTCTTCGAAAAGTGAACTTTCCCTGACTCCGGGCAGTGAGTCTGCTATCCAGTCAATCAGGTAAATTAAATGCTCTTTCATTCGCAGCACCTTGATGTCTTCCTCACCTTTCCTCCGGGACAACCGGTAATACAGATAATAAGCAAGACCACAAATACCTTTCCCGATGCCTAAAGTTCCGATCGCCCTACTATTAATCGTGTTAAATACCCTGCAATCGATCTGCCACAGAATCTCGTCGGCATCCCCTTCCACAAAACCCTCCTGCAACAGATACTCAATTCCGACACCTACTCCGCACAAACCGTCACCATAAGTCACCGGAAGTTCCAAAGAACAATTCTCCATCACCTCATCCAGCAACACTTCTGCTTTCTCTTCCCACTCTTCTTCAGCCGTCTGCCGATAAAGACGATAGAATCCGATGATTTTCCCCATTTCTCCCATCATCCCCGGATTTTCTATCCCTCTTACGCTTTCCATATTTTCTTTATTGACGTAATCAATCATTTTATTACACCGACCAGGCAACCACTTCCGGAATTTGCCTTTCCTCCTCCGGGGGAAACGTTCTATAATCTCCATAACAACGGGTCAGATAAGTATCGTATCCTGACGGAACCGGAAACTCCACTCCTTCAAATCGTGCAGTATCCAGATATTCCACCTCATCCAGCCGCAAATGAATACGGCTCTCACTCAAATTCCGTTCAAAACTGTTCGACAAAGCATTCTCATACTTACCATCCCAATCATAGATGAAAAGATCCAACTGTAATCCACCGAACTGCATCGGCTCGGCCGGAGTCTTTTTATCCGGAACATACCGGCTGTGCCGATCTCTCAACCGCGCCTCAACCAACCAGCTCCATGGAGCCATGGCCGGTTCTGTTTCCGGAGTCTGAAAGAAAATATCCTGAGGCAGTTCCGGCACACCTTTCTCCAGAAATACTCCATAATCACTCCTTAACATCCCCACATCCGTATCTGTATCCCAAGGAATAAACCCCTGATGCCGGATAGCTCCCAGCAGTGTACCATAATCGAGCCAATAATCAATATCGTGCTTCTTGCAAACAGTATCGAAAGACTGCAATAAATAAAGCATCCTCCGATGTGCCTCCTTTATATCTATATTCATAATTTATATTTTAATATTCCGGCCAAATACCGGTTTTCCTCTTTACTCCTGATAGCAATACGAATATACTGCTTTCCATACATTCCCCTCTTCAAGCTACAGTCTTTTACCAGAATATCATGCTCTCTCAGCAAAACTTCCGCAAGCTCTCGGGCGCTGTACTTATGGGTCACTTCACATAAAAAGAAGTTTGCTTGTGAAGGAAATACCGCTAAATAGCCTACCTCCTGAAGTTCTTCAAAAAAGAGCGCTCTTTCCTCTATAAAGCGGGCACATGCCTGGCGGTAGTCGATTGTGTATTTGTCCAGAATCTGTAAATAGTACTCCGCCAAAGAGTTTATATTCCAGACCGGAAGTTTCTGCTGTAATTCATCCATTAATTTATGGTCACCGGAAACAGCAATTCCCAATCGTAATCCGGGAATTCCATGTGACTTAGACAGGCTCTTTATCACCACCAGATGATTATACTCCTTCAGTATCTTGTCATCAATCAGAGAAGTTTCTTCTCCTCCCTCCGAGAAGTCGATAAAAGACTCATCCACAATCAGCCGTATCGAACGCTCCTGAGTCCATCCCGCTAATGAAATCAAATCCTCGTAAGGAATACTATTTCCGGAAGGGTTATCCGGATTCAGCAACAGTAATGAAGTCACTCCCTTATCCTCAAAAAATGTTTTCAGGTCGCTTACGGTATAGCGATAACCGGCCCCCAACGGCAAGAAAGTCTCTATCCGGTCATCACGCACCAGATATTCTTCAAATGTAGGAAGAATCACCCCCATTCTACCGGAAAGCAACTCCATCAGCTTTCTTATCAACTCTGCTGCGCCATTCCCCACCGCGACAGCCTCCGCAGGAATGCTCCAGTGCTTCGCCACCAATCGCCTGTTTACATAACTCCCCGAAGGGTATTGCCTGAGCAGTTTATCAAAATTAGCCTTCAGTTCTTCCAGCATCCTTTCTGTCGGGAAATGTGGATTCACCAGATAAGCAAAATCAAACAAGAAAGGGAAGCGCCAATACCCTCCATAACGTTTCTGGTAACCGGGCAAAAGCCCTTCTTTCTTACCAAATAGCGTTTCGGCAATATCTAAATCCTGCATGTCGTCTATCTCATACCACTTTTCACCCTCAAGCGGCAAAGCCTTCAGCCCGGCTTTATCCAACAAAGACAAAACGGCCAGTATTTGTTCGTAATATGCACTATTATCAAAACATTTGCAATAGGCTTCCAGAAAAGGTACGTACTTACCTACAGAAAACTCCTTACTAAAACGATAGATATTCACCGTCTTAAAATAAGTAGGAGTTTTTTCGTACGAAAAAGTATGTTTAGATACAAAGTCCACAATAAACTGCTTTTCATCCACAGTCACCATAGTCCCGTCCATCCAACTCTTATAACGGTCTACTACTGCTACATCCGGATACGGTTCTTCGAGCACTCTTTCAAGTATTCTCTTCTCAAAAACAATATCCGATTCTAACAATAAAGTATCATCAGACGCTAAGTGGTGCCGTGCCAGAAACAGAGAATAAATATTATTGGTATATGCATAGTAAGGGTTTTCCAGATAATAAATAGGAATTCCGCAATATTCATTTCCCAGATACGCCCGTAGTTTGTCACCTTGAAAACCAATCACAAGCACAATCCTCGATAGTCCAGCGATTTCGAGGTTTGCCAGTAACCGATCTATGATCCGGATACCGTTCACCTCAATCATACATTTAGTGTCGTACCGGGTCAATTCTCCCAGACGCCTGCCCATTCCTGCTGCCAATATAATAGCCTGCATATCTGGCCTCTTATTAAGTTCTTAACTCCGGCTAACTCTTCATACAACCGATAACACAATCCACTTCTTCGCTATCTCCCACTCCTAATACTAAACAGTATCACATATCTCTCTACCCATCAACGATCGAATAAAAAACTATCACTTACATAGAAGTTTCTTCTTGAATAACAAAGAAACATCATCGCATGGAAAGTATGTTTAGGATAGCTCTTACCATAATGTTTCGAAATTATGCGAAAACCAGAAGGGGTGCACCCCATGACATCCAACTGAAGATAGTAAAAAAAAACAATTTCATTTAACATCACACAAGTTATATGTATTAAGACAATATTCAACGTCTGTTATAGAGGAACAAAGAACAGAAAACAAACAATCAGAACACGGTTTAATATCTTTCCTTGTAACAAACCAATGTCTGTATTGAGAAAATTCTCTAATTAATAAATCATATACATTATCATAAGGAAGTCTACCGATACTTGGTTTATTTACATTTGAATAGACTTCACCATTAGATAAAATAACTAAATGCCCAAAGTGATTAGAATCAAGAGCTGAATTAGCCAAAAGCTGTTTTTCCTCATGCCTTCTATTGAAAAGATCATCTATTGAAAAAGAAAGATTTTCAACACAAAACTCTTTATTATTGCCAGTATAATAAAAGCATATAAAACAATTTTGAGAATCAGAGTAAGACTCTAATTCTTTCAATTCACGATCATCACATATTAAAAATTGGAAAAATAGCTGCTTAAACTCTGAATAATCTCCTAACTTGCATAAGTTATCATAAGAATTAGTCCAAACAACATAAGTTATATCAACAGATTTATCTTCAGAAAGAGCTATTTTCTTAAATTCATCAATCAGGATGTAGACAACTAAGTTTGTTTTCACCTTTAACATCTTTATCAGATTATTTATATTTACAATACTATCATCTCCAACATTCCCAATAATTAAATTAACCTGAGATAAATTAGGAAAATTACACTCAACAATCGTTTTTATCAGTTCAAAACTTAATTCAGTATTCTTTCCTATTTCAGGAAACATGTATTGTCTATATGCCTCAGGATACCCCTCCCATTTATCATTACATGAAGCATTTATAAAAAAAGATATCTGAAAAACATTTTCATTATAATGCACGTAAGATTTTTGACGACTATTTTCCGTAAAGATTTTTTCTTGAACAACCTTTCTATTAATAGCTCCAGGTACTTGTTCATTTAAAACTTTTAAAGAAGGAACTATATGTATTGGCATATGTTCACTATCTAAAGACAGAATATTACCAGATATCGATTCTAAAACGAACTTAGTCAATTCCTGAAAATCGATCACTTCAGCAATATCAGCATCTATTCTGATACCATAAAAGGATAGATCCGAACATTCTTCTAACAGACGAAGCTTTTCTACCAATAACAAGTTAGAAACTGTCATGTGAGCTCCATTTATAGTGTTATAAAGCAATGCCGTATGTTGGCTTAAAGAAATATGCACAAAATTATAAAAACACAAATATTCAGCCATATCTACTATTTTAATTTTACTACAATTAACGCAGGATTCAATTCTTCTTTTAAAGGTTGAGTTCTAACAGAAATCAAATAATTGCCATCTTGGGAAATATACTCCGGGAAAAAAGTATCACCCTCCAGATAAGGAGGAAGCTCACCTGTAGGTTCACCAAAATAATCCATCTCTTTTTTTGATAATTTTAGTTCGAAAAGATCCGCCTGATGATTTGCCTTATCATAGAATGCAGTTAAGTAATATTGCTTCTTCTGATCTATGTCTACTGTAATAGCCCCTAAGACTAATCCATTAGCAGTCATACTGAACAAAGGAACGTATGGCATGTGCAAAAACAATTCTTCGTCCGGATTTTCCAAAGAGTAACGCAATCTATCGTTAGATCTCAGCTTTCCCCAGTCGATTATATATTCAGGAGAAAGAGAGTGCTTTACCGTATCCACAGAGAAAATAGTGTCATTAAGCAACTGCTTAAAGTACAACTTATCATGTAAAGATGAAAATTGGGCTTCATGAGGAAAGAAACAAACTTTTTTTGCCTGATAGTTTTGTTGATATGGAATAGCCCCCCTCTTTTCATCCCGTCGATAGAACACAAGACGTTCTTTTTCATCTCCTCCATTCTGAGCTTTAAAGCCTATAAAGTTCTTGTCCGACATTGGATAAATGGCAGAAAACATTTCCGGAAGTGCCTGATAAGATTCAATAAACTTCCCATTTAAGGAGTAAACATTAACTTTATTGTTTAAGTCTGTAATCAAAACACGATTGTTTATATAAAGCAAATTCATCAACATTGTATATTCCTCCGGACCACTTCCTTTCTGAGCTATATCACAAACAAATTTTCCGGAATGAGAAAAAAGAGAGCACTTCTTACCATATCCTATGATAAAATACTGATCGGTCATTATTAACTGGCTCACGTATGGAATCAGTAACGAATCATTCGTCTCTAATTGCACAACCTCTACACTTTCCGCAATATCATATACAGATTTCTCCACCGGATTTTCGATAGCATCGGCTAAGTCTATTATAGGATAAAGACTATTTTCTTTCTTACTACACGAGTAAAAGAGAAATGTACTTAAACAAAAAAATAAAAGTGATTTCATAATACCGGTAACTTTAAATGGTTTCTAAATTTATGACACACATTAACCATATCACATATATAAGAAGTCATATCTTTACGAGAAACTGGGGCGCAATTTATATCATGTTGTAAAAAGCATTTGGGACAAGACTGAATCCTATAACATAAAGTACATTTAGGACGTAAAATATCATAATACGAATTATATCTCTCAACAACCTCTTTCAGGTTCAGAATAAATTCATTCTTATCATTTACATAACCCAATGAATATTTATAGCCAACTCTCTCACAAGGATGAACTTTACCATCTGCAGAAACAAAAAGTTTAGAAGTAAATGGAATACAGGCTCCCCCCGGAACATAATTCACATATTCGTAATCATTTACCAACTCCTTAAAAGTCTTATAAAAATAGCCACTATATGCTTCATAAAAACGACTCAATGTAATTAATGAAGGATTCAACTTTAAATAATCGTCAATAGGTATATTGTGCAGGCATAGTGCTTCTGAATTTAATCCACGATACATGTGATTAAAAGTTCCAAAAGCATTCTTTTTTACAAAAGAAGTAGCTAACGTAGAGATCATTGGTACTTTGTTTAATTTGTGATGATAAAAATGCAATAATGACGATAATTCATTTTGATCATGTAAAACGGCATTAAAAGATACATTCTTAACATAAAAATCAAAGTGCCTTTTTTTTAGCTCTCTAATATTAGAGTATACTCTATCGTATGATTGTCTCCCACTTTTTAATGTTCTATAAGAAGAAGCTTTCTTATCACCATCAAGACTAATAAGAAGAGAAATATCCTGCTCAACAATATAATCCATATATTTATCTAGTAATACGGCATTAGTTGTCATATTATAAGTAAATGTAAGAAACTCAGATTCCCGACTTTTTGTATAAGATATTATTTGCTGTACCAAATCAAATCGCAACAAAGGCTCTCCACCATAAAAGCCTATTGTAATAGTTCTTTTTAAACCACTTAATTGGTTTCTCATCCCCTTATTCAAGCAAAAATCAATGACAGATTTTGCTACATCAAAAGATAATTCATTCCCAACACAATCTTTTTCGGTCTCATATAGTTCTCCATACACACAATATTTGCAACCAAGATTACATTTCTGAGTCAACTCAAATGTTATAACTGGTACACTTGCAATGGAATATTCTATATCCTCTACATCTATACCCGCACCAACTTTTATATTGTCAAAATCCAAAAAACCATATTTCTCAAAAAAAGAGCATGTTCGCGCAGCTATACTATCCCCTTCCCAACATTCCCCTTCAGCCCAATAAACATCAAGCATATTATAAACCTCAGGAGTTATCTGTAGAAGTTTTTTCTTACCAAAGCTATACAAATAGCAATAATTATATTGATCCTTAAATATAATAGATTTCATTTCATAATTTACATAAAAGAGGTGGTAGTAAACTACCACCTACATTAAACTAAGCTCCAGGGTTACCTTGCCAAGAATAAACGTCCTTGTTAGAAGACATCTGCGTTTCTTTACTTGCATCTGTTTCTGTCCATGCATGGTTACTTACTAACCAACCTGTACATGTACAGTTACTTTCGCGACAAGTACCAGGCCCGGTACAACTACCAGCCCCTCCCGTAATCTTAAACTGCTCACCTTTTGAGAGATTTAAAACTTTTAGCTTTTTCATATTTACCTCCTTGTTAAATAATTAATAATGATAATATATCAAAATGGGATTATCCCCAGATTTATTACTCCTTAATGTTTCATCACTATTTGCATTGATATACCCCGACTTTCTCAATTGCTCTATTTCGCCAGAACTAATACTCGATACATAAACCTTTTGAAGAGGAAACGAATACTGGAAACGGATTGGAATATCACCATTCAAATGGTTTACATATCCTCCCAAAATACCATTAGGAGGATAATTGACTCCCTGAAGAACCTTATTTTTTATATCATATCGCATAAAGCATAAAGTTGGACACGGATGCGGAGCCTTTGGATGATAACAACATAAATAGAGACTGGAATCTGTTTCTATGGCCAAAGAGTTCCCACTAACTCCAATTCCTTGAACATGATCTATTTTATCTCGTGTATTACCATTAAACAAATGATACACCGGAAAAATAGAATCAACAGTTACCTTATACAAAGTGGTATAAGGCTGAACAATTGGGCTGCCACTTCCCCCATTATTCCAAACCAACATGCTTCCATCTGATTGATAAGTGAAACTATAATAGCTAACCTTACATAAAGCCAAAGTGTCAGACGGAACAAAATAGTTCAACTGATGTACCATTTCCCCCTTTTCTGAAAATACGGCTCCGCCAAAATAATTCTTATCAGTCAATGGCATACACCATGGTGAAAAAGCAGCCAGGAATTTTTCATTCAGTCGATGTACATATTGAGAATGATATGGCATATTATACAATTCAGCAATATTTCCTTGATAGTTACCATCATAATCATAGACTTCTGTAGTGCCCTCTGAACCGCCTTCCTGATTCAGATAAAGCAATTCCTTGAATTCATCAGCTCCAATCCATAATTTTAAAGACGAATAATCGTTGGATATAATCTTCTTTATAAGCTTTCCTTTCCTATCGTATTTAAAAACTCCTGCATCACTACCGGCCAATACGAAAATATAGTCTTTAGTCACTGCCATACTGAGTATACTGGCACGAACCGGCAATTTCACAAAATTATCCAACTGGACATACGAGATGCTATCTACCAATTCCTTCACTGAGATGGAGTCCTCTCTATCTAAAACACTGGTCATCTCAACAATCGGACAATCAGATGGCACCTGAGCTAACAAATCAATCTTCTCTGAACGGGAAGAAGAGCAACCGATCAGATGCGTCAATATACCACAATATAAAACTAATCTAATCTTGTTCATTTTGATTTTATATTTAAATAAAAGTCCAACATCTTATTTCTAAATAAGTCAAAACCATATAATTGTATATACCGATTAACCAAATAATCTTTAATACTTTTTTTTTCTAACAAATTCAGACTCAAAGCAGTTATCATCTGCTGTGCTAATATCTCAACATTAATAGAACAAATCTCTTCCTGAGATATATTAACTCTAAAAGGATAAGATGGTCCAACCATTTCATTTACTCCTGCTACAGAAGTTGCTACCAAAGGAATTCCTCTCATCATCATTTCAATCATTACATAACTACATTGTTCTGTATATGAAGCAATAACCCCTAAGTCAGCCATAGAATAAATACAATCCAATTTATCTTTCTCAACTCTACCAACAAACGAAACTTTATGCCATATTCTTTCACACAGTTTCAAATAAGTAGCGAATTCACCATCTCCAACAATGACTAAACGTACATTCTGTATTTTATCCTGTACTATGCGAAAGGCTCGCAATAGTTCTTCTATCCCTTTATTATGATCCAAGCGTCCTACAAATAATATCAAAATTTCTTTTTTACCTAGAACCGGCTCCTTTTCACATTCATTATCTTGAACAGATAGCTTATGTGGCAAGCCATTTGCTATATATTTGAGTTTAGCTATAGGGACTTGATAATCATTTATCAGGATCTCTTTAGTACTTTTTGAAAGACAAATAACATAGTCAACATAATTAAACATTTCTTTCTCAACCGTAAATGCATCAAACACATCTATTTCCTTCAAACTCCTTTTGGTCGCATCTTGAGATAAAATAAAATGGAAATAAGTCCTATTTCCCTTTAAAACAAAACACCAATTAAGATAATGCACGGTAAAACAAACCACACATCTTATCTGCCTGCTCCTCAATGATCTTACAATTGCCACATCTTGGTAAAAATTCAAATGAAATACATTAATATTAAATAAATCAATATACTCCTGAAGGATATATGATATATTTCGACAGTACCTTTCATACAAAAAAGAATTATCTTGAACATCAACACTAGGAATAAGAAATTGCCTTATACCATTATTGGTTCTCATTTCAATATTTTCAACATTTGCACAAATCTGGACTATTGTTAAATTTAAGTCCGCACGTTCTCTTACCACTTTTGTCAACTGTTCAACATATGTTCCTACACCATATTGTGAAGCTACACTTGAATTATTAACGATATAAATATTCCTCATATCGAAGATTGATCCCAAATTATTTTTAATCCTTTTTTCCAAGACAAATTATTATCGCCATCACTCCCTCTTATGATCTCTGCCTGTATCTGTTGTATAGAATAATTCACAGGACAAGCTACACATAATGCTTGAAGAAAAGCCGTATCAAAAAACGACTCTCTACCTATATCCAGTACTAAACGAATACGTATATATGAAGCTATACCAAGCAAGCCTGTTTCCAGAGAATGATTATTCATTTTTAAAAGATTGTATTCCAACAGCTTATTATCAAGAGATTTTAAAACGTCATCCACATTTCCATCTACAAATTTTTGCTGAAACAGATATACTATTCCCCACCCAATGCCACATAAGCCATCCGCAAAGTAAATCGGTATATCTTCATGAACATCTTCAAAAACCTCATCCAATAATTCACCAGCAAATTCCTCATATAAAGGGTTTTGTATATAACGGCTATAATGAAAGAAAAACAAGACAAGTCCCATCTTGCCATTAAAAAGTCCCAAACTTGGAAGGAAGCTTCCATGAAGCATATAGTATTGAGCTATTTGTTGTAGTTGTGAATCCATATCTTTATTAGATTTGTTTGCAAGGTATGTCCACCTTACTTCATATCCAAATATTATCAGAAAAAATGTACCGAACGTAGCCTTTTTTTATACCGAACGTCATATACCTATAGAAATAATCCTTATAAACAGAAATATATCTAAAAAACTGATACCTTTGCCTCTGACAAATAATCCTTTTTAACCACACAAGCATGAAAACCACAATACCAATCTTCTTTGCAATCAATGAAGAATACATTGACCATTGCTGTACCTCTATAGTATCTATTCTTGAGAATAATAGATCTTTGAATATAAGCATACACATTCTGACAGATTGTATTTCGTTAGAAAGCAAAGAGCTCCTTCAGGAAATAGAAAATGTATTTACCTGTGTAACGATCCAATGGGAGATAATAGATTCAGAATCATTCAAGCAACTCAAGAAAAAAGAAGGATACATCACCGAACACGCTCTTTATCGTTATGCCATTGTAGATCTTTTTCCCAATCTGGATAAAGCCCTGTACTTGGATGCAGATTTAGTAATCAATGGCAGCATAGAGCCATTGTGGAAACTGGATTTGGAAGGTTATTATTGCGCAGGAGTGGATGATATCTTTATAAGACGAATCAATTATAGAAAGATACTGGAACTAACGGAAAAGGATGTATACATCAATGCAGGCGTACTGCTGTTGAATCTGAAAGACCTTAGAAAAGATAAAATACAGGAAAAGCTATTGCAACACACATCAATCTATATAAACCGGGATCGATATCAGGATCAAGATGCGATTAACTGTATATGTAAAGGCAAAATAAAGCTGATTCCCAATATCTACAATTTCACTACCAGTGAAACTTTGCATACCCCTGAAATGTTATCCGGCATCATCATCATTCATTATACCGGAAGTATAAAGCCATGGCATCAAGAGTACCCTTGGCAAGTATTAAAAGAGCTATATTGCAAATACAATAGCTCTATGAACAAAATCAAAGATCGACTTTTATCAAGGTGGATGGAACGAACGATTGAGCTTTTTCAATTAAGCCAAAAAACGAACGATACAGAATTAGAAGAGGGGGCAGATAAATTACTGAACAAGATAATAGACCACTGCTCTCTGGCTGTTCCTATCACTTACGAGAATGGGTTATGTGGCATTGGAACGGGAATCGAATATTTACTGCAAAAGAAACTGATCGAAGGCAATAGTGATGAAATACTACATCAAATAGACTCCGCTGTATATTCAGTCATTGAACAAAAGTCTTTGACTGCCCTCGGATTAAGAAAGGGAGTTTCGGGCTTAGCTTACTATTTCTATTTACGTCTATGTGCAAGAGAAAACTTCAGCACTCCCACAGCTTTAAAAATAAAAGAATATTTCTCTAAAAGGGGAAAATCATTTCACATCTTTTAGCTTACACAATTTTGCCACCTTGTTACAAAATTCTACTATTGTTATCTTTAAATTTTCTGGAGCTGATAGATTTAATAAATCCAAAAGACTTATTTCCAGATTTACATACTTCAACACAGCCTGAAATGATTTTGTGCCCCAAGTATAATTATCACATTCATTGCCCCCCAAAGCATATATTAATGACGTTTTCACATTTTAGCATTTTCAATATTACATGTATTTGGATAAAAAAATAGCAGAGAAAGATAAAAAACATCTTTCTCTGCTATAAATTCAAAGAGCCATAAATGGATTCTTTCTATTTAAGATCACGCACACAACGCACATATCCGTTCCTATCATTCACAAGCCTATTTTTATCACCTCCCCACTGCGTGTCTACAGTCGTAACAAACCTGAGATAACCATCAAAATACATCTGATAGCCGGCACTAAATGATCTTCCTCCGTTCATATCCCGTCTGGAAAATCCTGTCCGAGAATGAATAACTTGTCCATCTTTCATATTCAAAGAAGATAAATTTCCACCAAAGTCATAGACTTTAGGTCTCTCACGGTCATCCCAGTCAAACAGACTTCCGGCCATTATCATCAGTTCGGCTTCATTGGGTAAGCGCCATGTTCCCAAATCGCTCTGATCCGGATTCTGAAAATAATAAGTACACGGAGAGTTTCCTTTCTCTATATCGTTCATCAAGGTAGTCCAAGTTTCGTAGTAATATTCACCACTCCTGTTCGGATTATCCAAATCCTTCCGCTTGTCTATTCTATTGGCTATATATTTGGCAACTTCGAATCCTTTCTGATAAATCGTATTAATCTGTGAGGTCTCGTTATGTGCCGGAAGTTCATAAATAGCCCTTGCAGATCTGGTAGTGTTGGAAGGTAAATTGTCAGCCCTGAAAATCAGATACTCATCCTCTGTCCATTTGTTGATCAGTGTCTTACTGAGTTCCTTAGCTATTTCATCAAGATGATAACTATGATCCTCCGAGGTTTCCAAGATTCCCAGATCCCTGATCAGTCTCACATCCGAAAAAGGAGTTCTTTCTCCAGGACTTGCCGTTTTCTGGTAATCAAAATTATATATAGGAGTCATACTATGCGATTCTTCTACAAAGATAATAGTATTAGGGCTGTTCAATGTCAAGTTGGTACTTCCCATAAAAGCTCTTGAGGTGAATAATGCTGTAGCATTATCCGACGGAGCGTGCCCAACAAGCCTGCTCTTTAACGGCAATACCCGCTCTGCCACATACAACATGTTTGTTTCACAAACAGAAGGAATATACCATTGCATTTCATTCGCTTGCATCTGTCCGTCACGGTTGTTGTCCCTGTTTCGCAAGAACGGGGTGAAGCAGGCATATGTAGCATGATAATTCTTCATGGCCAGGTTAGTGTGATCCATACTTAGTGTCAACTTCGCATTATTGACCTTTGTCATAACTTGCCATAAAGTTTTCTCTTTTCCTCTAAGCATAGGATCAGGCATTATATTATCAGTTAATCCTCCGGTACGCCTGCTCATCAAAGACCATGTGTTTGCCCAACCATTGGAATAGTATTTATTATAAAAAGCATCCGGTTCACTAGGAGCTCTTACCGACCAATCCAAATCAGGGGTTTCATTCACATTCTCCACGCCCCAAACGCGCATACCGTCAGGACTGTTGACAAACACCGTTTTTATGGACATTTGCCGAATAGTAACAATGGCTTGATGATAGCGTGACTGTCCGTCAGGAGAAATTTCATGCGACGTGTTCACCAGCAAATCAAACGTACGATCCGGGGAGTTGGCAAAGGTTTTCCACAAATTTTTATCCTTGGGAGCATTCTCCTGCATAGGATTTTGTTCGTAAAAAAATTCATTGGCATAAACAGTTACTTTACAAAGCCCCGAAGCCGCATTGAATACATAATCAGGTTCATTCATCAGCCTGTAAAGGAACTGCTCCAGCGAAAGCAGATTAGCACCCGTATCGGAGAAATATTGCATATCCTCGTTTCCATTGTCGGCCAGAGTGCTTGGATGGATATAGAATTTGAGCCAGTTCGTATCAGCCTTTTTTTCTTTAGAAGGAATATAATTGTTATTCTTCAACTGTTCCAATTCCGCTTTCGTATAAGAGATAATCTTGTCACAGAACGGTGTGCGTATAGCAAAAGAAATCATGGCGTCATCTTTCAGAGTACCATCCGGGTTGAAGATGGCAAGTTCATCTTTCTTAAAACGCATCAGCCCCTGTTCATAATGACAGTCAAAATTGAATGACCGGTGTGCGTCATACACCAGTCCCTCTACTCCAGGAGCAGATTCCTCCTCTTTTGCCTTGTCCGATTTTGCTTCTACAACCAGATCATTCATGCCTTTAATGGTCACATTATAGGTATAATGTACGTTACGTTCTATATCATAATCATTGACCGGATCATTTTCTGCCGTATATCCCAGATAAATGCGGTAAGTCACCCTTCCGAAACGTTCGGTAGAAGTATCACCGGTTGCAAGATTCTGACGTAACTCACCTGTAAATTCAATATAGGGAGCCAGATCCGGGGCATATTCCGTCTCACCGTTTTGCAGATTAGGTTTGTCAGTTGCACCTGCAACGGGAGACTTCAGTTGCTTCTGCCTCAGGTCATACCCCTTCCTTTCCGCACTATAACCGGGGGAAGCCGGGGAAATAGCCTTCTTTGCAACCTTTCGGTTTTCGGGCATATAGAATGAAGTGGTGACATTGTCGGCATCACCCTCGAACTGGAAATATTCCGAGACCCAGTATAATTTTTTGTCCACCCCATCAGCATCCCATGAAGCAGTCTGATCAGCTCCTTTTGCATGTTCCGCAATGAAGGTCGATCCCGGCACATTACCAAGACGATATGTTCCAGGCTCAAATGTGAGTCCGGCAATTGTTTGCAGGTTCAACGTGATTTTGGCTTCCGAGCGTTTTAAGGAGACTTCGATCTGTTTTGTAGCGGTAGAAACCATTACTGTTTGGGTTAGCGACATCAATAAGTTACCATTCGGACGAAACAGGGTATGAACAGTCATGGCCGCTCTTACTTTTTCCAGGTCTGAATATTTTGAAATCCCGTTTAATACTTCAGACTCCACATGAAACAACCCGTCAGCGTCCGATTTATAGTTCCCCAGAAGAAACAGTGTCTTTTTCCCTGTTGTAAGACTGATATTTTTCAATAATCCCATGCTGGTGGGCGCATCTGCATCCACTTCACCTGTGGATGTTGTAAGATCAGTTGCAGCCTGAATAAGATCGGCTCTTGAATATTCACGTGAGTATTCCACGTTACCGGAAGAATTGAAAACCCACAGGTAAAGGTTATAGATTTTTCTCTCTTCACTTTCCAGTAAGACGGAACGTGTCTTGGCCGTATTAGCTGCCGTACCGACACTTATGTCCACCGTCGTGGGAACTCCCTCCGTGACACCGCTCCCTTGAAAAATTTCTTCATCCGTACAGGATGCAAAGAGGGACAGTAACAGCAGAATAAAATAAGTTATTTTCAGCTTGTATCGTTTCATAAATAATAAAAATTATCGTGATAAATTCTCGTATACATCATTGGAATGGAGGAAGATCTACCTTTTTACTATTCCAAGGCTCAACCCGATAAATAATCTCTTTATCTGAAGATTCCGGCAGGACTATGAATACTTTATAATCCCGATTCGGATAAATAGGACCGGAATATACTCCGGGAGAAGTCTCCTCACCAACATCAAGCAGGAAAGTCCTCGTTTTTGTTTGTGATTCATCTCCTCCTGTAAAATAATCCAATGTCAACTGTATTTTCGGGTGATTTTGCTTTTTCTGCCAGGAATTACTTTCCGGAATATAAGGAGCCAGATACTGGGGCACAACAAACTGTTCGTATAATCGAGCTTCCATTGCCACATAATCAATCTCTCCCTCGGCAGTAAGGGGAGCCTCGTATACAGTCAATTGTGCTCCTTCATTTTTTACCCCATAAGAATATGTACCTGTATGTTCCATAGCCTTTCCTGTTCCTGGGGTGGAGGCGGCCAGCTGAGTTTTCTCGGAATCATTTTCCCTGAAAGAGGGAGACATCAATACAGGAAAGTTCAAAAAGGAAATCCCTTGGTAATTATACGTAACCTGACCGTAACGGGGTGCGCTTGCTATATATACTCTGATACGGGCAAAATCACGGAATAGGGGAACTGTTATCTCTTGCGCCAGCTTTCCTGATGCGGGCAGAACAGATGCCACCGTTTTCCCCGAAAGCAAACTCAAATGTAGTCTGTTAGACACGCCGGGCAAATCTGCCCAAGCGACAACAGAAGTTCCTTTCCAGTCAATAATCTTTTCATCTGCAGGAGAAGGAGTTACACCGTCATAAGGATTATTCACAGGTAATCCCAGACTTCCATCCTGCTGTTCCTTAATAATAGCAGGAAAAGCAGCACCTGCAAATTCCTCTTTGGAGATTTCCTCCGTACCAGATCCTAAGAAGTCCCATGGAATCTTATTCTGAAGATTGCCTTCAGGAGTATAATAAGGTAGATCCTTTCCTGTCTGGTTAGGAGCATACAATGCATAAAACTCGGTTTCCCCCTTAGGAATACGTATATTGATCTGATATTGTCCGTCCACCCCGGTTGAATTGAAGGGAAGCAGTTGATTATACACATACCGGTTCAAATCCCTGTTAAAGATCATAAGTGCTATCCTTGGCTGGGCGGGAGCTTGAGGAAACAGCGTACCGGTCTTAAACCACTGAAAAGGATCAGAGGAAAGTTCATCCAGCAGATCGCTGTCACCGGTTTCAACACCTCTGGTTGTAAGATTTAGTCTGACAGTCACAGCATCCTCATCGGAAAACTGTTCCGAAACAGTATCTTCCTTCTGGCAGGATACCGAAATAAAGCAAAGGACCAATGACATCGTTATCATAGAATACCTCACAGCCTTCATCATACGAATATATTTAATATTTTTCAACATAATATTAATCAATCAGTTATAGGAACCACATCAACAGCTTCCCATGGTTTTACACTTATACTCAGTGAGAGGGGATTCTGGCGGAAAAACAGTGGAAGAACCGCTTCTTGCCGTCCCGTTATCCGTATCTGCTCGGGATATTGTGCGATATATTGTGCCACATCTACAGTACAAAGAACCTTGTCACCCTGCATAAGACGGATCGTTAGCGGGTCCTTGTCATCAAAGCGCAGGGTATTGAAGTCAAGCACGAAGCGATCATTCTCCTCGCCTGTGACAAACGGAAGGTCAAAAGAAGTTTCACCAGCCCGCTGTCCGGAAAGATAGAAACGTGCGGAAAGTGATTCCATTGTCAGGCGAAAACCTGCCTCCTTGTTCTGCTCAAACCAAGTCTGCGAATTGTTATCATCATCGGAAAGGACTACCGCATGGATTTTCACATGCTGGGAATAAAGGCGAACTACGTCACGGGACTCGTTCATAACTTTAGATGTAATAGCTGTTTCTCCCAGGTATAACCTGTCAAACGTACCGGATGCCCGTCCGTCCTTTTCCATAAGTTCGGGGCGGGAAACCGACGAACCTTTGTAGCTGTCCTCTTTACCGATAATCGTTTCTGTCAAAGCGTTGCCTACGGCCACCACTTTATAATCCCCTTCCGGAAGCGTGACCTCCAGCGGTGAAAGTAACCGTTCCCTCTCCAAGTGATGCCTTTCTACAAGAACTTCGCCTTTGGCATCAAAAATAAAGACATCAATACCATCCACATATTCCTGTAGATGTTCCTGATTGTCATCAGCCAGATAGGAAAAGACAATCGTGTTGCCAAGACAGCCGCTCAAATCGTCATATACCCGATCACAGGCGGTCACGAGATATAAAGTGAGTAGTAGCCCCAGCCAAGTGGGTATGTATCTTATGTTCATACTTTATACTAATTATTATAATTCAATACAGATAACTTCCCCGAATAGATAACATATACTTCTCCCGGGAATAATAAAAAAGGGAGGGGATAACCTTTCCCCTCCCCGAGAGTACAGGCGGATCCGGTATTGACCTGTCAGAGCCAACACGGGAGAACCGCTCCGGCAAGTGGCTATTACTCTCCTATCTATTATCAGTCAAGGATAGGGAATACGTTCACAGCAGTCCAAGCTTGTACTTGAACACGAACAATAACATTCACATTTTCATCTTCCAAATCTTCCTGACCGCCCGGTTCGGGAGTCACTCCTTCCGGAATGGTCGGATCTGTATCCACCAGGATACCTTGTCCGTTGTTCAATGTGCTAAGATTCAGATTAATCAGGTAACCACCCTTACCGGCCGGAACATCAGTCGTACCGTCTGTCGCACCTTCTGTCTTCGCATAACCGGATATAACTACAAAACGTCTGTCTGCAGATACGCCCGCATCACCAGTTTTGAAAACGAAAGCAAGTTTGGGAGCATTATTAGTCTTTCCGTAACCGGTAATTCCATTTGCGAAAAAGTTAAATGCCGCAGCTTTTTTACCTGCTCCGAAATCAAAGGCAGTTGCTGTAAAGTAGGAAGATACATCGGACAGGTCTGTCTTGCCATCAGGTTTGAATGTTCCATTGGTAAAATTATATCTGTCACCTGCATAAGTCTTGGCCCAGAACCAGTTTGCCTCTTCTTCCACTGTAAGTGCAGGAATAGAAAGCGTTCTGCTGAAACGGTTCATCAGGATACCCTGGTTCGCAGAGGTCACGTCAACAACCTGCAACCATTTGCTCAAAGCGGCTTTCTTGCTAAGGTCAGACTTACCATCCCACACTTCCTTATTGAAGCCATCGGCAGCAGCCTTGAAAGCCGTCCATGCATCATCACTGGTTTTTCCGTTGTTTTCAGCCTTACCCAGCCATGTCTTGCACCACAGTTCTGCCTCGGCCTTTTTTCCGTCTTTCCAAGTAACTTTGATAAATTTAGTTCCAGTCACTTGGAAGCGGTTCATGCTGGCAGCCAAGGTAAGTTCCGCTTTCTTAACAGTACGCTTATCCTGCTGGGGACTGACACCATAAGATTCAGCTCCAACAGTGGTAAGTACTTCGGAACCAGCATAAATCACTTCATTAATTTTTGCCTTCAACAGTTGTTTGCTAATATCAGACACAGGTTTGTTCTCAACCAACGCTCCTTGAGGGTTTGCAATAACAAGAGCTTTTGTTGCACCTTTGTCCACATTAAGGAATTTATAACCTCCTGTCGCTTCACCGGGTCCCACAGCGATAGTTGAAGTCAGCTTGTTAAAATCATCAGACCCCTTCGCAAACTCTTTCGCAAAGACAATACTATCTCCATTTAACAAGTACACATGCAGTTTTTCAACCGTTGCCGGATCACCATTGTTGGCAGTGTCCTGCAAATCGCCCATGACGGCACGTGTCCCGGGACCGGGCAATGCTACTGACATCATCACGTCAACCGGCTGATTAGCACCCTCCGGTACAACCAGATTTTCTTCATTGCTACATGCAGCAAACAACGCCAGCGAAGCCACTGCAAAATACTTCATTACTTTCATGATTTGAATTGTTTTTAAATTTAAAATACTAATACTATATATATCTGAGTTACATCCGTATCCCTTGTTTATTTTCTCGTCCTTCGGCTATTCGGAAAGTTTTTGCATGGAGCCACCGCTCACACCGGCTTTCTTCAGCAATTCTTCCGCCTGTCTCCAGTCACCCTTCATGTTATAGGCTACAGCCATGGGGAAAAGGGCACGGCTGTCATTCTTCACCGCCTCCAATACCCGCAACGCACCGTCCGCATCCTTCCCGTACTTCAACAGAGCGTTGGCATAGTTAAGGATTGCCACGATGTCATCCGGGAACTGTTCGTATGCCTTCTTGTACACCGGTAGAGGATTCTCACCTTGGGAAGCATACAGTCCGGCCAGCTGGTACATCTCGTACTGGCTGAGACACTCGGGTTTCATCTCAAAAATTCCAGGAAGTTCCTCCACCGTATAGGGTCTCACGTCAAAACTGAGACTGAAGGTTGTGCGTCGCAGGGACGGGTAGAACTCTTTCAAGAGCACCTGATAGCTTCTGCCGTCATCCAGAGCGCGGATGGCTGTCTCGCGTTCGGTATCACGCCCGTTATGTTCGATGATAAAAAGGATTTCTTCTTTGTTGGCAAGAGTGGAGCTGCTGACCGCCGCCTTAAGGCCCTCCCAGTCCTCCCCGACACCTTCGGTACGATAAACCGATGCTTTTTTCAAGGCGGGGTATTGACTGGAAATATATTCTGAAAGGGTTTGAGTCCGTCGTTGTGCGAGGGATTTGTTGTAGTCGAAACCTCCTTCAGGAGAGGCATAGCCTTTTATATTCACCTCCTTGAGTTCCGTTCCCTGAATGTTCAGGTTCTCCGAAAGGAACCCCTTCAGTCTGTCAAGCTCCTGAGCGTTGCCGGCAAACTGCTTCTGCAGGTCGTGACGTGCCACGGGAAAAGCCACCTTGCAGTCAAAGGAGTCCTTGTAGCACTTGACCAGCACTTTCTCCGGTTCAATGAAGTTGTAGGCATAATCCTTCGATCCAAAAAGTGGAATGCCAGCTTGAAACACAACACCTTCATTCTCACTCACACCACATTCGGCACAGCCATATAACTTTTCATCCACAACAAGATGACCGTCAGCCATCCATCTTTCAAAAGGAAAACTGCTTTTGAACGTCAGAGGTGTTTCTTTCAACTTCTTGACTGAATATACCTCTCCGTAGCCAAACTGGTCACTTTTCAGATTATGCAGGGTCTTGCGGCGTTTAATGACCTTATACCTCTTTTGACCGGAAATACATATAGGCTTCAACTCCACACTTTTTGTACCATCCACTGAAACAAAGCGAGGAGAAATACACATCATTTGCTGGCTTTTCAACTTTTCGACAAGCCCTATTGAGAATTCTATATCCAGCTTATTCCCATCCATACGTCTCTCTACACGGCTTCCGGAATAATCCCAATACAAGCCACCATCTGACGATAAAGTTTCCTGGGCAAAGGTCAACAGGGGAAACACCCCCAAGCAACCAATAATAAAAATCTGCTTCTTGTAATATTGTAACGATCTCATAATATACTTTTTAGTGTAAAAGAATAAAAACTCGGGTACGCAAATCAACTATTTCAACATATAAATAATGGAAATTGCCGCTCTGGTGGGACCGATATAGTCAGCATCCCCCTTTCCCTCCTTTTTCCCGCAGGTCGTGCACTTGTACTTATCATAACGGGTATGCACATAACCTACTCCAAAAGAGGCCTCGATATTGAAACGGTTGGAAATCACCCACTGGTAACCAGCACTCAACCCGCCTCCCCAGAAATAGCCCTCGTAGCGGTGGTCCTTCATTTTTCCATCCCCTTTTTGGAGGACGAAAGGCACGTCAATGCCACCTATGTTCATCTGCCCGCCATGCGCATGCAATCCGAAGAACCAACCGTTGAAAACGTCACACGTCCAGTAACGGAGCTCGGGCTGTACCAGCCAGTGGCTGAGCTTTTTTGTCTTATACCGGGAGGAGGTGGCATCTTTCGTATAAAAAAAGAAATTCATACCCACCTGGGTGTCAAGCGTCCATTTCCTTCCCATTGAGAACTCAAGGGAGAGGTTCGGAGTCTTCAAGGCGTCATACGCCAGATTGTTCTTAATGGCGACCTTTTGCGAAAAGGCCCCTACCGAACAAAGCAAAAATACCAGAAGAAAAATCTGTTTCATCATACTATTATTCATTTATTTTCATTGTTTATTAAAAGAGGACAGACAAGGATTATTTTTACATAACAAGCATTAACGGGAATGCAACTTCCAGGGAAAAAATCTAAAACTTTTCTTATGCGTATGGAGTGAATAGATGCAAACTCTTGACCGCGCCAAAATACTTCTCCCAAATGGAGAACATGTATAAAAAAGTCCTTCCGCCGATCTGGCAAAAGCAGAATAGGCAAAACCGTCCTGTATGTAAAGGTAAATCGAATCCGTATTGCACTATTCCGTATTAAATATTTCATAACTCATTCACATAACATAAACAAATTTTGTGTGATTTTTAATTCTATATTCCCGCTCCTAAAAAATCAGAAATATTTAAATGATCTATCAAAAACAGCATAATCCTCTTCTTTTTAATCACGCTGCAAAATTAAGATCTATGACGCGTCTTATTATTTCCACTTCAGCTCTATTATTTATCATTTCTATATGTGTAGGCTATTTTATTAGTTTTACTAACCTTTGTGGAAGATTCCCCAAATATATTTTGCTGGAACCCCCAAATACATAAGGAATTGCTGCCGTAATGAAGATTCGCATCTATACCTTTCGAGCGCGGGAAAATAGGAGTGAAACGTGATTGATAAAACCCCATGTATCATATCAAATCTCCCCCTAACAACAAAAGATAGCGATTTCCGACCGACCTATTTTCGATTATCTCCTTCCCGGCAAGATAGGAAAGATTCCGAGGGTTTAAAATGGGGGACTTTGCGAGTCGGGATGCATATGGTTATATGCTGTTGGATATTCTGCGCCTTCTTTGCTGCCCTTTTCTTTAAAGAAAAGGTACCGAACCCGCGCAGGAATACACTTCTGCCCCTGCCGAGTGCATCCTTCACGCATTTCATAAAACCCTCGATTACCAGGGCAACAGTCTTACGGTCAATCCCCTGCTCTTCGGAGATCCGGTTTATAATATCAGCCTTAGTCATATTACAGTTTTAATGTTCGTACTATTTCTGTCGTTTAGGAGCAGGGGAAAATCCCCACCACCAAGGAGCAGTCCGTTCTTCAGACATGTCCCTGCCCGATATCGTTAATACCGTTTGAACAAACAGTTATTGTTTCTTTATCAGGTCACGTATTTCTGAAAGTAGCTTTTCCTCATTGCTCGGGGCAGGTGGAGGCAAGGGAGCCTCTTCCTTCTTACGCCTGAGGTTGGAAAGCAGGCGGATAAACAGGAAAATGGCAAAAGCGATAATTACAAAATCCAGCATGGTCTGGATAAAGTTTCCATAGTTTATCGTGACAGCCGCCCGTTCAACCCCGTTGACCACCCGGGCAGGCTCCAACTCCCATCTCAGTTCCGAGAAATTGGTCCCGCCCACCAGCAGTCCTATCGGGGGCATGATGATATCTGCCACCATTGAAGAGATTATTTTCCCGAAGGCACCACCTATGATTATACCCACGGCCATGTCTACCACGTTTCCGCGCATAGCAAACGCCTTGAAATCTTGTAAAAAACTACTTCTTGACATATTTCTATTTTAGTTGTTAATGTATCAAACAAAGAGGAATGACAGGAAAAGCGCGTTCTCCAGTCATCCCCTTTCTATCATCGCTGTTTGTCACTATGAATACACACGATATGCACGAGGACAAGTGTCAACCCGAGGCCAAGTCTGCCAATTTGCCACCTTCCTTCTTTTCCTTCCGAGCAGTACACACCCAGCGTGATCGCTGGGTTTATATGACAGCCGGACACCCCGATCATCTCAAACACATACCTGTTCATAACATTTCAAATTACATGTGGAATTAAATACAGTCAATACATTCAGTTCATGTGACTGCACTTTCCCAGTTATTTCCCGGCAGCATTCAGCGGTTGCGTGATTCCGTTCTCGCGTTGATCGTACAGATACTTACCCGGTTCCAGTCAGGCTCCTCAAACATATTTCCTACTCCCTGACCTTCGGCCACAATCCGTTCTTCTGCAATTCCATACCTGTTCACCAGCATTTTTTTCACGATCTCCGCTCTTTGTCGGGCGATTCGATCGTTAACTTCCACGCTTCCCTCAGGGGAAGCATATCCTTTGATGACCACGCTTGCTTCCTTGTGGTTCTTTAAATAAGTCGCAATACGTTCGACGTTCGGGAGTTGGGAGTTGTCAACGGTTGTCCTGCCCTGACGGAAAGTTATGACGGATTCCAATGTCTTCCTGCTGTTGTCAATGGTATCTTTCACAATTTTCGGCTCTTGATTCCGGCATTTGTCCAGCGCAGTTTTCAGTTCCGTCACTTTCCGGGCTGCTTCCTCCAACGCTTCGGTATTTTTCCCGACTTGTGAATGAAGTTCGTTGATTTTCTCATTCAGGATATCTACCTCCTGCTGGTCGTAGGGTTTCACCTTTGTAAAGTAATGTTTCCCGTTGCTACACCCCAAATGATACTTCAGTCCAACAGATATTTCCCATACGGCCCGTTTAGAATGGAAACGCACGGCTTCAGCCCCCATAGCGTTCATGTCATAGACCAAAGCCGGTTTAAGGGCCAATGTCCATGCCTTGCTCTCTCCCAGATTGAAATTAAAATTCAGTCCCAGTTTTGTTGACATGCTGTTCTGATCGGAACCCATTCTCCGGTTCATGTAATAATGCAACCATCCAATCCCAGCCACAGCCTCGATTTCAAAGGGTCTGGGAACTCCCGTATAGGTTCCAAGGAGATTGTTTAGGTTCACCAGCCCCAACAGACTGACATTGGAACGGTCGAAAGCGGTCCTGCTTTGTGAAGTGTTAAAACTCCCAACTGCCTCCAGGCCGAAACCGAAAACCGGTGTCAATTGTTTATTCAATTCTATCCCCGTAATTGGGCGCAAGTTTCCAAAGAAAGAGTAATGTGTCAACGGGGTTGTCCCTCCCGCACTGATGCCGATGGACCAATTGTCCAGGAACTTGTTACCTTCTACAGCAGTCTGGGCATTTGTATGACACACAACAATACCTGCCAAAAACAAACTCACAAAAATTTTCTTCATAAGGCTTTATGTTTTAATTGTCTTGCAAATATTGGTGTTTTTGCAAAATCCACCATTTCCATTTCAGCTCTTTTTTTTACCATTATGATTTAAGGAACAATCATATTCCTAAAAAAGTATATTTAGTTAGGAATTTTGTCGAATTACACAACGGTTTGGCATTAATAATAAGGCAATGAATTATATAATAAGTTAAAGAAAGTGACTAATCAATAGTGCAATGAAAATCAAAGAACTGTTGTTAAGAATAACAGTACTATTCTTTTATATAGCAGGATTTACCAGTTGCAATAACGATAATCTAAATTTTCGGTTGCCCAAACTCTACAAGTGTTTTTCGATATGAAAAACAGCTACAATGGCACAGTGGATATTGCGTATTATGGTGGTGAAGCTACAGATTCCATTTACAAGGATATTCTGTTGACGTTAATAATTACGCCATTCACACATTAAATCCGCTCCTGCCAGATTACTGACATTAATCCTATTAAGCTATCATTAGAGAAAGACACCATACCCATGCCACACTTACAGGATAAAATATAATTTTTCATAAGCTATTAATCAATAGATCTGTTTTTAACTCTTTCTCTAAGAGCTGTAAAACCTCTCTTAACTCTGTGATTTTACATTTCTTGCCGATTGTTTCAACATTAGTTTGATGTAGTCACACGGGTATACTTTGACTTTTAGAGTTGACAAAGTTTTCTATTATCACCGAGTTTTAAGATACAAATACACACAAAGGATATTTCTGAAGGACCTGAATCATTCTATACTAATAAAATAGCAGATTTTATTTTAATTGTCGCTAATCGACTTGTTATGTAAGCAGGAATTCCCAAAAGGAATATGAAACAGAATATACAAGAAAAAGTGAAAAGACAATCGAAAAATAAAGAATACTCATTGTTGTAACCTCTTTTTAAGTAAGTCCAAAGCACAAAAGAAATCTTATGATAGTGTGAGATTCAGATTACTCGCCGTCTGAGACGGTATAAAAAATATTAGAGCGAATAGATTCTTTAGTTTTTATAATAAAAACACACATAACTATTCTCATTTTGGCTCTATCATTTACCAATCACTTACTACTATCTACTTAAGGTGTTTTCGACTCACTTTTTATCTGCTCTCTCCATTCTTTTGGAGAACATCCCAGGCATCTCTTACAAAATCTAGAGAAATGCGCTAAAGATGAAAAGTTCAGTTCATAGACAATACTTCCGAGTGGTATGTCTGTAACCGAAAGTTTATACTTGATTTCTCGCACTAACTGTTCCTCCATCCATACAGCCGGTGTTTTCCCGAATTCTGCCAAAAACTGTCTCTTGAAAGCGGACAGGGAAATCCCGCAGGTCGATGCCAGTTCTTTCACTGTTTTACACCTTTTGTAATTATTCAGGACCTTGTTTCTAAAGTCCTGAGAGCGACCTATAATCATGTAGAAGAAACCTGCCAATTCCTTCTTAGAATAGTAAAAACGCATACTCCAGAAAAGCTCCTTAATTTTTATCTCATGAAAATGGATACAGTTCGCCCCATCTTTCAGATAACACTCAAGGAGTTCAAGAAATCTGTATAATCGGTCCTTAATCTCAAGAGGTTCCATACGATATTCGATAACATCCCTCAAATGGAACAGTTCTGAAAAGGAGACCTTCTGACAAGGCCAAATACCGCCCTCGAACAGGGCAACCACAACCTCACATTTTTCCAACGAGTAAGTGCTGAACAGACTCTCACGACAAACAAAGACCATTTTCCCCTCTGAAATCGTAAATTGGAATTCGTTACACGAAAGGCGAAGGCTTCCCTTCAGCACAAACAGTATGCAGTCATTCTGTAACTCTTCCTCGTGTTCCAGCCCCTCATCAATATAGTACTGGAACCCCTCTTGCACACATCTCGCATAATTGTAACAAGACTTGTGTTCGTTCAAATAAAAAAGTTTCATAGTTTATTCTCTTCTTATTGGAGCTCAATATTATTTCTCTAATTATCAGACATTTATACAACAAATACCTATTTCATTGTCTAATTAGTATTACAACCCACAATATAAGTACAAAAAATATACATTAAAAAAATCAGTGAGAAGCACCCGTCAATCACTGAACTGATTGACGGACGTCCTCTTAACTAAAAATAAAAAAATTATCTTGTCAGATTCGGATTCTTTTGAGAATCAGTATCGGGATATGGAAGGTACATCAGGCCGTCATTCCACACTTTATTCGGATATTCCACTGCTTCTTTCACCTTAACGCCATTACCGACTTCTACGTACTCGTTGGCCACTCTTTCCTCAAAAGTGTCCTTCAGCTTATTCATACGGAACTGATCTGCACGACGTGTGACGAGAGCCACCCAGTAACCTGCCACCTCCCAGCCATGTTCCTTATAAGCTGCTTCGGCAAGTTCATAAGCAGAAAGTCCATTCAGTGCTCCCAGTCCGGCACGCCCACGGACATCATTCAGACACTTAAATGCCAACTCATCTGTCTGACCCGTCCTGGCCTTGGCTTCCGCATACCACAACAAAACCTCCGAATAACGAATGATTCTATGCCGATGATCATTGCACATGTTCTGACTGGCCGGCTTTGTATAGTCATACGGGGCATCAGTATTCACCTTTAACGCAGGATCCCAGTTTACGGAGAATATACTGAACATTGGGTGGTGTTCCGGAACGACGGGGGTACCATCCTCCTTTAACTCCCACCAGTCAACCAAGGTTCCGTCTTTCAGACGAATCTTGGGATCATAGGTCGCATCTTTTCTCGGACCGTCAGGAAACTCCTTCCAGAAACGAATTTCCCCCCAAGCGTCTCCCCAGCCACCCAGCGATTCAAACTGGTTACAGGAGGTGAGTTCCGAATCCTGAGTCCAATCCACGAATGGAGAATAGTTTATACCGAGTACTGTTTCCAAGTTATAATTATTGCTCATGGCATACACATCTTTGTAATCCTTATCGAGCTTGTACTCATATTCACCTTTGTTCACCCCGTCAATGACCTCCTTTGCCTTTTCAGCAGCCTTTGCATAGTATTCCGTTTTATTCATGGGCCAACCGGCCATAGCCATATATACTGCTGCCAAAGTTGACTTTACAGCTTGTCGGGTTACATACACGTTTACACCATTCATAAAGCGAGGAGCTGCACTATACACTGTAGGCAATATGGCCTCGGCTTCGGTCAGGTCCTGTATAATTTGTCCATATACTTCTTCCACTGGTGTTAGGGGCTTGGTATAATCGTCATTAACATTGTCCAGATTCATCGGCAATGCTCCCCAAAGACGTACAAGAGTAAAATAAGCATATGCCCTCCAATACTTCGCTTGTCCCAAAGCAATATTTATTTCATCCTGCGTGGTAGGTGTTTTCGATGCCCCTTGTATAATTAAATTAGCAGCCTTTACAATAGCGTAGTGCATGTTCCATGCATCTTTCACTCCCTTATTATTATTTACTGCTGCAAATTTATCCATTTCAGCGGCCGGCTGCTTGTTACTCCCCGGGTTAGTTGTTATATCATCCCCCTGCCACTGAGGTAATTGCATATTTGCATATATCTGAGAAGCATTAACCTTCTGATAAAGGGCATATACACTCATGTTCAACTCATCCTGTGTTGAAAAAAAATTTTTAGGAGTCAGTGTACCTCTGGGTTTCTCTGTTAAAAAATCACTACATGATAATAATAACAATGATAAGGTAAGCATGCTGCCTACAATTATTCTAATATTCATAAAGTATCTCATTTTTAGATTTAAAAATTCATCCGGAGACCGAAAGTGAATGTTCTCGGGGACGGATAGGCACCCATATCAATACCTGCATCCACATCAACACTATTGTTTGAGAATGTGGTACCGGCAGGATCCATTCCTTTATACCCAGTTATCGTAAATAGATTTTGACAACTAAAAGTAAGCCGCAAATCAGCAAAGCCCGTTGCCTTCTTGGGGAAGGTATATGAAAGGCTTATATTTTCCAGACGTAGAAAATCTGCGTTCTCCAACCATTTGGTTGAGACAGGCTGCAAATTATTGCCACCTGCGGTCAGACTCGGATAAATTGCTGACAAACCTACCTTGTCAAACCCCTTCAAATAAGCATCTGCCAAGGTCACGAAGCGGGAGTTTCCTTCAGCAGACGCCATTGTGTATCTTACAAGATTCAAACGTTTGGCTCCGAAAGAACTGTTAAAAAACAAGTTCAGATCCCAATTTTTGTAAGACAAAGAATTATTCCATCCCAAAGTAAAATCAGGAGTAGCCTTACCGATAGCTTTGCGGTCTCCACCATCTATCGTCTTATTGTCATCTACATCCTTGTAAGTATCATGTCCTTTTTCATCCAAACCGGTCCATTCATAACCCCAGAAAGTGCCAATAGCCTCACCCGGCTTGATGATAGTAGCATAATCGACCATACCGGAAGCCGGACTGGATCCGTTAATAAAATCATTCTCACCGCCGGAAAGACGTTCTACACGGTTCTTCAAATAAGTGCCATTCAAGGTGGAGGACCATTGGAATTGATCATTCTGTATGATTCGGGCGGTCACGCTCAAATCAATACCACGATTACTGATCTCACCGTCATTCACCCAGAAAGAGTTACCGCCGACATATCCGGGGATACTTCTTTTGAGTAACGCATCAGTAGTGCGCTTGTAGAAATAGTCCACACTGAAATTCAATCTTCTGTCAAACAAAGAAAACTCCACCCCTAGGTCGAACTGTTTGGTCTTCTCCCACGTAAGGTCCGGAGTCGCTATGTCATTTGCCCAATAACCGGTAAAATTACTGGTTGTCCCGAAATTGTATGCAGTAGCACTCATAAGCCCCATAGTCGCATAAGGACTGATGGCTTGACTACCCACAATACCATAGCTTGCGCGAAGTTTAATATCCTGAACCGTAGAAACGTTCTTCATAAAATCCTCATTGCTCAACGTCCAAGCTGCGGCAATAGAAGGGAAGCACCCCCATTTCTTCTTGGCGAAGCGAGAGGAGCCGTCGGCACGGAATGTACCAGTCAACATATACCGATCTCTGTAATTATATATGACGCGGACGACTCCAGACATCAGCGCCCATTGGTTGTAACCGTTGTTTGCATCACGAGAGGAAGCCATACTCACATTCCACCAGCCCACACCTTCGGTCAGCAGGTTATTACCCGTTATACCAATAGTCCTGGTTTCGGACGAGGTCACTTCATATACGGCCGTAGCTGTTAAATGGTGGTCGTTCCAGGAACCTGTATATGTCAGATTGTTAGAGCTTTGCAACATCAGGCGGTAAATATCATTATTACCCATTCCACTCTTGGTACCTACCCTTTTAGAACTGAAACTATAGTTTTTCTCGTCATAATAGTCCACTCCATTGGTTGTTGTGAATGTTAACCCTTTCATTACATCGAAACGTAAATCCACACGTCCGTTGAAAACGTTGGTCATTGTTTCTCCCGATTGTAACTTTAGGATACCAACCGGGTTGGAAGCTATGGAATTATAAGTATCGGTATTATAGTTCCCATTTTCGGCCATCATTGCCATTGTCGGCGAATAATTCAAAGCAATCCATATCGGATTGTCCTTGCTTGATGCAAAAGAACCACCATGACGAATACCATGGGAAGCATTGACATCGGCCGTAATATGCAACCTGTCTGCAAGTTGTGAGGAGATGTTTACCTTAGCCTGATAACGTTCGTTCTTCGACTCAATGACCACACCTTCCTGACTCATATAATTGGCAGAAATATAATATTGGGTCTTCTCACTACCATTGGATACAGCCAATTTATAATTTTGGGTAATCCCGGTCCGAAATACCTCATCCTGCCAGTCGATACCGGCTGAACCATTCTTATAGGATTGCATTTCCTCATCCGAAAAATCGATACCCTTGACCTCCTTCAATGCCAGAGCATAATCGTAAGATCCCAAAATGTCATATTTCTTATAAACATTGGAAATGCCCACTGATGCATCAAACATAATTTCTCGCACACCAGCCTTACCACTTTTAGTGGTGATCAGAACAACCCCGTTCGAACCTCTGGAACCATATATGGCCGTAGATGAAGCATCCTTAAGAACCTGCATGGAACGGATATCCTCAGGATTGATACCATCCAAACCACTTTCCCGGACAATTCCATCGACCACATACAAAGGATCATTGCTTTTACTGATAGAGTTCGCACCGCGGACACGAATCTTCACACTTCCGCCAGGGACACCACTGTTCTCTACATGAACACCACTGACACGCCCCTGAAGAGCATCTGCAACCTGAGTTATCGGCTGATCTTTAAAATTCTTATTATCCAGTACGGCAACGGAACCTGCCATATCCGCTTTTCTTACCACACCATAGCCAATTACAACCACTTCATCCAATATTTCAGTATCTTCCTTCAGAACAACATTCAAAGATCCCCCTGTCCAAGAAATCTCCTTAGCCTGATAACCTACATAAGAAATAACAATGGTATCCCCCTTTTTTACATTCTTCAAGGAAAAATCACCATCGAGCCCCGTAATAACACCGTTAGTTGTTCCTTTAGCCAACACGGATGCTCCGATAATACTTTCACCATTGGAATCCTTGACAACCCCATGGCAGATATCATTCTGTTGTACAATTTGTCCCCCCGAAGAAGAGGGATCAGGGAACGCATAAACCTGCATCCCACACAAAAGCGAAAGCGACAGAATTGCCCCCGCTGTTTTTTGAAGTGCATTCATAAGTTAATTAATTAAAAAAACGCTCTTAGGCATTACAAAATTTCAATACATAAATTACATTCTCCTATATTATATCTCCTTGGTTGACACATTAAAACTCTCAATAAGGAAATTTACATCCGTTGCATACTCCTTCTCCATACGGTTAACTTCTTTGTCATTAATCGAAGCCATTACTTTTATATGAAGTCGTTTACCCGCCTCCGAGATACTGTGAGGGAAGCATCACAAGTTATGAAAAAGACCTTTCCATTTATACAGCAAAATATGGCTGTCGCCTTTATTTAAGCAGAGTAAGAATCACCGATATCATCGTACAACATGACGGAGGTACTCTTGTCAGCACACCGATACTTACACCGAATGAATCAGTGTCACTGGCTACTGTTTGACTGTTCTGGTTATGAGCTATCGGACAACTATTGGCAGCGGTCAGTTTATGAACTTTATTATTTTCGTGCATTATAATTCTAATATTTATTATTTCTACAAATATCCAACAATCACACAAGATAAAGCTTATCAATTCAGACCTCATGCTTATCAATACGCACATCTATGAAAAGTAATTACAAACAACTTCCTTATTTAATCAATACCACAAATGAGTAACTTTTGCACATTGTAAGTAGCCCATTTCTTGATACAGACCACAGATATATCTTTTCGTATGTTTCAGAAATCCCGTGTTATCCCTCCTTATTTCCATACCAGGTATCTTCCGCAGCTACCACGGATAACCGCTCAACTCCCACTCGGCACAGACATAAGATACGGAACGAAGAATGCCCCTCCTCCCTTCCTCTCCAGCGATCCTTATATATTCCACCAGATTCTTATCTCCGGAAAATCCTATTTTCCAGGTTCAATCTCGTGGAGATTCCAAAAGATATAAGCCACCACGATATTAAACCCCATTCCTTTCATCATCTGCAAACGGTGGCGCCAATATTGGTGTGGAATATGGGTGTAATGACACATGTTATTTCCACTGACCAGCTTTAATATCGCCTTGCGACAAGTGATATTTATTGATTGGTCGTATCGGACTGTTTGTTATTGTTCAACGACACAACACGTACCCAATCGACCCACATCTCTCCCGGCAAATCTTCATCGTGAATTTCTCCCGGCCATGTCACCCTACCGTTCAAATCGCCTCCCAACGAGAAGTTCAGAATTATATTGAAAGTGTACTCACAAAACGGATACTGTAATTTCTCCTTATCCAAATATTGGTTCTCATATCTCCAGGTCTCTTTGCCGTCGACATAGAATATAAGTTCCTTTTCAGTCCGCTCCACTGCATATATATGATCCTCAGTCACATCAAAATTTTTGTCAGGATTCTTGTTGGTTACCCCCGCAGAACCGCTTTCTCCATTTATATAATAAGTATGTACCGTCTGATAGATCTGCATGGGAGTGCCTTGAACCCATTCCATAAGATCTATTTCTCCCCCTCTGGGCCATTCCGGTGCTCCTATGGGCATTTGCCAGATTGCGGGAAATCCACCACGAACCAACCCTGTTAATCTAGCCTTAACCTCTAAACGGGTATCACAGGGAAAACCTATTTTGGAAAACACCCCACCATTTTTATAAATCCCATTATCTTTACAGGCTCTCAACTTCAAATAACCATTTTCCACTCTTACATTTTCATACCCATCCACGGCCTTGAAATGCTGTGACCAGGCATTGTGGGCGTACGTGCAGAGTTTCCATACCGCCGTATCAGGTACGACGGAACTCCCGTCAAAACCGTCTACAAATAAGACATTGTCCAATGTACTCGATCCGACTTTTACTTTTTCTCCAGCACATACATGGGTAGCAATTCCACCCGCAATAAATAGCAAATAATATAAGATTCGTCTCATATAATTATATTTTGAAAAGATTATAAACTCTATTTTTTCTATAAAGCATGTCACTTGTTATTTTTCTCATCAGACTTTCGCAGCAGGACATCACCGTCATCCCAGTTCGAAGGCCATCCACCAAGGAGCACAGAAGAAAAAAACAAATAAAATTATTTTTCATACTTTTTTAAGTTCATATTTAAAACGTCCATCAACAAGAGACATCCAAATATCCACCCCCAAAACATCACAAAGAGTAAATAAAATCATATATATTAATTTAGGATTATTTATGGATGCAAAGGAAATGTGCATAAATCCAAAAACAGTCAGAAATCATTTAAAAAAACTCCTATAACATCCAAAAACATAAAAAACGCTTCAATACAGAAGCGACAAAAATCTAACACTAATTCCATCCCCTACATATTGCTTTTGAAGAGATATTTTGTAGATATCAAGGACTCTCTGCTTAAGCTTACCGCTAATTAACACAGTATCACCAAACAACATCAATGAGATATCTGGACTAACCAACACCAGAAATAGGCAATAAAACACTCCTATTTCCCAAACCATACTATACGCCAACAACCAATTAGTAAAACAGCATTATTCTACAGTCTACAAAAAACAATCAGGTTTACGATTCTTTAATAACGCTCTCTAATGATATCCTCAAAAAATATCATAGTTAATACCACCTACACGTTTTAAATTATCCTTAAATAAGATGCTGATACATCAAGAATGCTGAAAGCGGCCGAGCCGTCGTCATCAGCATAACGCACGCCCATTCCTTTTATTTATGAGTCATATTCCCAGTAAAACAGCATGTAGTGTATAAAGAAAACTATGCCATCAACTTTAACAGCAGAATCTTGGCTGAAACTTTATCCAACATAAAAGAAACATACGTCTTCTTTTGCAAACTAATCCCCAATAGTTGATTCCTATAAATATTAGGTACAGAGAGAGAAAAATCATGTAGAAAGAATTATGCATTATCCAATACCATATTTTTTACTTAGTATAAAGAATTAATGAACATTTCTTATTCAAATGCTGTTTATAAACAAAAAACGAACTTAAAATATCACAAAAAGTAAAAATGCACAGAACATTTACCCTATTTATAATATTGACATTTATCAATACATTCTCAATTTTAGGTCATGACATAAACTACCAGTTTACGTCTATTTCCATTGCGGAAGGATTATCTCAGTCCACCGTTCAATCCATACTGTTAGATAAAAAAGGGAAATTATGGATAGGAACCAAAAATGGTTTGAACTTTTATACTGGACAAAATTTAAAAGTATTCAAAAAACTCTCCAACGACAGATATTCTTTACCCAATAATGACATTATACATCTAACCCAGGATTCTCTTAATAATATATGGATATCCACCAGACAAGGTATGGTGACATATGATGAAAAACACGGAATTTTCATTCCCATTAACCAGAATATAATTTACTCCTCTTTATGTGTAAAAGGGGGAATACTTTTTGGAAGCGAGAATCGAATATACAAATATGACTATCAAAAGCGCTCTTTCAAATCTGTTTGTATCAACCCACAGGGGGATACAGACAATGATACTACAAAATATAGAGTACAGAGAATTATAGCCTTTTCTGAAAAGGAGGTACTAATTGCCACCAGAAGAGATGGGATATACATATTAAACCACCAGACTATGCAGCTACGACATTTTTTCTCTTGCTCAAACAATATTTTGCAAGGGGCATGTCTGTCTTCAAACGGATGTATATATTTATCCTTCTGGGGAGAAGGACTATTTTGTTATGAAAGAACAGGAAAACTTATAAAACAGTATACAAGCGAAAACTCTGGATTAACAAACAATTATGTATTGGATATAATAGAAAAAAAAGGATATCTATGGTTAGCCACTGATGGTGGGGGAATCAATCGTTTAAAACTGTCGAATGAAAAATTCTCGAATTTTTACCATATTGCTGGAGATGAAAATTCACTCCCTGTAAACTCTATTACTATATTATACGAGGATGACAATGGATCTTTATGGGCTGGAAGTGTTAGAGGAGGAGTTTTCAACATCAAAGAAAGTTATATACGTACCTATAAGGACTCCCCCTTAGGATATATTAACGGATTGAGCGAGAAATCAGTGACGAGTTTTTACGAAGAGCCTAATGGAAAACTGTGGATTGGTACGGACGGGGGTGGAATAAACCTGTATGATCCTCAGTCAGGAAGTTTCAAGCATTTCCCGTCTACTTATGGAGATAAGGTGGTTTCTATAGCCCCAGTATCAGAAAAAGAACTAATGGTATCTGTTTACACAAAGGGAATTTTTTTATTCGAAAAGCATACGGGGCTTTATCGACCGTTTTTGATAAAAAACGACAGTATTAATTTCAGGCAGTGCTTTTACGGATATATTCCACGCGCCCATCGGGTGACAAACGATAAAATATATATACTAAGCAAGGATATATGGGTATATGATATAAATAATAAAAAATTCTCTCCGATCAAAACTGATAAGAATTATCAACTGCCAACCTCAGTCATGGCATATTCTGATGAAAGGATATCTCTGACAATGAGTGGGAACAAAGTATTCCAGATTACTAACAAAAATGACAGTATCAAACTTCTTTTCCAAATAGACAAAAAAGAAGTCATCACTGCAGTTGATTATGACGGGAAAAATAAAATATGGGTGGGAACAACAGCAGGAATGGGATATTACAACATAAAAGAAAGAAAATATTTTAAAATTGGGTCACAGCTATTCAGTGACATTACTGCGCTCCACTATGACCTATCTTCAGAGAGGATATGGATTTGTGCACAAAACCATCTGTTTTCCTATTGTATAAAAGAAAACAAGTTTATTCAATGGAACAGAAGCGACGGATTCCATCCCAATGAAATAATATTTACTTATCAACAACGGACTGAAAAAAATAATCGATATCTTTATTTCGGCGGCATAGAAGGATTGGTCCGAATTAACACAAATACCCCGAACCCTAATGAGCCATACCCTGAAATAGAGCTATATAGTATAGAACTAAACGGACAGCCACAAACATCCGAGATAGATATCCAAAATATAAAGATTCCATGGAAATATAATACACTGGTACTACGTATATATATTAAAAACAAAGATATTTTCCAGCGCGTTCCATTCCGATACATCATAAACGGAGATGTTTATAAGAGTATTGAATCATATAATCCGATGCTGGAGCTGTCCAATTTGGCTCCAGGTAAATATCACATTGAAGTAGCATGTATGACAAAAGATGGAAACTATACCACCCCCATCCATCTCACAGATATCCATGTCACCCCACCATGGTATAAAACGAACTGGTTTGTTGTATTATGTTGCATTTGCATCGCAGGGGGAGTCATTGCAGGAATGTTTATTTTTAATACAAGAAAAGAAATTAGAATACAAAAAAGATTAAAAGAATACAGGCAATATCTTAATGAAAAGAAGATAGATTTCCTTATCCACATAAACCATGAATTACGTACTCCTTTGACATTAATTTATTCCCCGCTAAAACGCCTAATAGAAAAAAGTAGGTCACAAGACCTGCCTCAATATCTGATACCACAATTACAATCGATATTCAATCAAGCGCAACATATGAGGGAAATAGTGGACATGGTGCTGGACTGGAATAGCCTAGAAGCAAGCTATAGTAAATTGAAAATACAAAGAAATAAATTAAATGAATGGCTAACCGACATTATCAAATATTTTGCTGATGAAGCAAAAGAAAAAGGAATATATATAAAATTGCAACTAGACCCCAATATAGAGGAGGTATGGTTTGACAGACAAAAGTGCCATACTGTACTATCAAACTTGCTAATGAATGCACTGAAATTCAGCATGGCTGATAGTTGTATAACAGTATGCACACAAAGATTTGAAGACAAGTTCAGAATATCAGTTATAGATGAAGGAACCGGTATACAAGATTCGGATATGGCAAATCTTTTCACACGATTTTATAAAGGCAATCACAAGGAAAAAGGGAGTGGATTCGGATTATATTATGCCAAAATAATCATGGAAATGCATGGAGGAAATATTGGGGCACATAATAACATCAACAAAGGAGCTACATTCTATTTAGAGTTGCCGTTTCTTAATACAAATGAAAAAGAAGAATCCACAAGGCTACAACTACAAGAATCTCCCCTTACTGACATAATACAAGATTCACATTTCGATTGCACCGAAAAGACTATACTTATCGTAGAGGATGAAAAGGAATTAAGGGAATACCTAATAGAATCTTTAACAGAGTTTTTTAAGAAAGTTTATGCAGCAGACAACGCTATCTCAGCGTTAGAAATATGCAGAGAGAAACAGCCATCTGTCATTGTCAGTGACGTTATGATGCCCCAAATGAACGGTTTTGAATTATGCCGTCAAATAAAAAATGACATCCAGATAAGCCATATCCCCGTAATACTCTTAACAGCACGTTATGACCATACAGGAATAACAACTGGATATAAATCTGGAGCTGATGCTTACATTCCCAAACCGTTTGATATAGACTCTCTAAAGGCCGTCATTGGAAACATCTTTCAAAATAGAGAAAAAATACACAGTCAATACATTACTACGAACCAGACAATTTCCCTCCAGACTTCAACAAATAGTAAAGCCGATGAGGATTTTATGAAAAAGATAAATGCAATTATACATGAACATTTATCTGAAGAGGAGTTTTCCGTCCAAACATTAGCAGACGCCATGACAATAAGTCGATCTTCATTATACAGCAAGATAAAGATTATAACAGGATTAGGTGTAAATGACTATATAAATAGATTACGAATTGAAGAAGCAATATCATTGCTTATTAATACAAATTTAAATATAAATGAAATTGCCAGTGAAGTAGGCTTCACTTACCCCCGATATTTTAGTTCAACATTCAAACAAATGAAAGGAGTGACTCCGAAACAATTTAGAGAAGAAAATCGTATAAAATAAGTAAAACTATATAAACTACAATATACGAACAATTGGCACATAAAATTTTAAATAAAAACATATACTCTTTTTTTTGAAGAATAAAGAGTATATGTTACTTAATACATTATACATTAATTAGAGATATCCCCCAATAACTACAGAAAAGCTAACTAACTCGTAATAAATCAGTTGGCTTTTTTGTGTCTTTAGATATTCCCCCGCAAATATGGTTTAACTGCTAAAATGAGAGAAATACACCCTGTTAGGGGGGGGGGACAGTTCCCCCATTATTCCAAACCAACATGCTCCCATCTGATTGATAAGTGAAACTATGTTACCGCCGTACCAAGTATACTTGCACGAACCGGCAATTTCACAAAATTATCCAACAGGACATACGAAATGCTATCTACCAATTCCTCCACTGAGATAGAATCCTCTCTATCTAAAACACTTGTCATCTCAACAATCGGACAATCAGATGGCATCTAAACTAATAAATCTATTTTCTCTGAATAGAGAGAAGAGCAACCCATCAGATACGCCAATATACCCCAATACAAAACTAATCGAACTTTATCCATACCTATTTATATTTAAGCAGAAATATGAATAAAAAATCGGCTTCATTTATACTACCTATTTAATGAATAAAAAGGTGAATACAAGTACCCTAACTTCTCAATAATAATTCTTCTATTTTAAAGTTGCAATCATCAAAATCGGATTGCTATCCTCAGTCACACTTTCCAGAACTCGGATTAGCTCCTTTTTCTTGGATTCATCTATTACAGTAGTTGATTTTATTTGGTCGATATCAATCCAGTTTTCATCACCACCGGGTTCTAATATATCTATCCAGTATTTACCGGAAGAACGGCTGTCAACAGTAAAATCACCTCCACCTAAATCATTATCTAACACAAAATCACGTTTCATTTGGCGCAAAGGAAAGCTGAACCAGGGCACATCACGCTCGGTTATTGCGCTTTGTCGTTTCTGCAATCTGACGCTTCCATCTTCTTTATTATAGCAATAGGTATATACCTCCTCTCCTTTACTACCCACCAAATAAATGAAATCTTTAGTCGGATAGTAGGACTTGATCGAAAAATAATCGAAAGCCTTTCTATCTTTAAACCATAAATGAGTAACCTCATAGTCTCCTTTCTCTTCTCTTGTACAAATTACATATTGAGGCAAGAGGTCATTCGTCGCATCGTCATAGTAATAAATTGTATCAGTATCTGGATATTTAAGGGTAAGTTGATTATTGTAAGTGTCTATACTGGTTTGATATTCCATCCAAAGATTAATCATTCTACCTTTATCGACACAGTTAGCTATAATTTGCTCTTCTCTACCCATATGTGCTGGATTCTTAAATAATTTTTTTTCTTGAAAAGCCGTGTCCAAAAAAGCAAAAGACCACAATGAATCTTTATCTATTAATTTATATAAAGCTATATTCTGAGCAGCAAAGAAATTTCCATTATATAAGATATATTGACTATATACAGATGAGAATAGATTATTGATTGTCTGCTGATCAACTATTTTCTTTTTAAACTCTCCCTTGAAATTATATACCAAAATACCATTGTTATTAGAAATAATATAGACCTCCTTTTTATATTCATCAACGAGAAAGGTTGAAAAATTGACATATTCTCCTGGAGCTTGCCCTATACTGCCAATTCTATTCAAAAATTTCCCCGTTTGGGAAAAACGATAAATATAAAATTTATTAAAATCATGAATCCATATATCATGTTCTGTCGCTTGTATTCGTCTTATTTCACCTAACATAGATTGATCTGTCATTTCCAAAGGAACGATTTCCAATTTCTCCGCCACCTCACTCAAAAGAAGTGAAGGTACAGTCGATACATCCTCAGAAAGATTAATGACAGGTATTCCTGACTTGGAGATAGGCTCTTGCTTCTTATTGGAACTGCATCCCAATAATACAAATACACCGATCAATAATAAGAACATGTGTTTCATAGCCACAATCGAATTAAGATTTATTGTTTGTGCATAAGGATCCCACTTGCCCCATATTAGAAACGAGTATCTCCCTGCATGATACTTTCACGGCTACAATATACTACATTTTCGTAGTATATAAAACTTTTTGGTATTTTTCTTCTATATATTCTTCTAAAGACTAAACTTGGATCGTGTCACTTTTTGCCATAAGGGTCCTTTTGAGTATAGCCACTTTACGAGTGCTAATCCTATAGATTTTATTATTATCCATCTTTACATGATATACTCCATCCAGACATACAAGATCCATAACATGTTCTATATTTACTATTATTCCCCTATTTATCAGAAGAAAATTTGCAGGCAATTTTTCCAGAACATCATGCAAACTTATTAAAAACAGAATACTACCTCTTCCTTCTATTTGTATCATACAATAAGGCTTGCCATATTCCACGGCGATCAAATCCTGATACAAACAATCCCCATACGATTTCTTATATGAAAACGTTATCTTACCTTCTCCAAACTTGATTTTATCCATGACTAACAGTTTTAAATTATATAACTCAAAAGAGGCCTCCCTCCTTGGTTCAAAGTTAAATCATGGTAAACAAATTCGCAAGTTATAGACCCGGACAATTTTTTAAGGGTTAGACGCCTATATATAAGCAAAATACACATACAACAATCTAAAACGACCGGACAATCACAGATCTTTTATAGGGGTTAATTTCCTTTTTTCAGCCTGATATCAGCTTTTATTCACCAAAATCCCGCCACAAATGAGTCCTGAAATTCGCATTCGACTTGCTCTCCAAACAGACAATATCCAATTTCTTTATGTCTGATTCTCAAATTCAATAATTAATTAGTTTATTGCTCTGATAGGGCCACTACAGGATTGTCTTCAGTTTACCTATTAAGAGAACATTATTATCATTTCATGCAAATTATCTTTCAGTTTGGTCAACCCGCTTCGCTTTTATCGGGCAAAGAAATATATTGTCCTGAAGGACACCCTCCAATAAATCCTTTAATTCAAGAGGTTCATAAAGCCTAAATATTTACTAGAACCTTTTTCCTACGCCACCTATACTACATATAAAGAATGTCAGAATAATATAAATATCAGACGAATCATTTACAAGGAAGCAAACCTATTTTATTCGTTTCATAAACCATTATTAATAAGAACATTTACATTACAAACGGTATCTTTACCTAAGCCCGCATACCCGGGCTCATCAGCCTACATGCCCGGGCTCATCAGCCCGCATACCCGGGCCCATTAGCCCCCACACCCGGACTCAGATAAAGAAACAACCATTTCCACTAAAGATAGCAAGGAATACGAAATGCTTTTAAAGACTTAAACAGTTAAAAAACAAACATTATCTATCTATATATCAAGTCATTAAAACGAATATTCCTCCTAAAAAAGAGGGTGGAAGATGGAAGATAGAGGTGGAAGATAAATGGCCTTAAAACGCTATCTTCCACCCTATTAAACTACAGATAATCAATCGGTAATCTCAAAAAAGGTGGAAGATGGAAGATCGAAATGCACTTTTCGTATGAGAGGAGAAGATGGAAAGCCTTAATACTCCAATCCATAGAAGCACATATTGTTTTCACCTATCTTATCTCCTCCCGTATAAGGCAATAAAACCAATGAATCCGTAAAAGCCAGATCCGGATAAATTTTTGAACCGGCAGGAATCACGTACTCTGCACTATTCATCAGGTCAGTAGATATACACATGACAGAAAAAGGCTTGCCTGCTACTCCATGCCCATCCAATGGTCCCTGCTGAACTCGCCAGAATACGTCATGGTACGCATCATAGCACAATGGGAAATAATAACCGGTTTTCAGACATCCGAAACCGGGTTCCTCTTCGTTCATATCCGGTAAACGGAAAAAAGAATCTGTAAAGGTAGAAGGGAAATCATATTCTTTACTCTTCTTTGCCGACAAATCGTAAACATAAACTTTGGAAGATGCCGGAAAATTATAAATCAGCCAGTCTCCGTGAGGAAGTACATTGATGCAACTCAATAATTGCATGTCTCCCTCCTTCTTTATGATATCAGGACAATCTATTTCCACTTCATTCCGTATACTCCAATCATCACACGAAATGACCAATACTTTCTTAGCATATTCTCCTGTAGCATCTTCCTCATAAGAATAAAGAGGTAATGCCACTACCCCCTTACTGGCATCAAATCCAAAGAAACTATACACACTAAAATAAATAGAAAGACCGGGTACGGCTATGCCATATCCATCTTCCTTAACCTGAGGCAAATCATTCAGCAGTTTCTTAGACAATACTTTCCCGTCCTGACCAACGCGATACAAACCATTGGTAGTAAATATAATAAATGAATCCTTATAATAGCCAATCCCTTTGGGAGTAAGGATCTGGTCCGGCCCCTCCTTGGCCAAAATTACTTGCCGCAAAGGCTGACAATCGGTCAGATTCAAAATATCAACAGAGTGAAGTTTACCATTATAGACTACTAAACACTGTTTACCATCAATACGGGCTGATGTGGAATAACAAAAACTACCGGCGTAGCTCTGTAGATAATCGTCATTTACATCAAAAGCAAAAGCTTCCACCCTCTCAAGCGCGGACTTTACGGCTATTTTTTTCTCTCCACAAGCAATAAAGCAAAGGATCAGCCCTAAAGTTAACACACTGATAAAAAAGTCTTTCTGTATCATATCGTTCGTTTTAGTCGTTATTATTTTAAAGTCGTTATGGATATCACCGGATTATCTCCCATACGTAATTGATTGACCAATGAATCCAATTCTTGCCTGCGGGATGGTAATAAAGCTTCCGGATAGCGTTCTGCCTTTTTTGCATAGGAAACAGCATGAGCGTTTATCAACTGATTACCAAAACCTATACCGGAGAAGATAAAATCAAAACCTCCGGATAAGTCATCCTTTACAATTACATTCGAAAACGTCCTTTGATCTTTATCATACAAACCTGTGAAATTGTTATTCCTTAAAATATAGGAAACGAATAAGTAGTGATCCGATTCAAACACTTGCTGAACAGAAATAGCCTGATAACGATTCTTTGGATCAGCTTCATTGACAGAAACATTGATCTCATAACCTGAACAATCAAACTGCCAGGCAACCGTCTTTTCTCCCTGTCCATCTATCCTATAAATAAGATTTTCAAATGCAGGTTTAAAATAAACAGCTCCCTGATAATTGTACATCAAATCGCGAGTAGACATCAGAGCTTTATAAGACTTATATTTCTCAACATAGCCTTGCCACACTTTTAACTCCTTACCGGTTTCGTCTGTCAGAAAGAGTTGTAACGGATTATCCCGATCTATGTAAAACCGGCTATCACTATAAAGGATATGCCCTTTATCAAATACCGCACAGGCATCGCCATTGAGATGCGGAACCGGTATACGTTTTATAAATTTTCCATCCAGATCATAGCAGACCAGTGTTCTTATATCATGTACATATACTCTTTTCTCCGAATAATCATAAGAGAACGACAGTCCCACAAGATAATTCTCCGTCTTTTGACCATACTCACCAATCCGGTTGAGTAACTTCCCGTTCTTATCGAAACGAAAATAATTTCTCATCTGCCGGTCATATACCAGAATATCATCTCCGGTATAGATGATGCGATATTCATCGCACAAGAAAAAGTCATCCGTTGTTTCCAAAGAAATAAAGTGAATATCGGAAGCTATTTCGCTAAGCATTATTACCTTGGGTTCATGGGTAATGGCTTCCGAAAGATTCAGTACTACAGTGTCGGTCTGCTGGGCAAAGCCCGGCAATAATCCCCAAAGCGTCAAGAAAAGACATATATACTTTTTCATAATCCTGCCTGTTTATTAAATATAAGGTTCGGAATCGGTTCTTCAAAAATAGGGAATATATTTGAAAGGGACAAACTTTCGTACTAAAAAACACATGCATATATATTTGTTTATCAGGAATATACGAAATAATCGTAGCAAATTAGCTAATAATCAGACAAATGCCATAATATAGACAATATAAAAGCCAAATGCAGTGCAATGTGCAAAAATGCGCTGCATTAATTTCCATACGGATTTATACGCTTTATATTAAAACATACAATACTGACGGACATATCACCTGAAACTGCTTCTTTTTCATTATTTTTGCCCGTACAAAAACAATGAGAAGGATGGAACACCCACTTAACCAATTCAAATACTGTCCGAAATGTGGTTCAGCCCATTTTGAGATTCATAACGAGAAGTCTAAACAATGTACCGATTGCGGGTTCGTTTATTATTTCAACCCGTCATCGGCTACAGTGGCACTGATTCTGAATGAGCAAGACGAACTGTTGGTATGTCGTCGTGCCAAAGAACCGGCTAAAGACACACTGGACCTTCCGGGCGGTTTCATCGACATGAACGAAACGGGTGAAGAAGGAGTGGCTCGGGAAGTAGAAGAGGAAACCGGACTGAAAGTGAAAAAGGCAACCTACCTGTTTTCACTTCCGAACATTTATATCTATTCCGGGTTTCCTGTACATACGCTCGACATGTTTTTCCTTTGCCAAGTGGAAAACACAAGTCACTTTGAGGCAATGGATGATGTAGCAGACTCGTTTTTCGTCCCATTGAACCAAATTAATCCCGAAGAGTTCGGACTCGGCTCTATCAAAAAAGGGTTAAAAAGATTCCTGAAAGAGAGGTAAAATACATAAAAACAAGTACTTTTGTCAAAACTCTGAATTATGAAAAAAAAGATATCACGATTGATATGTGCCGTGGCATGTTGTGTGCCTGTCGCTCTGCAGGCACAAACCAGCGAGAAAATAACGTCTCCCGTAAATCTGTATAAAGAAGGGAAAGAGCTGTTTCTGCAAAAGAACTATGCAGCCGCTATGCCTCCCCTACGCACATTCGTCCGCCAGAAAGCGGATGTGAACCTGAAAGAAGAGGCTGAATACATGTTGGTATGCTCGGCATATGAATTGAAAGACCGCAATGCCATCGCACAACTGCGCAGCTATCTGGATACCTATCCGGACACTCCTCACGCCAACCGGATTTATGCACTGATAGCTTCCGCTTATTTTTACCAAGGGAACTATGACGAAGCACTTGCCCTGTTCAACTCTTCACGTCTCGACCTGCTGGGCAATGAAGAACGGGACGACATGACCTACCAGTTGGCTACCTGCTACCTGAAAGTAGGCAATGTCAAAGAAGCGGCCATCTGGTTCGAAACCCTGAAAGCAAGCAGTCCCAAGTATGCGAATGACTGCTCATACTATATCTCATACATCCGATACACGCAGAAACGGTACGATGAAGCACTGAAAGGCTTTCTCCCATTACAGGATGACGCTAAATACAAAGCCCTGGTACCCTATTACATTGCTGAAATCTATGCCATCAAGAAGAACTATGACAAGGCTCAGATCGTGGCCCAGAATTACCTGTCTGCCTATCCGCAAAACGAACACGCCGCTGAAATGTACCGGATTCTGGGAGATGCATATTATCATTTCGGAGATTATCACAAGGCGGTCACTTCTTTCCGAAATTATCTGGAAAAAGAAAATGCACCCCGAAGAGATGCACTCTATATGCTGGGGCTGTCTTATTTCCAGACCGGTGTTTTCTCTAAAGCTGCCGAAACACTTGGAGAAGTCACTACCGAAAACGACGCGTTGACACAGAATGCTTACTTGCACATGGGACTTGCCTATCTGCATCTGGCTGAAAAGAACAAAGCACGCATGGCATTCGAACAGGCTGCCGCTTCGAACGCAAATCCGAAGATTAAAGAACAAGCTGCCTACAATTATGCGTTATGTATCCACGAAACATCTTATTCGGCTTTCGGAGAATCGGTGACTGTCTTTGAAAAATTCCTCAATGAATTCCCCACCTCCGAATATGCCGAGATGGTAAGCAGCTATCTGGTAGAGGTATATATGAATACGCGGAGCTATGAAGCGGCACTGAAGTCAATCGACCGTATCGCCCACCCCGGCAAACGTATTCTGGAAGCCAAACAGCGTATCTTATTCCAACTGGGTACACAAGCGTTTGCCAACACGCAATTCGAACAGTCCATCGGCTACTTCGACCGCTCACTCGGACTCGGACAATACAACCGGCAGACCAAAGCAGACGCCCTCTACTGGAGGGGCGAAGCATACTATCGACTGAACCGGATGGAAGAAGCCAAACGTAACTTCACCGATTATCTGCAACTGACTCAACAGACCAATAACGAAATGTATGCCCTGGCACATTATAACTTAGGCTATATCGCATTTCATCAAAAAGATTATGTACAAGCACAAAACTGGTTCCGAAAATACATCAGCCTGGAGAAAGGAGAAAATAAAACGGCACTGGCCGATGCCTACAACCGCATCGGTGACTGCTACCTGGATGTACGTAACTTCGATGAAGCCAAACACTATTATTCACAGGCAGAAGCAATGAATACTCCCTCGGGAGATTATTCATTCTACCAACTCGCACTGGTATCGGGACTGCAAAAAGACTATTCAGGCAAAATCACCTGGCTGAACCGCCTGGCAGGTAAATATCCCGCTTCACCCTATGCCATCAGTGCTCTGTACGAAAAAGGACGCTCTTATGTCCTGATGGATAATAACCAACAGGCCATCACCTCTTTCAAGGAGTTATTGGCCAAATATCCCGAAAGCCCCGTCAGCCGCAAGGCAGCAGCGGAAATCGGTTTGCTCTACTACCAGAATGAAGATTATAACCAGGCCATTGACGCTTATAAACAGGTAGTACAGAAATATCCGGGAAGCGACGAAGCCCGCCTGGCCATGCGCGACCTGAAGTCGATCTATGTAGACATGAACCGCATCGACGAATTTGCCGCACTGGCTTCGGCCATGCCGGGCAACATCCGCTTCGATGCCAGCGAACAGGATTCACTGACCTACATGGCAGCTGAGAAGATTTATATGCGCGGACGGGTGGAACAGGCTAAAGAAAGCTTCGGAAAGTATCTGCAAACTTTCCCGGACGGAGCATTCGGACTGAATGCCCACTATTATCTCTGCTTGATAGGTAAAGAACAGAAAAATTATGATATGATTCTGGAACACTCGGGCAAGTTGCTTGAATATCCGGACAATCCGTTCTCGGAAGAAGCACTGATTATGCGTGCGGAAGTTCAGTTCAACAAAGTGCAGTTTGCCGATGCATTGGCAAGTTACAAAATGCTGAAAGAGAAAGCAACCACTGCCGAACGAAGATTGCTTGCTGAAACGGGCATGCTCCGTGCAGCTTATTTGCTGAAAGACGATACGGAAACCATCCATGCGGCAACGGCCTTGCTATCCGAAGCCAAACTGAGTCCTGAACTCAAGAATGAAGCTTTGTATTATCGGGCAAAGGCTTACCTGAACCAGAAAGGAGATAAGGCAGCCATGGCAGATTTAAAAGAGTTGGCAAAAGATACACGCAACCTGTATGGCGCGGAAGCAAAATTCCTGGTTGCACAAGAGCTGTACAACACGCAGAATTATGCAGCCGCAGAGAAAGAGTTGCTGAACTTCATCGACCAAAGCACACCACATGCCTACTGGCTGGCACGCGGGTTCATCCTCCTGTCGGATGTATACGTAGCTATGGATAAAAAACTGGATGCCCGTCAGTACTTGCTGAGCCTGCAGCAGAATTACCATGCTGACGATGATATCGAGAATATGATTGAAAGCAGACTGAACAACCTTAATAAGTAACAGAGTATGAAATATAACAATTATATCCTTTTAGGAATTGCTTTTACCGCGCTGCCTGTTTCGATACTGGCTCAGACGCAACCCAAAGATACGACTGTAAACCGCACCGTAGTGGTAGAGCAGCAATATAACCCGGACATAATGGATGCTTCCAAAGTAAATGTCCTCCCTAAAGTAGAAGAGCCTACTGTCAGTAAAAAAGAAGTGGAATATGCCACATTCACTACGCCTGCCACTTCAATTCCGATGGGGACAATAGGAGCTTACACCGGCAAGGAAATACAACCGGGCTTCATTCCGGGATACGTCCGTCTGGGATACGGTAATTATGGCAATCTGGATATTTTGGCCAATTATCTGTTCCGGCTCTCGGATCAGGACAAACTAAACGTAAACTTCAAGATGGACGGAATGGACGGAAAGTTAGATATGCCTTTCGGTGATACCCGAAAATGGAATGCCTTCTATTACCGCACAAGGGCAAACGTAGATTATGTTCACCAATTTGCCAAACTGGATTTGAACGTAGCCGGTAATTTCGGCCTGAGCAATTTCAATTACGAACCTTACGGATTCAAGAAGCAGAAGTTTACTTCCGGTGATGTGCACTTCGGAGTGAAATCGACTGACGAAACCCTACCGCTGCAATACCGGGCGGAAACCAACCTGATGTTATACGGACGCCAACAATGTCAGCTCTTCGGAGGAGTAAACGAAACGCTGATACGCACCTTGGCAACCGTAAGCGGTTCAATCAGCGACGAGCAGACAGTAGCTATCGGATTTGCCATGAACAATCTGATCTACGGGAACGAACTGAAAGAAAATAAAGACCGGATAAAGAATATTTTCAAGAGCCGTACAACGCTTGATCTGAATCCCTACTACGAATTGAATGATGACAGTTGGAGAGTACATGTCGGAGCCAACGTAGACCTCTCTTTCGGAAATGGAAAAGCAGTACGTGTCTCTCCGGACGTAAAAGCTCAATATGTGTTCTCCGACAGTTACGTACTATACGCCAAAGCAACCGGAGGCAGACAGTTGAATGATTTCCGCCGATTGGAGACCTACAATCCATACCTCGATCCGGGACAGGAAGTCAGAGACACTTATGAGCAACTGAATGCCGGATTAGGATTCAAAGCCAGTCCGACACCGGGCCTCTGGTTCGATATATTCGGCGGATACCAGAATCTGAAAGATGATTTGTACCAATCGGCAGACCAATGGATTGGTGGAAGCGGAGCAAATTATATCGCTTTGGGACAAACCAATACGGATAACTTTTACGCAGGCATCAAAGCCAGCTACGAATACAAGGACCTATTCGCCCTATCGGCAGGAGGAACCTATTATCACTGGAATACGGACAACAAAGGAACCGATTCGAAAGCGCTCAGCTACGATGAAGCATTGTTGATGAAACCGGAGTTTGATTTCGGTATTCATGCAGAAGTTCATCCGATACCCGCACTCTGGCTAAACGCAGGCTACCAATATACCCGCAGAGCCGAACGATACAGCGTAGCTTACGGGAAAAGTATTCCTGCCGTCAGCAATCTAAGCTTGGGAGCTACATATAAAATTTTCAAGGGAATCTCGGCATATGTAAAGGCTGACAATTTGCTGAATAAGAAATATCAGTACTACTTGTATTATCCGGTTGAGGGAATCAATTTTGTAGGAGGACTTAGCTTCCAGTTTTAAAAGATTCTTATAAAAAAGGTCTTTTTTTGCAAAAAATATCAGATTCTCTCTATATTATAAGGTAAAGAAAACGTTTTTTTCTACTTTTGCGGGCAATTTATATGTTTTAATATCACAGATATGCAGAAAAACCTTGTCATTGTCGAATCTCCAGCAAAAGCAAAAACGATTGAAAAGTTTCTTGGGAAAGATTTTAAAGTTCTCTCAAGTTACGGACATATTCGCGACCTGAAGAAAAAAGAATTTTCTATCGATATAGAAAAGAATTTCAAACCCAAATATGAAATACCGGAAGAGAAACAAGAGCTGGTCGATAAACTGAAAGAGGAAGCAAGCAAAGCGGAAACCGTATGGCTCGCATCCGATGAGGACCGTGAGGGAGAAGCTATTTCATGGCACCTTTACGAGGTACTGAAACTAAAACCTGAAAATACGAAGCGTATCGTTTTTCACGAAATCACCAAAACAGCCATACTGAAGGCTATCGAACAGCCGCGCGACATTGACATAAACCTGGTGAATGCTCAGCAGGCCCGCCGCATCTTAGACCGCATCGTAGGTTTCGAACTTTCACCTGTGCTGTGGAAGAAAGTGAAACCGGCGCTCTCTGCAGGCCGGGTACAATCGGTAGCAGTACGACTGATTGTAGAACGCGAACGCGAGATACAGGCTTTCAAAAGTGAAGCCTCATACCGTGTCACTGCGGTTTTCCTGGTACCGGATGCCGATGGTAAACAGGTAGAGATGAAAGCGGAACTGGCTCGTCGCCTGAAGACGAAAAAGGAAGCCCAAAAGTTCCTCGAGTCATGCAAAGCTGCCACATTCTCCATTGAAGATATCGTAACCCGCCCGGTAAAGAAAAGTCCGGCGGCTCCCTTCACGACTTCTACCTTGCAACAGGAAGCAGCCCGCAAACTCGGGTTCACTGTAGCACAGACCATGATGGTTGCCCAGAAACTTTATGAATCGGGATTGATCACTTATATGCGTACCGACTCGGTCAACCTGTCGGAATACGCCACAGAAGGCAGCAAGGCTGCCATCGCACAGATGATGGGTGAACAGTATGTGCATCCCCGCCACTTTGCTACAAAAACCAAGGGTGCCCAGGAAGCGCACGAAGCCATTCGTCCGACTTATATGGAAAACCAGACTGTCGAAGGATCGGCGCAGGAAAGAAAGCTATACGACCTGATCTGGAAGCGTACCATAGCCTCACAAATGGCAGACGCCGAATTGGAGAAAACAACGGCAACCATTGGTATCAGTAGCGGAAGCGACAAATTCACCGCTACCGGAGAAGTTATTAAATTCGATGGTTTTCTGCGCGTATACAAAGAGTCGTATGACGATGATAACGAACAGGAAGACGAGAGCCACCTGCTGCCTCCCCTGAAAAAAGGACAGATACTGGAACATCAGGGCATTGTAGCTACCGAACGCTTCACACAACGCCCCTCGCGTTACACTGAAGCCAGCCTGGTGCGCAAACTGGAAGAATTGGGAATCGGACGTCCGTCAACTTACGCACCGACTATCTCCACCATCCAACAACGCGAATATGTAGAGAAGGGCGATAAAACCGGAGAAGAACGTTCATTCGACATACTGACTCTGAAGGATGATCAAATTACAGATGTCAAACACACGGAAGTTGTCGGGGCGGAGAAATCGAAACTGTTGCCGACCGACATCGGTACTGTAGTAAATGACTTTCTTACCGAATATTTCCCCAACATCCTGGATTATAACTTCACAGCTAACGTAGAAAAGCAATTCGACGAAATAGCCGAAGGTGATAAAAAATGGACAAGCATCATGAAGGACTTCTACAAGGAGTTCCATCCGTCAGTGGAAACGACACTGGCTACTAAAACCGAACATAAGGTAGGCGAACGTATCTTGGGAGAAGAACCTAAAACCGGAAAAACCGTATCGGTAAAAATCGGACGCTTCGGTCCCGTTGTACAGATCGGCACAGCCGACGATACGGACAAACCCCGCTTCGCACAGATGAAGAAAGGGCAGTCCATGGAGACCATCACACTGGAAGAAGCACTGGATTTATTCAAATTGCCGCGCAAAGTAGGAGAATTTGAAGAAAAAACCGTAACCATCGGTACAGGACGTTTCGGACCTTATGTATACCATGACTCTAAATATGTGTCTTTGCCCAAAACCTACGATCCGCTGGAAGTTACACTGGACGAAGCTATCGAACTGATTCTGGCCAAGCGCGAAGCAGAAGCGAAAAAGCACATCAAAAAATTCGATGAAGATCCGGAAATGGAAATCCTTAACGGCAGGTATGGCCCATACATTACCTATAAAGGAAGTAACTATAAAATCCCGAAAGATGTAGTACCGACCGACCTGAATTACAAGACTTGTCTGGAAATCATTAAACTGCAAAGCGAAAAGGCAGAAAGCGCTCCGAAACGCGGACGCTATGCCAAGAAGAAATAGCCATACTCAAGGCTCCCCGATTAAAAAGCACGGATGATACAGAATCTGCCAACTTTCCCGAGAAGTGTGCAGCATCTGTATCATTTGTGTTTTTTTTATTTTCCCAACTATTATTCAGCAAGTTATCACTTTTATTGCATATCTTTGCCGGACAAACAAAACAAACAATCTATGAAGAAAGTCATTTTAGCAGTTGCCTCTATTGCATTGTGGGCTTCCTGCATCGAAGACGAGAAAGATTATTCTCAGATTATTGAAACACGTGTGGCAAACTGCGAAACCTCTCAGGATTTCGACGTGCCTATCAAAGAAGGGTATACGACCTTTGTGACTTACGGAGAAGACACCATAGCCGTAGCCAATGAACCCATCACCATCCGTATACCTAAAAATACGGCAGTTTCGACCCGTGCGGGAGATGGTATCAACATTAGTTATGATGTTCTAAAAGAAGGTGCCGAGACCACTTACGCCAAGACCTGGCAGGCAGTCATGTTTGAAGATACGCAAAACGGTGATTATGATTACAATGACTTAATCATTCACGTGAAACATCAGACAGATCTCCCTTGGGCTAAAGAGGAAAGTCTTGAAACAATAGAGATACAACCTATTGCATTGGGAAGTATCAAAACAATTAAGTTAGGTTGTATTTTATCCGATGGTTCAGTACATATTATCAGCAATGACGTACGAACAGATTTGTTTGCAGGCAAACAGGGATTCATCAATACGGTTAACGACAATACTCCCATACGTTACAAACTCTCCCCAACCAACATAAAGAACTATGCCATCCCCAGAACTGAGAAAAAAGCAGCATGGGTAGCCTGGTTTATCGAAGTAGACGGAAAACGGATGTACGCTGCCAGTTCAGATATCGATTACAAAGTATACGATATGGTAAATAAGGAGAATATGCCTTACGGCCTTGCCGTAGCGAGTGGTAACGGTACGTTCAGTTATCCGCAGGAAAAGAACAGTCTTTTTGAGACTTACCCCGGTTTTAGCGACTGGATAAACGGAAAAGCAAGTTCCATCGGCAGCTTCCAAAAGGAACTCGTTTACAAATATTGTTCCGGTGGCATCATAAGTGAAGATGGCAAGTCACATAAAATCTGGGACTATCAGGATCTGCAATAATTTCTCCGGAACTTATGAGGCAAATACGACTACGGGATTCCTTTAGCAGTTGTTCTGACTAAAGAAATCCCGTAGTTTCTATTTTTATTCAAAGAATATCTTACATTCTGTCCGGTACTTCAATGCCCAGCAATCCCATTCCCAAACGGACAACCTTGGCAATATTGGCAGACAGAGCGACACGGAACAGTTTCACGTCTTCATTCTCTTCACGCAGGATACTGAAGTCATGATAGAACTGATTGTATTCTTTCACCAAATCGTAAACGTAGTTGGCGATACCTGACGGGCTATAGTCTTCACCGGCCTGACGCACTACTGCGGCAAAGTCGGCAACCATCTGAATCAATCCCTCCTCTTTCTCACTCAGCTCGATATTGGCCGGAAGCACTTGCGGAATCACAATGCCTGCTTCGGCTGCTTTACGCAGAACGGACTGGATACGTGCATAAGTATACTGGATAAAAGGACCTGTATTACCGTTAAAGTCAATAGATTCCTTCGGGTTGAAGGTCATGTTCTTACGGGCATCCACTTTAAGGATAAAGTATTTCAGTGCTCCCAGTCCGACGATACGTGCAATGTCGTCTGCCTCTTCCTGTGTCAGCCCGTCCAACTTGCCCAATTCCTGAGAAGTTTCCTTGGCTGTCGCAATCATTTCCGCCATCAGGTCGTCAGCATCTACCACCGTACCCTCACGCGACTTCATCTTGCCTTCAGGCAGTTCCACCATACCATAAGAGAAATGTACCAGGCTCTTGCCCCACTCAAATCCGAGCTTATCAAGCAAGATGGACAATACCTGGAAGTGGTAGTTCTGTTCGTTTCCTACCACATAGATCATCTTATTAATAGGATAGTCGGCAAAACGCAATTTGGCCGTACCAATGTCCTGAGTCATGTATACTGAGGTTCCGTCTCCACGAAGCAGCAGTTTATGATCCAATCCTTCCGCCGTCAGGTCAGCCCAGACCGAGCCATCTTCTTTCTTAAAGAAGAAACCCTTTTCAAGACCTTCCATCACTTTCTCTTTGCCTTCCAGGTATGTATTGGATTCATAATAGATTTTATCGAAGCCCACTCCCATCTTACGGTAGGTTTCATCAAAGCCTTCGTATACCCAGTTATTCATCATCTGCCAGAGTGCACGCACTTCTGGATCACCCGCCTCCCATTTCACCAACATCTCACGCGCTTCATTCATCAGCGGAGAGGCTGCCTCGGCTTCTTCCTTGGTCATACCTTTCTCCATCAACTCCGCTACCTCAGCTTTATAGTGCTTGTCGAAAGCGACGTAATAATCGCCTACCAGATGGTCGCCTTTTTTACCCGACGACTCGGGTGTTTCACCATTGCCATACTTCTGCCATGCCAGCATCGACTTGCAGATATGGATACCACGGTCGTTGACGATATTGGTTTTGACTACCTTATTTCCGTTCGCCATGACGATATTGGCCAGTGCATTACCCAACAGGTTATTGCGCACATGGCCCAGATGAAGAGGTTTATTGGTATTGGGTGACGAATATTCAATCATTACCAGCGGAGCATTTTCATCCGCTGAGACAATGCCGTATTGTGCATCGGCATGAATCTCATTCAACAGTTCGATCCAGGCAGCCGACGCGATGGTCAGATTCAGGAAGCCCTTGATCACATTGAAAGCTGCTACAGCCGGTTCATTGGCTTTCAGATACTCACCGATTTCCTGTGCGGTTTGCTCCGGGCCCTTCTTCGACATTCTCAGGAAAGGGAATACCACAAGGGTGAGGTGTCCTTCAAACTCTTTCTTTGTCTTTTGCAACTGCACTTGCGCGGCAGGCACATCCTGTCCGTAAAGCGCTTTGAGTCCGCTGATTACGGACGCCACAAGTTTATCTTCTATCTTCATATCCAAGTTATTATTCTGCGCGCAAAGATACAAAAAAAGGAGACGCATCAGCGTCTCCTCTCTTAATTTCTTTTCAACTATAAATGCTTATTTTATAGCATCTGCCAGCTCAGCACCTGGCTTGAATTTAGCAACTTTCTTTGCGGGAATAATAATCGCTTTCTTTGTAGAAGGATTGATACCTGATCTTTCGGCTCTTTCAGCTACAGAAAATGTACCGAAACCAACCAAAGAGATTTTGTCACCAGCTGACAAAGCTTTTGTAACCGAAGAAAAGAAAGCTTCAAGTGCTTTCTTAGAATCCACTTTACTTAAACCGGATTCTGCTGCCATTGCATTAATAAGTTCAGCCTTATTCATAATACGTAAATGATTAATTAATATATGTTACACAAAAGATATCCTTAAAATCCTCACAAATATAGAGTAACAAAACAACATATCAAATAAAAACATCAAAAAAACACATCAAATTGTTGAAAAAGAACTAATAGTAGATTATTTTTCTGCTGTAGAACAGAATTTATTCGTATTTTTGCGTCTATTATCATGTGTAAAGGAGCTAATACACACATTATCACATTAATTACATTAACAAATTAGAAGAATGCCAACTGTAACAAAAAACCTGATAATTATCAATGTCCTCCTATTCCTCGGTCAACTTGTAGCGCAAAGCTACGGGATTAACTTATCCGATTATCTGGGTCTCCACTTTTTCCTCGCCGACAACTTCAATCCGGCACAGCTATTCACTTATATGTTTATGCACGGAGGATTCAGCCACATCTTTTTCAATATGTTCGCAGTATGGATGTTCGGCCGGATTCTTGAACAAGTATGGGGACCGAAACGTTTTTTATTCTATTATATCCTCTGCGGCGTGGGCGCAGGCCTACTTCAGGAGGTGGTGCAATACATACAGTACGTGACCGAACTGTCGCAATATACCAGTGTAAACATCGGTACGGGCATTATCCCCATGAGTGAATACCTGAACATGATGACCACAGTGGGAGCTTCGGGATCCGTATATGCCATCTTGCTGGCTTTCGGAATGTTGTTCCCCAACCAGCAGTTGTTCATCTTCCCGCTGCCCTTCCCCATCAAGGCAAAGTTCTTCGTCATCGGATATGCCCTGATAGAGTTGTACGCAGGCTTTGCCAACAATCCGGGTGATAACGTGGCACACTTTGCACACCTCGGAGGAATGATATTCGGATTTATCCTGATCATGTACTGGAGAAAAAAGAACAGAAACAATGGGACATATTATAACTGACCTGAAAGAAGCGTTTCGCAGAGGAAACGTCTATATCCAACTGATATTCATCAACGTCGGTGTATTCGTTGTTACGACGCTGATCGGTATCCTGTTGCAGTTGTTCAACCGGAGCGCGGCAGGGATCTTTGAATTATTAGCTTTGCCGGCATCCTTCACACGGTTTGTGTGGCAACCATGGTCCATCTTTACTTATATGTTTATGCATGCAGGATTCCTGCACATCCTGTTCAACATGCTCTGGCTTTATTGGTTCGGTTCGCTGTTCCTGTATTTCTTCTCGGGCAAACACCTGAGAGGTCTTTATATTGTAGGCGGAATCTGTGGCGGGCTGCTGTATATGATCTCTTATAATGTCTTTCCGTATTTTCGCCCAATGACCGCCTACTCCACCATGGTAGGCGCATCGGCTTCGGTGCTGGCCATCGTAGTGGCAACCGCCTATCGGGAGCCCAATTATCCTGTACGCCTTCTCTTTTTCGGCAATGTGCGTCTGAAGTATCTGGCCCTGATCGTTGTGCTGACCGATTTGTTTTTTATCACCTCAAGCAATGCAGGCGGGCACATCGCCCACCTGGGCGGGGCACTGGCAGGACTCTGGTTTGCGGCCAGCCTGAACAAAGGGAAAGACATCACTTCATGGGTTAACAAAGCGCTCGACGCAATCGCCGCCCTGTTCAGCGCCAAAACCTGGAAACGGAAACCCAAAATGAAGGTGCATTACGGAAACAATACCCGTCAGAACGATTACGACTACAATGCCCGTAAAAAGGCACAGTCGGACGAGATAGACCGCATTCTCGACAAACTGAAGAAATCGGGTTACGAGAGCCTGACTACGGAAGAAAAAAAGAGCTTGTTCGACGCAAGCAAAAGATAACGCATGAAGCATATAGGCAGATTAGCCCTATTCCTGTTCCTGGCCGTCAACGCATTCTTCATCGGAATGTTGCTGCTGACGGCTTACAGTCCGTACATCAACCCTGAAGTACACCCGGTGCAGTCGTGTCTGGGACTGACATTCCCCATCTTTCTCGTCATCAATTTCTGCTTTCTGGTCTTTTGGCTTATCGTGCGCTACCGTCTCGCGTTGGTACCTCTTTTAGGATTCCTGCTTTGTTATCCGCAGATCAGGACGTATATGCCCTTCAACATGGGGCCGTCCGGACAGCCGGAGAACAGCATTAAACTCCTTTCGTACAACATCATGTCCTTCGGCAACATGAAGAAAGAGAATGGACAGAACCCTATTCTGAACTATATAAAGAACAGCAAAGCCGACATTGTCTGCATGCAGGAGTATGCGGGTTCCGAAACAGCCAAGATACACCTCAACAATAAGGAGATCAGGCAAGCCTTAAAAGACTACCCGTATCGTCACATCAAACAGGTGGGAAAGACGGGAGCCGGCAGCCAGATAGCCTGTTACTCCAAGTTCCCCATTCTTTCCGCCCGTATGCTCGACTATCAGAGCAACTACAACGGCAGCATGGTTTACGATATAAAAATAGGAAAAGACACCGTCTTGCTGATAAACAATCATCTTGAATCGAACAAGCTTACCCGCGAAGATAAAGTAGTATACGAAGACATGCTGAAAGACCCGAAAGCCGGAAAAGTGAAAAGCGGTATCCGGCAACTCGTCAATAAACTGGCTGAAGCTTCGGCTATCCGCTCGGCACAGGCACGCGCCATTGCTCAGGAAATAGCCCGTTCGCCCTACCCCTCGGTCATCGTTTGCGGCGACTTTAACGACTCTCCCATATCGTATGCCCACCGGGTTATTTCGCAAGATCTGGATGACGCATTCACCGAATCGGGACGGGGACTGGGTATCTCGTACAACCAGAATAAATTCTACTTCCGGATCGACAATATCCTGATCAGCAAGAATCTGAAAGCATCGGGATGTACGGTAGACAATTCGATCAAAGACTCGGACCATTACCCCATCTGGTGCTACATCACGCTCCCCGATTAATCGTAGGAAACAGTTCGTTCCTACAGCATCCACACAGCCCCGTACGCGTCAGTACTGCCTTTGGGACACAACAAGCGGAATGTGCGCTTTTGTTTCCCGCCGATCCGATTCAGTAACAAAAAGACAGTAAAAAGCGCTATTCGCTAACCATACCCGGTGAAAAAAGTCTCAAACCAGGAGCCGGACAGAAGAAAAAACGGTGAATTGGAACCGGAAAGCCGGGGTTTACATCGACATGAGCCGGGGTTTAGGGCAAAAAGACCCTTTCTTTTCGGGAAAAGAAGTAAGCATTTACCCCAAAAGAAGTAAGCATTTTCGGAAAATGCTTACTTCTTTTCCCCCATATCTCTATATGTTATTCAAATTACATCTATTGTCCCGAAAAATAACACTTATCCGGACCTTATAATCTTCTAACAGCCTTCTCTCAACAGTCCTTATCGGAACATCAAAAAGACAGATTATCCTCCCCGGAAGACGTATCGGATACATTTACGTCCACACAGCTTTCTTTCTGAAAGAAAATGAAAGATAAAACCAAAAATGCGATAAACTCCGGAACGAAATAGAGCCGTTTTTCCGGGGCAACCTGTGCCAAGAGCCGAAAAAATGAAATCTGAGAGCCTTCATTTGACATATTGCCAAAATGACAAACGATACTTCCGCCAATATCCGCCAAAGCGTCTCAAAAATCCCCTTCACATTCAAATATTTGCCTCCTAATTACTTCTGAATGTGAAAAAAAAACTATATTTGCAGCCTTGTATGCGACAGAAATCAATTAAAATGTAATCATAATAAATTAAAAGTAAAATGCAAAACAAAGGATTTGTAAAGGTTTTTGCGGTATTACTCACGCTGGTATGCGTGTTCTACCTCTCTTTCTCCTTCGTGACTCGCCATTATACCAATAAGGCAAAAGAGTTTGCGAAAGGCGATGTGAAAGTGGAGCAGGACTACCTCGACTCTCTCTCCAACGAGAAAGTATGGTTGGGTAACTATACGCTGAAACAGTGTCGTGAAATGGAAATCAGTTTAGGTCTGGACCTTAAGGGAGGTATGAACGTTATCCTCGAAGTGTCTGTACCCGATGTTATCAAAGCATTGGCTGACAACAAGCCCGACGAAGCTTTCAACAAAGCACTGGCCGAAGCTGCCAAACAAGCTACTACCAGCCAGGACGACGTGATCACGCTTTTTATTAAAGAGTATCACAAGACTGCCCCGGGTGCCAAGCTTTCTGAACTCTTCGCAACACAACAGCTCAAAGACAAAGTAAACCAGAAATCATCTGACGCCGAAGTTGAGAAGGTGTTGAGAGAAGAAGTAAAAGCTGCCGTAACCAACTCCTACAACGTGCTTCGTACACGTATCGACCGCTTTGGTGTGGTTCAGCCCAACATCCAGAGCCTCGAGGACAAAATGGGACGTATCATGGTGGAACTTCCGGGTATCAAAGAACCCGAACGTGTAAGAAAGTTGCTCCAGGGATCGGCTAACCTTGAATTCTGGGAAACATACAACGCCAAAGAAGTAGCTCCTTACTTGCAGGCTGCCGACTCTAAACTCCGCGCAGTCCTGGCACACGAAACTACCGCCAACGATACTGTTGCCGCAGTAGATTCGACAGCCTTGGCTGCAACAGAAGCTACTCCCGATAAAGCAGTCAGCGCCGCCGACAGCCTTGCTGCCGCACTGAAAGGCGGAGAAAAGAAACAGCAGGCTTCTTCTGCCGATCTGGAACAATTGAAAAAAGAACATCCGCTGCTGGCCATCCTGAGTGTAAACCCCAACGGAGGTCCCGTAGTAGGTTACGCCAACTACAAAGATACAGCTACTGTCAATTCATACCTCGCTATGAAGGAAATAGCTGCCGAATTGCCGAAAGATCTCCGTTTAAAATGGGGTGTTTCTCCGTTCGAATACGATCCGAAAGGCCAGACTTTCGAATTGTATGCTATCAAATCGACCGAACGTAATGGCAAAGCACCGCTGGAAGGTGACGTTGTAACCGATGCCAAAGACGACTACGACCAATATGGCAAACCGTCTGTAAGCATGTCGATGAACTCTGACGGTGCACGCCGTTGGGCATTGCTGACCAAACAGAACATCAATAAGTCCATCGCCATCGTATTGGATAACTATGTATATTCCGCACCGAACGTAAGTAACGAAATCACAGGCGGTAACTCACAGATCACCGGCCACTTTACTCCGGAACAGGCAAAGGACTTGGCTAACGTATTGAAGTCCGGTAAGATGCCGGCTCCTGCACACATCGTTCAGGAAGACATCGTTGGTCCGTCATTAGGTCAGGAATCCATTAACGCAGGTATCTTCTCATTCGTTGTCGCTCTGATCCTGTTGATGATCTATATGTGCTCTATGTACGGATTCATCCCGGGTATGATTGCCAACGGCGCTTTGGTGCTGAACTTCTTCTTCACGCTGGGTATCCTTTCATCTTTCCAGGCCGCACTGACTATGTCAGGTATTGCCGGTATGGTGCTGTCACTCGGTATGGCGGTGGATGCGAACGTGTTGATCTACGAACGTACCAAAGAAGAGCTTCGTAGCGGTAAGGGCGTGAAGAAAGCATTGGCGGACGGTTATTCAAATGCCTTCTCTGCTATCTTCGACTCCAACTTGACTTCTATCATCACCGGTATCATCCTGTTCTACTTCGGTACAGGTCCGATCCGTGGTTTCGCCACAACCCTGATCATCGGTATCCTCTGTTCATTCTTCACAGCCGTGTTCATGACCCGTCTGGTTTACGAACACTTCATGAACAAAGACAAACTGCTGAATCTGACATTTACTTCACCTATCTCAAAGAAGATGCTGGTAAATACCCACTTCGACTTTATGGGTGGCAACAAGAAATGGTTGACTATCACAGGCGTGATCCTGCTGATCTGCATCGGTTCATTGGTAACCCGCGGTTTAAGCCAGAGTATCGACTTCACCGGTGGACGTAACTTCAAGGTTCAGTTCGAAAATCCGATTGAACCGGAACAGGTACGTGAGCTGATTTCTAACAAGTTCGGTGATGCCAACGTAAGTGTCATCTCTATCGGTACCGACAAGAAGACTGTACGTATCAGTACCAACTACCGCATTCAGGACGAAGGTAACAACGTGGACTCGGAAATCGAATCTTACCTGTACGAAGCATTGAAACCCATGCTGACTCAGAACATCACCCTGGCTACATTCATCGACCGTGACAACCACACAGGCGGCAGTATTATCAGTTCACAGAAAGTAGGTCCGAGTATCGCCGACGATATCAAGACTTCAGCTATCTGGTCGGTTGTATTCGCCCTGATCGCCATTGGTCTGTACATCCTGATCCGCTTCCGTAACATCGCTTATAGTGCGGGTTCCGTTGTAGCTCTGACCAGTGATACACTGATGATCTTAGGTGCATACTCCCTGTGCTGGGGCTGGATGCCGTTCTCTCTGGAAATTGACCAGACCTTCATCGGTGCCATCTTGACCGCTATCGGTTACTCAATCAACGATAAAGTGGTAATCTTCGACCGTGTTCGTGAGTTCTTCGGTCTGTATCCGAAACGCAATGTGAAACAGTTGTTCGACGACTCTCTGAACACAACTCTGGCACGTACCATCAATACCTCATTGAGTACGTTGATCGTATTGCTGTGTATCTTCATCCTGGGTGGTGATTCTATCCGCAGCTTTGCCTTCGCAATGATTCTGGGTGTTGTTATCGGTACACTGTCATCACTGTTCGTAGCTTCTCCGATTGCTTATATGATGCTGAAAAACAAAAAAGGTTCGGCACCGGCAACTACTACAGAAGAATAAAGCCTGATATATTATAAGGTAATAAAAAAGCCTCCTTCGCGATTATGCGAAGGAGGCTTTTTGTTTTATGGTAGCCCCGAGGAGAATCGAACCCCTATCTAAAGTTTAGGAAAGTCTTGTTCTAACTCTAATAATCAGTGGATTACAACGGATATTGTGATTTTTGTAGAATATTTGTAGAAATAGTATAATAATTAGGCTTTCTACAAAGAAAATGGAAAACCCCACTTCTACAAAAAGAAGCGAGGTTTTCACTAATGCAACACCGATATAAATTCGGCACTGCAAAGATACAAAAAAACGTGCGTACTTCTCAGTATGCACGTTCTGAAATGAAAAAAGTATTCTACAAAAGCTATTTTTTTAGCTCTATATATTCAGTATATGTAATTTTGTTGTGTGGATTTGAATTTACAACATCCATCTTTATAGCCTTCACCCCAAATCGGAAGAAAAGAAACTTTTTCGGTATCTTGTGTATGATATGGTGTAATGTATCGGCACTTTCTATCTTAGCGAATAATACCCCTTTATCAATAGTTCCCCTTAAATCTATCCAAGAATCACGCCATCGAAAATTTAAAAGAGTATCAAGCTGGTTGCGATACACTATGCTATCACGTACTTTTGTTTCTATTTCTATTTCCGTTTTAGTGGCTGTTGTTGTAGCTGCCTGAATGCGTTTGAGCTTTATATTCAAATCATCTACTGTTTTGGTAAGATCCTTGTTTTTCTTTTCCAACTCATTTTTCGTCAATTCCAGCCTTAAAACAGAAGTAGCGTTTTTCCCTGCTTCCGTTTTGTAGTGTTCCACATCTGAAAGTAATGCTGCTTGATTACTATCCAAGCGATCACGTTCTTTCCTTACGCTATCCAATCGTTTAAACAGAAAGATATTTGTTCCTACGAGTAAAACAAGCGCAATAAATAAAAATTTACGCATACTCTTCTATATATTTAAGGATTGAATCAACGTGCAACTGGATAATTTGAGCCTTTCCTTCAGGAGATAGTAGAAACTTGCAATCTGTTTCATTATCCATAAAGAAGTTTTCCGTTAAAACAGCCGGGCATGAAGTCTTTTTGAGAATGTAGAAATTATTTTCCCAATCTCCATCCCCATCCGACCAATCACCTCTAATTTTCCAAGTTCCTCCAAACATTCTATTAGCCATATCCCAGAAAACTTGCGCCAAATCATCAGCTTTTGTTTTTCCAGGACTGGTATGTATTTCCCATCCTGTACCCTTGCCAGTTCCAGAAGCGTTACAATGAATAGAAACAAGAAGCGTTTTTGTCTTACCGTATCGGGCTGCTATCTCGTTTGCTCTTCTGGCTCTTTCTGCTAAAGGTACGTCTATATTTTCCTTTACCAACAATTCGGCATCTATACCTTTTGCTCGTAATTGGTTATATACGCCTTTGGCAATTTCTCTGGCATATTCCCACTCAAATAACTGTGATCCGTCCGACCACTTCGGAGATCTTTTACCTGGTGTATTTTCTCCGTGTCCGTTGTCTAATAATACTTTCATACGTTTTTATTTTCATTTTTTTCGCTTAAACATTTAGTTACTCCAGCCGAAGCAAACAAAGCAGTGATAGCACCGACAAAAGCCGATAATCCCATAAGATCGGTTTTGATAGACTTGTTTACGATTACTTCATAAACCAAAATAAAACCGACAATAAGCAGAAGGAAGCACCCCATTAAGGTAACGGCAACAAGAAAAAAACTCTTGCTACTGTGCCCTGATCCATTTTTGATAAGTTCTTTCAGATATTCTGTTACTCTCATAACTTGCGCTCTTTTACTTCTGGAAGGATATACTGAATGTGCATGGCTGCAAAATGAAGTTTTTTCCTGATTGCTTCCTCATCAAAATCATCAGGGATGGATTCTGTAAAATCACAGACCAAAGAACCAACCCAATCATGGGTAGTATCATGTAATTTTTGAACGATTAAAGACTGTGTTCCATTGGAGCTAAACATAGCCTTTGCACGTGTTCCATCCAAACTATCAATATCACGTATCAGCATAAGTTCATTTCGAGCCATTGAAGCCGTAAACTTTGGAAGTTCAGACATCTTAATATCTTGCCAAAAGTCACTAATACGGGCAACCCCTTTAGCGGTAACTTCATACAAGATTGTGAGATAATGATTATCTCCTAAAGGATATGGTTGTATAATATACACACGATCACATGAAAGATCATTCAACACTTTATGAATTTCACCATACACACGAGCAGAGTTTTCACTTCTGCGAGTGCTTTTTCTTTCTAATTGTCTTTCAAGTTCTTTAGCCTTAATATCAGCAAGCCGATTATGCTTTAACTGATTATACGCAAACCAGCCCGTACCCAAAGCTGTTATACACGCAAATAATGCTGCCCAATCCATATTTTATTAAGTTATTGATTAATAACTGCAAATATAATTTATTTGGCGTACATATACACCATTTAATACAGAGAATTATATTTTTGAAGCTATTAAGGCTTCCAATTTGTTTATTTCATCCCGTACACTCTGCCTTTGCTGGTGAAGATTCTCTATATCATACGGCATATCAAGCCCGATTAAAGAAGCCTCATAACATTTCGTTATACGATAATCACCTATAACGCTGTCATTGCTGGTAAGAGAGGCTTTCAGTTCATCTATCTTATTCCGAACAAGTTTAGCGTTAAATCTTTGCTCGTATTTATAGCTTATTTTATCTCCAGCGTCATAAGGTACAATACGAACGCTATAGTATTCAGGACATTGTAATTTAGTATCATCCACAAGCTCTACATGTTTCCATCCTAAAGCGGACAACTCAGCTTGTTGCTCCTGGATTGATACTATTCTCGTTTCAATCTCTCCAGTTTCTTCATTTTTAAACTTCTCACTGTATTCCTCTAAAAATTTAGAAACAAGAGATCCGTTTTCGTCTATATAGCCATATTCAATCATAATATTAAAATTTATATCTACTAACTAACCATGCTGATTTTTTTACACCATCGACATACCCCACTGTAAAATGGAATATAGCACCCTGACCTTCGCCAATATCATAATAATCATTTTGGGTGTGATCATCATACAACACATTTCCGCTACGTGGGTAAACTCTCATATATCCTGTCCACCATTGCTTAAAAAATATAGTCCTACCAATCACACCATCAGAAGGGAGGTAAACGATTTGCTGGTTTCTTGAATATCCAATAACCAAGCTGTCTGTTTCAGACAAATAAACAGAAGAAGAGCTTTCTTCTATAGCCTTTCTATGTAAAAATAGACCTGCTGCCATCAAATTCTGGAAGAAGCCACCATAAGCGGGGGCTGTGCCACTGTTTGAAGCTCTACCATATACGCCAGCTAAAAAGTTTTCATTGTTCCAATCACTTTTATTCACAGTACCAAATCCAAGCCCTACGATAGAAGCCTTATGCGTATAACCCAAAATAGCCGAAACAGCTTGTGTTTCTGCATTATTACAAAAGATACCCGTAGGCGACATATAGGCTACACGGCTATTGCTTTTACTTCGGGCTTCAATCAAGCCGTTATTCGCATCTATCGTAATTTTAGATCCCTGATATTGGCTTTCTGAATAATCACCACCAGAACGGCTGGATTCTATCAATATACAAGCCATAGAAGCATCAAGAATGATCTTATTACCATCCAAGAGTGTAGAAACAATCTTTCCACCACTCATAAACCAATCTCCGATATTAGCACCCTCAGCCAATAGCAAATTAGTTGCTATACTCTCAAACTCAGCACCGAAATCATTCCAATAAGCAGTATCGGTAGGTACATGATTTTGAAAGCCATTTCCGGCATCCACTCTGGCAACATAATAGTGTCCGTTATATTTTACTGCATCTACACGCTTTGAAGTACCATAGTAAACTTTAGAGCTGCCATAGACACCACGATAAACCATAGTCGGACCAGTATCTCCATTTCTACCATCCACTCCATCATACGGAGTTTGCCGGGCTGGTGTACTCCAGTTCTGTATCAATGAATTTGTTTCACCATTGATTTTTGCTACTGTAAACCATAAGTATTGCAAGTTTCCTACAGTTGGAACGGTTGTGCTCCATCCCGAAGGATTACGGCTCGTTTTACTCAGTGAAGGCGGTGTACTTCTGGAGCCATTAACAGCGTACCGATATTCAAAATAATCACCATTTATACCATCATCCCCAGTTTCTCCTTTTTCTCCAGTAACACAAATAGCCTCTGTAGTAATGCTGTTGCCGTTTGTGTAATTAATAACGGATCGTGTCCATATATACCAACCATTTTTCCAAGTTGGACGTGAATTAGACCAGCTACCATTTAAAAGGGAAGTTGCAGAGGATGATAAATAATATTGCTCAATTATTGAACTTATACCATTGCCTGTTTCTCCCTTGCCACCTGTGATACAAGCTGCATCTGTATATACTATGTCGCCATCCGTGTAAACAACTTTAGTTTTACTCCAAATGTAATATCCATCTTTCCAGGCTGGAGCTGTTGTCTGCCAACCGGATGTTGGTGCTGTAGTATTACTGGATGATATGGCATACAGAACGTCTGTATTTGAAATACCCACACCTCTTTGGGCTACAATAATCCAATAGTTACTATTATTTGGAGAAATACCTTTAACGGGATTCTTTGATACAAAACGATACATAGAATAGCCAGTTCCATCATCATAGATAACCTCATCACCCCAATAATAGGTATAAGAGTTGTCATATACGCCACGAAAACAACCTATAGGGCTTTCATCGCCACTTTCACTTTGCACGATTGTGCCTTTCAGACGTAATTTTTTATCTCCTTTGGTATTCCAATCAAAATAGCTGTCTGAATTTCCTACACGAAAAGCGTTATTCACAAAGTCCATGAAATTTAGCCCATCGCTTGAAACGATTCTGTCTGTAGTTATTCTTCCTGGAAGTATCTCTGTAAATCCGAATAGTTCGACAAAAGAACGATCCTCTTCAAATTCACTGTTTAGAATACCTACAAGGAAATGATAATAACCCTCTACACCTTCCAGCTTGATAGCGTTTTTACTTAAGACGTATGATCCAGTAGTGCCATTTTTATTAGCCTTCACATAGAGATAATACCCTACTGTTTCTGTTAAGGTTGGAGAAGTATATTTTTCAATATCCCAAAACTTATACTCACTGGCTTTATGCCCAGAGGAAAGTGTATCAATCCCGATAGTCATGTGCTGTAATATTCCACCTGGAGCCGAAAGCACTTTCTTTTTGCTGTCATAGGTAACGAGATATTCTACTTGTGTCGGATTGGTTTTGTTGTTCACGAAACGGAACTGCAAACTTTCATCGCCAACAAGCAAACTCATTGTTTGTACCGAAATCGGACTGATAGAACCTGAGAAATGCAAAAGAGCGTCATTCAACATTGAAATAGTTTCTTTTGCATCCCTGAAACGTCTTTTTGTAAACTGAATAGAGTTTTTATATTGGTTATCAGTTTTAACCTCGTTACTCTCTATCTTGTTTAATTCGCTTGAAACCGTTGCGCCAGTAGTCGTATTGGATAATTCAATAATCGGGCTGTAAGGTCTGTGTATATACTCCTTAATACTGGTAATCCTTATCTTTATACCTTCTGGTATGAATTGCGGATCTTTAAAGAGTATGTAACCGCCCAATTTTATTTTGCCACCAATAGAGAGCCAACGCTTTTTGGAATAAATGCTATCCAATTCTCCTTTGAATGTGAATTTTGGATCTTCATTCTCATAAAGATATTTGGCTGCTTCCCTGAACATATCCCAGCTTGCACCTTCTTTCGTTGAGTTATTGCAAATGTACGCATCCGGCAACTGTATTCCGAACACAGCGTATTTATCCCCCAGGTTAGGCTTATATATGTCATTGGGCATAATCTGACCGTCTATTTCTTGTGGAGTTATCAAGAATTTACGTTCTTTATGAACGTATTTAACTTCAAATTCTTTATTACTACCAGCAAGCATACCAGACTGAAATATAACAGTCATGTTATTACCTTCTATCACATAATCCTCAAAATTCAGATCATCAGGAATAGAACTATCTATAAAATCATAGAAATTCTTTTCTTTATCGGAAACAACAACATTAGAAACACTGCCTACTCTTTTAGGTGAAATATGAGAACAATCCAAACTATCCTCTTGAACATCCGTAAGGGTTGTATCAGCCCGTTTTATATACAAGCCTTCCGCATCCGAAACGTAAGCACGCCCTTCATACTCCAATCTTTGATTTTTGGGCAAAAGCAATTCCTTAGATCCATATTTGCTAAAGTCTATATTCTGCTCCCCACCTTGAACGTACAATATGGTAACTGGTCTATTTCCGTCCTTGTTGGAGCGTCCTAAACCTGGAACAAAACCTTTATCTTTCCCATATTCAAGAGGCAAAGGTTCACCCTTGTTATATTCAACTTTACGCAAGTGTATTGTTTTGATAGCCGGATCTATTTCATACTCCGTCTTAAAGGTATCGGCAATAGTAGGCAAAGCTTCACTACAAAAGATATGGTTGTAGTTAATAGTCTTTTCTTCTGCTTCAATACATTCGCCAACTTTCCAACCGCTATCTCTCATGTTGAGATTATCTACAATCAACTGTAGATGCTCGTGAGGCTTTGCAGTGTAATCGAACTTCAAACGCTTAGAAACAATATCCCGGCATTTGTATTTACCCAATATTGCGCCTATGTCATACATTACAAGAGTGTATTCAAAATTCCGACTGCTTTTCTTCTTGAAGTCGTCAGGATCCATAAGGTAGTAAGTGATATTCTTGTAGATACAATAAGCTCCTACGGGAATGTTTATGAACTCTTCACTGGCAAAGTACAGATAAAGAGTGCCTACATTCTGTAAAGCCGTATATCGGTAGCTGCTTGTATCTACCAGAATATCAATCTCCTTGTTGTTGAAATGTATTTTCATGTTTACTAAGTGAATTGATAGATCTTACCATTTCCGCATTTCATCCCTTTAATCGTAGTGCTGAAAGGGAAAGCGTCTTTGGGGATCTGATCCAAAGTTTTCTTTAAAGAAGCTGCGTTTGTGAAAAACTTACCATCCGCACCATTGCTATGTTTAAATTTCACAAGGTATCTTCCTTCACCGTGCGAAGTCTTTACATCTGGAATGAAATCTTCTACAATGATCTCACAGTTCAGCACGTCCGAAATAGAAACCTGGCTACAGTTGAACATTTTACGTTCATCTTGTACGGTTACACCTAACTCACTAAACTTTCTCATCACAATATAATATTAAGTTCCTTACAATCGTTATCTATCATTTCTTTGATAGCTTTTCTCTTTTGCAAATATTCCTTGTAATCATTGGTAGCTGATTTTTCAGTGAGAATACCGAGCTGGGCAGCGTTATAATCATTGATAATTTTGGCTTCTTTATCCGAATCCCACAAATGGGTAATAACTGCCTTTTTTAGCTTATCATTTGTAACCATTCCCCAAACAACAACTTCGTTACAAGTCCATTTTGTAGTTTGCCCATTATCTCCAGCTTCTCCAAAATGGTTTTCTACTTGAACTTCCTGAATATCCCAACGGTATGTGTAAGAACCATTCCCGTTAGCCTCTAACTTAGAAGGCTTAAAATCGTAGTGTATCATATACTTGCTTTTTAATTATTGTTTTTAATAGATGCTTAGAATTACTGTATTTAACCCAGCCAAACCAACTGCAAATAACTTGCTTGTATTCCATATCGGAAATGTGCTTTTTCTTATTCAGCTTGGCTGCCTTCCTACATAGGTTCTTTTTGATTCCCTTCCGAATAAGGGTATGGGTATGGTAAAAGACATACCCGACAAAATCAATACCTCTATGGCTATCAATTTTGAATACTTGAAACTTCCATTTCTTTTTTCCAGTTTTAGGATCCACTTTACGAAGTGATAGCTTTAAATTGTCATGCAGATATTCTTCAATCTCTATACGGAGTTTGTGAAGCTGTTTAGGATCATCGCCTAAAATCACAATATCATCTGCATACCTAAAGTAATATCTTACCTTCTTAACCTCCTTTATCCAGTGATCGAAGTAAGCCAGATAAATATTAGCAAAATACTGACTTAGATAGTTCCCTATGGGTACGCCATCGGCACTGTCTATAATCACGTCAAGCAACCAAAGCAGATCTTTATCTTTGATTTTCTTCCGTAATATTGTTTTCAAAATATCATGGTCTATACTTGGATAGAACTTCACTATATCCATTTTCAAGCAGTAAGTAGTGTGTTCTGGATCTTCTTTCAAAGCCTTCTTTACTTTATCTGCTGCTTTATGAATACCACGATCCTTAATGCAAGAATAGGTATCTTCTGTAAATAAGGACACCCATATAGGCTCCAGAATATTCATAATGGCATGGTGCAAGATTCTATCAGGATAATAAGGCAAACGGTAAATAAGCCGTTCTTTGGGATCTCTGATTATAAATACTTCATATTTAGAATTTACAAAAGTCTTGTTTTTCAAAGATTCGTGAAGAGCCAGTATGTTTGCTTCCCTATTCCTATCGTGTCGTTTGACACCATAAGAACGCAACTTGCCTTTTCTGGCTTTTTCATCAGCCAGGCGCAAGTTGTCAAGTGAAATAATTTGCTCGTATAAATTACTTAATCTCTTCATATTCTTTGTTTTTCGTACTCAGAGCCTTCGGTTTCCCTACCAGCACCTTTATGAGTTATGTTATCTTCCACCAATAGGTAAGGTCGTTGCTTCGTATGTTGAGTTAATTTTGAAAAATCATAGCTGAGAGCTGACATTCGCATTCGTATTCGAGGGGGTGTTATTCGTATTACCGCTGAAAAGGACACCCACCAGCAACCAACCTATATTTATTTGTTTATTAATCATTTAAGTTTTGCAGTCTAAACCTGGCTCGCTTCACGATTCAGGAATAAAACAAAGCCGAGAGCCGACAGCCGCATGCGCAGTCGAGGGGGCGTAACGCGTAGGCGCACAACCGAAGCCCGCACGATCGCCATCATCCGTAGTACCGCCGAAAAGGACACCCCTAAGAGCGTTAGATCCTATATTGGTATAGAAGTAATCACACCAATAGGTAGTAGATCCACCTCCGACTACAGAAGCAATCAAATCGCCAAATTCACCGAAAATCATTTCTTTTGCATAACCTTCTGCACGTGCAGCCAATCCTCTAAGCGTATAGCCTGTGTAGTTACTATCGTTGTATTTAGAAGGATCATCGCAAACATACACTTTAGAAGTTCCTCCGTCTGAATTGGTTTTCACTTCTATATTTACTCCATCCGTCCACTTCCAGACGTGCCCGAAGGGATTTTCAATACCACGATAGCGAGGTACGGTAAATACTTTGCTGTTTTCTCCTTCTGCTTTCTCTAAAGTGTAAGCTACTTCACCAGAAGCATTTCCCAATTCATCACTCGTACCGCAAGGAATAATAGGATAATAACCACTAAAATTGTTCCACTTTGTACCATCCCATGTGGTTACACCATTACCCAAACCACCCTGAGCATAACCGTTGCTATCTTTCTGGGCATTGAAAGCCAACTGGCAGTTAAGGTTTCCATACTCTATGTAATAGAGCCATGCCAAAGTGATATAAGCGTTATAGTCCATGCAGTTCCATTGCGTACCAGCTCCCCTTTTACGAGCAGCAGCACGAAAGTTTGTTCTACTCGTAGATGTAGCTGGCTTGCCTAATTGGGATTTAGGCAAAGCATCCCAATCTGCTTGGTTATTACCACCTCTGTAATCAGTCGAAGTATTTACTACAGAAGCCAGTTTACCAGTGCTACGTTGGATTGTTGCCTCATAAGCCGAGATATAGCATTTCTTTACGAAATGATAACCAGGTATTGGGTATTCACTGATTCGTACACCTCTTTTGTTTCCATTGGTATAAAATCTTCTCCAGTGAGCAGGGATTTCCACCATAACCATACCATTGGAACCATCCCTTTTATGCGCTTTCCAGTTGGTAGGGTTTAGGTATTCAATAACCTTGCCTTCATCTGATAGCAAACACCCTTTCATCTTGCTTTGAATTGGCAATGTTTTATGCAGTGTCATATTGCCAGTACGGGTAAGAACCGAAGAAGATACTGTTACATCTAATTCTACGCCATAACTACATTGATCCTCTGCATAAGGTAGCATAGCAGCCAGACCAGCTTGTTTGCTTTCTCCGCTTTTATCCAATACCTCAGTTGTGAGGTCGAAAGGGTTACTGCTGTCTGCTACTGGTAATTCATTTAATCTTTTGCCATTGTCGTAAGCTGTAATAATCTTTTTTACTTTAGCTTCCTCTTCTGCTGTAAGTGCCATATTTTATAGTGTTAAGAAGTTAAACAATAAAATTTACTAAGTTAATATGATACCACCAGAGCCGGATAAACGCATACCCTTACCAGAAGTAAGCCTTATTCCTGGCTCCTGTACTTCAATCTGTATAGTTTGATAAATACCCGTATTTTCCGTTGGGATAACGTGAATTTTACTCATCCCTACACCGTTAATCATAAATACGCCATCAGGAGTGATAGACACCGCCCGATCATCACCGAGAAACAATACATTCCTACCAGTATCTACGGGAAGTAATTCTACCTCAACTTTGAAAGGCTGGGTATTCCTGTAAGTAACTTTTTTCGGGTAGTTTAGCTTCATGGAAGTAGGGATCAGCTTGTATTTTGAGATTAGCGATTCTTCCAGTTCCTCCAGCCTTGCGATAACTACCCTTGCATCGCCAGTAGCTTCATTTGCATTATCTTTAGCAGTATTGGCTTCTTCTGCCTTTTCGTGAGCTTCATTAGCTTTTGCGTTGGCATTGTTGGTAGCCTCTACTGCCTTACCTGCTGCGCTATCGGCTGCTGTAGCTTTTTCATTAGCCAGTTTAGCAGCGTCCTCAGCCTTTTTAGCTGCTGCTGTGGCGGTTGTTCCACGAGCTATACATTTCCACCAAGTAGTTTCGGTTAAAGCGTGTCCTTTGTTCCCGTCCTTGATACAGAGATAGCAACTATCATCCGTAGTAATGAAATCAAATGTATTATATGTGGTAGCTGATGAATAAGTTCCCTTATCCACGAAAGCAACCTTTCCTAATCTTATGTTTCCTTCTGCCATATCACTTGGGGTTAAAAATTAAAAATCCTTCATTGTCAATATCAAACATATCAGCAGCTATATCATCCTGGTAATACATGATCAGTTCCATTGTATCGGGATCAATCGTAAAAGTAGGATAGAGAATACCGCCTTTTGCCAAAATCCCGGTATCTACATACTTCTTTTGCGTTTCATCCCATTTCCACCAGTTGCCATTTTCACCCATTTTCGGGGGATTATCCGCTTGTTCTTTTGCCCTATTTGCCTGAGTATTTGCATTGTTAGCTGCTGTTTCTGCCTTTTGTGCTTTCTCATTCGCATTAGTAGCTGCTTTGTTGGCATTGGCTGTAGCACTTTCAGTTGCACTTTTTATCTCTTCCAATCCTTTTCGTGCATTATCCGCATTGGTAGCTGCTGTATTCGCTTTTTGAGTAGCCGAGTTTGCGTTGGAAGTAGCAGTTTTAGCCTGTTGGGTAGCCTCATTAGCATTATTGGTAGCCGTTTTCGCTGCCTCAGTCGCTTTATTTGCGTTTGAGGTTGCAGTGTTGGCACTTGAAGCAGCATTGTTAGCAGACTTGGCAGCTTCATTTGCACTGTTGGTTGCTTTTACAGCGTTCTCGTATGCCGTTTGAATGTATTCCAAACTTACTTTCACGCTGGTTTGTACCCCATTGATTAATTTAACTCCAATAGTGTACAATCCTTTCAGGTTATCCGAAAGTGTCAGCTCGCTTATTTTCTTCTTTTTAATAGCCATAGCTTTTCAAATCTATATAAAACTCACCATCTTCTGTAACTATCAATTCTCCAGCCTCAGAAGCAAGTAAATATTCATCCCCTCCAACTCTAAAGGCAGTAAATACCAACGTTAAGGTAAAAACGCACCAAATTTGATCGTCAGGGGAAAACAGACTTACTTTTGAGCTTTTGTAGTAACATGGGTATTCCTCGTAAGTGCTTTCAACGAACAAGGATCTTTCAGCCGTTTGTACCTTCACGCCTTCGCCTTCGTCTATTTCCACAACCTTTATCAGATCGTGAAGGAAAGCATTGTAATTTCTCCAGAACTCCGTTAGATTCTTAGCGATTAAGCAACAATTCAAGGCAACTTCTTTATGTTGGTACACTACTTGTTTGCCATCATAAATAGCCCCATTTTGGGTAGAAAGGTTACGTAACATATTTTTCTTCACTGCTGGAGCTTTAAGTATTTGTGCTTCGCTTCCTTCCAATACACGAATACCGTAAACGGAGAAATCTATCCCGTCTATTTCATACCCCTGCGTAGGTATATTGGTTGTCGATAAAGGAGCCGTATATTTATAATCTCTCAAAGGGAAATCATCTGCGAATTTTAACGAGAAACTTTTAGCACCGATATACAGAGCTACATTTACCTCTGAAACCAATCGGAGTTTACAATTATATCCGATTCTTTTAAACTCAAAGGTATGGTAAGCTCCATCGGACAACAGAGAAATGAAATCTCCAGTCTGATACATACCTACTGCGTTGAACTTTATTTCAAGTTCTTTAGTATCAAGTTTAGGATCCGACAAATCCACTTCGATACCGTCATACTCAGCCCAATCATTAGAAACTTCTGGTGCTTTTAATGCCGGGAAAGCAACAACTTCGTTATGCCCACCCTCAGCAATAAAAACCCCGAACCGAGTAAAAGCGTCCGTACCGTCTATGTATAAGTTATTTTTCATTTCCTCATTATTACACCTTTATCATTCATGTTACCTATGCTTTCTTTCATTTCCTTTATATTGGAATTGATAGATTCCAGATTCTTGCAATAGCTTGTATTTTCTCTGATACCAGTTAATACCTCAAGAAATTTGGCACAATGGCTAACCAATGATTTAATACCTTCATTTATAGAATAGGTATGCCCTTGAATTGCAGTTGTCCTTCCGTTCAGCTCGTTTACGCTGTCCTGGCTTGCTGCTATGCCGTTATTGCTGGAAACCTCACGATTCTCTGTTTCCCAAAGGTGAAAGCCTTGTTTGTTTGCTTCTTCTTTCCAATGCTCCATCCATTGTTGGGCATTATTCATATCCGTACCGATACCTTGATAGAAAGAGGAAACCAAATCCCTTGCTTCCTTAGCTATTTCTTCTTCTGTTTTGCCGGATCCATAGATTTTCTCCAGATCCGCTTGTAGTCTTTTGAACTTATCAGAGAAGAATAAAGAGTAGGCAATCTGTTTACCCAAATCTTCCAATACAGAAGATCCTTTTTCTCCAAACTTTTCCCACGCATCTACACCGTCATTTTCAATAGCCTCAGTGATACTATCCATTATACTATCACCTAAAGAGCCAAAAGTACCCTCTAAGTAATCTCTTAGTGCTTGTTGGGCTTCTTCCGCTTGTTCTTGAAGGTCTATAAGGCTTTGCAACAAATTCCGATTCTCATCGCTCATTGTTTGAGTGTCAAGAATGGCTTGCGCTCTTTCTTTGTTCAGATTTTTTTCACCATCTATTAAATCCGGGTAAACCTGGAGTACCGAAGTATAAATATCATGCTGCTTTTTCCAAAACCAAGCTCCAGTAGTGTAACTTCCCGTTTTTATGGTTATATCATTAAGCGCACCTATACCCTGATTGTACGCATTTAATTTTGCATTGTATTCATCAAGCCCCCAGTTCCCTTTAGGGTTAAACTGAAATTGATAAGTTGGTTTATCCCCCTTTAGGACTTCTTTATATTCAGCTATCGCATCACGATATACCTCTATTGCATTGATAGCTTTTTCTATTTGATCTGTACCAAAAATAGATGTTGCTTCCTCCAAAAGTAAATTTTGCTCCATGAGCAATAAGTTGTACTGGCGTTGCATTTCCAGTTTGTTCTCGGCTACTTCTTTAAGTGCCTCTTGGTGTTCCTTTTCAGCCTTAGAGGACAACCCAAACAATGAAGTGATAAGGGAAACGGCTGTACCGACTATGGAAAGGATAACCGAAGCTCTTTCTACTCCTTTGATAGCTTCTGCACCAGTAACCGCCAACGCTTGAATACCCGTTATCATAGAAATTATACCTCCTGCGATATTGGTAGCAGCAGACAAAGCAGCTTTGGTTGCATCATCCATCCCGTCAAAGTCTGAAATGATATTATTAACAGTATCATCTACCTCATTCATCACCTTTAGGGTATCGCTCCACTTCTTTTTGTTTTTTTCAGCAGATGAAATGCTTGCGTCTTTTGCCTCAGCAACCTCTACTTTTTTCTCCAGGGTTTTAATTTGCGCACGAAGAGTAGCTTTTTCTTTATCATCCAGCTTGCCACCTTCTTTTTTCAGCGTGTCTTGGGCTGTTTGTAAAGCCTCCTTTAGCTGTCTTAACCCCATAGAGGATATTTGTTCTACCCATACATTAAAAGTCGCTTCACGAGTAGCTATCTCTTGATCTAAAGCGTCCAAAGCATCTTGTTTATCACTTTCAGCCTGAGCGATATTTTCTTCGGAGAAAGTAACTTGCCTTCCGGCTTTCTTATCTTTCTCATTAACAGCTCGCATTTCGTCAATATCTTGCTGAAAATTTTCCTCTATCTCCTTGCGCTTTTCCGCATAGGTCTGATACTGCTTTAGCATTTCTTCTATTGCAGTCTGATTGCCAGTAGACAATTTCTTTCCAGCAGCATTTTCAAGAGCTTTAAATTGTTGCTCATTCTGCTCTGATAATTGGGTGGTAGTTGGCTTAAACGTACCTTTTTTGCCCTGAGATTCCCATATAGTTTTTTCCCACTCTTGAATTTTGGTTAGCTTATCCTCCTTTTGACGTTTGATCTGCTCCATTTCCTGCTCATAGTTGAGCTGGTTTTGTTTCAATGTTTTAGAAAGTCCTTCCTTATAGGTGTTGATCTCAGCTTGCCTTACAGCAAATTCCATATCCTTTTTAATACGGATCTGCTCTTGTGCATTACGTTTTATCTCATCGGAATAATCCTTTTGAGAAGAGGACGTTTTTCTATCTGGTAACTTTTTACTCAGTGAATCTATACGTCTTTGATAGTCGTTGTATTCAGCACTACCCTTAACGGTTTCTTTCTGCTCCTGTTTCAGCTTAGAAATACGGCTCTCTACTTGGCTAATAATTTGCAGCTCGTTTTCACGTTCAAGAACGGTAGCCTTTAATTTAGCTATATAGCTTTCCTGCCCTTTTACAACAGCATCGGTTACTACTTTGCCATCAGACATTAAGCCGTTGTTCTCTTTGAGAGCCTTTTTGAAAGCCTCCAGTTTTTCTTGACCTTTAGTAATGGCTGCTTCTATCTCAGAAATGGATTTACCTTTGGTATAAAATACCTCTTCCTGATTACCCGTTTTCTGATTTTGGTTGGGATTCTCCCCGAAGCGTTTTTGAGCCTCTTTTATGATATTATTATAAATGCCACGAGCTTTGAATACTTTGGTTATTTCATCTTGCAAGTCATTAGCTATGTAGGTTTGCGCACCTATACCAGTCATGGGATCGCCAGGCAAGTATTTGGTTTCGTCAAACTGCTTTATAATATCCTGGATTTCTTTAGTAATTTCCCCCTTACCTTCCAGCACTGGCTTAATCTTCCAGTAATAAGTTTCCGCAAGGTCGATACCGTCTTTATCCTTCTTTCCCTTGAACTTATCTTTTAGTAGCTCTTCTACAGTTTCTTTGGCTTCTACCTCCTTATCCATGTAGTCATTAGAAGCCTCATTAACCGCTTTATCCATAGCTCTTGCACGAGCTGATTTTTCGGCTTCTTGCGTAATGATACGATAAGCCTTAGCCAGATCATCCAAAGCGTTCTTTTCATCCCCCAGCCCCTTCAAATACTCACCGTATTTGCTCATTATGGCTTCCTTTGCAGAACGGTATTCATCCGTACCTTCTTTGGCTGCTTTCAAACGTGCAAACATCGCATCAATTTGCAATCTTTCAGCTCCAATAACCTTTTCACTCTCAGATATGGCGTTATTTAGTTTTTCTTGCGCCTTTTCTGCGTCAGTCTGATAAGTGATAAGTTTATAAATACCATAACCGAGAGCTGCTATGGCTGCTGCTGCCAAAGTATAAGGATTTGCCAGCATAACGGCTTTCAACCTGGTAGCTACAGCCGTAAGCCTGAGCTTTGCAGTTGCCAACAAGTTTGTTGTAGTTACATTGGCTGCTTGTGCTGCTGTGTTGGCTGCTGTCTGAGTGGTATTCAATGTTTTAGCAGCCGTTTCTACCGCTACTTTCTTGGTGCTAAAATCACGTGTGGCTGCTTGGTATTGTAAGGCTGCTGTTTCTCTGGCTGTTTCGGCTGCGACTAATTTTCTTTCTGCTGCTTCTACTTGTTTTGCAGAGCCAGTAGCACCGATAGACATAAGTTCTGCTAATCTTTGCTTCTCCAACTCTTTAGCAGCAAGGTATTCGGCTTTCTTGGCTGCTACGGCTTGGCTGGCTGCTGAAACCTCTGTACGAGCTTTGGCTAAAGCTGCGGTTTGAGCCTCTATATTTGCTGCCATTTCAGCTTTTACGGCAGTTGCATACTCTAACGTGCCTTTGGTTAAATTCTGTTTTGAAATGGCTGCTTGCTGCTCTACAGTAAGCAATTTGCTTAGTTCCTCAGCTTCTCCAGTGGCTTTAATAGTAGTAACGGCATTTTTTGTAGCAGCAACCGAAATTACAGCAGCTTTGTACAAGCCATAAGTAACAATCAATTCTTGTATAGTTTCACCGATAGCCTCGTAGTTCTCTATAGCGGAGATACCAGTTTCCAGTATTGAATTGATTGTTCCCTCGTTAGCTTTCCCTACTTCGTTAAGCATTACAGAAATAGCATCGCTCATGTTGGAGATCTTACCCGTAATAGTCTTACTTTGCTCTTCCATCAGGTTGTAGAACATACCGCCAGAATTTGTAAGGTTTTCTATAACCTTCTGAACTTCGGGGAATCCTACCTTTCCTTCGGAAACCAAAGCCTTAACTTCATTTTCAGCTACACCCAACTCTTTAGCTAATTCACGAATCATCGGAATACCTCTACCCGTAAATTGGTTAAGATCCTCAGCATATAGCCTGCCTTGTGTCATGGTTGTACCGTATAACCAGGCTATATCTTGTAATGGAATAGATAAGCCAGCAGCGATATTTCCTAACCGTACCAAAGTGTCATTCACTTTGTCAGCAGCTATACCATAAGCAAGTAATTGTTTTGCGCTACTTGACACACCAACGAGATCAAACGGAGTTTTAGCAGCAGTATTAACAAGCTGTGTCATTAAAGCATCAGCTTTAGCCTTACTGCCCAACATTGTATTGAAGGCAACTTCTAACTGTTGGTATTCGCCTCTTACCTGAGCTATCTTCTGAGCATATCCCAACGCTTGTTGAGCCGTGAAAAATCCAGTTGCAGCAACCGTTATTTTACGGAAAATATTGTCTATCCTGCTACCTTCCTTTTCGGCTGTGTTGCCTATGCTTCGGAAAAGAGAGTTAGATTTCGCCACATCGCTTTCAAATTTGGCGTTATCCAATCCTAAAGCCCACCATGTTGTACCTTCGTTGTTATTCATCTTCGTTTACGTCAAATATTGCGTTATTTACTGCATCCTGATTATTGGGATCATCACCATTTAGAATAATGCCAGTATCTTTTTTACCATCCTTCTTTGCTGAGAAAGAAGGCAGAACCGCATTATACAGACGAACATTGGCAAAACTCATTTTATATAGGATATAATCAAAAGTCAGATTATAAGCCTTTGCCATTCCTGCTACTACCGCCCAGATGCTATCGTTTCCTTCGGATCCGCTTCCCTTGCTTTTGTCGGTTTGAGAAGGTTTATCTCTATCAGGGAAGCGGTAAGCCCGAAAAAATCTCCTATCTCCATCCTGTTTATGATTTTAAGGGTAAGAGCGTTCACTTTACTTGGTGAAATTTGTTTCAAGATCTTATCGGATAAAACAGCCCTGTTATCAATCGTAACCTTTTTGCGTGTGCGTACCAAACCGAATAAAGACTTTTGAACTACGGTTGCTTCTGTAGTTATATTCTCAGCTCCTAAAATGAGAGTAGCTACAATATCGCCTAAAACCTTACAATCTTTCGCAATACGGAGCGATTCAAATGTAACCAGGCTTTTATCTAACTCTACTTTAGGAAGCTGAGAAATAAGTTCAGAGGCAAGGATAAGAGTAGCAATAGAAGGAGGTGCAACCTCGTATGTTTCTTGTCCTATCTGTATAGAATACGGCTTTTGTAAGATCGTATCAGACACAAGCCCTTCTATGTTGTCTTTTTCCTTGTTCATAGTTCAATTAACCTACAGCTAATGATTCTGCTTTTTTATACTTCTCAATCATTTTACCCGTCTTGGGCTTCAATGAGCTAAAGATGTATTTTAGCATTTTACCCTTTGCGGACGACCATTCTTCTTCAACCTCAACAGAGCATTTACGCATGATGAATCCATCCAGCGTATCATCTTCAGGAGTAAGGCGTACTGCATATTCATCTTTTACAACTCCGTCCTCTTCCGGAATAGGATCCTCTGTGCCAGAAGGAATAAACACACTCATAGCAAGCCGCTTATAAGACTTTTGCATTTTTCGAGCTACCAGTTCATGCCCTTCTCCGTACAATTCTTGCGCACTTCCTTTTACAGTTGTAAGAAGAACTGTATTTTCTTCGGCTGTGGGCATTGTTTTGAAATTGGAAGGAGCTGCATCTTCAGCACCAGTTAGCCCAAATTCGACCAGGGGTTTACCCCATGTAATACCACTGTTTCCCATAACTTAAAATGTTTTTAGTTCAAAATTGATCTTTACGTTTACAAAGTGCATAGCTACCTTTTCTGCTTTGTAGCTTTTAATTGTTGCACCTAAAGAAAATCTGTAATCAGTAGGTTTCAAGGATCTAACAACCTCATCGGCTTTGCGTGCCAGATAACGGCATCTGCCAACATCTTTAACCAATACCTTACTGCCATTATCTTTGTCGGGAACATAAATATTTACCGTTACGGAGCCAGTTTGAAACTGCCCATCTAAACCAGTAAGAAACGATACAATTATATCCTCTTCCATAGAGTTTAGATCTCGTGTTCCTTCACGATAAACGTTACCTTTTATTTCCTTTGCAAGTTGGCTGTTTGTGATAATGTTGAAAACGTCCAGCTCTATTTCATCACCTGTCTTATTCATTTCATTTCAAAGCCTAATTGTTTCATAATCTGAGGTACAAGTTTGTTAGCCAGCAGTTCGGAAGAAGTAAGGACATTATAATTACGGGCTTCTACATAAGCTGCGTAACTCATTCCAGTAGATACAATCAAGACAATACCGTTTTGATAGTTCTTTTTCAAGCTATCCAAATGCTTCTTTCCGTTTTGCCCACCTTTTGTGTTGGCAAAAGCACTTTCTTCCATAACTTCACCATTAAAAAGCACGGCATAACCGATAGAGTTTCTAAGGTTTCCCGTTCTGTCTGTATAGTTGCCGTTTAAACGGGCTTCTTTCAGACACGCTTCACCGACATAGATAAAAGCCTTAATAGCTCTACCTATAACGGCTTTCTTGGTATCATCAAGAAAGTTGCTAAAAGCACTATCTGGCGTTTTCTTCGTGAATCCCATCAAACCGTAATCTTTACTCTTCCTGAGCGATTAACAAACTCAATATCCTGTACTTCAAACTCACCCAAAAACTGTGTTCTATCATTGGTAAGTTTTACCGTATCAGCTTGAAAATCCCTACTTTCAATTAGGATCTCATAGCTTTTATCAGTAAACTTACCTTGTTGATAGATTGTGTTGCTATGCTTTACCGTTTTGTACAGACAACGTATAGGCTCACTCCATGATACGGTAGATATAATCGGCTCACCGTTACCATCCAAACCGCCACCAGATAAAACCTTATACTGTATTGTTCCGTTGTATTGCATAACTTACCATTGGTTAGAACCGTCTGATACAGAAGATTCTTCGACAAAATCAGAGCTATCTATATTGTACTCCCGACAAATAGCGGAGATACTTTTATTAATACGATCCGCATCCCACCCGTCAGAAATTCCACTTTCCGAATGGCTGTTTTCAGTCATTCCCTTAACGACACTGATAGCAGCCTTCACCAGTTCAACATCTTTGGGGGTGAAGTTTTTAGAAGGATCTATACCATTATCCAAAAGGGTAAATTCAAGTACATTCTGATCCGGGTAGAAGCCGGAACATATTTTAGTGCATAAAGCACGGATAGCGTCTAAATTCGTCATAGGTTACTCTTTACATAAGATTTCAGAAAGAGCCTTGTTTTGCTCTTCTGTAAGTTCACCGAGTTTGTTGGTGATTGCTTGAACGCCAGCATTTTTATTGATTGAAACGCCAATCTCAGCCAAAGCACCTTTTACAGCACCGATTTCAAACTCTTTATCAAAAAGGCTAATTTTTTCGGGTTTCTTTTCTTCTTTGTTAGCCTCCTTGATAGCAGAAATACTGCAAATTCCTCGTGAAACAAGATTATTTACACGATCCAAATCGCTTGTTGATAGAGTTTCACCGACTTGGTAAATTTTCTCCTTGTTGTCCTTATCTTGGAACTTCTTTAATACTTTTAATGTTACCATATTGCATCGTTTTTAGCCGACCAAAGAAGCTGCTGCTGCCTTCTGATCGAATTGTTCTTTCGTATAAAAAGTTACTCCCTCTACTGCTTCTTCCGGCTCTTCAAAGCCTCTAACTTGCAAGCAGACAATACCGTTAATTTCAGTGATAACCGGGATCAAACGGGCAGATCCTTGTGTATATTCACCAGCCTTTTGCCCTGTAGATTCACCAGTACGCCATTTGGCTATACGAATACCGTTACCAGCATTCATGTAATCTACATTGTCCTCTTCAAACAGCTCGTTATCTTCAATAGAAGGCTGGATAAAGCCAATCTTTCCAGCAGGTTTAAATACAATCATATTGTGATTCCAGGGATCTAACGGCTCACGTTCTCCGTCCTTTTCAATACCCACAAGACGGGTGATCTCACGAACTTTAGGCAGACCGTTATCAGCAAACAAGGTGTTCAAGTCTGGGATAGTAACAACCTTGCCGGATTTGTCCTTACCGTAGGCTGCTTCTCGAATTGTAATATCTCTTCGGATAAATGCAAGCAGTTCAGGAGCCATCAGTAACTCTTCAAATACGACACCTTTGTTTTTGAACAAGGTAACGATCATGGTAAGAGTTAGAATAATATCCAACTTGCCAGCTTTTGAGTTAGCGTCATTCCACAATAAGGCTGAAACGAGTTTGTTAGCTTCATCCATCAGGTAATCAATTTCAAACTCACGTCCACCAGGGTTGTTGATAGAAGGAATGAAACGACAAACACCGAAGTTTGATATAGCTTTCAGAATCATAAAATCAGCAGTATCTTTGCAGCCCAGATAAGCGTTTTCCACATCGTTGCGCAAAGTCTTTTCAATCTGCTTAACCTTTTGACCGTCTTTCAAGAACGGAGATTTATAAACTTCCAGCAACTTGCGGTAAGTGGAAGCCTTCATAAAGAACTTATGTCCGACACGTGGAATTTCTTCATTCCAAATATCAAAACCGTCAGAACGTCTTAACGGAGTGGGGGATTCATCACCGATCAGGGTTGCCATCACACGCAAATGATATTTGCCCATAATACCCTCAGCTCTCAAAGAGAGTTGCGGAGCCTCCCAATCAAACCACTCATCCGAATAAGTTTTCTGGAACAATGCTACTTCACGTTCTGAAGCCTTATCCAGTGTCTTTTTCCACGTTGCGAGAAAATCAATAGGTTTGCCATCTTTAAACAAACCAGTAAAAGTTGAATAAATAGATTTCATTTAGCACCTCCTTTTAATAAGTTTGCGACAATCGAATGTGAGAGTTCGCTTTTAAATAGCGTTTCGTGCTATCCTTCATGCTGTCGGGAATAGGCAAAACACGTCTTTCCATTACAGCATATTGCATAGTGTCCTCTGTAACATCTATGGCTGTTTCAAACTCTTTTACAGTAACTTCTTCGATTGTTAAAGAGTTAGGTTCACCAATAACAGCAGCATTAGTAGAGCTTTCAACAACCTCTACAAGCACATCATCTACTGCCAAACCTGAGATCTCAGCAGAAAGTGTAATTACATACGGAGCGTTTGACACACCAGGCTTTTCAATAGATACAATAGAAGGAGCATCTTCAAAAGTTCCACTAACGGATTTAGCTTGTAACAGCTTATCTCCAACAGAAAAGCAGGGTGAACAATAGCCATTTGAATACAAAGTGATAACTTTCTTATCCTTTGTGCCGATAGCTTTAACCTTCGCTGTTTTTACAATCTGTACCTTTCTTGTAACTTCATCGAAAATAGCGAGTGTTCCGGCAGGGATAATATCACCTACAGAAAAACGCTGTTTCTCCCGATCCAGATTAAAACCGCCTGGTACAATTTGCGGACTGCCTGTGAAAATCGGTTTTTCACCGACAAATGAGATTTTTGTTCGTTTCATTGTAAAATGATTTATTTAACAATAATTGATTCCAGCAACGCATCAGAAGCCTCTTCAACATTCTTTGCGTTTGCTGTTTTTACACTCTCTGGATCTTCCGAGATAAGGTTTTGAGTTATTAAATCTTGTTTCAGACCAGCGCAATAAGCATCTGGATCCTCTTCATCAGGAATAACCAAACCTTTTCTTCTCCATTCGGGAATACCATGCTTGTTAAGAGCTGCTTGAACGGCTGTTTCACGATCTTTCTTAGCTTGCTCTTGTTTCATTTTATCCATTTCCGCTTGAAGTTCGGAGATCCGTTTGTTTGGATCGTTATCAGGTTCCTTTGGCTCCTTCGGTTCTTTGGGTTCTTTGGGTTCCTTCGGTTCTTTTGGCTCCTTTGGTTCCTTCGCTTTGTTAGCCCACCTGGTAGCTTCTCCTTGACTTTCTTTTGCCACATCCGCTATTTGGTTTGCTACTTTTTCGATTTCCGCTTCATCAGTAGAATCATCCTCAATGCTGCCACCCATTTTTTCGGTTATCGCAGTAAGGTACTTCTCTGATAAACCAGTGTCCTTACATAAGTCTTTGACTTTCTTAAAGAGTGTCTTATTCATATCAATATTACTTTAGTTATACTGCAAATGTAGGTAATATTTTCAATAACGGTGTATATATACGCCAATGTTTTTTATACTTGTTTTCTTCAAAATCAGAGCTATAATCTTAAAATATCTATTTTAATAAGTAGAATAAATTAAAGAGCATAGATTTTCGCAATGTTAAAAAATGCTTTTTCTGAAATTATTTTGCAGTGTTTTTGAAAAGCTATATATCTGATAATGATAATATTTCTATGTTTCACTTGGTAAATATTGGTAATATCACTTGAAAATATTACCTATTTCACTTGGTAATATTACCAATGTTACATATATTTGCAACGTAATAAAAACAGTTACACGAAAAGAATATAAAACTAAATACATTCAGATATGACACAGAAAGAATTTGAAGAAAGAACGGGTTTAAAACTATCGGCAGATGGTTATACGGAAGTAGAAGAGTGCTACATGAATACAGACCTTGATAAAGACGCTTTTTGTAAGTTGTGGATGGAGAACCCAACAGCCCTAAAAGAGATAGAGCGAAAGACGGTATTAGTACGTGAACTTTACGAAGAAAGAAAGTGCCTTACAAACCTTCTGATAGATCAAGCTGAAAAGTGGAGCGCATCAGATTTGAGAGAAAAGGCAATCGCCATGATCGGGGAAAAAGAGTATCTAAGAAGAAAGATCGCCAAAGGGTACAACCTTTGGGATGCTGATAAAAAATTACTTGATGAAATTCTAAGGAAATAAGCTATGAGAATCAAAGGGGAAGAAATCTACGCAAATGTTTGGGGTGGTCAAAAGAAAGTTTTTCTGACCACTTGGGAAGAAATAAAGAAACTCGGTTTCAAAGTACGTGATAGGGCTTTCGGTAACTTGAATGATGGCACTAAAGCATTATACTTTTATGCCCCATGCTTGCCAAAGGAACACCAAAGGGAATGTCAATATGAATGGTATTTGACAACGGAGAAGTTAGAAGATTTGAAATAACAAACAGTAAATGCAACATCGAATATGAAAAGCTTAATCAACATCAGAGTTTTACAGCATGATACAAACGATCAGATCCGTATCGGCATGGCTTATCCTATTATTGATCTGGATAAAGCGGAAAAGGATATAGTAGATAATTATGAGAAGAAAACCGCTTGGTGTGGTGGTTTTAAAGCTGCTTGTGAGAAATATTACCAACGTATTGCTATTGTTCGTGCGGACACGCTGGAAGTGATACGCCCAATTTACCCCTATAAATAATTATAGCCCTATGAATGAATACACATATATAATTTTCGATCACAAGGGAAAACGCTTGGGCAAAATTGAATTTGGGAAACGAATAAGTGTACCATCAGCCAGCGAGATTGAAGAAGCCATAAAAGACGGTTTCCCCAATGGAGCGACTTATAAATTAATCGTGCCTATAAACGTATGTATAAGCCAATAGAGATATGAAAAGCAATGTTTTGAGGTTTGATTACTGGTTTTCTTTCAATTATAAACGGTTGCGAAGTATCTTAGGATGGCAGCTAAATGAGGACGTTTTTCACGATACTTATTTGCTTCTGAGAAAGGATCTGCTATTTATAGACTTGCCAATAATAGACTTTGAGCCTTTATTTTGGGGAATTTATAAAAGAGCCAGGCTTCGGAACATAGCTAAAGAAAACCGATACTACAGACCTAATGAAATATTTTTCCAGTTAATAAGCATGGAAGAAGGTTTATCGGTTGAGGAGCTTGTAGAGCCAGATAAACTTGCAAAAGATATTCTTTCCTTCATTAAGCATAAATACCCGAAAAATGATTATAGGTTATTTAAGCTAAAAGTTTATGATACCGGGTGCTCTTATAAGGATCTTTCAGATTATACAGGTGTTTCAGTAAGCACCATATATCGTAAAATCAATTCAATAAATAATGCTATCCGAAGTAATATAAGTTTTGTAAACCGATATTCATGTATAGCAATCGTATAATATTAAAATTTACCAATTATGAAACTTGTAATATACAATAAACAAAACAGCCAGCCAGTAGGACAACGCAACGGAGAAAGGACTTTGAGATTTAATCGTGAAAATGGTATGATCTACATTTCTAAGTCTTTTGCTGCTGAATTAGGCATTAAGGATATAGATAAAGTTCAGTTTGCCAATGATGAAGAAAATACAAAGGACTGGTTTATTTGCAAAACTGATAGCGAACAAGGTTTTTCTATCAAGTACGACAAAGGCGGTATTCGCTTTATGAATAAGTTCCTAAGTAATAAGATACTTGATTGTGCAAAAGTAAAGGATAACGCTTCCTTCCTTATGGAGAAGGAGCCTATTACAGTCGATGGTACTAAGTATTTTAAGATAATGCTTTCTTCTCCCATAATTGTAAAGCGTTCACCGAGTAAAAAGGCAACTATAGATAAACGCTAAATAGAAAAGGTATGAATACATTTTACATGGTATTTGTGGAAGGGGGTGCTACCCCAGCTTGCAAACATGATAGCTTGGATAGTGCGGAAAAAGAAGCGAAAAGGCTTGCAACTCTTTTAAAAAAGAAAGCATACGTTTTGTGTACTATAAAATCAGTTGAAGATACTCAATACAAAATTGAGGATTGCCGACCTGGTGAAAGTGATTTACCATTTTAATTTATATGGAAAATGCAAAAACATAAATTCCCCTATAACTGGAGGCTTTCAGAAGCCAAATTCACGAAAGATAAAGGCAAAGTGTTCTCTTGCTTTGCGTGTGGTGGTGGCTCTACAATGGGTTACAAGTTAGCCGGATTTGATGTAATTGGCTGCAATGAGATAGACGCAAAGGTTAATCGGTGTTATGTGGCTAACCACTCACCCCGATATAATTTTTTGGAAGATATACGAACATTGAGAGAGAGAGAGAGAGAGAGCTACCGCCCGATCTTTACAATTTGGATATTTTGGACGGTTCTCCCCCATGCTCCACCTTCTCCATTGCCGGAAATCGTGAAAAGGATTGGGGTAAAGAAAAGAAATTCAGAGAGGGGCAATCTGCACAAGTTCTTGATACGCTTTTCTTTGATTTCATAGCTTTAGCAAGGGTATTACAACCAAAAGTTGTAGTAGCCGAAAATGTGAAAGGTTTACTTATGGGAAGTGCAATAGACTATGTTAGGCGCATATATAAAGATTTTGATAACGCAGGCTATTATTGTCAGCATTTCCTTCTTGATGCGTCAAAAATGGGTGTTCCTCAGAAAAGAGAACGGATCTTCTTTATTTGCATTAGACATGATTTAGGGATCAATTTTTTGAAGGTATCTAATCTGTTTAACGTAGAACCATATATAAACATGGAGTTTAACGAGGATCCTATAGTATATGGTGCTTTTGCGGATTATAAAGGAAGAGCCTATGAAGGCAGAATGAGAGAACTTTTTGAACTCAGGGAACAAGGGGATATAGCACTATCAGAAGCCAATAAAAAACTCACTGGTAAACGTGGCTTTTTTAATCAGCATTTCTGTTATGAAGATAGAGTTTGTTATACATTGTCTGCACACCTGGATTCATTGATACCATTTAAGCAGCCCGTCTATCTATCCACTTCTGAGGTATGTAATATATCCACGTTCCCACAAGATTATAATTTTTGTGGTTTATCGCCACACTACATTTGTGGTATGAGTGTTCCACCCGTAATGATGGCTCAGATAGCCACACGTATTTATGAACAATGGTTGTCGAAATTATGAAAGGAATAACTAAAGCAGCAAAGCAAGCCAACGGACGAAGCCAGGCTTGCGCTACGTGTCCTCTAAATCGAAGTAGAGGTGTTTGTTTACCCGAAATACAAAGGGTTTGCTCAGATGCGTTTGTAGAAGGATTTAAAAAAGGTGTAAAATGGCTGCAACAAAAGCAAAAGGAGGTATAAAATGAAAATTAAATTGAATTGGACATACGCCAAAGGTGAGTTAGATACTGATACATTGAAACTTATTTGCCTACCAGCACGAGGAAAACGCTTGTTTGGTGCAGATGAATTGGATGCAGAACTTTGTATAAAGGACGGGATGAATTACCAAATAGCCGAAATTCATTTAGGCGATGTGGAAAGCTCAAACATTCTTTGTGAAGAGATTGCAAGACGGTTTAATGAGTTTGAGAACTGGCACGAGTGTAAAGATGATACGGAATCTATGCCGGAAATCGGAACAAATTGCATCCTTCGTGTGGAATATCAGAATTTAGATGATGGCGAATGGTACACTGATTACCTAACATCTACTTGGGGGGAATTTGGTTGGGCAGAGGACTATTTGGAACGAATAACAGACATTGCCAACGAATATAGGATAACCCACTGGAAAACCATAAACAAACCGAAAGGAGTTGAAGAATGAGAAAGTTACGTGCAATATGGAATATCATTAAGGCTAACAAATGGGCGGTGTTCACGTATGAAGAAGCCCCCAATGATCCTGAATGGGCTACATTCCCATTTTTTCGATGGAATGTATCAGAGAAAGATTTGGGCTTTTTTCGACTTATAAGAGAACGATTGTTTAGTATTGAGGAATATAATACTTCAACAGTAAATAATAAAAAAGTATATGATTATGACCAGAGTACAGATTGAAAAAGCAGCAAAAAACTACATTGATGATTTTTTGAACGACCACATAGATTATGATGCTGTCAATTACGAAGAAGATAACTATGAAGCAGGAAGAAACAATGCACTTTGTGAATTTGGTGTAGATATTTTCAAAGACGGTGCAGCATGGCGCATTAACAGCGTGTGGCATAATTCAAAAACGGAAGTTCCAGATGTAAATACTATTGTATTAGTTGAAAAAGAAGATGGTAGTATTTGGCAGTATAAAGTATTTGCAAAAAGTCAAATGCTGGGCTGGAAAAGATGGGCTTATATCAAAGACTTAATACCCAATGAGTAAGTGCTATTACATATACGATAAGCAAGCTGGCAAAGTCTTAATACCTTGTTGTTGGGCTGTTGTTTTGAGCAATGATATACGGGATTGTACTTGTAGGAATGAGGAGCTTACGTTTGCTCAATTTGAACGTGAACGATATAACAAAGAACTTGAAAAGCGTAATTCTATCATAAAAGAGCTACAGAGCGAAAACAAGTATCTACATAAAGAACTAAAACGGCACGTTACTTTACTAAGTAAAAAGAAGTAGCATTTTATTTGTTATACTTAATAGAATAAACTATATTTGTATTTGACATGAGAATAATTAGAACACATTCAGGAAAGGAAGTCAAGATCTTTGCTGAAACTTTTGAGAACGAAGCATACGATCAGATTAAGAGGCTGGCTAATTATCCTGCCTATGAAAACTCTATTATACGAATAATGCCGGATAGCCATGCTGGTAAGGGGTGTACTGTAGGTACTACAATGACAATAACCGATAAAGTAACGCCAAACTTGGTAGGCGTTGATATTGGTTGCGGTATGCTTACTGTAGAATTGGCAGATCAATATATAGACTGTGAGAAATTGGATTCCGTTATAAGGGAAATTTCCCAATGGGTTTAATATACATGATACTCAAAAGGCAAATTTTGATTTTTCAAACCTACGATGTGCGAAGCAAGTAGATTTAAATAGAGCTTATCTATCACTCGGTACACTTGGAGGCGGTAATCATTTTATCGAGGTGGACTATTCAGAAAGAAACCATAGGTACTATTTGGTTATTCACTCTGGCAGTAGAAAGTTGGGAGGCGATGTTTGTAAGCACTATCAAAATTTGGCTGCAAATACAGAAAGTGATCGGGCGATTGAAGTACGCAATACTATTGCCAGATTGAAAGCAGAAGGCAGGGAAAGGGATATTCAGGAAGCGATTAAGAATATTTCAATTCCTGGTAAGGACAAAGAGCTGGCACATCTTTCAGGTGGTGATTTTCACGACTATATTAATGACATGGCAATAGTGCAACGTTTTGCTGTACTTAATCGTGCTACTATGGCAGCGATTATCATTAATGGGATGGAATTTACTGAGGTAAATAGATTTGAAACCATACACAACTATATTGATTTTAGCCGTATGATCCTTAGAAAAGGTGCTGTGAGTGCTGAATTAGGCGAGAAGCTATTAATACCTATAAATATGCGTGATGGTTCCCTTATCTGTGTTGGGAAAGGAAACCCGGACTGGAACTATTCAGCCCCACATGGAGCCGGACGTTTGATGAGTAGGAGTAAAGCAAAGGAGTTGCTTAGTATGGAGGAATACCAAGAATCTATGAACGGAATATATACCACTTCTGTAAGTAGAGCGACAATAGATGAAGCCCCACAAGCGTATAAGTCTATGGAAGAGATTAAAAATGCTATCACTGATACAGTTGAGATCATTGATACGATAAAGCCAATATATAATTTTAAAGCATCAGATTAGAACGCTTTAATAAATGGAATGGATTATGAAGTTACCGAAAGTTATTCATGTAGAATTGAGAGAGCCGTACAATGGAAAAAGACACTTCTATTTCGGATCTATTGCTGCGATCTTTGACGAGCTTTCAGAGGAACAAATAGGTATCAAGAAAGAAAGTCTTTGGAATGTAGATCTAAGTCGGGTTGAGTATCAAAACAAGTATTGTACAATCCGTATGGGCGTGCTTATAAGGAAGAAAACATTTAGAGGTAATACTAAAATTGGAGGTTAATATGTTAGGTGCAATAATAGGCGATATTGTAGGCTCACGGTTTGAGTTTAACAATACAGATAACTATAACTTTGAGTTGTTTACGGAAGAAAGCACTTTTACAGATGATACGATTTGTACTATTGCTATTGCGGACGCTATCAACAATGGGGAACACTACGAAGATACGTTACTGAAATGGTGTAGAAAATATCCAAACCCTAAAGGAGCATACGGAAGCAGTTTTGCACGCTGGATAGCCTCAGATACACCACAACCATATAATAGCTTCGGTAACGGTTCTGCAATGAGGGTTAGCCCCGTAGCTTGGTTCTTTGACGACTTATATAGAGTGAAGAAAGAAGCGGAAGAAACCGCTATCGTAACCCATAACCACCCGGAAGGCATAAAAGGAGCTGTAGCGACTGCGCACGCTATTTACTATTTGCGCACTACCAAAAACTTATCCGGGCTTGAAAACGAAATGCAAACGTACTATCCTATGTTTATGATCGGAAACTATTACGCTGGGGTATTTGATGAAACTTGCCAGGGAACTGTACCTATTTGCCTAAAAATTATCATTTCCAGTAATTCTTTTGAGGATGCAATAAGGAAGGCTATTTCGTGGGGAGGTGATAGCGATACTATCGGTGCTATTGTAGGATCTATGGCAGCAGCTATCTATGAGATCCCTAAAGAAATAGTAGATCATGTATTCAATTTGTTGCCTACTGATATGCTTGATGTTATAGGTAACTTCTATCATAACTTAAACAATAAATAAGATGGCTGATAACTGGAACAAAGCCGGATTTTTTTCTGGCATAACGGAAGATTATTCAAATTACCATTGGTACAAAGGAGAAAAAGAGAATCCGTATAAAAGTGATACTTTTCACCCTTTGGCAGCTTCTTTTTGGGAGTATGAGAAGGAGTTTCATTATTCCTACTTGGATGCTTGCGACACAAAAAAGCCTTTAGATGAAGCGTACAAGGAATGGAAAGAGCAACTATTATCAGAGCATTTACCAGGTAAAAGCCCGAATCCAGAAGGAGATACAACCAACTGGGAAAAATCGTTTGAAACAGGTAAGAGGGAGGTGTAAAGCCTTCCTCTTTTTTGTGTCGTGCCTAAATTAATAACATAAACGGATTAATTTTCTCATAAATAGCACTATATTTGCAGTTAGAAATAAAATATGAACTAATATAGCATTGGCTATTGTTGCGAGGATCAAGAAAACGACCAAAATTTCAAACAGCCCTCAGAAACAATGTGCTAATGCCTGCGCTATGGCGTGGGCATTACTCTTGTATGGGCTGTTGGGTACTTGGTCGTCCCTCTTGATCGTGCAGAGTAAGCCCACGTTTTTTTTGTGGGTTTATGGGTAGCCATTTTTAATGGATTATTAACCTATAAATTGCACGATATGAAAAATGTAGTATTTCTTTGCCTGGCTATTCTGGTAGTTGGTTGTTCCACTAAAGAGGATGATTATTCTAATAAAACTCAGCAAGAAGTATGGATAAACGGCTACACAACAACTTCCAGTTCAGAGTATGCGGATAAACAAACTAATATTATCCGTTTTCTCTTTTTCGATCCAGATAAAGCCTCAACTTTTGACGGAAAAACATTTAATACTGGTTTTGATTCTTATTACCAATACACCAAGCTACAAGAAGATCCTATATATACCATGTTGATAGATGAAAGCCGTTTGTTATTGAAAGACGGTTCTACGATTTCCCCAATATATGAAGTTGAATCTTCCAAAGATGAAACTAAAGAGATAACGTTACCAGTAGGTAAGTATTTTGTAGTTGCTTTTTATTACGAGAGAGGTTATAGACGTGATTTCTGGAATAAATATACTACTCAAATGTACGAACTTAAAAGTAGATATAACCCTCAAACCTTAACTGTTGTTATACCGATCAATTATACTCAATATGGGCGTATAGATTGGAGAAATTGGGAAAATTAGATTATCTGTTGAGAGCTGATAATAGCTGCTTTAGGGCAGTTCAGAGCCATTGCCAGCGTTGGTAATGGCTCTTTCTTATATCTCTTCCAGCTCAACTACCCAGCCTTTTCCAAAGCCGTACTTTCGTGTTTCTTCCTGATAAACATTCAGCACCTTAAAACGGGATCCGGCACGAAACACAATTTCATCTTCACTAGCATAATGGGAAATGGCTTTTACATCTACACCCTTCTTACTTTTGATAACCAGCATTAGGTTATCTCCAAAGATAGCAGTTCTATCAATATTGGTAGTAGAGGACATGAAGGCTTTGTTTACATAGGGTTGCCCGGATGATAGACACGCTTTCATTTCTTGAATATACTTATCCAGCTTCATAGCGTCAAAGCTGATACCAGAGAATACAGTACCATTATAGCGAGGCATTTTTTCTAAGGCAGCATTACAAGCCGGATAATATTTTTGGCATAATCCCCCATAATCTTGTATTTTGCCAAAGTACGGATCTACAATACCATAACCGTAATTATTACACCACTTGGAGCCGTATGTATAGCGGTTTATCAAAGCAAGTTCATCTACGGATATACCCGTTTTTTTGCTATAACGCTCCATTGCTCCAGCTTCACTACTATAGTTCTGCCAACGTCCACCGATGGCGTTATTAGCACTATGATTAACTGGCGCATTTATATACTCTTCCAGTGCTTTTTTTGCCAGTTCCTCAGTTTCTCCATTCAGTTTAACCAACTTGCCTTGTTTTGATACATACTTTAAAGCCAACTCCTTTTTATAATCAGCAAGCCGGACATAACAAGCACTTACTTCACTATTCCACTGACTGCCGTATAGATCCATAGCCTTATCATATTCAGATTGGAGCCTTGCTATTTCCAGCTTTTCTTTTTCTGTTGCGTAAAGATCCAAAGTAGATCCGTCCGCACCTTGTTTAACCAGCTTTGCGAGCCGAGCCTTTTCTATCTCTTGTATTTTGGCAGTCGCTTTTGCTGTCAAGGCTTGTATCTCATTTGCAGTTGCTTCATTGGCTATAGCCTCATTCAGTTCTGCCAGAATCGAATTTAACGGTTTACTCTTGCTTTTATAGTTCAAAATAGGCTTGGCAGCATTTACGGCTTGCTGGTATTGAAATTTTGCCTCAACTATAGCCAGCTCTTTTTTAAGCATTTTCACCATTTCGGGAGAAGTCGGGAATTTATTCTTTTCCTCAACCCAATTAGTCTCAAACTTTAGCTTCTTGATTTGGTACTCCAAATCACCAGTAGAGATTTTGGCTTTGAAAGAATCGAAAGCCTCATATAGCTTTTGTACGTTTTCTTCCCCATATTGAGCAACCAGCCCTTTGTAGTGTTTTTGCTCAGGTGTGAGAGGATGCAAGATTTCTTCTATATCCGTATAGTTATCCTTGACGAAATAGGGTAGAGTGCCTTTTGTTTTGGCTTCATTCATGCGATCTTCGTTATCCTTTACCCATTGCACAAATTCATCTGGAAACTCCGTTATTTGCCCTTTCTTGCTTATTTCTTCATCTTCTCCAGCCAGGATCTTGTTAAGCATATCCTCTATATCATCTTCACCAGCTAAAATAGGAATCATGTAGCACCGACAATTCGGATGCCAACCAGTCCATTTAAACGTTTTGGGATATTTGCCAGCAAGCTCATCGCAAATATCATGGCATGGGTGGTTGTTTGACAGCTTGATTTCATAGCCAATTATAAAATCTAATTGCCCCCATCGTTCAAAATCAGCAGTTCTGTAGGCTATATTGGTTTCTGTACGTGCCAAACGTTGGGCATTACGGTATGAAGATCTATATACACCACGTCCAGGATGATATTTCTTTGGGTTATCATCTACCCATTTATAACTTTCGGTTTCTTTGTCATATACCCTACGTTTCCATACACGACCATACACAGTATTTCCGTTTTCATCCTCACCGACCTTTATTCTGAATCTTCTGTAAAAGCGATCAGGATCTTGTAGGTAGGTCTGTATTTTGGAAGCTAACTTGTTGGCTCCTGTACCCTCTCCTATAGCCAAATCCAAGCAGTTTTCAAGCTCTTCTTTAAATTGTCCTGTGTACCTCCATACCTTTTGCGATAGGCTTAGCCCTTCTTCTCCAGTTTTCCGAGCAAAGAAAGCGTCCATAGCCTCCATATTGCGCTTAAAGAATCGGGCAAAGTGGTTATCATTGATAGAGTTTTCACCGAACACACTTTTTACCAGCTCATCGTTATGTTGGTTGGAAAGCAGCCATTCATTTTGCACGTCATTCCTTATTTCTTGATACAAACGGCTGTACATTTCTCTAAATATGGCTGTAGCCTCATCACTATAGCCATATTCGGAGAAAGAGAACGGTTTACCTTCTTCCAACTCCGTACCTTTTACCAGGTTAATAATCTGGAGTAAGTAGTTTTGATAAATCGCACGTACATTAGCTGCGTACCCTTCTGTACGTTTAAACAGCTCTTTTTGTAGCTGCGTGGAATTGACGTATTTAGTTTTTGCCATTGCGCTTTAACTCAAAGTGTTCACAGTGATCTTTGTTTAAGAATTTAGAGTATTTGAAGAAAGGACACCGACAAAGGAAGAACTCACCTTTATAATCCTTCTCGTGCCAGTCGTAAGAGTGCTTGCAATCCCTACAATGGTACTTTGTTTCTGATGGTTTTACTTTCTTTGCCATTATTCACCTCCACCGAACACATCTATTCTGTTTAACTCCTGCTGTTTAGCTATGGCTTCTAAATCTTCCTGCTTCAAACGCTCAATTTCCGTTTTTGCATCTTTGATAAGGTAGCTCATTTCCACATAAGTTTGTCGGCTTATCGCTCCATCGTTATACTGCTTTGATATATCAGCAAGAATATCGCTCACATCTTCACCGAATGGTTCTTGAAACTCATGCCCTAACTGTAATGCTTCATATTCGGCTTTGTGTTGGTAGTCCAAAACATTACCAAGAATAGCACGTAGCAAATTACCCGTTCTATTCATGTAATTATCGTGGGTTTCCTTTCGTTTCTCAGCCTTAATCACTGCAAGCAGCATTACTTTTCTGATAGCTTTAGCAGACAGATTGCCCAAACTCTTCATATTGTCAAAATCTATGTTAGGAGTAAAAGATTTTGAAAGAATATGCTTATCCAGCCGTTCGTATTCATTTGCCTTGCTTTGTGAAGCCTGATCCCATGTAAGATATTCAACCTTGCCACCCTCCTTTAGAATGAATAGTTTTGCCTCTTCTTCTGCTTTAGGCAAGCTGTTAAGCACTTCTGCGGTTGCTACCATTGCCGGGTTAGCAAATCTATCATTTACATCTGCATCTGTTGATTCCATGCTTTCTACACGGTGTATCATGGGCTGTGTTCCTTCATGCTCTAACTCTTGTTCAAAGAGGATAACGGGAATTTTCCCTATCACATTAGGGATTGCCTTCACTTCCCAACCTACACTAACACGCTTACAGTAGTAAACCGTATCATCTTTGTAAATATCCACATGGTAGATGCTCCGATTGCCGGATTCATTCAGATAATACCCCCAAGCAAAAGCAGTCATACGCTTATACTGATCTTTGATAAGGTAAATATCATCACCGTTTTGTTTAGATAACACATTCAATAATACATCTGGTTTTCCTTCTTTATTTCGGAACACATGAAATAGCATAGCGGAAGTACCCTCAGCACCAGCAACACGTTTAGCCTCTCTTACATTGGCGTTGAAGCGTAAATGCTCCAGCAGTTTTATATATTGCTCAAAAGCATAATCAGTACCTTTGCTTCTTTGCGTCCATTTTACGGGTCTGCCATATAAGAAAACAAGCGCAATTTCATTGATGAAAGACTGATAGGGGATAGGAATTTTCCAACGCTTTTGCCATCTAAGAAAATTCCCTTTCTTATCATAAACGGCTTTATCCTGCCTTTTCATAACCTCATGGTTTTCTACCTTGTACTCCAGCAAGGCTTTTTCAGCAAAGCCGGAGCGATCTTGCATATAGTTTAAGGCTCTTGAAATATCCTTAGCCTCCAACAAAGCTGTAAAATTCTGTTGATAACCTACAGCAGCTTTTACCTCATTCTTGATAACATTAAAAAATCCCATAATTCAAATTTTTAAATAACTCCTAATCTTGCTTCTATATCATCTGGTATATCATACTCGTTATAGTCAAACCAACAGCGCATTAAAAACACATCTCGCCAGTCTGGAGAACATCTAATTTCCTGCTTGATTTCCTCTTTCGGTTTTAGCTTTAATTTGCCTTCTCCGTCCACATCCCATGTTTGCAACTGCTCCAGTTCAAGGATAATTTGCTCTTTGTCTGCCGAGCTTAACAGTTCCTCATTGATCCCAATCTCTGAGGCGTTTATGTGTTCTGCCAGCTTGTAACCGCATTGTGTTTGCAAGTTCTGGTAGTTCTCATCCTTTAAAGCACGACTGTTATTTACAAAGCCTTGTATGTCGCAATTATCCACCACGCCACCGCCTACACCGTCCTCATCAGCGATACACCGCCATTTAGGTATTCTGTATTTTTTCTGGAAGTGTTGAATACATTTCTGTATGTCCGTCGTTTTACTTAGTGGAAAGCATTTTAAGTCTATGATCGTATAACCATCCCAAACGCAAATCCGGGCGTAATCGGATCCAAATCGGGCTATATCTGCTGTTATATAGTTCTTCCCAGTGGTTATTGATAGCAGATTATTAAAAATGGCTGTAATCGCATCGTGAGAACAAAGCGCATTGGGGTTGTCGTCATACTCCCAATTACCTTTTAGCAAACGCTCTCTTTTAACCTTATCTTTGGTTGTTCTCAAACCTTCTATGTAGTCTGGATCTATGAAGGGGTTTTCTTGTACCAAACAACCCAGATAGTACATATACTCAGGCAATATACCTTTCTTGAATGGAGTGTAAAAGGTATCATACATCCAGTTCTTTTTAGGGTTACACGTGATAAACAACTTTCGTTTTAACCCTAACTCATTATTCAAGTGGCGACCTACACGAGTTTTAAGAGTGTCATAAGCACCGAAGTTTACTTCTCCACCTTCTTCTATCCAACCGCCAGTATATTCTATAGATCCGTATCTTTCATAAAAAGGATCTCCAGGCTTATACATCAAATCCAGCAAATCTATACGGGATCCGTTGTAAAACTCTATATAGTTATACTGCCCATTGTATTTATACAAAGTATCTTCTACTCCGTATTGGTTACAAACCTTATAGAACGTTATTAAGGTAGATTGGGTAATACGCTTTAACTCAGCTCGACCAATAAACCATTTGGAACCTGGATAACAAAGGCACATAAAAAGAAGCCAGGCAGCACCAGTCCACGACTTAGCACCACCAGCACCACCACCATACAAAAACTCTGCGTGCTCATTGTCTGTAAGGATCTGCAAAGCCTTTTCCTGCTTTTCGTGCTTCTTTCCATCCTTAACAGTAATGAAGTCAAAACAGCCACGTTTAAACAGCTCTATTTTGACTGCAAGAGCCATTGGTATTTGTATGTTTTTATTTTTTGCCATTCATCTTTTCTAATAGTCCATGATAAACCAAAAGATCTTCGGTTGAAAGTTTGGATAGATCCGGCTCCAGTCCTCCAGACACATTAGCGTTTATATCCCCTTCTATCGGTTGGGCTGCTTTGCCAAAAATTCTATCGAATATCATTTCAACCGTTGAAGTCCGACCAAAGCGAATATCTGTGAAGATTGCACTGATAATATTGCACACCCAAATAGGAGTAGTGCTATCTTCTCTGTTTGCGTCAGCCATGATTTTATTTAGCTCTCCTTTGGAGCGTTCAAGAAGAAACCGAATTGTTTTATAATAGTCCTCTTTGCTCAGCTCATAATCTACTTTTTTACCTGTAAGCTCTTTGAGCTGTTTATACATTGAGGGCTTCCGACCATTTTTCTTTGGTTGGTTTTCGCTTGTGAATCTATTCCCTATGTTATTGCCTTTCTCAAAGAGTGCCATTCCGTTGTTTATTCGTTGTTTCTTTGGCGTATATATACACCGATTAAGGAAAGAAAAAATCAGATAGGAACTCCCACCTGATTAATTCTTTACCTGGTTAATTTATCATTGTTCCTTTTGTTCCTGCTCTTGGTACTTTGCCCAAAACCAGGCTATCATATCACCGTTGTAGTTGTCTATGTAATCATCTACAGCGTCCAGTTCATCCGATAATGCTTCGGCTTTGTCTATTACGTCATTGAAGGCTTCTTGTTCTTCTTCCGTAGCCATAAACGGATCGTACTTTTCATTTAGCTGCTTTTGAATAAGCTGCTTTTGCAAATCGGTTAATTCTATTTTATCCATAGCTCAATATTTTATTGCGTTTTCCGCAAATATACGTTATAATTTATACTTCTTGATTATATCTTTAGCTGCTTTTGTGTACTTATCTGCCTTACCATGAACGGCTTTTGTACATACTTCTGCCCAGAACTCGTTTACATTGGTTTTGGCATATTTACCATAACCTTGTTTCGATTTATCATTACCCCATTTCTTATAAAGGCTGTTTATGCTTTTACTTGCTGCCTTTGCATTGGGGCTTGTTAAATGGTTGTTCCAAGTTGCGTGCGCCAGCTCGTGAGTAACAATATGTGCTACTGGCTTGTTGGTTTTCGTCAAGTGTCCGCTTTTGTAACCTTTTTCAGCCCATTTAGCAACGCTTTGGGTTGTGGTGTTTTTCCCATTGAAAACGGATTTATTCAAAACGACTTGTTTAGATACTCCATTTTGGGAAATATGCACTCCACCCGTACCAGCCTCCAGTTGTCCGATCTTAATATCTTTCTGTCTTACTCCCAAAACAGAGTGAAAACGTGAGATACTTTCTTTTACAGTCTTGTACACCTTCGGGTTCTTAATTGAAGCCAAAGGTTCCAGTTTGCCTACCGTACCTTTGTAGTTTGAATCGCCATTCGGCAAACCTCCATTACTTCCGCTTGTTTTTGCCATCTTTTTTTGAACTTTTATCGTTAATAAAGTCCTGGACGTAAACCAGGCTGTTATCTATGCAAAACTTTCTGATCTCATCACCACCGCCATACACAAGCAAGTTAGGAGTTTGCAAGCCGGATATTTCTTTGGCTACTTCAAGCTCTCCTTTCAGATATTCCAACCGACCAGCATAGCCACGAGTGAAAAAAGCGTTATACCCTTTTGGTAAGCCCAGTTTATTATACTCTTTGAACTTCACAGAAACATTCAGATCTGCGTACACCTTGATACCGCACTCTTGAAAGTATCGGCTTATCCAACGTTTCTTGTAAATCTGTTGTAAACCGTAAGCTATCGGGGTTGTATCGTAAACGGAAAGGTTCGGCTCTACCAACGCTTTTACACCACTGGTTAGCACCTTGATCGGATCTTTCCAAATAGCTTCAAAGCGATAATCATCTACATAGAAGTGGTAAGTAGCAACATCTTTCCTTAATCGGCTATCAGCTCCCCAGGGGGCAAAAGGCAAAAGAAGTTTTCCGGCTTGTTCTTCCAGCAACAAATTAGGAATGTCAAACTCATTATTGCTCTCATACAAACAATCGTTAAGCATGGATCTGTAAAAATCCTCTTTTTCATCCGCTATCGGATCATCTTCCGAGCCTTCCTCTTTCTCGTTGTCCTCTTGTTCTTCATCGGCTGCTTCCTCATCTTCCGGCTGTTTATCCTCTACTGGAATATCTAAACCGATAAAAGAGAAATCAGCCTTGTTGCTCCAATCTCCAAGCTGTAGCTTTTCAAAATCCCATTCACCATTGTTGATGTTATCCCTTAGAACTATATCCGCTTCCTGCTCTTCGGTCAGGTTGTGGTACAAGATTGTCGGCACTTCCGATATTTTCAGCTTCTTTGCAGCCTTTATCCGTTGGTGTCCTGCCAGTACATATAACTTTCCTTCACGCTCAGATAAGGCAATAGGGCGGTGCTTCCAGAAACCATTTATGCGGATGGAATCTACCAAACGCTCTAAATCTCTCTTGCTTATCTTTCGTGGGTTATCATCCAACAGAGTTAGATCCGAGATTTTACGGTAAACAATCTCTATCTCTTCCATGTTAAACCTCCTTTTCAAATTCAGGAATACGGGCAATCTTTCTGAAAGCCTCCACAAAGCGCATCAACAGATAAAGTTTCCGCTTCCCTAAAAACATAACCTTATGCCCGTCCGTCATTCTGCCTACAGCGTAAAATTTTCCTCTATAATGCAATGGCAACGGGAATTTATCATATACATAGATACAACCGTTCTCTATACTCGTGATCGTTGCCACCCTATTAAACTTACCATCCAGATATACGGTAATAGATTTACCTGGTGTAATCGGATCATACGGTAGGAAAAGATTTGCAAAGTGCATAGCGGTAATGAATACCGCTAAAGCACCTGCTACTATAAAGATAGTTGTCGTAATAGTCATAATATCAATGTTATCAATTAATGCAAAGATATAAATTTTGGTGTATATATACGCCAACAAAGGGCAAAAAACATCTAAAAGCCAAATACTAACATGGCAGCATCCCTACTATGCTCGTTGGTTTGCTTTTTCCATCCCGTAAGCTGCTTGAAATATTCCTGGCTCATCTTTGTTATATTCCGTTTAGGAGCAACCATTTCAAACTCAACACCAAGTTCGGTAAGGTAATCTTCCCAAATTGTAGCATCACGTTTTACGGATCCTACACCTTGTAGCCTCTTCCGTTCCTCTTCACGTGTCATTCTCTCTGTACCAAACCAGGTGCGTTGTCGTGGATCTTCCACTCTTACTATGATTTTATCGCCTACACCCGTCTTTTGCATATCCGCATAAGACTGAACAACCGCCATAGCCCTATGAATAGGCATTTGTTTTACCATTTCCAAAGAACGCTTTCGGTTATCCCAGATAGCAATCCCGGTATGTACACCTGTATCAATCCCTATATAGATCATTCTTTCCCTTCCTCAAATTCAACATCTGTCGTATCGCTAAAAGATCCTGGAATCTGATAAAGCACTACGGTATTATCGCTAATCTGCTGTTCCCTTGAAGGCATTAGCATTGTCATAAGACAATTATTCGGAGCGTATTTATAGCGAATCTCCTTAATCATTGGCAAACCTATAGGATGTTGGCTGTGAATAGCAACGCTCAGAAGGTTATCAGTCATTTCAACTTTGACAATAGCGCAACCATGAAGAAATGTACCAAACCGATATTCCCCGAACTCATCTTTTGTAAACGGATCGCTTTTTGCAGTTGATTCAAGTTCTTTTATAAACTCCGGGTTAAGTTTCTTCTTTTTCCAATACTGAGGAAGTTGAATATTAATCTTTTCCATAACATTACATTTTATATGGTGAAACAATATCGTAAATAGATTTGCATACTTGAATGTCATACAAGGCATCATGTAGCCGACTTTCGTCTATTTCTATACCGAGTGCCTTTGCTACAGTTCCTTGCTTGAAATTTTCCATCTGTGAGCGTTGAGAAGCCAGATAAGGAGTTGCCAAAACCATTACATCTATAGAATTACTCCAGAAGTAAGATCCGAAATATTTATCCCCATTCTGTAAAAACCATGCACGGAGAAACTGGTTATCAAATGAAGCATTATTATAACCAGCAAGGAAAAACTTATCCTGCTTATTGTACTTATCCACGTATTTGTTCAAAATAGCCGTAAATTGTCCGTACACATACCCCATTGCCGGATAAGATAGAATCTGCTCTTTGGTTACACCAGCCACATCTAAAGCCTCTTGCACTATTTCCGCTTTAGGGTTAGGCTGTACCTTGAAATCAAAGGTTTCTTTTACTTCACCGTCTATAACGATCATACCGCTAATTTGGTGGATCCCATGTTTGTTTACTAACGTTCCTGTAGTTTCCAGGTCAAAAAACACTACTTTCATTTACTCAATTTTTTATATTGTTTCATTGCATTACTCAAACTCTCTGTTTTATCCAGAAGGATAGCCAGCTTATCCACATCTACCATAACACCGCCATCCAGATAAGCCCACACCTTACGGAGTACCTGAGCTATCTCTTTGGCTTCCTTAGCCTCTTTCTGTACAGCGTTAATCTCTTTATTGGTAACAGTCCTTTTTCCTTGCTTTTCGGCTAATTCTACGGCTTTTCTCGTGGCGTTTACTTGTTCCTCTTCCGTATCGTAATTGGCTACAATGTCCTTAGCAGCAGAAGCCGATATTTGTTTGTTTATAATACGTTCCTGAATCTCTATCGGGAGATCCATTAGGGATAAACATTTACTCACAAAAGCTGGAGATTTTTTAAACTTTTCAGCTATCTCATTTTGGGTATATCCGAACTCTTCTTTAAAGCGTTTGAACATGATACCGCACTCATATTCAGAAAAACGCTTTCCCTCATTTCTCATCATCTGCTCGATTAGAAGCTCTTCCGTACTTGTGTCTTTAGGCAGCTTCAAAGCCTTAATGTAAGGAATGTTTATACCCTCTTCAATCGCAAGCATAGTAGCTCGATAGCGTCTTTCACCATCCACCAGCTTGTACCGTTCTATACCGTCCTCATCTTTGAAAGGAAGTACGGTAATAGGGTTAAGAACTCCTTTAGCCTTGATTTGCTCCTTTAATTCCTCTAAATCGAAATCTCTACGAGCATTGAAATCATCCATTACCACTATGTTACGTGGATCTATCTGGAAAATATCAGTTCTTTTTGTTGCATTAGTTTCCATTTTTATTAACTATTGGGTTGATAATGTTTACAGCTTTTCTTTCTGGCTGTTATCCGTTTACCTAACTTGTAGCAATACATTTGGGTTGTATGAGGATAACACCAATAGTATTTACATTCGCTACAGTGATTATTCTTCATCATCGAAATAACCTTCGTTTTCATCTAAAAAGTTATCAAAAGCATCATCGCAATAAGAGCCTTCACAAAGAGAATCGAACGTATGATCTATTTCACCTTTTCGCCAGGGGCAAAACTCGCAAAGTTCATCACCAAGTTGCTCTTTTAATTCTTGTTCGCTCATATCAGTACCGAAAATCTGTAAAATGAATAACTACACCTTCAAAAACATTCTCTTTGTTGTTCCCGAAAAACCATTCTACAAAGTCCTCCACGCTCAGACCATCATTTTTCGCTACTTCATGGATTGAAACTTTCTTGTTGTCTATCCATATTTCAGGGTAAGCATCCTCAGAGCTATATGTCATGGTTACGTGTTGCAGTCCGATTTTGGGTAATTGGGCTATTTCCTTTTGCTCCGAATTATACGGTCTGCCAGTCCATTCACGTATTGAAAGATATTTTTTACCAGAAACAATATCTTTATACCGTCCATTCCATACATTTTTTGCGTTGTATCGGATTGTATGGATCTTACTTTTGTCTTTCAGCTTCTTTTCAAAGTCTGTAGCCTCGCCAGCTTTGCTATGAGTTACGGGGAAAGACTTGCATAAGGTCAATATTACTTTTTTCTTTTCCATCTTAATTGTTGAGTTTTATATATTTACCAGGTATATTAGAATATTCCAGTATTTTTGCGTTTTCCTCACCAAAGGCTATAAGAACGCTACCGCACCCTGGGCTATCTCCTTGTGTACCATCTGGTCGATAGAATTTTATTCTACCCTTCACAAACATTATTGCGCTTGCATTTGGGAAAATGAGATCTTGAAACATCTTGCTATCACAGCGATTAAAAAGCAATGCTATACCGTTGTTGTTCCTTACCATCTTTTCCACAAATCGCTCAATAAGAGGACGTGAATACGGAGGATTTAACCATACTCTTACCCCCCCCCATTCAGTTTTTAAACCATCCTCAGAAGGCGTTATATGTCTTTTGGCGGTGTTCCACAAACGGTTTTCAGGAGCGCATGGATCAAGATCAAAACTCCCTAAAGCGTCCACTATCCATTTGGGAGTGTACCACTCATCCGTTGTCTGCTTACTTCGTTCAAAACTCGTATTCATAATGTTTACTTGGTAAATTTTAATATTCCTTTCCGTGTTTATTTTCCCTACCTTCGTTATAATACATCTTTTGCTCAATATGCCACAGTAAGTTAATTTTGAGAATTTCGGATAATCTTCGTATCTGGTGAAGAGCATAGTTAATCTGTTCTTCCTGAGAATATTTGTAGTTCACCAAATCTTTTACGATAGCATATATATTTTCTGTAAAACTTTTCTTAGGAGTAACTACGTGTTGCAAACAGAATCTATTTAAATTCAGATTATTTGCTCCAGCAAGATCCAGTAATCGAATAGCAGCATCCGCTAATTCATCTTCTACTGTATCTTTCACATACTCTTCAAAGTTTTCTCTGAAATACTTGTTTTCATGGTGGAAAGTACGATCATCGAATATTGTTTCTTTTCTGTTGGCTGGTACTCTTGCAAACTTATTTCTTCTATGGGCGTTCACAGCTTCCATAAGCTCCGAAATAACCAGGCAAAGAAAGTGCTTATCGCTTGGTCTGCCTTCCCAAAATCCATGTTTTACTGCGTTGGAATGGGCTTTGTCTTTTAACTCGTTCCAATTTATCTCACTCATTTTCTATAACTCTTGTTTTGGTAATAAATACGTTCAAACATTTCTTCCATCCGATCAGCTATTCTTATACCGTAACGTTCCCCAAAATCGGAATCTTTGAGATTGGAAGTTGCAATAGTGAATAACTGTCTATCATATCTGGCATAAAGCAGTTCTACCACTGGTGAGAACTCGTTACCCCAACTTTTTACACTTGCTGGTTCAGTTCCTATATCATCAATAAAAAGCAGTTCTTGATTTTTGAGCTTATTGAAGTACATAGGATCATTAGCCACATTTTTTGCCAAATCCAAAGCTGAAACCCGGAATACACCTTTTCGCTCACTGGATATGGAGCTATTGTGTAGAATACCGATAAGGTTACAAATCGCCTTGCCTAAAGTAGATTTGCCGGATCCCACTATTCCATATAGCAGCAATCCTACTTTATAATCGCCAGTAAGCCATTTTGCAGCCTTTTCTATTTTCTCCAGTGTTTCCTTATCTTCCTGAAACGGAATACGCCTTTTGCGCACCTCATGCTGATAGCACATAAGCAGCATTTCCTGAACTGTTTCCTTAGAATATCCTTCTATTCTAAATCGTGTTTCTGTAGTCGTTTCCAGTTGCCGATCCAGGATCTTTTGAAGCTGATTCTTTATGTTTATATCCATACTTTTGTATTTCTTCGTTATATCTATTTACTACCCAGTTTAGTATGGCTCTATAGTCAGAACTATACTTTTTCCCTTTTGATCCTTTATAGTTATCAAGTATTTCAATCATCCGTTTGGCTCCTTCCTCAGAATATTCAGCGCATAACTTAGCGTATTCATCCCTTGTTAGTGTTACGAACTCAGCATACTTGTATTTTTTTGCCTTCTCAGCCTTTTTTTGCTGCTCTGGCGTTAAAGGTGGTGGGCTTTCTTGTGGAAACAGTAAAACTTCCTGTTGCGGTTGTTGGGGCTGCTCTTGTAGGATCGTTTCTGCTTCTGCTTTTGGAATGAAAACCCTTGCCTTAGTGATCTCACCCCCTTTCTTACCTGCCAGCCTTCTTTTCTCACTTATCAGGTTGTCTTTTACCATACGCCTACTATAAATAGCTCCATCTTCCCGAACTTCACACACCTTGTTTTCTATCAAAGAATCTACCCATTTAGAAGATCCTGAGCAATCCGTACCTATGATACGGGCTATATCTTCTTTCGTACAAGGCTGTCCGTTTGGCATAACCATAACACCACGTTCTACACTTTCCCACATATAGCATAACATATCCATCCACAAGCCCCTAACGTCTGGTGGAAGTACCCTTAATTCAGGACACCTCAACCAATCGCCAACATAGAAAGGCATAGGAGTTTCTTGTTTTCTTGCCATAGAGAGAATTTTTAAGGAAGCCGGGATAATTCCCAGCTTTCCTATAATCATGTTTGAACGGTTACACTTCCAGAATTGCAATATCGGGGGCAATATCCTTGATCTTATCCAACACTTCATCAATACACTTATCTCTGTAACTTTCCATCACTTCATTTGCTCCTGGCGAAACAAGTTGCAAAAACACTTCTCCATTTGTCAGATAATGATCGAACTCAATTTCGATGGGCTGTTTTGCAGTTCCCTTGAAGATAGCCATGTTTACGGTAAAACTCTTCGGTAAATTACTTTCTACCTGGCAACGGTAAACATCAGCAACGGAGCCAGAAGGATCTCTTTGTTTCTCAATCTCTGCCTTTGCTTTTGCATTGAAGTTTTTGAGATTGGAAACAAGCACCATGCACTTTTCTTTATCTTCAAACAAACCACGATTCAGACGCAAAAATTGTCCTAATTTGGCAGGGATCCACCCCTTTTCACCATCATTAATGCCGAACTTCTCAAATGTTTCAGATACTTCAACCGTACCAGTGAACGTGTTTTTATTGTAATAATCATCTTCGTTTACAGTGAGCTGAATTGTCATTTTCTCACGATCCACAACGACATTTGCACGTTTCTGATCTACAGTGTCTATTCGCTTGGAAAGCCATTCATACGGAGTGGAGATAGTGCCGGAAACACTGATCTTTTCCGGGGCTTTGGTTGCAAGCGGTTGTTGTGCTTGTGCTGCGTCACCAAGTCTATAAACTACTTCAATAGGTTTCTCTCCAGTGTAATGTTCGATGTTAATGTTCAAACCTTTGTTTTTTTCTTCCATAATGTTTTAAAAATTAAGATGTTAATAAATTAATTATCTGTGCCAGTCAAGCGCACTGCCATTTGAATTGTTTTCTGCCTTTCTTCCGGCTTCATAGGTCTTTCCTCCAGCAAATAACCGTCTGGCGTATAGTAACCTACTCTTCCTTCGTCTTGATCTATGAACTTGTAGCACTCACCTTTAATGTACTCACCGCCTTTTCTCAAATCATCAAGCATTTTTCCGATCCGTTCTTGCAGTGGCTTCATTTTCCCTTTGAAGTCAGCTTTAACTACATCAAAATTTTCTGTCAGTTCTTGCATCTGTATCTGAACTTCTACAAGGTTAGCCCGAAGCTCATTAGTTTCTTCCTGAGAGAACTTTGAGAGATAACTTTTCTCTACGACCTCATCGCAGCTATCACGTAAAATTTGCGCTCTTTGCTCCACTGGAGTATCAGCCAACATTATATCTTTCATTGCAAAATAAGTTTGATTATTAATGAATTGAAGTCTATTTGAAAGTGGTACTTATTCAAGAGAACAAACAGTAAGATTGCGATTCCTAATATGTTATCTATAATTCTCCATGTAAACCACTTCTTAGGGATAAGGCTTAAAACAATCAATGCAAGAAAACCTATCCATTGAGAGCTTATTAAACCTATGAAGCACAATATAAGGTAGATCCAGTTGCACATTCTCCAAACAGCGAAAACCGGGCTTATCTCAGTGAGATCGTTTTTGTCCTTATACTTTTCCACAGCAGCGAAAACTTTTTTGCAAGCTGCCAAATTCAGCACTTCAAAGAAAAGGCAGAAGGCTATCAGTATATAAAATATTGTTGTCATTCTTGCACCTTCTTTACATTAAACATCAAATAATCAAACCACAATTCAATGAATTGCTGCCCGAAATACTTTGCTTTCTCTCTTGATTCTTGCCAAAGCCGAGAGCCGACAAACGCACTCGTATGCGAGGGGGCGCAATCCGTAATCGCATAACCGAAGCCCGCACGATTGTTTAGAGCGTCAATAACTGGGATATATACAAGATCTTCTGTTTCTTTAATTTCTCTCTCAGTCCACAAAGCAAACCAGGGGAAATAGAAACGGCTATTACCGCTTGCATCCGGTTTAGGCTGGTAATTCTTACCCCACAAAGCCCGGCTGATTGTTTCAAGTTTGATTAAGGCAATAATCCCTTTTCTTACTCCAGCAGAATGCAAAGCCTTCTCATCAATAGGGGAACACTTTAAAGCAGCACACGCATCCTCATAACTTCGGATTGTCGTGTAATCATCAAGGGTAGGGGTTGGTTTCTTTTCACCTTTGCAGAACAAGGCTACCAACACGTTTTTCACTTCTTCACTTTTAGCAACGTCTAAAGCTGCCTTTACTTCAATCTCAGTAATTTCAATTACTTTCATCTTTTAAAGATTTTAATCGTTTGACAATTTTGTTAGTTAATCGTATCGCATTATCCACTCTGGTACTTCTACCTTCGTGTGGGATATTTTCTATTAGCACTGGAATAAGCCGGATAAGCTCATTTACCAAGTGATTAGGTATTTTCTTCATCGGCTTTCCTCCAGTTAGGATCGGGATCAGGTATTTCTATATTCAAGTATTCCAAAGCATACTCTCTGAGCTTCTCGCAATATGTTGAGAATGTTAACGTGTCCATTGTTGCAGTTGATCCGGGAAACTCTATAATCTCACCCGTATGTTTGTTTACTACTTTGTCTTTAGTCATTTGAGCCTTAAAAAACTCGTGTACTTGTTCCACGCTTGTAAACTCCCATCCGGCATTAAGCAACCCATCTAACAGCATTGGATAGATACACCCCCATAGCCAGCCGTTTTGATCGTTGGAACGTGGCTTCCTAACCTTTTTCACTATTACCTGGTAAATCCCATCTACCGAATGAGAAAACAAGTCGTATAACGGTCTAAGGTTAAATAGCCCACCCTTCTTTTCTATCAAAACTTTATTTGTCATATAGCTGTAGCTGTTTTTCTAAACTCTTTCTAACTACGTGTATAGCTCCTTCTCTACCTTCAAGGCTTCTCAGGTAATCTTCCAGCTCCTTACGTGTTTCTGCGATATAGTAGCCTTCACTTGTGGCGATCAGCCCAATCACCATACCCGAAAGTCTAATATGGTTGATAATCTTTCTTATTCGTGGACTATCAATTTTACACCCATAAGACTTTAAAGCCGAACACATCGCTTTATTTGTAATCGCTTTATATTTACCCACCTTACCGTGAAGCCCTTGTACTATGAGAGGCAGAATAACTTTGTCCTCATAATCGGTTAGAGGTTTTGTTTGCTCTGAAAATCCTTGTATCATACCTAAAAATTGTTTAAGGTTATACTCAAACCTGGTTTAGCAGCATAAACCGCCTTTCCAGTAATTTTTTGCACCTCAGATACAAATAAATGCTCATCGCTGTTATTAGATGAGAGGTGTAAAAGAACTATGTTTGCAACGTTGCTCAAATCGTTTTCTTTTAGAGCTTGTTTGCAACTTTCCAGCTCCATGTGAGAAACCATTAATCTGTTTCTTTGTGTAGGAAGGACACGCCCGGCATTAATGCTTTCTATCAGTTTCGTATCAGAGTAATTACATTCAATCAGTATATGATTCAATCCGGAAAAAGTATATCCAGACTGGCAACTATCCGTTAAAAACATAATACTACCACAATCCGGGTGTTTAATGAAATAGCCAACACAAGGTACATCATGGAAAGCAGGGAAGGGGATCACCCGAAAACCACCAAGCAGATAGCCCGATCCTACTTTAATGGCTTTTACTCTGGAACCTTTCAATTCCTTGCTTTCTATCACTTCTGGAAGAGCCAATACATGAAAGCCACAATCTACCATTGCCTTAGCATATTTAGCATGATCGTTATGCTGATGAGTTATTAAGCAGCCTACGACTTTGCGAATATTGAAATCCAAAGCCTTTTTTACGTCTATGAAACGTATTCCAGCCTCGATAATCAAAGCCTCATTGCCGTTATCCAGTATGTAGCAATTACCACTGGACGAGCTGCCCAAAACTCTTAATTCCATTCCCATTAGAAACCTGGCTTATTTTCATTGGAAGCCGTTGCAGTATTGGCACTGGTAGTAGAAACTTCCTCAAAGCTAACATCTGATACATCAAAACGTTGTGTTCCCATTGTGGGCATAGCGTCTGTATGCTCTTCCGCACCCTCAACATCATTTTCAAATGCTTGTTGCATTTCTATAGAGAGATAGCCGTATTTACTAAGTAAATTTCTGATAACGGTTTTGATAGCCATCCCATGAAAATTACCGAGCCATCCAACGGTTTTACTGTCTGCCGAGAAAGGCAGTTCGGCAAGTTTCATAAGGCTTTCTACGGTTGTTTCCTTCTTTAACCCTTTGGAGTAGCGTTTGGCGTGGGTAGCCATTTGTTCAACAGTCATGTACAACGTCTTAGAGAAGCCGTTAAGCAATTCAAAATAGCAGAAGTAACCTATGATCTTATCAGACTTCTTTTCCCCGTCAAAAGCGATCTCGCCAGTAAGTTTGTTCACTTTACGAACTTCACCATCAAAAACGACATCTGCGTTAATGGTACGGTATTGGTTGGATCTTTCCGCAAGCTGAATATAACCCTTGTACCCCAGTTGAAACGTTGGCTCCATAACCTTGATATACTTTTGGATAGGCTTACCGTCTGAGCCTATTTTGGGCTTACCTTTTTCGTCCAAATCATCTACTTTTTTGCTATTATTGAAGGGGATAATGAAAGCGTACCCCAAAGCCTTATTGATTGGCAACTTCAAAACAGCAGCTTTCAGACATTCCGCTACAACCGCTTTCGGCTCGCATAATTGTAAATTTGAATCCGAGTTGTATAGATCAATAATGGAAGCAACAAATGTGGAAGCATTCTTAGAAAGCGCATTTTTAAATTGTTCCATTACAGAAGGAGCGTTAAGCATAGTTTTCAGCACATCTATTTTTTTTGCCTGTGCTGGCATTTTCGTTGATTGGGTACTAACTACTTGTGTACCACTTGAATTTTCTTGTGTCATAAAATTATTATTTAAAGTTGTTTGTATTCTTCCATTGTTCCATTTCCGGCAACACGTATCATCAAAGATTTATCTTTGCTAACCACGAGGTTTATTACTTGCGACATGGTAGGTATAAGATCGTTCACACTTTCCCGATTATCAATGAAAATGGGTGCTGTGATACCTACAGATCGACATATAGCGTTTATTATATCCAGCCCAGCATTGATTTTTGAAGCATTGTTTACATCGGCAAACGGCACACCATCTACAGAGCAAAAGCAGGTTATAGCCTCATTCCCATTCAACTTTTCGCTAATAAACGAGAACTTAACCAAAGAGAACATTCCGTTAATACGTTCCATCAACTTGTTGTCTTTTTCTTTCTGGAAGTCTTGTACCAAAAACTCCAAACGTTCTTGTTCTGCCAGAGCTTCATTGTTTTTATCTCTTCTATCCTCCAGATCCTCAATAACTTTATTGGAACGTTCTATAGTATCACGTTTACCCAGCTTCTTATTCAGCTCATCTATAGCCTCAGAAAGAATAGCCTTAGCTTCTTTCAACTCTGTTGTGTCTATAGGTTTGGCTTCTGCCTTTAACTGGTTTTCAAGATCTACGATTTCATTACTGAGAGAAAGCCAGGTAGGATCGGAAAGAATGATCTTTTGTGTATCTTGTTCTTCCGGCATATTCCCTTTACATTCATTGATATTATGCACCAATATTTCTTTCTCGTTACTCAACTGAGTTATAGCAGCTTGAATAATTGAACACTGCTTTTTAAGCTCTTCAACTTTTGCAGCTTTTTCCTTGCCTTCATTTTGCACTGCTTTCAGTCGGTTTGCCTTGTTGAGATTAAAGTTGTCCTGTAATTCTTGTTGCTTGGCTTGAATATCTTCTACCTCCAACTCTCTTTTACAAGTCGGGCAAATAAAAGCTCCTTCCGGGTACTGTAACGTTTCCGCATCTATGGCATAGAACTTACCTCTCAATACTTCCAAATCATTATTTAGAGCTTCGATAGTAGCTTTGATACGAGAATGATCCTCTTGTTTACGGGATATTTCAGCATCCTTGCTTTTAACTTGATATTCCAGCTTTGAAATATTATCCAGTACGTCATGGTAGGATTTATTGGCATTTTGTCTTATCTCATTTTCTCTTTGCGACTTGGCAAGTTTTTTGTTCCCGATTTGCTTTTGCAACTCAGATTTGGCTTTGAACTCTGCTTCTATCTGTTTGCTTTTATCGGCTAACTGGCTATCAATATCTTTAATTTTCTCTTTTTTGTCGGCTATTTCCTTCTCCAAAACCGCCCAGTCCTCACTTTCAGGCATTGCATCACGTACCGAATCAATTCTACCAGGAATACCCTTTAACTCATCTTTGATAGCTGATTTCTTAGAGGCTATTTCTTTTGCTAATTGCTCTAAGGTTCTGCCTGAAATAAGACTAATCAGCTCTTGAAACTTTGGATTGATATTGGCTACTTCCTCATTCGTAACGTTACCAGCCATTTCAAGCAACATAGCTTTCTGATCTTGCGCCTTCATGGTCGGGAAATATAACGGGTTAGTAATCATTCTAAAAACATCTTCCGGCAAGATCGCTGCTACTTCCGCATCATACTCCTTTTTCGTTTTGAGTTTTACACCATTCAAATAAAACTCTGTAGCATGGTTTTGAAGGACACCAGCGTTTACACCACTTCCCCATTTTTCAACATAGTTACGTTGCAGTTCAACATCTCTACCATTGATAGACAATACACCAGTTACGCTATGTACAAGGTGTAAGATTGGTTTTCCATCTTCTCCCAACGTTTTAATGTTAAAGTTGGTATCAGCCCTATTCGTGCTGTCCTTCCCAAATAACAGCCACAAGAACGCATCTTGAAGCGTTGTCTTTCCTGTGCCATTTCCACCACAGATAAAGGTATTTTTATCTGTAAACTCTACTGTTAGATCTTGAATTTTCTTGAAATTCTTTAGGATCAATTTCTTTAAGAATACTTCTTTCATAATTTGTTTATATAAGTGTCTATTTTCTCTGTCTTTTCGATAGTTAATAATTCAGCTCTGGAGTATAGTATTTTGGAGCGTTTCTCTGCCCCATTCCTTGTAGGGTGTACAAGTTGCTGGCGTACCCACCGTTTTACACGAGCCTCACCGAATGATTTATAAGCCTCCCTTTGGGAAATAAGATCTTTTGCCGGAAATACCATTTTTGCATAATTGGCAGCTCCAAGCTCAGCCATATCTTTACAGAGATTTTTAAGCTCGTATAGCTCCAGTACAATACCCATTATCTACATTTCCTTTTCCGTAATCTTTTAGCCCTCAACATTTTTCTGAAATAGTGCTGTACGCTTTCTGTATTGTACTGGTTATCTGTATAAAGTACATAGAACATCAGGAAGCACATAGCCGTAAATAGAAGTTGGTGCGAAGCTGAGAACGCAATGGCACATACCAGGCAAGTAACCCCTAAAGCACCGAATATGGAGCAACCAACCAAATTTAAAAACGTGTCCGAACTCATATCAATGTTGCATTATTGTTATTTGAATAAGTTGTTTTGCATAGCATACCGCATAAACTCAGGGAACGAGTGTACACCGACTTTTCTAAAACTGTTTTTTCGGTGATTATTAACGGTATTCAAAGAGATAAATAATTTGTCTGCTATTTCTGAATCTGATTTGCCTTCATAAAGCAGCCTCATCACTTCAAGCTGTCTATCTGATAGCTTTGAATTAAATTTGGGGGCGCAAATGATCTTATCGCTTTTACACTCGCCACGTAGAGGACACCCGACAAATTCAAAACGGAAATTCCAGTTCTCATCAATATCTATCACATTATCGTATAGACCAAAGTTGCACTTTATAAATCTCCGTACAGCCAAAAAATCACGGTAACGCTTATTTTCAGAACTCTTTGAGTAAATTTCCATTAAAGCCGTATAAGCCTCAGTATAAAATTCTCTCAGTATTTCCAAGAAAGCCTGGATAAACTCAGTATCACTTTCTCTAAGTTGCCTTTCCGCTTCACCTAAAGGACGCATAGTAACTTCGCCTTCTGGTGTGGTGTAAAATTCGATAGGTTTCATATTACGATGCTTCAGGGAATAAATACTTAGCAGGAACTTTAAACTCTTTCTCTAAAACAGATTGCGCCAACGCATCCGGCTTTTGTGTTCCAGCGATCCAACACCGCACGGTTTTTACGGACTTCTTAGTAATCTTAGCCACCTTTTCTACAAATTCAGTTTTAGGAGCTTTGATACTACTTCTTTCGGGCAAATTCTTATACATTTGCGTAAAAGTAGGATAGTCTTTTTCTGTTAATTCGCTCATTTTCATTTGAAATATTATCACTCCTATAGGTTATTTTGCCTATATTTGTGGTGTTATTACTTTTATTACGTTGCAAATATATGTAACATTGGTAATATTACCAAATAAATATCGTAATATTTTAGTAATATTTCAAGGAATATTATCATGTTATATTTTAAAAAGTCAATAAATGATTGATTTAAAAAGACTTAGGAAAGAAAAAGGAATCACACAGAAAGAATTAGCTCAACTTCTTTCATGTGGGCAGAGCTTTATTGCCAACGTAGAGAATGGCAGAAGGGATTTACCACCCGTCAAAATTGAAATATTAGAAAGGAAATTTGGTAATATTTGCAGTTATATTACCAATGATATAGAAGAGATAAAGCCGATAGAAAATAAGCCTAAAACCATTGCGCCAAAACAACATTCACAGACTGAAAAAATGGAAGTATCTACAGATATTCTGTTTGCTGGTGCAGACGCTTTTTCCAGGCAGCTAATACAGCTAATGAACGAGAAGCTGATAGCACCCTATTCTATGATTACCGAGAAAGAAAAAGAGATAGAACGGTTAAATAGAGAAATAGGTCGCCTCGAAGCATTGTTAGAGGTAAGCAAAAAAATGAATGCCCAGCAGGAAGATGTTGCAAAATGTGCAGATGCCGTATAGTATTTGGCTTTAAACAGATTAAATATTAGAGTATGGAAGATTATAGCAAACTTGTAATAGAATTGTACAGAGAGCAATTCTTGGCTTATACAGTAGGTTTACCCGTAAACGTAGATAGCATTTTCAGTGTTCAAGATTGCCTTCTTAAAGCGATTGATAAAGCAAAGGTTAATAATGAGCCTACAGATTACCTGGTGAATTTGAAAAATGAAGTTGATTTTTTGAAGTACCAAATTCTAAGATAATGAATAATGCAGAAGCTAACAGACCTATTGCAAACCGTTTCTTTGAAGCCTTTGATGCTCTTGTGGCAATGGGTAAGATAAAAAGCGTGAGAAGCTATTGTGATCCCAACGGTGTAGATAGGCGAAATATGGAGTTACTTCGTAAAGATCCTACACGAAACTTACTACAACCATTTTGGCTGGTTCCTTTGATTACTGAATATGGTGTTAGCGCAAAATGGCTTCTTACTGGAAAAGGTAAGATGTTAGAAAAATAAAGCGATACTTTAAACAGTGTCGCTTTTTTCTTTTCCCCTTAACAATCCCCTATATATACTCTATTATTAATATATAATCTTATTATTATATTATATATATACCCCCGTTTAAGTTTTGCTTAGGCAATTTGCTTAAGCAAAAGTGTTTTTTGTGCAAATCATCACAAAAGCCGTTTGTGTTATAACAAACTGATAATCAGTTGTATATTAGTGGTTTGATATGCAAACATACGGACACAACAAATTTTGCTTAAGCAATTTGCTTAGGCAAATCTTCAAGCAAAAATAACATTTTGCTTACCTTTTTGCTTAGGCAAATTGCTTAACCAAATTGCTTAGGCATTTTGCTTAAGCAAAACGCAAAGCATTATACACCAACAAATTACACTTTATTGGTGTACTGTTGTATCATCTTCATTTTGCCTAAGCAAATTGCTTAAGCAAAATAGTTTTCTTTGTACTTTTTCATTTATAGGCTCCTTAGTTTCGCTGATATTTATATTCACCAGGTTAATTACTTTCCTGTTCGCTTGATCTATAGGATCCCATGATTTTTTTATGTAGATGTCCGTTACCCTCATACTATCATCAACATGATTAAGAGAAGTATGTACGGTGTATTTATCTACTCCTGCATCATTTAAAGCTATAGTAGCCCATGAGTGCCGAGCTGCGTAAAACTCCAAATCATCTACACCAACTAACTTTCCTACTTTCTTTAAGCCCTTGTTTAGAGCCGTACTGAAAGTATTTACATCTGCATACATCGTATAAAACCTAAATACCCTTTTTCCTGTAGGATCCCGATATTTATCTACAAGAGCTTGGTATTCTGGTTCTACTTTGATTGAGATTTCAGCTTTATCAATGCGCCTTTCTTTGGTTTTTATTCTTTGGTATGTAATACGTCCGTTCCTATAATCTGTACAATTATATAAGTCTATAGCATTCATGCCAATTAAACCAAAGCTCAGCAAGAACACATCTTTTGCAAAATTGAATCTATTAGTACCGGGCTGGAGTATCTTAGTATATTCCAAATTTGCAATAGCTTGTATTTGCTCAACCGTCAAAGCTCGCTTTCTCGTTGCCGGAAGTTTCGGGAAATCAATGTGAGAAAAAGGGGAATAAGGTATTCGGATAACTCCAGCATCCTCATCGTTGAACTCTTTTTTCGCTCTGTTGTATATAGCCCTCATCCTATTTAAATAGTTGTGAGTTACATACCCCCTTGTTACATTTGGCTGTTTGTTTATCCAATCAGCCCAATTTTGCAAAAACTTAGCTGTTATTTCGGATAACATAACCTTTTCCCGACCAACAAACTTAACCAATGATCTAACAGCACATATATAGGTATCTGCATTACCTCCATGTCCTGCTTCTTTCATTCGTTTTATTTCCTTCCAGGTGTAGGCTGCAATATCAAGATCAAATTTTTCATTCTCATTATCGGTAGTAATGATTCTGATAATTTGCTCCATAGTCATACTGGTTTGCCTTTCACCCCAACGATCCAAACGTTTACGATACGTCCTTATCATTCCATCAGTAAGATCTATGTAATGCTGATTTTTGATTTTAAAGGTTTTCTGGGTAATATCTTCCTTATATATAAAATAAGGTGTAGCCAGGTATCGCTTTTCTCCGTTGTGTGTTACACGTATCTTAATATTATAGGTTCCGTCCTTCTTTTTTTGATGGGCGTAAACCTCCGCTTTAAATGTTGCCATAACTTTTGTAGAATATTTGTAGAACTATTTACTGCAAAAGTACCTCACTTATGCGGATTATGCGGTAACACGATCACTACCAAAATCTGTCATTTTGTACCCCCGATGGGAATCGAACCCATATTTTCGGTTTAGGAAACCGACGTTCTATCCGTTGAACTACAAGGGCTTATGCAGATTTGCACAAATTTTCAAAGAACTATTGCCTATCATTCAAAGGATAGATTGGGCTGAAAAATCGGTTACTCTTTAGGAAACTTCTATTCTATCCGTTGAACTACAGGGCCATGATAGATATCGACTGCAAAGATAACGCATTCTCCCGATTTGGCAAACCCCGAAGAATAGATTTATACAAGAAGAATATGCAAATACCTCCTATATCAATAAAGAATAGACGAGCGATCACAAGAATGAACTCAAAACACAAAAAACGAAAGAAAATTCAATTAAAATACAATCATATATCTACCTATCAAGCCGATTGAAGAGCAATTCGTCAGAAGAAGGGTGAAGAAGCAATATCAATCTGCTTGTCAGAATGCCTATATTCGGACAAAATGCAGACATTTTGCTTACTCCGGAGAACAAAATAGCAGCAAAACGGGTATCTTTTAATAAAGCCCTACAGATAAATCAGAAAAGATTTTGTTAAGTCACTTAACTTTGCGAACTTTGCCTGCCACATATACAAGGAAGTGACAAACAAAAAAGACACGCTGGTGGTTAATATTCTAAGAACACACTAACACCGGTTAATGTTAATCCTAAATTTAAATATATAAATAGAATTATGGCAGACGAAATGATGGTTAAAGAATTGGAGGAAGTGGTTGTTCGCTTCTCCGGCGATTCCGGCGACGGTATGCAGTTGGCCGGCAACATCTTCTCGAACGTGTCGGCTACGGTTGGAAATGACATCTGTACATTTCCCGATTATCCGGCAGATATCCGTGCTCCGCAAGGGTCGCTGACAGGTGTGTCAGGTTTTCAGGTACACGTTGGCGCAAGTAAAATATTCACCCCCGGTGATCATTGCCACGTATTGGTAGCCATGAATCCCGCCGCACTGAAAACTCAAATTAAATTCTGTAAACCGCAGGGACTGGTCCTCACTGACTCCGACTCCTTCGGAGAAAAAGATCTGGAAAAAGCACAGTTTAAAACAGGCAACCCTTTTGAAGAGCTGGGAATCAAACAACAAGTGCTCGAAGTGCCCATCTCATCGATGTGCAAGGAGAGCCTCAAAGACTCCGGACTGGACAACAAAGCCATGCTGCGTTGCAAAAATATGTTCGCCCTCGGATTAGTATGCTGGTTGTTCAACCGTAACCTGTCCGCCGCAGAGAAAATGCTGAACGAGAAGTTCGCCAAGAAACCGGAAATTGCCGCTGCCAACATCAAAGTGCTGAACGACGGTTACAATTATGGAGCCAATACGCACGCTTCTACTTCCACTTACAAAATTGAAAGTAAAACTCCGAAAGCCGCAGGACTCTATACCGATATCAATGGTAACAAAGCTACATCGTACGGCCTGATCGCCGCTGCGGAAAAAGCCGGGTTGGAACTCTATTTAGGATCATATCCTATTACTCCCGCTACCGACATCCTGCACGAGCTTGCAAAACATAAATCAATGGGGGTGAAAACCGTTCAGTGTGAAGACGAAATTGCCGGATGTGCTTCGGCCGTTGGTGCGGCTTTTGCAGGCGATCTGGCTGTAACAACGACTTCGGGACCGGGTGTCTGCCTGAAAAGCGAAGCCATGAACCTGGCTGTTATTGCCGAACTGCCATTGGTCGTAATTAATGTACAGCGCGGGGGACCTTCTACCGGTATGCCAACCAAATCGGAACAAACCGACCTGTTGCAAGCCCTTTACGGACGCAATGGCGAAAGCCCGATGCCCGTCATTGCAGCCACTTCGCCCACTAACTGCTTTGATGCCGCCTATATGGCTGCCAAAATAGCTCTTGAGCACATGACTCCAGTAGTACTGCTGACCGATGCCTTCATCGCCAACGGTTCTGCGGCCTGGAAACTTCCTGACCTGGACGAATATCCGGCTATCAAACCGCCGTATGTGACACCGGAGATGGCCGAAACATGGACTCCGTTCCAACGTAACGAAAAGAGCGGCGCACGCTATTGGGCCGTTCCCGGAACAGAAGGATTCATGCACCGCATCGGCGGACTTGAAAAGAGTAATGAAACAGGTGTGATCTCTACAGAACCTGAGAACCACCAGAAAATGACGCTTCTACGCCAGGCTAAAATAGAAAAGATAGCCGACAGCATCCCCGAACTTGAAGTACAGGGCGATACTGATGCCGACCTGTTGGTAGTTGGCTGGGGCGGTACTTATGGACATCTCTATTCAGCTGTGGAACATATGCGCAAAAACGGAAAGAAAGTGGGACTTGCCCATTTCCAATATATCAATCCGCTGCCTAAGAACACCGCTGAAGTACTGAAGAAATACAAAAAGATCGTGGTGGCCGAACAGAACCTGGGACAGTTTGCAGGATATCTGCGCATGAAAGTGCCCGGATTGAATATCAGCCAGTTCAACCAAGTAAAGGGCCAGCCGTTCGTAACGAGAGAACTTGTAGAAGCATTTACTAAATTATTGGAGGAATAAGAGATGAGCGAAACAGTATATACAGCAAAAGATTATAAATCAGGCCAGCCTCGTTGGTGCCCGGGATGTGGTGACCACGCTTTCCTGAACTCTCTGCACAAGGCCATGGCCGAACTGGGAGTAGCTCCACACAACATTGCCGTAATCTCCGGTATCGGTTGTTCTTCCCGTTTGCCTTATTACGTCAACACTTACGGTTTCCATACCATTCATGGACGTGCAGCTGCTGTCGCAACAGGCGCCAAAGTAGCTAATCCGAATTTAACCATCTGGCAGATTTCCGGTGACGGTGACGGGCTGGCCATTGGCGGCAATCACTTCATCCATGCGGTACGTCGCAATATCGACCTGAATATGATTTTGTTGAACAACCGTATCTACGGTCTGACTAAAGGTCAATATTCTCCGACTTCCGACCGTGGTTTCGTCAGCAAATCGTCTCCTTACGGAACCGTAGAAGACCCGTTCCATCCGGCAGAGCTCTGCTTCGGAGCGCGCGGACGTTTCTTTGCGCGTTGTGTAGCAGTAGACGGACCGGCATCTGTCGAAGTCCTGAAAGCTGCCGCCAACCATAAAGGGGCATCAGTCGTAGAAGTTTTGCAAAACTGTGTCATCTTCAACGACGGCACACACGAATCGGTAGCAACCAAAGAGGGACGTTCTAAGAATGCAATCTATCTGGAGCATGGCAAACCGATGCTCTTCGGTGAGAACAAAGAATTCGGACTGATGCAGGAAGGTTTCGGACTGAAAGTGGTGAAAGTAGGCGAAAACGGCATTACGGAAAAAGACATCCTGGTTCACGATGCCCACAGCCAAGACAACACTTTGCAACTGAAGTTAGCACTGATGGAAGGACCGGATTTCCCGATTGCACTCGGTGTGATTCGTGACGTGGAAGCTCCAACCTATAACGATGCAATCGTTGAACAGATCGACGAAGTGAAAGGCAAAAAGAAGTATCACAACTTCAAGGAGTTACTGATGACCAATGAAACATGGGAAGTAAAATAAAACACCCTTCCCGTTAATTCATATGATCTAAAAATAAGGGGTATCGTTGAACGATACCCCTTATTTTTAGATCATATCTGTCCCCGCATCGTTTCACTCCTTCCATGTATGCTCTGGTCTGTATTTCTTCACAAACAATTCCGGTCTGTCCGTAGCCAACACATCCACTCCAAGTTCAATAGCTTTCCGGTCGGACTCTTCCACATTGTCGGTGCCCAATGCTAACGCAAGCACTCTCAACCCTTTTTTATGGCAACGCTCCACCAAATGCTCATCCAATGAATCGATCCGGATAACTGCAATATTAGGGTTTATTTCCGCTATAACCTTATCAAGTTCGGCACCACCTCCCACATACGCTTGCAAAGTCCGTACTTCAGGAGCCGCCTCACGAAATGCTTTTGCTTGTTTGTCCGACCAAAAAGTGAATGTACAATTTTCCAGCATTCCTTCTCTGCGCACCAGACTGAGCAATTGCCCGAAGTCCCCCGAACGATAATCGAGGGTCAGTTTTAATCCGTTCTGTTTGGCCTTGCGCAACAAAACCTCCAACCGGGGTACGCGCTGCCCCTTGAACTCTTCTCCGAACCACGAACCTGCGTCCAGCGTATCAATATCCGCCGAAAGCCATCCGGCAATCGGTCCTGTTCCATTCGTCGTACGGTCTAAAGTAGAGTCGTGTAACAAATAAAACACACTGTCCTTGCTGATACAGACATCACACTCCATAAAGTCAATCTTATACTTTATACAAGAATCCGCTGAAGCCAACGTATTTTCCGGCGCGATGCAATCGGCTCCCCGGTGCCCGCTCAGTTCCGGCAGCCGGACGGGATCACTCTTACAAGCCCCGACCGATAAAGCAAAAGACGTATAAACAGCTATTGAGAATATTTTAGAAAATTTATTTTTCACTTTAATTATATCTTTCCACGTTTCATTATAGTGGTGACAAAGATACATAAATCTCTTCTTTCTTGCTTGCCATCAGAAACCATTTTATAAAAAAACAGCCTGCCTTCTTCTCCCCGATCCATAATCAGAGAGCAAGAAGGCAGGCTGTCCGCCCATCACCTTTTCTATCTTTTTTACTCTTTCTCGCCAAAAGCAAGATCACCCGCGTCACCCAATCCGGGAACAATGTAAGAATGCTCGTTTATCTCAGGATCGATAGCTGCACACCAGATTGTGGTCTTGTCCTCCGGCAGAATACTGGCTATATGATCAACAGCTCTTTGGCTGGCAATAATCGAAGCGACATGAATCTCAGAAGGATGTCCCTTGGTCAGCATAGCCTGATAACTCAGCTCCATACTGCCACCTGTGGCAAGCATCGGGTCTGTAATGATAAGAGTTTTTCCATCAATACGCGGTGAAGCGATGTATTCAATATGTATGTCGAATTTCAGCGTATCCTTGTACTTACGATAAGCAGAAACAAAAGCATTCTCAGCATAATCGAAGTAACTCAGGAAACCCTGGTGGAAAGGCAGCCCGGCACGAAGTATCGTACTGATAACTAACTGATTGTCCGGCGTACTGACAGGTGCTATTCCCAACGGGGTCTGTATCTCCTTTACCGAATAAGCGAACGTCTTGCTCATTTCATAAGCCATTACCTCGCCGATACGTTCAATATTACGGCGAAAACGCAAGCGGTCGTTTTGAACCTCAACGTTCCTTATCTCTGATACATACTGATTCAATATTGAGTTTGTCTCACTTAAATTAATAATCTTCATCTTTTCAACTGCGTTTTAATATTCAGGTTTTATACGGTGCAAAGTAAGTGATAATCTTTCAATTTGCAACGTTCAGTTTGCAGATATTGTTACGTAAACATAAAACGGTTTCTATTAAAGAAAAATTTCTCTAATATATTCTTTGTTTCCAAAGAAAGCATTACTTTTGTAGTCGATTTACAAGGGGATGTTTAAAAACATTCCATTCCGAACGCCAGAAAGAGATAATAAACAATATACCAATTTTAATTAATTCAAAAGAAAATGGCAAATTTAGATTTAAGCAAGTACGGTATTACAGGTGTAACTGAAATCCTGCACAACCCGTCTTACGATGTTTTGTTCGCTGAAGAAACAAAACCAGGTCTGGAAGGCTTTGAAAAAGGTCAAGTAACAGAATTGGGTGCTGTAAACGTAATGACTGGCGTTTACACAGGCCGTTCTCCTAAAGATAAATTCTTCGTTAAGAATGAAGCTTCTGAAAATTCAGTATGGTGGACTTCTGAAGAATACAAGAACGACAACAAACCTTGTTCAGAAGAAGCTTGGGCTGACCTGAAAGCTAAAGCCGTTAAAGAACTTTCTAACAAGCGCCTGTTCGTTGTTGATACTTTCTGTGGTGCTAACGAAGGTACTCGCATGAAAGTACGTTTCATCATGGAAGTAGCTTGGCAGGCACACTTCGTAACTAACATGTTCATCCGCCCGACAGCTGAAGAACTTGCTAACTACGGAGAACCTGATTTCGTATGCTTCAACGCTTCTAAAGCCAAAGTTGACAACTACAAAGAACTGGGTCTGAACTCAGAAACTGCTACAGTTTTCAACCTGAAGACTAAAGAACAAGTTATCCTGAATACTTGGTACGGTGGTGAAATGAAGAAAGGTATGTTCTCAATCATGAACTACATGAACCCGCTTCGTGGTATCGCTTCTATGCACTGCTCTGCTAACACAGATATGGAAGGAACCAGCTCTGCTATCTTCTTCGGTTTGTCTGGTACAGGTAAGACTACTTTGTCTACTGACCCGAAACGTAAATTGATCGGTGACGACGAACACGGATGGGACAACGAAGGTGTATTCAACTACGAAGGTGGTTGCTACGCTAAGGTTATCAACTTGGATAAAGAAAGCGAACCGGATATCTTCAACGCTATCAAACGTGACGCTCTGTTGGAGAACGTAACAGTAGCTGCTGATGGCAAAATCAATTTCGCTGACAAATCAGTAACAGAAAACACTCGTGTTTCTTATCCTATCTACCACATCGAAAACATCGTTAAACCGGTGTCTAAAGGTCCTCACGCTAAACAAGTTATCTTCTTGTCAGCTGATGCCTTCGGTGTATTGCCTCCGGTATCTATCTTGAACCCGGAACAAGCTCAGTACTACTTCCTGTCTGGATTTACAGCTAAATTGGCTGGTACAGAACGTGGTATCACTGAACCGACTCCAACATTCTCTGCTTGCTTCGGTGCTGCATTCTTGTCATTGCACCCAACTAAATATGCAGAAGAATTGGTTAAGAAGATGGAAATGACCGGTGCTAAAGCATACTTGGTTAACACAGGATGGAACGGAAGCGGCAAACGTATTTCTATCAAAGATACTCGTGGTATCATCGACGCTATCCTTGACGGTTCTATCGACAAAGCTCCTACTAAGGTTATTCCTTTCTTCGACTTTGTTGTTCCTACAGAACTTCCGGGTGTTGATCCGAAGATCCTTGATCCTCGTGATACTTATGCTGATCCTGCACAGTGGGACGAAAAAGCAAAAGACCTTGCTGGTCGTTTCATCAAGAACTTCGCTAAGTTCACTGGAAACGAAGCTGGTAAGAAGTTGGTTGCTGCTGGTCCGAAACTCTAATCAGACAAAGTTAACAACTTTAAATAAGCAAAAGGCGGCTCCTTGCGGAGTCGCCTTTCTTTTTATCCTGCACTACAAAACCCACCGATTAGCATCTTTTCTCAATTAACATTGTTAATACCGTTTTCATATTACTTTTTTCCTATATGCAAACAACAAGCCTCCTGCTTGTAAAAGACTTGTTATTTGTTATCAGAACGCTTGTTTTAACGCTCTGTTAAAACGAAGGTTGCAATATAAGAAATCCATACTATTCATTTTCCTGATTTTCAATACATCAGATAGAAAACAAATCTTATTCTTTAAGATTTCGCCCATTCATTCTTCAAAGACATAATTACCATTCTGACAAGTAATTACCGCTTCAAGATAGAAAAAATAAAAGTCAAACGAAACAATCCTCCGATACGGATACGAAATAAAATGCGCAAAAATGAAAATTATGAAAAGAATGGAATTATCTAATTTCCCAAAATATGATCAACCACATTGGAAAGAAGCAACAACCTGATAAATGATTATAATAAAAGAGTGATAAACGTTTTAACGGAAAAGTAGCCTAAGTTCTTTCAGTACTTAGAAAGTATACAAAAAACAACAGATAGCTCTTAGGTTCAGTTAACCTTTTTATTTGCAATTATTAGCATATGTTATGGGGCAAAGATAATAAGAAGTTAATATCTCTGCAACTTTTTACTATATTTTTTTATGCCAACATAATTTATATAATTAAAACTTAATAGTGCTAAGATTCCCGTTTACTCAGTTAGTATTTATATGGAAGAGAAAACATACGGATAGCGTTCACAACTCTTCCCACAAGAGATAATAAACTATATTATAACTATATATATAAAAAAAAAGTAGAACTTAGGTATCACGCCTCCTACGCAGAAACATTAAAGTATTCGATCAAGCGTCTTTATCGTTTTACGCTCCACTTAGTATACCATTAATAATCAGTCTAATACAGATGGTAAAAGTACTGAAAGAACCTATCTTATTTAGCTCTATTTTTTCCAGGCAACAATCAGCATAGTTCAGCAAGGTTATTGAACAGACTTAATATTATAAACCAAAAGCTAATGCCTATGAGAACCTGAAAGAATCCTCTCGAACCGATATAGATCAGACAGTCTAATCTATATCCCCAAATCACATTTTTATGTTTAACCGAATAATTTAATGTATGACAAAAAGAACTAACCTGTTTCGGTCTTTAGCAAGACCCCGGGAAATGCACCTTTGTAAAATAGCAGGAATAAGTTTTCTGCTATTGTGCGCAGCTCCACAATTTATGGTGGCTTATACGTATGAAAACACAGCTGTTACAACCACACAGCAAAGTAAGACTGAAAAAATTACAGGTGTCATCATTGACACAAATGGAGAGGCTATCATTGGCGCTTCCATTAAGGTACAAGGTAGCAGTACACTCGGTACTGTCACTAATCTGGAGGGGGAATTTACCTTGAATGTTCCTCCAAGATCCATGCTTGAGATTTCCTATATTGGCTATAAGAAATTAGTAGTCTCGGTAGGCAAAGAGAAGCACCTCCGTCTCACTCTGGAAGAAGACACCAAAACGCTGGATGAAGTAATTGTGATAGGCTACGGTACAACCTCAAAGCGTAAAACAACTTCAGCGATTTCCAGTGTAGATGCCGAAAGCATTGCAAAAGCCCCAGTTGCAAACGTTACACAGAGTCTTGCAGGTAAGGCTCCGGGATTGATTGTCAGCACATCCGGCGGTGGTATTGGCAACTATTCTACCATCTCTATCCGTGGTGGTGGTACTCCATTGGTTGTTATCGATGATATTATCTCTGAATATCGCGACTTCCAGAACCTAAATCCGGAAGATATCGATCAAATGACAATTCTTAAAGATGCATCTTCGACCGCAGTATACGGTGCTCGTGCAGCCAATGGTATCTTGATGGTGGTTACCAAACAAGGGAAAGCCGGCAAGATGAGCATCAACTACAATTTCAATTACAATATGAGCCAGCCTACTACATTGCCTAAAAAGTATGGTTCGTATGATGCGGCTTATTATCTGAATATGAGTCAGACCAATGACGGAAACCAGCCAACCTACAGCCCGGAACAAATGGAAAAGTTCCGTACAGGATCCGATCCATATGCTTATCCGAATGTAGACTGGCAAGACATCTGTTTACGCAGTTTTGCTCCCGAGCAAAGACACTCACTGACTTTAAGCGGAGGTAGTGAGAAAGTGAAGGCATTCACCAGCCTTTCTTACTATGATCAGCAGTCTATTTATAAATTCAATACCAACAACATGCAACGCTATAACATGCGTACAAACCTGGTAACCGACTTTAAAGAGATCGGTCTTAAGGTCACAGCAGGTATGGATGGATATATTTATCAAACAGAGGCTCCTGTTACCCAATACGGTTCCGGTTATGGCTCAGTATGGTCGCATATTCAAAATAAGAAACCATGGGAGTTGGCATACAATGAATTCGGCCAGTACTATGTGACTACCGACCACCCTTTGGTTGAAATTAGCCCCGAAGGCGGATACAACCACTCAGAGATGACTTCGGTAAAAGCAAACCTTGTATTGGACTGGATGATTCCTGGCGTACCTGGACTTAAACTAAAGGCACTGGGTAACTATTATACTTACAACGACCGTACAAAGATATGGAACAAAACTCCAAACCAATACGATCTTGAAGGGAATCCGAATAATCCGAACAAACCCAGTTTATCAAAAAGTGTATGGTCCACCAGTGGATTCACCACACAATTCTTCGCCAACTACGATCGCACTTTCGGCAAGCACACTGTCGGTGCAACTGCCGGCATCGAGGCTACTGGAAACAAGGTAGACAATGTATCTTTATCAAGAGAAGAATATCTACTGATTGTAGACCAAATCGAAGCAGGTCCCGTAGCTACTGCTAAAAACGGATCTTATGAAGACGAATCGGCACGTGCCGGTATCATTGGGCGTATAAAATATGACTATGCGAGTAAGTATATAGTAGAAGCGAGCATTCGTTATGATGGCAGCGATCTTTTCCCAAAAGGAAAGCGTTGGGGAGCATTCTATTCCGGTTCGGCAGCGTGGGTATTGTCCGAGGAATCTTTCTGGCAAACTTTGAAAGACAAACATATCTTTGACCAGTTTAAGATCAGAGGATCATACGGAGAGATTGGTTTGGATAACATCGACAGATACTCCTACCTCTCTTCCTACACTCCTTCAGAACGCGGTTACCTGATCGATGGCAGTTTTGTCCCAGGATTCTCAGAAGGAGCTATGGTGAGCAAAGACATCACATGGTACACCAGCAAGAGTATGAACATCGGTTTCGACTTCGGATCACTGAATAATCGTTTGTCGGGTTCAGTCGACTACTTCCGCATGGCTACTACAGGATACCTGGCATCTCCATCAAACGTAGGATATACGGGTCCGTTAGGAACCTCACTTCCCAACGTGAAAACGAATGGTGAAAGCATACGCCAGGGAGCAGAGTTTATCTTACAATGGAAAGAAAAAAGAGGCGATTTCGAATATGTCGTTTCGGGTAACCTGACTTATTTCGATTCTTTCTATAATATCAATCCATTTGAATCGGAAGTTAATTTAAAGAATCCGTATATCCGTTCTACACAGGCTAAAGGCTATTGGGGAACAGGTCTTACCTCACTCGGATATTATAGTAGCCAGGAAGATGTCATGAATTCGGCGAAACGTCCGGGCTCTGTAAACTTAGGCGCAGGTGACATTAAGTATCAAGACTTTAACGGAGATGGTATCATTGACGGTTCTGACAACCACCGCATTGGTAAAAACGGCTTCCCCCGCTGTAACTACGGTATCAATGTCGACCTGAATTATAAAGGATGGTTCCTGAATATGTTGTGGCAGGGAGCTACCCAAAACGACCTTTACATGGGTAACATGATTCAGGGCGATGCATCTTCAGGTTATCTGCCGGTTATTTACAAATTCCAATCGGATACATGGACACCGAGTAACACTGACTCACGCTATCCTCGATTGAGAAGCAGCAAAACCTACAATGGCAATAACAACTACCAGCAATCAGACTTCTGGTTGGTAAATGCAGCTTATATCCGTCTGAAAAACCTCTCTGTGGGCTACGACTTCAAAAACCGTTTGTTGAAAAGAACTGCTTGGCTGACTAAATGTAATCTCGCTCTGTCTGGATACAACCTCCTGACATTCAGCCCTGCAAGCAAATTCGGTATGGACCCGGAAATTGGAAATGGTAACCTGTATACCTATCCGGTATCAAGAGTATATTCTATTAGCATTAACCTCGGATTCTAATAACTAAAAACGAATATTCATTATGAGAATAATAAAACAAATAATTCCGGCCACAATGTGTGGTATGTTGGCCCTGCAGAGTTGCGACGATTTTCTGAACACGGAGCCTTCAGCTATCTATTCAGAAGATATGGTATGGGCAAACCGCTCTACAGCAGATGCGTTTGTGCTGCAAACTTATAATAACGTAATGCCCAAATTCCACGATTTTAAAACAGAAGAGTTGTTTACTATGAACTCTGTTTTAGTGTATCAGGGATGTCCGGCAGAAGTAAAAGAGCAAAGAGACCGCAGTTGGGACTTCGGTTTTGGAGACTTCGGCACAATCAGAAGATGCAATATGATTATCGAAAAAGCATCTGCCAGCACTACTTTAGGCGAAAATGACAAAAAAGAACTTATTGCCGAAGGAAAGATGCTGCGAGCAATGGCCTATTATTATCAGGCTAAACATACCGGACGCGTCATCTGGGTAGATCGGGTACTGACTGAGAATGACGAATTCAACCTTCCTTTGACCAAAGACGCAGCCGAAAGTTACGGCTACATTTTAAAAGATCTGAATGATGCCATTGCCGGACTGCCGAATACCTCTAAAAAAGGGCGTATTAATAAGAACGCCGCTTTGGCTCTAAAATCAGAAGTATGTCTGACCGCAGCTGCTTATACCGGAAACAAAGCTCTCTTCCAGGAAGCAGTAGATGCCGTAGACGCCATCAGCGGATATCAACTGGACAGCAAATACCAAACCATGTTCAACCAGGATGGAGCCTATTCTTCACCGGAAATCATATTGGCACAGTACTATAGCAAGGATAACACAAACTGTGACGGTACACTGATGCAGGAAATGATTCCGAACCAGAACAATGATGACGTAAAGCAGTATGAAGGCAGCCCGACATTCAAAACAGACTTCATATTTGAAGCATGGATGGCACATGCCCCTTCACAAGATATGGTAGACGACTATTTGGTTATAGACCAGCTCACCAACCAGGCTGTACGTTGGAACGAATCAACACAGTTCAAAAACAGCGCCAAAACCGTTCCTCTGTCAGCTGTCACCGATATGGCACTGGATCCCAAAGAGTTGAACGAAAACTACAGTCGCGCTTATGAGTCGACTGACGGCACATGGCTGAACGAGCTAATGTATGAGAATCGTGATAAACGATTCTATGCAAGCATCGTATATGACTCTTGCGAGTTCTATAACGAAACCGTAACCATGTGTAAACAAGGCAACCTATACAGAAGCGCCCGCGGAAGTTTTGGTAACAAACACATGCCACTTACCAACTACATCTGGCGTAAAGGCATCTATGACGTTTCACCCAGGATATTTGTGGGTGTACCTACAGACTACCATTATGTAATCTTCAGATACGGGCGTGCATTGCTGAATAAAGCAGAAGCCTTATTATGTATGGCCAAAGACGAACCTTCAAAACTTGCGGAGGCTGTAGCCACTCTAAATCAGACCCGCACTGCACATGGAGGGCTTCCGGCCTCTACAGCATCGACATTGGCCGACGCCTGGAACGACTATAAAATAGAACGCCATGTCGACCTCGCCCTCGAAGGAGACTATTTCTGGAGTTTATTGCGTTGGGGAAAATATGGATACGAAGCCAATCACGGCAAAGCGCCTAATGAAGTTATCGACGAACTTAACCGCCCGGCCACTTTTGTAGAAATAACCAAAGACAGACAGCGGATGTTCACAGGCGTTGTAGGCTTTACCAATGACCAACGCGAATTTAGAGTACGTAGATACTTATTCCCAATTCCCCAGGGACAGATCAATGCCAATTCGGCTTTATCGGATAGCGATCAAAACCCGGGATGGTAACCTCATTATTAATTAGTTAAATCAATAAATATGAATAAAATAAAATTAGCTGATATGAAATGGCTGATGCTGCTATTATGCTTGCCATTTATAAGTTCTTGTCTGGAAGATCTTCCTGCATACTCGGATGCAGAAATCACCAAAGTGGGATTCTATCACCGCTTTGCCGGACCCGACAAGGATGTGATTACAGGAGAAAACATCACGGTAGAAAAGGAACTCTCTTGCCAATACGACATCAATAGTGATGCAGCCACTGTAGATGTAAAGGTAACGGTTCCTGCTGCCAGCGGAAAGTTCACAGAAGACGAACGTTCCAAAGTATCACAAAATAAATTATGGGGATACTTTAATGTATCAACAGCGGCCAAAGTGACTCCTATCGAAGGGGCACCGACGCTGGGTAGCCCGGGAGACTGGAGTACACCTCGTAAATATAAGATCATGGCAGCTGACGGTACAGAAAAAATATGGACTGTAACAATCACAGAGTTTACTAAATAGGTATTGCTATAATAGTTAATTATTAGATGTTCAAGGCCATCTTGGCATGCAATTATGCGAATAAGTGGATGTACGGATGGCCTTTATTATAAACACATTTACCTTCTGTATTTTATTACCTTAAAGTATTCAACTATGAAAATAGGAATTATTTATATTGTCACGGGCATTTATGTGAAGTTCTGGGATGAATTCTATTCATCCAGTCAACAATTCTTTTGCGTAGATGCTGATAAAATATATGAAGTGTTTACCGATTCCACCGAACTAATATCTAAACGCCTCCCCAATGTACATATGCATCTGATTGAGGACAAAGGTTGGATTGTAAACGTATCTTCCAAGTCTAAATTTATCTGCGAAATACAGAACCAACTGGCTTCTTATGATTATATATTCTATTTAAATGGAAATTTTAAATTTATATCTCCTATCTATTGCGAGGAAATATTGCCACAAGCTGAACACGATTATCTGACAGCACTTTCATTCAGTCATTATTTAACTATCCATCCCGATCAATATCCTTACGATCGGAATGAAAATTGCAACGCATTTATACCCTATGGACAAGGAAAATATTATTTCCAGGGTGGCTTTTACGGTGGACGTACCCAAGAGGTACTAACCCTGTCAAAATGGTGCCGAGATGCTATAGAAACCGATTTTAAAAAGAAAGTCATCGCTCGTTTTCACGATGAATCATATATTAATCGCTATTTATTAACCCAACATCCAAAAGTATTAGATGACAAATATGCCTTTCAAGACATATGGCCCTACGAAGGTGAATATAAAGCGATTGTATTAAATAAGGGAGAAATAATCAAAGCTAACGATCTGCAAGATACTAAACAGAATTATGTTGATCCTTCACTTTCATTTTTACTAAACGATGAACTAAAATTCATTCCGGTCGGTATTATCAAACTATTTGGAGGATTGGGAAATCAGATGTTCGGATATGCCTTTTATATTTATATCCGGCACATACTCACAGAAGAACGAAAATGGCTAATAGACCCTATATCGTGTAAGCGTGCCGGCAATCATAATGGATATGAACTACCTTTCATTTTTAACAGGATCAGTCAACAGCTACATATTTCGGATGAATTGAAGAATAACATTCAGATGCTACGCAAAGGATTGAGACGCTCCATAGAAGAAATGCGCGCCTCGGCTTTTCAACGTTTCGAAAAAGAAGAAGCCCCTATCACATCTTACGCAGGCTGCTGGCAGTGTGCAACCTATATAGAAGCCGTAAAGGACGACATAAAAGAAGATTTCAAATTTGACGAATCGAAACTCAATGAGCGTTCCTTAAAGATGCTCGATACCATACGTCACAAAAGTACAGTAAGTATCCACATCCGCCGTAATGACTATCTCATTGGCAATAACGAACTTCTATATGGGGGTATCTGTACTCAAACATATTACGAAAAAGCTATCAGGCAATTGCGAGGGTTATTGGAAGAAGATCCCCTCTTCATTTATTTCACAGACGACCCAGAATGGGTAAGAAACAATATTAATCTGGATAAGGCCTATTTGGTGGATTGGAACAGAGGCACTGATAGCTGGCAAGACATGTGTCTGATGGCAGCCTGTCATCATCATATTATAGCCAACAGTAGTTTTAGTTGGTGGGCTGCTTGGTTAGGAGATTTTCCAGATAAAAAGGTAATAGCACCCGCCACCTGGCTGAACGGTATGAAAACCCCGGATATACTCCCACCTGAGTGGATAAAAATAGCAATAACTCCGGACAATGATGTATTAGCTCGCATATGTAATCACTTGATACTAAACAGCAGCTATATGAAAAACCTGGGGATAGCTTACGGTAAAATGGGAGTCGTAATATTCTTCTTCCATTATGCACGGTATACCCAAAATCTTATTTACGAGAATTATGCCGGGGATCTATTCGATGAACTGTATGAAGAAATCCATAAAGGATTACCTTTCAATTTTTCAGATGGTCTTTGTGGTATTGCCTGGTCAATAGAATATTTGATACATGAACAATTTATTGAGGGCAACACGGATGACTCACTCGCAGAAATTGACCTGAGAATTATGCAAATAGATCCAAGACGATTTACTGATTATAGTTTTGAGACCGGTCTGGAAGGAGTTGCATGCTACGCTTTAAGTCGTTTGCTCTCTCCACGGCTCTATGACTCAATACTCCCTTTAGATTCAGTTTACCTGAAAGATTTGACAGAAGCATGTAGAAAAATTCCTGCCGATCAGGCAAACTACTCACGCTTATTTCTGGACTATATAGAATCGAGGAAAGTGAATTATTCCTTCAAGAGTGTATTAACACAGGTTTTAAACTATTCGGAGAAGGCATTCGGATCAGATAGTCTGACATGGCAAACCGGACTAACAATGATTATGCGATGAAACATATATATATTTTCAATAATGCAACACGCGCTGCTGAATATGGTATCGGTACGTACATCAACCAAATGCTCTGCTGTTTGAAAGAAGTGCCTCAACTGCGTATTACCTTAGTCAACCTGAATACAGAAAAAACAGAGCAGACGGTAGAAGAGGCGGAAAGTGTAAGAATTATCCAAATCCCTATTATAAAATATTCCGGTACAGAACATAACTATTATAGATATTATAGGAACTTACTGTACGTGTTAATCCCCTATATCCGGATAGAAGAAGAAAATATATTCCATCTGAACTATCTGCATAATCGTCCAATTGCATCATTGTTGAAACGAGAATATCCCAGTTGCCGTATACTGCTGACAATACACTACATGAACTGGTGTTTTACTCTCAAAGGCAACGCCTCACTTTTCAAACAAATACTATCCAAAACAAAAGATACCAGAAATGAGCAAGAGGAAGAAATCTATCAAGACTTTCAAAATGACAGAAAGCTCTTTAAAGAAGTTGACCGGATCATATGCTTATCCCAATATACCTGTCAACTTCTCCATAACATGTACAGCGTATCAGATGATAAGACGGCACTGATTTATAATGGATTGGTAGATGAAGCTCTTTTTTTATCCTCCAACGAAAAAGAACAAAAAAAGCAAGCATTGCTATTTGATAAAGAAGATAAGATCATCCTTTTTGTTGGACGACTGGACGAAATCAAAGGGCTGGATATCCTGATAAAAGCCTTTCGGAATATATTGCACAAAGAGCCCAAAGCCCGTCTATTGGTTGTAGGTGACGGAGATTTCAAAGTTTATTTGAAAGAAGCCACTGATGTAACAGTTAGAATAACATATACGGGAAAAGTAAGCAAAGAACAACTATATGAATATTATCAAATAGCAACAGTAGGCGTAATGCCTTCTTTTCACGAGCAATGTAGCTATGTTGGAATAGAGATGATGATGCACGGCATCCCGCTTATAGGGACCGACTCTACCGGATTAAGTGAAATGGTCGAAGAAGAATGCCGGCTACATATTGATGAAAACAATAAATCATTGATTATTCCGGAAGAGCTAAGCGATTTATTGTCAATAATATTAAGTAACTCCCCCAATAACGACCTAAGAACAAAATATCGAAAACGATACAAAAATAATTATTCATTATCCGCCATGAAAACAAAGTTCCTGCATCTGCTGGATACTTGAGATAATCACAAATTATTAATCACTTAAAAAAACAAAACGATGAAAACACTGAAAAAAGTAACACTAAAAGATTGTCCGGATCATTCATTATTAAGTGAAGAAGAACAAAAATTTGTTCTCGGAGGAATGGCTACTGCAAGGAAATGTAATGTCAGCACTACTTGTGACGACGGTACTGAACTTGAAATAACAGACTGCATAGGCAATTGCTATTCAGAACCGGGGGTATCCGTATCATGCGTCGGCGCAACACAGACCTTAACAAAGTCTTGTACCATTGAGTAAATGCACCTCCAAAAACTATAATATGAATGTATCTCTCCCATTTCTAACAGCTATATGCTGTACACTCTTCTCCTGCACTGCTACTGTAGCAGTGCAGGAAAAAGACGCACCCATAAATTTAGCTTATCATGAAGCTAAAGAAGAACCGGTTCCTTTGCTCTCTACACTCGTTTCTAATATAGACTGCATAGCTTTAGAAACGACAGACTCAACATTAGGAGATTATTATACACTAACCTTATTAGACGAGTACATTATAGCAGATACAAGTACGGGATGCCATCTCTTTAACCTCCAAAATGGAAAGTATATCCGCACAATTGGAATGATAGGAGACCAGAGTCCTATGGGGTATTCTACATGCACAACCCCTCCCTATGCTGTTAAAAATGAAATACTACTAAAAGGATTTGATAAAAAGTTTAAAGCTTTCTCTATAGATGAAGGTAAACTGCTAAAAACTCTTCCGGGTGAAGAAAATTTAAAATCAGATCTTATGTATGATGTTACCTTTCCGCTCAATGACTCTACGATGTTACTTTATTCTAATAATTTGTTGGGAGTCAATAAATATAACCTACAAGTTCGAACCTACGAAGGGCACATTCTTAAAGAATTCCCTTCAACAAACTGTTTTCAAAAAAAACAGAATATACTGTGCAAGATGGCAAATGAAGGAGAATTTTATTCCTATAACAATGACGTATATATGCATGAGTTTACCAGCGATACAATCTTTCAAATAGATAAAGAACTGAACTTACATCCCTACTATATACTCGGCTTAAAAGGAGCTTTACCGGCTCCGGATTGTCGGGAAATGAATAACTGGAAAAGTCATTATGTAATGTTTGGAGATATTGTAGAGACTGATCGGTACTTGATATTAGAAAGAAGTAATAACTACTCTTATGGGTGTATATATGATAAAATGGTAAAGAAAACGATACGTGTAAACAGAGAGAAAGAGAATAATGGCTTCCAGAATGATATTGATGGGCTTTTCCCGTTCTGGCCGCAAAGTAGGGGTAGAGGAACATCATCGAACAAAGTATGGCAAATGGTATCAGCCGAATCTTTCTTGAAATATGCTAATCCAAAAAACAGAAAGTTATTTCAGAAAACAATCCACGAAGAAGATAATCCGATTGTCATAATCGGTACAATAAAAGAAGAAGAGTAAACAAACAAAGCGGTCTCAACTTTTAAACAAAATTGAAGTATGAAAAAACATATCTTACCATATATAGCGATCATAATGATTCTGGGTTCGTTGTTTTCATGTGCCTATTTTAATGATTCAGACAACAAAGTGATACAACTTGCATGTGACACTACTAATGAGCATCCGGCCCCCTTACTTTCTACACTTATCTCTAAAATTGAGTATATTCCTCTTGAGACAAATGATACGACTTTGGGAGATTATTGGGATGCAGTGGTTACAGATAAATATATAGTCACAGCTACCAGTACAGGTTGCCATGTGTTCTTGCGGAAAAATGGTGCATTTATTCGGACTATCGGAATGAAAGGTGATCAGGGCGCACTCGGCTATTCTTCGTTTACGTCCCCTCTATATGTTATTAATAATAGGGTTCTTCTTAAAAGGAATAAAGAACTTATACTTTTTTCTGTGGAAGACGGTACTCTACTCAGAAAGATCACAATGGAGGAGGAGGAAGAAAGGCATACCTATGACGATATGGTACCATTAAATGATACGACAATGATTATATATTCTCACAACCAAACAGGAGAAAACGAATATAACCTGCAGATACGCACTTTCTCCGGAGAAGTATTGAAAACTGTTCCGGCCTCCAACCGATTTGAGAGAATAGACAAAACAGCAAGAGTCAGTTTTAATAACGAATGTGTTTTCTATAATTATGGCTCCAATATATACATGCGTGAATTTACCTGTGATACCATATACAAGATAGATGCAAGCATGAATCTTATTCCATATTACTCTTTAGAATTAGGAGACAAATTACCTCCGGCGAATAGCAGGGAAGAGTGGAAAAGTTACTATCTCAGATTTGGAAAGATCATTGAGACCAAGCGCTATTTAATTCTGTCAGAAACCGGAGTAACGAGCTCAGATGCCCGATTTGGTTTTATTTATGATAAGGTTTCAGGAGAAACGAAATATCTTAATCACATAAAAGACGGCATTGGGTTTACGAATGATTTAGATGGCTTCATTAACTTCTGGTCCATAAAGTCAAGAGGAAATGAAACGCAGGAAATATGGCAAATGATCCAAGCAGAAGATTTATTGCAGCAAGCGAGTTCCAAACAGACGGAATATCCATTCTTGGAAAGCATTCACGAAGAGGATAATCCCATAATCATCATAGGAACTACAATATAAAACAAGTCAGAATATTTAATAATTTCAAATTCCGGGGGTTGTCAGTTAAATTAAAAAATAACATATCGAATGAGGAACAATATACTATCGCTCTTTCTAAAAGAGCTAAAGGTCAAAAACACGAGCTCTTTCACTGAAACTCTTTTTGAGGAGCACCCTTATAAATATAGTTTATATGGATTATCCAGGATGTTATCAGTTTACCAGATACCTAATGCCGGGTTTAAACTCAGGGAGAAAAATATAAGCCGACTGACTCCTCCCTTTATTGCACACATAGGCAGTGACTTTGTGATTGTCCGAAAAATAGACTCAAAATCGATAGACTATATATGGAAGGGAGAACAAAGCCATTCCCCTATAGAAACATTCAATGAAGTATGGTCAGGAGTCGTTTTAGTGGCAGAACCAGATGAGCAATCAACAGAGCCAGATTACAAAAGACATCGGACAAAAGAAATTTTACGTATCATACAAAGAAGCATTCTATGGTTACTCTTGTCAGCAGGAGTATTACTACTATGCATTCATCAGAATATCACTCATTCATTCGGGCTATGTGCCCTGTTTGTTACTAATTTAGCAGGTCTATACATCAGTTATCTATTACTACTTAAACAAAGCCACACCGAAAGTGAATATGCTGACAAAATCTGCTCTTTATTCCATCAAACAGATTGTAACAATATACTGGAGTCCGATGCTGCCAAAATCGGAGGTGTGCTTAGCTGGAGTGAAGTTGGATTAGGATACTTTATTTCTAATATAACTCTTCTAATATGTTATCCGAGTTTGATCTCCTACTTGAGCATTATCAACATTTGTGCACTTCCTTATACTTTATGGAGTGTATGGTATCAATATAAAATAGCCAAACAGTGGTGTGTACTATGTCTATTAGTACAATTATTGCTTTGGGTCCTGTTCACCATTAACATAAGTACAGGGCTAATTCAACAACCGGATTTTTTAATATCTCACTTGGTTGCGGTCTGTATCATCTATGCATGCCCTCCGTTATTAATCAATTTATTAACAAGCACGATTACAAAAGCAAACAAACTACAGTCTGTAACCCAGGAATTGAATAGTATAAAAAATACAGACGAAGTGTTTTTAGCGATATTGAAAAAACAGCCTTATCATACGGTAGACCACTCAACCTCTCAAATTATATTTGGAAACCGCAAAGCGCGGTTAGGCATCACAATATTAACCAATCCACATTGTGAACCTTGTGCTAAGATGCATAAAAGAGTAAATAAATTATTGGAAACTGCCGGAGATAAATTGTACGTCCAGTATGTCTTTACTTCATTCAACGATAATTTACAAGACAGCAATCACTTTTTGATTGGTACTTATCTGCATAGTGGTGAAAAGGCAGCAATGAAGATTTACGATGACTGGTTCGAAAAAAACAAGTATAAATCGAAAGAAGTGTTTGAGAAAGCAGAGTTCGAATTGAATGCAACAGATATAAATGCTGAGACAGAAGAACATAAGAAATGGAAAACAGAGAATCATTTGACAGCAACCCCTACCATCCTAATAAATGGCTATCAGCTGTCTGATAAATATAAGATTGAGGATCTGGTATCTTTTACAGATATAGATATTCACTAATCCTACCTGAACAACCCAAAAGAGAACTATAACAGTAGATTTCATTTAGCAAACAAATTATTAACAATTAAAAAAAGAAATTATGAAAGCATTAAAGAGATTCGTTCTTAAAGAAGAACAAGAATTGAACGAGTATGAAATGAAAATGATTACCGGAGGTACGGCTTACACTGACTGTAAACTAAACGAAGGGGAAAAAGCATGTGTTAAAGAGAACGCAACATGCTTGACTAAACTTTTAGGAATTGCAGTTACCGGAGAATGCCGTTTTCACGGAAGCAACTTATTAGGCTCAAAGCCAGACTGTACATGCATTGCAGGCATTGATTAAATCAACAATGATTAACTTAACATATTATTCTTGTACGGTTTGTTAACTGGCAATTAATAAACCATACAAGAATAATAGAAAAACATCCCACAGATTATGACCAGAATTTATCTTTTATTTTACTGCATTTTCATCTGCTTGCAAAGTAATATGGGCCAAGACTCTATTTATAGAATAAAAGGAGTGATCGATCCCCTATATGATCATAGAAAAGTTACTTTAATCGTTCCTATAGATGGAAAAGCAACAAACATTGATTCTACCTTTATAAAGAATGGGACATTCTATTTCGAAGGTAAAGAACGTAGAGAGAAACCGTTGACCGAAATAGTGATTGACTCTTATTTTTCAGCTGATTCCGGTAGAGAAATCAACCTCTTTCTGGAGCAAGGGACTATTGACCTCAAAGTAGACCCGACTTATAATTGGTTAGGCTATCAGGTTCAAGGTACCCCACTAAATGATCTGTACCAGATATACCAGGACTCTTCAGCCTATTACATTCAAAAAACAGTCGATATGTACAAACGAAAGGAAGGAGGAAGTCGCACCGAAACCGGACTTAACATAATACCGGGAGGGGTTCTGGAAGCAGTCTACCGACAGTGGGGTGTATTCACCATGGACTTTAAAAGAAAAAACATACATAATCCCGTAGGAGAAGCTGTTTTTAAAGAAGAACTGAGGGAATTCAGAATGTATGAAAGAATCTGGGACCATCACACAGACAGTTCTTTCAATATATTATATGAACAATGCCGGCAAGAAGTGAAAGAATCCCCGGAGGTCCTAAAATATATCAAAAGGCGTGATAAAGACAGAGAACTGGAAAGAATACAGCTCAATACACTCGGCAAAAAGATGGAGGATGCCGTCCTCTGTGATACCTTGGGAAACGATATTCATTTACTTGATATGGTTGGTAAAGGAGAGGCTGTACTGATCGACTTATGGGCTTCCTGGTGCCATCCTTGCATGACATATATTCCCGTACTAAAAGCAATCCATGAATTTGGGAAAAACAATCATCTGAAAGTAATAGGAATCTCTTTGGATGATAATATTAAAAGTTGGATGCACGCGATACACAAAAAAGAGATTCCCTGGCAGAATTTCAGAATGAAAGATGGGGAGACCTTTAAAGCATTCGCCAAGAAATATGGAGTTTATGGTATTCCTTATTTCATATTACTCGACAAAGAGGGAAGAATACGAACCATCCACAATCTTCCCACCGAAGAGGATTTGAAAAGTTTAGAATAATTGACCGTAAGGCTTAGTTGCCAACATAGATTTCGTATAAATCAGGAAAATCATCTATCTTTAGATGCTAAAAGAATATCAGCAACTCATTCCGTCAATCTGAACGGCTGCAAAGACGCAGTGATAGAAAACACTGTATTTGAAGGAAATGTACCTGGCCAAAACGTGAAAACGGAGAACATGAAGAGAAACGATCTGAAATCAACCATTAAATAATACACTTTATCCATGAACAAACCTTTATCATCCCCCTCGCCCCGCCTGGCCTCGCTGGATATTCTGCGTGGCTTCGACCTCTTTCTACTGGTTTTCTTCCAACCCGTGCTATGGGCACTGGCACACCAGCTCAACCTCCCGTGGCTGAATAGCATCCTCTTTCAGTTTGACCACGAGGTGTGGGAAGGATTCCGCTTCTGGGATCTGGTGATGCCACTTTTCCTCTTTATGACGGGAGCCTCGATGCCCTTTTCGTTCTCTAAGTTTAAAGACGACCCGGACAAAGGCCCCATTTACCGCAAGATACTCAAGCGTTTTATCCTGCTGTTCATCTTCGGCATGATTGTGCAGGGCAATCTGTTGGGTCTCAATCCCAAGTATCTGTACCTATACTCCAATACGCTGCAAGCCATTGCTACGGGCTATCTGATCGCAGCCATTATCCAATTGCATTGCAGCTTTCGTTGGCAACTGATCGTCACCGTCCTGTTATTGCTCATCTATTGGGCACCGATGACCTTCCTGGGCGATTTTACTCCCGAAAGAAACTTTGCCGAAAAAGTGGACAGGCTGATACTGGGACGCTTTCGCGACGGGGTGTACTGGAACGAGGATGGCAGCTGGAGCTTCTCTCCGCACTACAACTACACCTGGATTTGGAGCAGCCTCACCTTCGGGGCCACTGTGATGTTGGGAGCCTTTGCCGGAAAGATTATGAAAGCCGGAAAGGATAACCGCCGGCAAGTGGTGCGGACATTACTGATCACCGGTATCTCACTGGTGGCCTTTGCGCTGATATGGAGCCTGCAAATGCCGATCATCAAACGGCTGTGGACAAGTAGCATGACGCTTTTCTCGGGAGGACTTTGCTTTCTGCTGATGGGCACCTTCTACTACTGGATCGATTACAAAGGGCATAGCCGTGGCCTGAACTGGCTGAAAATATATGGAATGAACTCCATCACGGCCTATATTTTAGGCGAAGTGGTCAACTTCCGCTGCATAGCCGCATCGGTCAGTTATGGGTTAGAGCAATATCTGGGTAGTTATTACCCGGTATGGTTAAGCTTTGCCAACTACCTGATTGTATTCCTGATTCTGTGGACGATGTATAGACGGAAGATATTCCTGAAGATCTGATCGCAGGTATCACACGTGTCAGCCATCCGGAGAATAGTTGAACAAAAAGAAACCAAACGCTTCTTTTGGCTAACAGAGGCTTTCTTCGTGTCCGACGCTCCGGAAGAAAAAGAAGGGCAAATGGAGGTTGGCGGAAGCGGATAGCCGAGCTTTTCGGCCGAGGAGCCGGGCTTTTCCGGAAAAGAAGGAAGCATTTGGGTGAAAAGGAGTAAGCATTTCACCCGAAAGGAGTAAGCATTTTCGGAAAAAGTCCTTATGTTTTCAGAATATCTCCTATTGTTTTCGGAGATATCTCCTATTGTTATCCGAAACAGCCTCCGATGGAGCGGCTTTTTCTTCTAACTGACAACTGCAAGGGGCGCTTTGCTTACTGACAAAAAAGCGACGAAAGGTTTCATTGAATATCCTTTTCGCACAAGCAAAGCCTCTTCTCTTTCTGATTGGACACAAAGACCGGAAAAGAGAAGATATATGAAATTAAGAGAATCGCGCAGAAGGCGTTCTTTTCGTTCAGGCAGTCCATCCGTCCGAAAGAAACGATTCTGAAGCGGTCGGATTATCAAAGTGACATTCTGCTTACGGAGACACACCGGAAGCAGCGTTGCCTACCGATAAACAGAGTTTTCAACAAACAATTCTTATGAGTATGAGAAAGCATGTACTATCATTCGCATTCCTGCTGCTTATAGCAGGAAGCATGGGGGCGTTAAAAGCCCAGAAATCACAGAGCTATCTGTACGAGGTTCCTTCCAGCCCGTGGGAGGAGTCTTTTGGCAATCACCGGGCTATACTGCAAATAGAGAAACCGGCAAAGGTGGTGGCGCTCGACTTTGAATGGCGACGTCCGGACAAGGATGTAGACGACAGGCGGTTCCTGGTTATCCATGCGGCCACCGGAGACACCATCCGCAACATCCGGCGGATAGAAGTGAACAATGAACACTGCCGCCTGCAATTCGGCCCGGTCAAGGAGAAAGGCACGTACTACTTCTACTACCTGCCCTATCGGGTGCAAAATGGATATGGATTCTACAGTGGCGGATACATTCCGAAAGAAAGCGCACCGGACGCAACCTGGCTGTCCGAGGCCGAAGCAACCCGCAAAAGCCCTCAGGCCAAAGTGGTCAAAGTAGAGTCGCGACAGGCTTTCGACAGTTTTTATCCGATGGAAGTTGTCGCAACAGCCCGGGAGAAAGAGAACTACATCAACCGGAACAAAGCCTCCCTCTACCTCTTTGCCGAAGATCGCAGGTTCCCCATCCGGATGCGCAACAACCTCCCCACCAAATGGCTGACAGACAAACAGGGAAAACTGTTTCGGGGAGAAGCAGCCCCCAATGAATACTATACCTTCCAGATCGGGCTTTGGGCAGCCGTGAACCAAGCAGACAAGATTACTTACCGGGCTTCTTCCCTGAAGTGTGGCCGGGAAATAATATCGGCAACAGCCATTACCTGTTTTAATGTCGAAGGAACCGATCCTTACGGAAAAGCGTTCAAAAAAGAAGTAAACGTACCCAAAGGAAAGGTACAGGCTCTCTGGTTCGGAGTAGATATACCCGACGGGCAGAAAGAAGGAGTCTATACAGGCACCATCACCATCAGTGACGCTAACGGAGCGCAAGGCGTAGTCCCCGTAAGCATACGAATAGCGGGAGAGCCGCTGGCCGACAGAGGCGACAACGAGTTGTGGAGATACAGCCGCCTGAGATGGCTGAACTCGACACTGGGCATAGCCGATACACCTACCGCACCCTATACGGCGATGACGGTAGATGAGAACCGGATCGGATGTCTGGGACGCACCGTTACGGTGGACGAAACCACAGGGCTACCCGCACAGATTCGTTCATGGAACAACGACGTGCTGAGCAGCCCCATGCGGTTTATGATACAAACCGCCGCCGGGGTGAAAGAGCTGAAAGCCATCCCCGAACTGACGGAACATACCGAAGGCCATGTGACCGGAAGCTGGAAGGCTGAGGACGAAGAGATGACCGTAAGCTGCAAAGCAATCATGGAGTTCGACGGATGGATGAACTACGTATACACCATCACACCTAAGAAGCGGATAGAGGTGAAAGATATCCGCTTGGTATTGCCGGTCACGAACAAAGTAGGAACTTACTTCCTGGGGATGGGCCTTCCGGGGCAAGCCACGCCTCAACAATACGACGGTAAATGGGACGCACCGGAGAAAACGGTGAACAACTTCGGAGTATCGATTCCTACATCGAAAGAGCAACAATGGCTATGGCCGTTCGACAGCTTCTGGATCGGAAACGAACATGCGGGTATCCACTGCGAATTCAGGGGAAGCACCTACAGCGGTCCGCTATTGAATCTGTATCGTCCGGCCTATCCGGAAAGCTGGTTCAACGGGGGTAAGGGCGGATTCGCCATACGGAAAGAGGCAGACGGAGTGAAAGCTGTGGCATACAGCGGAGAACGCATACTCGAAGCGGGTAAGCCCATCACATTCGACTTTGCCACGATCATCACTCCGATGAAGCCATTGAATATGAAAAGCCAGTTTACAGACCGTTATTACCACAACGGCCCTAAACCGACACCGACTCAGGCTGATATCGAAGCAGGCGTGCGCATCATCAACGTTCATCAGGGGAATAACTACAATCCGTTTATCAACTATCCGTTCCTCACAGTAGACAAGATGAAGGAGTTCACCAAAGAGTGGCATGCCAAAGGGTGTAAGGTGAAAATATACTACACACTACGTGAACTAAGCAACGCCACATCCGAAATCTGGGCCATCCGCAGCCTGGGACACGAGATACTGAGAGGCGGCAACGGCGGAGGCTTCCCATGGTGTCGCGAACACTTCGTGGCGGACTACACGCCACAGTGGTACGAACACTTTGACTATGCCAACGCACAGGGCATCACGGCCGATGCCTCCGTACTGACAGCGGAAGGAGACTCCCGGTGGTACAACTACTATATAGAAGGATTACGCTGGATGGTGCAGAACATGGACATCGACGGTATCTATCTGGATGACGTTTCCTTTGACCGCCGTATCCTGAAACGGATGCGCCGCGCCATGGAAAACGTAAAGCCGGGATGCCTGATCGATCTGCATTCGAATACAGGATTCTCGAGGGGACCTGCCAATCAATATACGGAGTTCTTCCCGTATGTAGACAAACTGTGGTTCGGTGAAAGCTTCCTTTACGATAAAATGACACCGGCCAACTGGTTGGTAGAATCGTCAGGCATTCCGTTCGGACTAACAGGCGATATGCTGTACAGAGGAGGCAATGCATGGTTAGGGATGCAATACGGAATGACTGTCCGCTATCCATGGTACACCGAAGGAGTCAACTGCGATCCGCGACAGGTATGGAAGGTATGGGATTCATTCGGCATTGCGGACGCCACCATGCTCGGGTTCTGGGAGGAACATCCGGCCGTCTCCACATCCGACGAGGCTGTCAAAGTCACTGCCTATCGCAAACCGGGAAAGACCCTGCTATCCATCGGCAACTATTCGGATGAAGTGAAGAGCGTGAAACTGAGCATAAACTGGGAACAGTTAGGACTCGACCCGCAACAAGTGAAGTTGGTAGCACCTGAGATTCAGGATATGCAGGAGGCGGACGAATGGAATATTGACGACCCGATAAGTACAGCACCCAGAAAAGGATGGCTAATCTACATCGCTCCGAAGTAAACCCGAAGCAGTCTGCGTGAAAATCAATAGTTTTTATTATTTTTGCGCAGACTATGACAAACCAATATAACTAACCCCTAAAATAACACCCAAAACATGAAGAAACTTTATTCATTTCTCCTCAGTGCCCTGTTCGCTCTTCCGGCAGCACACGCCGGCGGCACCGACTACACGCAAGGGCTCTCCATCTGGTTCGACACACCGAATACGCTACAGGGCAGAGCCATCTGGTATGGCAGCCGTCCCGACCTCTGGAAAGGAGAAAGTAAACCGGAAAGTGCAGGAGACACTGCCCGGAACCCGGATGCCAACTGGGAGTCGCAATCATTGCCCATTGGAAACGGAAGCATCGGAGCCAACATCATGGGCTCGATAGAGGCGGAACGCATCACCTTCAACGAGAAAACTCTCTGGAGAGGAGGACCTAACACTTCGAGAGGAGCCGATGCCTACTGGAATGTAAACAAACAATCGGCACACGTACTGAAAGAAATACGCCAGGCCTTTACCGACGGAGACCAGAAAAAAGCCGAAATGCTGACGCGCAAGAACTTCAATAGCGAAGTGCCTTATGAGTCGAGCCGCGAAAAGCCTTTCCGTTTTGGTAACTTCACCACAATGGGAGAGTTTTATATAGAAACCGGACTGAGTGCTGTGAATATGAGTGACTATAAACGTATTCTCTCTTTGGATTCGGCATTGGCCGTGGTGCAATTCAAGAAAGACGATGTAGCCTACGAACGCGACTACTTCATTTCCTATCCTGCCAACGTGATGGCAATCCGCTTCAAAGCCGACCGGCCGGGCAAGCAGAACCTTACTTTCAGTTACGCCCCCAATCCCGTATCGACAGGAAGTATGTCGGCAGACGGTGCCAACGGCCTTGCATACACTGCCCACCTCGACAACAACGGTATGCAGTACGTCGTACGCATCCATGCCACTGCCAAAGGCGGAACATTGTCAAACGCAGACGGAAAAATTACCATAAAGGATGCCGACGAAGTAGTATTCCTCGTCACTGCGGATACGGATTATAAAATAAACTTTGATCCGGACTTCAAGGACCCTAAAACATACGTAGGAGTAAACCCTGCCGAAACCACTCGTCAATGGATGGACAATGCGGTAACCATGGGATATGATGTGCTGTTCAAACAACACTATGACGACTACGCCGCCTTGTTCAACCGAGTGAAGTTACAGTTGAATCCCGATCAGCAAAGCCCCAGCCTGCCTACAGCCAAGCGTTTGCAAAACTATCGCAAAGGACAACCGGACTTTTATCTCGAAGAACTCTACTATCAGTTCGGACGCTACCTGCTTATCACCAGCTCAAGACCGGGCAACATGCCTGCCAACCTGCAAGGCATCTGGCACAACAACGTAGACGGTCCGTGGAGAGTAGACTACCATAACAACATCAACATACAAATGAACTACTGGCCGGCTTGCTCGACCAACCTCAATGAATGTACACTCCCGTTGGTGGACTTTATCCGTACATTGGTAAAACCGGGACAGAAAACAGCACAAGCTTATTTCGGAACAAGAGGATGGACCGCATCCATTTCGGCCAATATTTTCGGATTTACCGCTCCACTCGAAAGCGAAGATATGTCGTGGAACTTCAATCCGATGGCCGGTCCCTGGCTGGCAACACACATCTGGGAATATTATGATTATACCCGTGACAAGAAATTCTTGAAAGAAACCGGATACGATTTGATTAAGAGCAGTGCTCAGTTTGCCACTGACTTTTTGTGGCGCAAGCCGGATGGAACTTACACCGCAGCTCCTTCCACTTCGCCCGAACACGGACCGATTGACGAAGGAACCACCTTTGTGCATGCCGTAATCCGCGAAATCTTACTGGATGCTATCGAAGCAAGTAAAGTGCTCGGAGTGGACAGCAAGGAACGTAAACAATGGCAAGAAGTGCTGGCACATCTGGCTCCTTATAAAGTAGGTCGCTACGGTCAGTTGATGGAATGGTCGAAAGATATAGACGACCCGAAAGACGAACACCGTCACGTCAACCATCTTTTCGGACTACACCCGGGACATACTCTCTCACCCATCACCACGCCCGATCTCGCCAAAGCCGCCAGAGTGGTACTTGAGCATCGCGGCGACGGAGCAACCGGATGGAGTATGGGATGGAAACTTAACCAATGGGCACGTCTGCAAGACGGTAACCACGCATACAAACTTTTCGGCAATTTGCTGAAAAACGGTACATTGGACAATCTGTGGGATACTCACCCGCCTTTCCAGATCGACGGGAACTTTGGAGGTACCGCCGGTATCACAGAGATGCTGCTTCAGAGTCACATGGGCTTCATTCAACTATTACCCGCACTTCCGGATGCCTGGAAAAACGGAAGTATTAGTGGAATCTGCGCCAAAGGGAACTTTGAGGTAGACTTGTCATGGAAAGACGGACAGCTTGCAGAAGCAACCATCTTTTCGAAAGCAGGTGAGCCTTGTACGGTAAGATATGGAGATAAGGTTCTCTCTTTCAAAACAAGTAAAGGAATAGTTTATAAATTGGCTTTAGATGGAGACCGACTGATCATCAAATAATACTTTAGTATAATCCTATTAAATAAAAACATCCCCGGAAGAATAGTTTTTTTCCGGGGATGTTTTTGCTTTATTACACAGACACTGATTTACCCAGAGAAACAGATCCATCATATAGAGATGTCCAAACCTAATCTTACCACCATCCGCATCTTACTACTACTGTTCTACTATCCTTATTAAAGAACTCAAAAAGTATCATATTTAACACTTTAGTATTTCTTAATCCAACAGTCCTAAATATAAACACTATTAAACAAAATCGGATAGGAAACGGAAAGAAAAAGACAAAAATTAAATATAAAGTCTCAAAACAAAAAACAGAAAATTCCGCTAAAGAAAAAGATTTTCATGATTAATATTAAATAATGCTCACCTGTGCATTATGAACGGAGTATAAGAAGAATTTAGTTCTCACGGAACTTGGAAAAAAATAATAAATCGGCTTTTGTATATTCTAAATTGTCTGATTCGTTCCTTTTCTTTATTGTTTTACTTGCAATTGTAATTGCATAGCCCCGAAAAGCTAATTATATTAAATGATACAGGAACTGCTCTGTCCCGACGATAGATCTTATGCAAATAGAAAGAAGCGTCTTTTTTCTACCACCTTCCTCTGAGGCGGCATATTTTATTTATTGTCTGCTACTTTTTAATAAAATAATGATGTGCAAAACATAGATAAAGAAAATTATTATTATAAATTCTTGCATATTATTAAAAGTTATCGCATCTTTGCCAAGAGATATTGTGATTTTATAAACACAAGTTAGCCTAAGTTAACAAAAAATATTAATACAAGAACAGGTCAAAGGTTAAGGTACATTTACAGAAACACTTTAATGGCGATAAGTTCCGTGAGAACTTAATCACTTTTGAACGAACAATTTAATAAACAAGTCAGCATGGTTCAGAAAGGAGCAAGAAAAAAATGACATACATACATTAACCTCTAATAATTATGCTTATGAAGTAGAAAAAACGAACCCTTTACAAACCTTATTCCGGAAACAAAATAAAATCCGGAATCCTAAAACAAACTATCAAATTAATGTTTAACCGAACAATTTAGTGTATGACAGAAAAAACTAACCTGTTTCCGAACCTAATCCGGTTTCGAGAAACAAATCGCCTGAAAATGGCAATCGCTGCTTCTATCATGCTATGGTGTGCAACACCTCAGCAAGCGGCAGCCGATACTTACGAAAAACACGAAATCACCACTGTACAACAGCAAAAAGTAAAAGCTACCGGTACCGTGGTAGATCAAAATGGGGAAGCTATGATTGGTGTATCCGTCAAAGTGAAAGACAATGCCACCATGGGAACTATCACCGACCTGAATGGTAAATTCTCTTTTGACGTACCTAAAGGCGCTACACTTGAAATTTCTTACATCGGCTACAAAACCGTAACTGTCAAGGCAGAAGGTACAGTCCTCAACATTACGATGAAAGAAGATGCAGAGGTATTGGATGAAGTCGTTATTGTGGGCTATGGTTCACAAAAGAAAGTGAACGTGACCGGTGCCGTCGGCATGGTCAGCTCCGACGTACTTGAAGCCCGACCGGTACAAAACGTATCGCAGGCTTTGCAAGGTGTAGTCCCAGGTCTGAACCTCTCGGTTGGCAACTCCGGAGGTGCACTGGACAGCTCGATGAGTATCAATATCCGTGGTGCCGGTACTATTGGTGATGGTTCAGGTTCTTCTCCTCTTATTTTGATCGATGGCATTGAAGGCGACCTGAACTCAGTTAACCCGAACGACATCGAAAATGTATCTGTACTGAAAGATGCAGCTTCTGCCTCTATCTATGGTGCCCGCGCTGCATTCGGTGTAATCCTCGTTACAACCAAGAGTGGTAAAAGCGGCAAAGCAAGGGTCAGCTATAACGGTAACGTACGTTTCTCTGACGCACTCTGTGTACCGGAAATGATGGACTCTTATCAATTCGCACAATACTTCAACCGTGCAGCCGAAAATGCCGGTGACTCAGGTCCATTCAGCCAAGAAGCACTCGACCGTATCCTTGCCTACCAAGCCGGAACCCTGAAAGAGACAATGACCATGAACGAACAAACCCGTAAATGGCAGGCTTATGGCGGTGCTAATGCCAATACCGACTGGTTCAAGGAATTCTATAATGACTGGGTTCCGTCACAAGAACACAGCCTGAGTATCAGCGGAGGTACAGAAAAGACACAATATACTATCAGCGGAAGCTTCCTCGACCAAAATGGTCTGCTTCGTCATGGTAGCGATAATTTCCAACGCTATACGATGAACGGTAAAATCACAAGCCAGATTGCTGACTGGTTCACTGTCACTTACTCAACCAAATGGACACGCGAAGACTTTGACCGCCCGTCATATCTGACAGGGCTCTTCTTCCACAACATCGCCCGCCGCTGGCCGACTAACCCGGCTTACGACCCGAACGGACATCCGGTAGACGGCATGGAAATCGAACAGTTGGAAAACGGTGGAAAACAGATCAACCAAAAAGACCTGAACACCCAACAGCTACAGTTCATTTTCGAACCCATCAAAAACTGGAGAATCAACGTGGAAGGTAGTTTACGCACAACGAACACGAATGAACACTGGGATGTATTGCCGGTGTATGCATACAACGCAGATAACGAACCGTACCTGATTTCATGGAACGGCGGCGCACTCGGCCTCTCTCAGGTAAACGAGTATTCATATAAAGAAAACTACTACACGACCAACATCTATTCGGACTACTTTAAACAGTTTGACAGCGGACACTACTTCAAAGTTATGGCCGGTTTCAACAGTGAGCTTTATAAAACCCGTTATGTCCAGGCTCAAAAGAGTACACTGATTTCAAGTTCAGTGCCTACCATCAACACAGCCACTGAAGACCCGAAAGCATGGGGAGGATATGCCCACAATGCCGTAGCCGGTTTCTTTGGACGTATCAACTACAATTATAAAGACCGATACATGGTGGAAGCTAACGGACGTTACGACGGTTCGTCACGTTTCATAGGTGACAAACGTTGGGGATTCTTCCCTTCATTCTCTGCCGGATGGAACGTTGCACAAGAACCATTCTTTGAAAGAATCGCCGAAAAATGCAGCATCGGTACATTGAAACTCCGCGCTTCTTGGGGACAATTAGGTAATACAGATACCAAAGACGCATGGTATCCTTTCTATCAGACTATGCCTACAGGCTCCAATTATGGTTGGTTACTGAACGGTGCATTACCTAACTACGCCAACAATCCGGGCATTGTCAGCATGAAGAAAACATGGGAAACCATCGAAACATGGGATGTCGGTTTAGATTGGGGATTGTTTAACAACCGTTTGACCGGTTCGTTCGACTACTTCGTTCGTTATACTTACGATATGATCGGTCCGGCTCCCGAATTGGCTGCATCTTTAGGTACAGGAGTGCCAAAGATCAATAATGCGGATATGAAGTCCTACGGTTTTGAACTTGAACTGGGTTGGAGAGACCGTATCCAGGATTTCTCTTATGGCGTGAAATTCGTTCTGTCTGATTCTCAGCAGAAAATCCTGAAATATCCGAATGAAGACTACAACATCGGTACTTATTACAAAGGCCAGAAACTCAATAATATCTGGGGATACAAGACAATCGGTATCGCACAAAGCCAGGAAGAAATGGACGCCCATCTGGCAAAAGTAGACCAATCGGCCTTGGGTAGTAAATGGGGAGCAGGCGACATCATGTATGCCGACCTCGACGGTGATGGCAAGATCAGCACAGGAAGCAATAAACTGGGAGATACAGGCGACCGCGTAATCTTGGGTAACAGTACTCCACGCTTTAACTACGGTCTGACTATCGATGCAAGCTGGAAAGGAATTGACTTCCGCGCGTTCTTCCAGGGCATCGGCAAACGTGACTATTGGCTGCAGGGCCCGTACTTCTGGGGATCAACCGGCCTTGGACAATGGCAGGCTGCCGGCTTCAAGGAACATTGGGATTTCTGGCGTCCGGAAGGTGACCCTCTGGGAGCAAACACCAACGCTTACTACCCACGTGTAGCAAGAAACGGCGGTAAGAATACGAATGTACAAAGCCGTTATTTGCAAAACGCAGCTTATTGCCGTCTGAAAAATATCCAGATAGGTTATACTTTGCCCAAAACATGGACAGAAAAGGCAGGCATGTCGTCTGTACGTGTCTATGTATCCGGAGACAACTTGCTTACTTTCTCCGATATCACAGGCATCTTCGACCCGGAAGCAATCGGAAGTACATATGATGCGAACAACGGTAAACTGTATCCGTTGCAGAGAGTCATTTCAGTCGGTTTAAATGTTAACTTCTAAAAAACACCAAGAATATGAAAATTAAAATGAAATATATCGTGGCGCAGGCTTGCCTCGTAGCGGGAGCATCCATGGCTCTGACTTCGTGCAACGACTTTCTGGACAGAGAGCCGCTGGATCAAGTCACTCCGCAAGAGTATTTCCAAACTGCAGACCACCTGGCAGCATATACTATTTCAAAATACAACTCTATGTTCTCAACACATAGCGGATGGAATGCCGGTACGGTAAACAATGATGGCGGTACAGACAACATGGTAGTAGGTGGTTATAACTCTACCTACTATGAAAAAGGGATCTGGAAAGTACCTTCAAACAATGACAACTGGTCCAACGGATTGTCACTGGCCCGCTATTGCAACTACTTCTTCGAACAGGTATTGCCTAAATACGAAGCCGGAAAGATCTCGGGATCAGAAGATGACCTCAAACACTACATCGGTGAAATGTATTTTATGCGTGCATTGGTATATTACAACCAGCTACGCAAATACGGAGATTACCCTATCATCACTGAGGTGCTTCCGGATGATGAAGCGATACTGATTGAAAAGAGTGTACGTCAGCCACGTAATAAAGTGGCCCGCTTCATTCTCGAAGATCTCGACAAAGCCATCGGGTTAATGAAAAACCAAGGCTTCATGAACAACAATCGCCTGAACAAACAGTGTGCTTTGCTGATCAAATCACGTGTGGCATTATACGAAGCTACATTTGAGAAATATCATCAGGGAACAGGCCGCGTGCCGGGTGACGAAACATGGCCGGGAAAGAGCGTACATCCGAATTTCTCACTTGATGTAGCAGCCGAAATCAACTTCTTCCTCGACCAGTGTATGGATGCAGCTTCACAAGTAGCGGACGCTATCACACTGACTGAAAACACAGGGGTATTCAATCCGCTTAGCGACAGCGAATATTCCGGTTGGAATCCCTACTTTGAGATGTTCTCTGCCGAAGATATGAGCGGTTATTCCGAAGTTCTCTTCTGGAAAGACTATCTTCGTTCGGGAAGTATCAACATCAGCCACGGTGCTCCCAACTATATTTATTCAGGTGGAAACAATGGAATGTTGAGAAGCTATGTACAGACCTTCCTGATGGAGAACGGATTGCCTTGGTATGCCAGCAACAGCGGATTTAAAGGCGACAGCAGGGTTCAGGAAGAAAAAGAAGGACGTGACCAGCGCTTGCAACTTTTCTTATTCGGTGAGAAAGACAAGCAGGCTCCGAGAGCCGATGGTGACGGCACTATGCCCGAGTTCGGCGAACCTGCTCTCTTTGAGCTGCAAGAAGTAAGAGATTTGACAGGATATCGCATCCGTAAATGCCTGACTTATAAAAAGGATCAGATTATCTCCGGTTCCGACCAGTCGACCACAGGATGCATCATCTATCGTGGTGTGGAAGCTTACCTCAACTATCTGGAAGCATATTATCTGAGAAATGGCAAGGTAGATGGAAAAGCAGCCCAATACTGGACCGCCATCCGCAAACGTGGTGGGGTGGACACAGATTACGAAAAAACCATCCGCAATACAGATATGAGCAAAGAAGTAGACTGGGCTAAATACTCCGGTTCTACATTGGTAGACGCAACTTTATTCAATATCCGCCGTGAACGTCGTTGCGAATTCATCGGTGAAGGTATGCGTTGGGATGACCTGATGCGTTGGAGAGCTATGGACCAATTGCTCACAACCAAATATGTTCCGGAAGGATTCAACTTCTGGGATGAAGCTTATGATGACTATGTGGCAATGAAAAACGACAAAGGCGAGCCTAAATATAAGATTGTATCAGACGGTAGTTCAACAGCCAATATGTCAGCAAAAGAATTAGGTAAATATGTACGTCCATACTCAATCGTAAAAGCAAATAACGCTGTATTCGACGGTTACACATTCGCTAAGGCATACTACTTGTATCCGGTGCCGATACGGCAGATGGAGCTACTGTCTCCGGACCGTTCAGTCAACAGTTCTGTACTTTACCAGAACCCATACTGGCCAAACAAAACAAGCGAGCCTGCTATCGAATAATAGTTTTCCAATAGGAATCAAAATATAAAAAAGTATTGATTTTTAGTATATAATAAAGTTGTTGTGGTAAGAGATTTATAGCAACTACACAAATTTAAAAAAGGAAAATTGGAAAAAGGGCGTCCGTGAGGATGTCCTTTTTTATATTACATATTAGAAGAACGGTATATATAAACAAAAAGGCCGCGCAAATTGCACAGCCTTTCATTATATAAATATCCGGAAATATCAGCTCTTGTTAGCGCGTTTACGTTCGTTTTCATCCAAAAGCACTTTACGCATACGCATAGCCTTCGGAGTAACCTCTACATATTCGTCTTCCTTGATGTACTCTAATGCCTCTTCAAGAGAGAACTGTACAGGAGGAATCAAACGGGCTTTCTCATCAGAACCGGAAGCACGCATGTTAGTCAGTTTCTTCGACTTAGTCACATTTACAACCAGGTCTTTTTCGTGAGCATGTTCACCCACTACCTGGCCAGCGTATACCTCTTCCTGAGGGAAAATAAAGAATTTACCACGATCCTGCAGTTTATCGATTGCATAAGCAAATGCAGTACCACTTTCCATAGCGATAATCGAACCATTGGTACGACGTTCGATATCACCTTTGAACGGTTGATATTCTTTAAAACGGTGAGCCATAATGGCTTCACCTGCCGAAGCAGTCAGAACGTTCGTACGAAGACCGATGATACCGCGTGAAGGCATGTCAAACTCAAGGTTAATACGCTCACCGGTATTCTCCATCATGGTCATCTCACCCTTACGGCGAGTCACCATATCGATGATTTTACTTGAATACTCTTCCGGTACGTTGATTGTAAGTTCCTCGATCGGTTCACACTTCACTCCATCTATTTCTTTATAAATTACTTGCGGCTGTCCAACCTGTAACTCGTAACCTTCACGACGCATCGTTTCGATTAAAACAGAAAGGTGAAGCACACCACGACCCGATACTACCCATTTACCGTCTTCTTCACTCTTACGCACGCGCAATGCGAGGTTCTTATCCAACTCCTTGGTCAAACGATCATGGATATGACGTGAAGTTACAAATTTACCATCCTTACCATAGAACGGAGAATCGTTGATGGCAAACAGCATGCTCATAGTCGGTTCATCAATAGCGATAGGCGGCAATGCTTCCGGATTTTCATAATCGCAGATCGTATCTCCAATCTCAAATCCGTCAATACCCACCAAAGCACAAATATCTCCTGAAGAAACCTCAGTCGTTTTCACACGGCCCAGCCCTTCAAAAACATGAACTTCCTTTATTTTAGATTTTACAATACTACCATCGCGCTTAGCCAAGGATACATTCATACCCTCCTTGAGCGTACCGCGGTGAACACGTCCTACAGCGATACGGCCTGTATATGAAGAATAATCGAGTGAAGTGATCAGCATCTGCGGAGTACCTTCCAATTGTTCCGGAGCAGGAATGTTCTCTACAATACAATCCAGCAAAGGCACAATGCTGTCTGTCTGCTCTTTCCAGTCCGTACTCATCCAGTTGTTCTTAGCCGAACCATAGATTGTCGGGAAGTCAAGCTGCTCTTCAGTAGCATCGAGGCTGAACATCAGATCGAACACCATCTCGTGTACTTCGTCCGGACGGCAGTTCGGCTTATCCACCTTATTAATAACAACAATCGGTTTCAATCCGATTTCCAAAGCTTTCTGTAATACGAAGCGCGTTTGCGGCATCGGACCTTCAAAAGCATCAACCAACAGAATACATCCATCGGCCATGTTGAGCACACGCTCTACTTCACCACCGAAGTCGCTGTGTCCCGGAGTATCAATAATATTAATCTTAGTTCCGTTGTAATTGATAGAAACGTTTTTAGAGAGAATCGTTATCCCTCGTTCACGCTCCAAGTCGTTGTTATCCAGAATTAATTCACCGCTTGTTTGGTTGCCGCGAAACAAGTTTCCGGCTAAAAGCATTTTATCGACGAGAGTCGTTTTCCCATGGTCAACATGGGCAATAATTGCAATGTTTCGAATATTTTGCATAGAATACCTATTATTTGGCGACAAAGGTACAAAAATTGGATTAGAAAAAAGGGATAGTATAGAAAATATTTCCTGCAATTCATTGTGGGATAAAAGATAATGCCTATCTTTGCACGCTCAAAGAAACATTTTATAGATCAATAATTTTATTAATTATGTATTTAGACGCTGCTAAAAAGCAAGAAATCTTCGGTAAGTACGGAAAGTCTAACACTGATACTGGCTCAGCTGAGGCCCAGATAGCTTTGTTTTCATACCGTATTACTCACCTGACTGAGCACATGAAGCTCAACAGAAAAGATTATAGTACAGAAAGAGCTTTGACTATGTTAGTAGGTAAACGTCGTGCTTTGCTCGACTACCTGAAAGCAAAAGATATCACCAGATATCGTGATATCATCAAAGAGCTTGGCTTGCGTAAGTAATCACTTACCGCGAACAAAATTTAAAAGCCGTTTCTTCCCGATGGAAGAAACGGCTTTTATTTTTTACCCTTCCCCTTGCTTGGATATAAAATTTCATTAATTTTGCAGCAAAACGAATTAAATTATAACCTTTTACCAGGAAAATACATTCAAACATTATGGATACAAGTAAAATCGTAGGAGAAAAGATAAAATCACTCCGTGAGAACAAAGGAATCTCAATAGAAGAACTTGCCGAACGCTCGGGACTGGCTATCGAACAGATAGAACGTATCGAAAACAATATTGACCTGCCGTCATTGGCACCGCTTATCAAAATAGCCCGTGTATTGGGCGTACGTCTGGGGACTTTCCTCGACGACCAGGATGAAACAGGCCCGGTTGTTTCGCGCAAAATGGAAGCAACAGACACGATCAGCTTTTCAAACAACGCCATCCATTCGCGCAAACACATGCAGTACCATTCACTGTCCAAGTCAAAAGCCGACCGCCACATGGAACCGTTCATTATCGATGTAGCCCCTACACAAGACAGTGATTTCGTGCTATCTTCCCATGAAGGAGAGGAATTCATCATGGTCATGGAGGGAGTTATGGAAATCAGTTACGGAAAGAGCACCTACTTGCTTGAGGAAGGCGATAGTATCTATTATGACTCCATCGTCCCTCATCACGTTCATGCCTACGAAGGACAGGCTGCCAAAATTCTGGCAGTGATCTATACACCTATTTAATGATCAATGATCAACGATTATCGCTCCAACATACTAAAAACATGCAACTATACGAAAGAACACTCGGTCAGTGGCTTGAACATTGGGCCGAAACAACACCCGACAAAGAATACATTGTATACTCCGACCGTAACCTGCGTTTCACCTGGAAGCAATTCAACAAACGGGTGGACGACATGGCGAAAGGATTGATTGCCATCGGAGTGGAAAGAGGTACCCATGTAGGCATCTGGGCGGCAAACGTTCCGGACTGGCTGACTCTGCTATATGCCTGTGCAAAAATCGGTGCAGTCTACGTGACAGTAAACACCAACTATAAACAAGCTGAACTGGAATACTTGTGCGAGAACTCGGACATGCATACACTCTGCATTGTTAATGGAGAGAAGGACAGCGACTTTGTTCAGATGACCTACAATATGCTTCCGGAACTGAAAACTTGTGAACGCGGACATCTGAAGAGCGAACGTTTCCCCTATATGAAAAATGTGATCTATGTAGGACAAGAGAAGCACCGCGGGATGTACAATACACAGGAAATCCTGTTATTAGGCGATAATATAGAAGACACCAGACTCAATGGACTCAAAGCCTGCGTTGACTGTCACGACGTGGTAAATATGCAATATACCTCCGGAACAACCGGTTTTCCCAAAGGGGTCATGCTGACACATTACAATATAAGCAATAATGGTTTCCTGACCGGCGAGCATATGAAATTCACAGCCGACGATAAACTATGTTGCTGCGTACCTCTGTTCCATTGCTTCGGTGTAGTGTTAGCCACCATGAACTGCCTGACTCACGGCTGTACCCAGGTGATGGTTGAACGCTTTGACCCACTCATCGTACTGGCATCCATCCATAAAGAAAGATGTACCGCACTCTATGGAGTACCTACCATGTTTATCGCCGAACTAAATCATCCGATGTTCGATATGTTCGACATGTCGAGTCTTCGTACAGGCATCATGGCCGGCTCACTCTGCCCGGTAGAGTTGATGAAACAGGTGGAAGAAAAAATGTATATGAAGGTGACCAGCGTATACGGACTGACTGAAGCAGCTCCGGGTATGACTGCCACCCGCATTGACGATCCATTTGACGTACGCTGCAACACTGTAGGACGTGACTTTGAGTTCACAGAAGTAAAAGTACTTGATCCGGAAACAGGTGAAGAATGCCCGATCGGCGTACAGGGAGAAATGTGCAATCGCGGATATAACACCATGAAAGGATATTATAAAAACCCACAAGCTACAGCTGAAGTGATAGATAAAAACAATTTCCTGCACTCAGGAGACTTGGGAATCAAGGACGAAAATGGAAACTATCGCATCACGGGGCGCATCAAAGATATGATCATACGTGGAGGGGAGAATATCTATCCGCGTGAAATCGAAGAATTCCTCTATAAGCTTGAAGGAGTAAAAGACGTGCAGGTATCAGGCATTCCGTCTAAAAAGTATGGAGAAGCAGTAGGCGCCTTCATCATTCTGCACGAAGGGGTAACCATGCAGACATCAGACGTGCAGGACTTCTGCCGTAATAAAATCTCCCGCTACAAAATACCCAAATATATTTTCTTTATTGATGAGTTCCCTATGACCGGAAGCGGAAAGATACAAAAATTCAAACTGAAGGATTTAGGATTGAAACTCTGCGAAGAACAAGGTATCCAGATTATATAAAAACAGACATGATAAGTGATTAACCGGAGAGAAATTCCAAACGTTAATCACTTATCATTATCGCTTCACAGGTAAAGTAAAATAAAAGACAGTTCCTTTGCCCTGTTTGGAACGTACCCAGATTCGTCCGCCCATCTTTTCGACAAGCATACGGCAAATAGTCAGTCCCAACCCTGTGCCTTGCACAAAATCATCTATCTTTCCGAAACGCTGGAAGATCGTAGCCACCCTTTCTGCAGGGATTCCTTTCCCTGTATCCGATACATAAAACTGCACCATATCGGCCTTTTCCTGAAATCCGAAATGAATTTCTCCGGCAGAAGTAAACTTAATGGCATTGGTGATCAGATTGACCAAAATCTGCGAAATGCGCTCCCAATCTCCTTGTATGCATAGCTGCGGATCTACTTCGTCCAACATAAGCCGAACTTCCGGTTTAACCGATTTCACATACAATTCATGCAATTGCAGACAGATATCTTTCAACTTCACAGGATGATAAGCAAACTCCAGAGAACCAGCTTCAAGTGCAGATAGATCAAGAATATCATTAAAGAGATTCAACAAAATAGTTGAGTTGTATTCCACGATATCGGCGTACTGTCGCTTTTCATATTCATTTTCCGCTTCAATAATCAGTTTGGAAAAGCCCACAATTGCATTAAGAGGAGTACGAATTTCATGACTCATATTAGCTAAAAACGAAGATTTCATCCGGTCGGCCTCTTCCGCTTTAACCCGGGCAGCTATAAGCTCCTTCTCTGTCTTCTTTATTTCGGTCACATCCCATGATACTCCAATAATATACGGATGCTGACCTCCCGAAGGAACGACTGTTTTCATAGTGGTAACCGTGCGGACTTCACCACTCATCGTAGTATAATTCTCCAAATATTCAATACGTCCCAACTTCATTACTTTCAAATCATCTTGCCGGAGACGCTCCGCATCCTTTTTATCCGGAAATATCTCCGCATCTGTACTCCCCACGGCCCTCTCAACAGAGATACCCGAATATTCGGCAAAAGCTTTATTCCAATAAAGATAACGAAAGTCGTTCCCTGTATCTTTCACAAACAAATAGACAGGAATATTATTCAGAATATCATTCATCAACGAATTGAGACGTACGATCTCACTTCGCTGAGCCTCGTTGGTTCTTGCCATTTCAGTCTCTTGTGATACATCACGGCACATACACAACAAATATTGATCATCCAACGGAAAAATACGATTTTCATAATGGTGAAGAACACCGTCCAACGTTAACGAATGTTCGGCTATCGAACTCTTTCCGGTACGAATCACCTTATCCATGTTCTGACGAACACTTTCATAAGCTTCCTCAGGAACAATATCTCTTACATTTGAATTTATAATACTCTCGGCTGTCGTACCTTCAACATGATTCGTAGTAGGTGATGAAGCTAACTCTACTATATTGGCATTATGGTCAAAAACAGTAAGCATATCGGGCAAAGCATCCAAAATCCGGGTACTGTACCGCTCGCGAAACCGTCCTTTTTTAAGAGAGTCGAGTTCAGAAGAGAGCCCCTCTACTTTTTTCTCCAATTTCTCTACAATCTCCAGTAGTTCTTCTTTTGTTTTATGCTCGTAGTATCCCATGGATTTCAGTCTGTTTAAATCTATATTGTTGTATATAGCATTTGATTACTTGCAAATATAATACATAAATCTGAAAAATATCCTACAAATCGAAGTTATTATTGATTAAAAAATCCGATAGCTTTTGCCCTACTATTCAGAATGTTCTATCTTTGCACCACTTTATATTTTAAACAATTTACATTTATGTCCACAGAATTATTCTCTACCCTGCCCTACAAAGTGGCAGACATCACACTTGCCGACTTTGGTCGCAAGGAAATCGACTTGGCAGAAAAAGAAATGCCCGGCCTTATGGCTCTTCGCGAAAAATATGGAGAATCCAAACCGTTGAAAGGTGCCCGTATCATGGGTTCGCTGCACATGACAATCCAGACTGCTGTCCTGATTGAAACGCTGGTGGCTTTGGGAGCTGAAGTCCGTTGGTGCTCTTGCAACATATATTCGACACAAGATCATGCAGCAGCAGCCATTGCAGCTTCAGGTGTTGCTGTATTTGCCTGGAAAGGTGAAACTTTGGCAGACTATTGGTGGTGTACCTTGCAGGCTCTGAACTTCGAAGGAGGTAAAGGGCCGACAGTGATTGTCGACGATGGCGGGGATGCCACAATGATGATCCATGTGGGCTATGAAGCAGAAAATAATGCTGCCGTATTGGACAAAGAGGTACATGCCGAAGATGAAATAGAACTGAACGCCATACTGAAAAAAGTGCTGGCAGAAGACAAAGAACGCTGGCACCGGGTAGCGGCTGAAGTGCGCGGAGTTTCGGAAGAGACAACGACCGGCGTGCATCGCCTATACCAGATGCAGGAAGAAGGCAAGTTGTTGTTCCCTGCCTTCAACGTAAACGACTCGGTTACCAAATCTAAATTCGACAACCTGTATGGTTGCCGCGAATCACTGGCAGACGGCATTAAACGTGCCACAGACGTAATGATTGCCGGTAAAGTAGTTGTAGTATGCGGTTATGGAGATGTAGGTAAAGGCTGTTCACATTCCATGCGCTCTTATGGGGCCCGCGTGTTAGTGACAGAAGTCGATCCCATCTGTGCACTTCAGGCCGCTATGGAAGGTTTTGAGGTAGTGACCATGGAGGACGCCTGCAAAGAAGGTAACATCTTTGTTACCACAACCGGTAACATCGACATCATCCGTATCGATCACATGGAACAGATGAAAGATCAGGCCATTGTTTGCAACATCGGTCACTTTGACAATGAAATTCAGGTAGATGCCCTGAAACATTACCCGGGTATCAAACGTGTCAATATCAAACCACAGGTAGACCGTTATTATTTCCCTGACGGACACAGCATCATTCTGCTGGCAGACGGCCGTTTGGTAAATCTGGGCTGCGCCACAGGACATCCCTCTTTCGTGATGAGCAACTCTTTCACTAACCAGACACTGGCACAGATCGAGCTGTTCAACAAGAAATACGACATCAACGTATATCGCTTGCCGAAACACCTGGATGAAGAAGTAGCCCGACTGCATCTTGAAAAGATCGGCGTAAAGCTGACCAAACTGACTCCTGAGCAGGCTGCCTATATCGGAGTTTCGGTTGACGGCCCATATAAAGCCGACCACTACAGATATTAAAAAGTTACGATTGGACGATTTACGAATCACGGTTAAGCCGGATTGTAAATCGTCTAATCCTACAGTCAAACCTCAATCATAAATTGTAAATCGTCTAATCGTAAATGAAAAAGTTTCTTCCAGACCTTATTGCCATTCTGGCATTCATAGTCATCTCTTTCATCTATTTCTTCCCGGCGATCACTGAAGACCGGATTCTCTTCCAGCACGACACCGTAGCCGGAGCCGGAGCCGGACAGGAAGCTAAAGAGTACTATGAAAAAACAGGTGAACGCACACGTTGGACAAACGCCCTTTTCGGAGGAATGCCCACCTACCAGATGTCCCCAAGTTACGACTCCACCGAGCCGCTGACATTCGTACAAAAAGTATATCATCTTTTTCTCCCGAACTACGTATGGCTCACATTTATCATGATGCTCGGATTCTATATCCTGCTAAGGGCATTCGGCATACCGGCATGGCTCTCGGGGTTGGGAGGAATTATCTGGGCCTTTTCGTCCTACTTCTTCATTTTAATTGCTGCCGGACATATCTGGAAATTCATCACCCTTGCCTATATACCACCTACAATAGCAGGTATTGTACTTGCTTACCGGAAAAAATATTTGTTAGGAGGGATTGTCACTGCTTTGTTCATGGCCATGCAGATTCTGTCCAACCATGTGCAAATGACCTACTATTTCCTGTTTGTCATTCTCTTCATGGTAGGTGCATTCTTCGAAGATGCCTGGCGCAAAAAAGAACTTCCCCAGTTCTTCAAAGCTACCGGTGTGCTGATTATCGCCGGATTAATCGGTGTATCCATCAATCTTTCGAGCCTATACCACACTTACGAGTATAGCAAAGAAACGATGCGTGGCAAAAGTGAGTTGAAATATGAAGGAGCTGCCGCAAAGCAGACAAGTAGCGGGCTCAATCGTGATTATATCACCCAATGGAGCTATGGCATCGGCGAAACATTCTCATTACTGGTCCCCAATGTCAAGGGAGGAGCCTCGGTGCCATTGTCACGAAGTGAAAAGGCAATGGAAAAAGCCAATCCGATGTATAGCAGCCTCTACTCACAACTGACCCAGTACTTCGGCGACCAACCCATGACAAGCGGTCCTGTCTACGTAGGTGCTTTTGTACTAATGCTTTTCATTCTGGGCTGTTTCATTGTAAAAGGTCCCATGAAATGGGCACTGTTAGGAGCCACCATTTTCTCTATCCTGCTTTCGTGGGGTAAAAATTTTATGGGGCTGACAGACTTCTTTATCGATTACATCCCGATGTATAATAAGTTCCGCGCCGTATCTTCCATTCTGGTAATTGCCGAGTTTACCATTCCCCTGCTCGCGATTCTCACCCTGAAAGAGATACTTACCAAGCCGGAGCTGCTGAAAGAGAAACTGAAATATATCTATATCAGTTTCGGACTGACCGGGGGACTTGCGCTACTTTTTGCCATTGCTCCCCGCCTATTCTTCCCGACTTATATTCCTGCTAACGAGATGGCAGCCCTACAGAATGCTCTGCCCGCCGATCAGTTATCGCCTATAGTGGCTAATCTTGAAGAGATGCGTGTGCACCTTTTCACTTCTGACGCTTGGCGCAGTTTCTTTATCGTTACTATCGGTACCCTGCTCTTACTGGCTTACAACGCAAAAAAACTGAAAGCGACCTGGACTGTTGCCGCTATTGCCCTGCTATGCCTGGGAGACATGTGGAGCGTAAACAAACGCTATTTGTACGACGAACAGTTCGTCCCGAAATCCGAACAGGCTGCAACGTTCCGGAAGAGTCAGACAGATGAACTGATCCTGCAAGATCAATCACCGGATTACCGTGTATTGAACTTCGCAGGCAATACATTCGAAGAAAACAATACTTCTTATTGGCACAAGAGCGTAGGTGGCTACCATGCTGCCAAACTCCGCCGTTATCAGGAAATGATAGACCATCATATTGCCAAAGAGATGCAGGCAGCCTATCAGGAAGTAGCAACAGCAGGCGGTCAAATGGACAGTGTGAACGCGGCTAAATTCCCTGTACTGAATATGCTGAATACAAAGTACTTCATATTCCCTGCCGGGCAACAAGGCCAAACAGTCCCCATTGAAAATCCATATGCTTTCGGCAATGCCTGGTTCGTAGATAAAGTACAGTACGTGAACAATGCGAACGAAGAAATCGATGCCATCGGGCAAGTCGACCTCCAACAAACCGCTATAGTAGACTCTAAGTTTAAAGAGGCCTTGAAAGGGGTGAACGAGGGCTACAAAGACTCACTGTCCACCATCCGGTTGACCGGCTATGAACCCAACCAATTAGTATACGAGACTTCCTCGCCCAAAGACGGTGTAGTTGTATTCTCGGAAATATATTATCCGGGATGGACGGCAACCATTGATGGCAAACCTGCCGATATTACCCGTGCAGATTACATCTTACGTGCTATGAATGTACCGGCGGGTAAGCATACCATCGAAATGCGTTTTGATCCGCAAAGCCTGCACGTCACAGAAGGTATTGCATATGGAGCGATGGCATTATTGCTGATAGGAGTAATTATTCTGGTATGGATCAACCGGAAAAAATATGGAGAAAGCATAAAAAAATAACCGTCTACAGAGACCGGTTCATCATTTACAAACACGAACTCCTCAGACAGAAGTAGTCTGAGGAGTTTGTGTTTTATTCTATACGTAATTTATTATTAATTCTTTCAGACTCTCTATAACCTCTTTTTCATTGATGGCATCTAAAAAAGAGTAGCCTCATCGAAAGTGATAAATTCCGGATTCATATACACCGCTTGAGTTATTAAAACACATTATTTTTACCCAACACTTAAATCAAGACCTTCAATATCGCTTAGGAAGCTATTCTGTAAATTCAGCAATGCGATCATAAGAACAGCCTGTATCAAATGTGCCATACCTCTTATGCCATTCATCTATATTCAACCGATTCATTGCCCCTAAATTCTTTGAATAAATCGTAGAATCAGCTACAGAACTATTCAATGGACGACACAAGGTTATAGAAAAAACATTCTGACATCTTGTTCTATCTTAGAGATTAAACATCAACCAATACAAAAAGGTTGCAATAAAAATATATTCAAGTAAATAAATCCGCAATAGCTTTTTGTCATTTTGTCTAAATGTATTCTAAACACCCTTTAGAGTCGTTTTTTTGCACACCATAACAAAGAAAGAATAAAAAAACTCAGAAATAGCGTTGTTCTAAAAATCACATAGCCACCAAATACAGTGAAATACTATAAGAAAGATAATTAGCCGATCCCATTTACTATTCACAAGAAAGCCAGATAACAAATGAACGTTCAGAATGATATTAAAAAAAGAGGCCTCTAAAACTTTATTATAGAAAAAAAAGCCACTTTCTTCCCCTGAATTAAAGGCTTTTCCAAGAAAAAAAGTGCGTTTTTCATCAGAAAACAAACTTATTATTAATAAGAAGTTAACTTCCTACTCTCAGGAAATTAATTCTCTGCCGACAGGAAGTTAGTTATTTGCCGGCAGGAAGTTAACTTCGTGCCGGCACCTCTCACATTATTTCCCGGTAACAAGTGATCTAAAAAGAAATATCCGATGATTCCTCCTCTATTTCGCTACATTTCGCCAAAGTGGATGTCAGCAAATAAGTAGAATATCAAACATTTTGATACCAAACCACATTTTAAACCATCAAATTAAAAGCGCCATCCTTCCTCTGAATAGAGGATAAAGGATGGCGCTTGATATAACTTCTTACTAAGCACCTTCTTACATAGCAGCAGGTAACGTTACCTTGAAATTCGGATTTTCCGTATGTTGCCGGTGGATAATTCCAACCATTTTCTTCACAATATCCGGATTCTCGGCAGCTACATTATGGTCTTCATGGATATCTGTTGCCAAATTATAAAGGAAAGGAATACCTTTCTTAACAACCATTTTCCAATCTCCCATGCGTACGCCTATCTGGTTCGTTTCATTAAATTCCCAATAAAGAAAATCATGTTTCTTCTGGTTCTTCTTACCCAACAGAGTCCGGGCAAAAGAGATACCATCAAAATAATCGGATTCTTTCTTCTTATTCACATATTTTTTCGGGAAATTCTTCACACCCGTCAAATCACACAAGGTAGGCATGACGTCGTAGAAAGCACATTGGTGATCATTCACTGTTCCGGCAGCAACCTGACCGGGCCAACGAACAATAAACGGAACACGGATACCGCCCTCGTAACACTGGCGTTTCAAGCCACGCAACTTCCCGTCACGCCCGAAGAAAGTGGGATCGGCCCCGCCTTCCTCGTGGGGACCATTATCACTGGTAAAGATGACAATCGTATTTTTATCCAATCCTTTCTCTTCTAACTTCTTCAGGACCTCACCCACATAATGGTCCAAACGGGTGATCATACCTGCAAACTGCGCATGTACATGGGTGATAGCGTTATATCGGGACCCCTTCTGACCACCAAAAGCTTTATCATCAGTAAACTGTGTCTTGTAATGGTTCAGAATAGAGTCTTCCGGCTGCACCAGTTCTGCGTGAGGCAAAGTATAGGTGAAAACACCGAAAAAAGGTTGATCTTCATTCTGTTTATCGATCCATTCCATCGCTTTCTGATGAATCAAGTCGGCTGAGTATTGAGTACGTTTATGATAATCGGGACCGTACATCGGATATTTGATATTCTCTTCCATCACAACACGTACGACACCCGTATCGCCCAACGACTGGCTATAACGGTTCAGGAAATTGGGATAATAGAGGTGGGCCTGAAACTGACAGATATATCCGTAATATTCATCGATTCCCCTTTTATCCGGAGTGGACACAGAACCTTCGTACCCCCCTGCCCATTTGCCAAACATGCCGGTAGTATATCCGTTATCTTTCATGATCTCAGGCAGAATGATATGTTCCGGATCATAAGGGTGTTGTCCGACAACCGAGAATTCTTTATTATCGCCATACATCACCGTAGATGCTTGAGTCCAATACTCTTTATTGCCACGTACTTCACAATGTCCGGTATGCTGTCCGGTCATCAACGACGCACGCGAAGGTGCGCTCACCGGACTTCCGGCATAGGCTTGCGTAAAGCGCATACCTTCACGGGCCATGTTGTCGATGTTGGGCGTACTGATGTATGGCTGTCCGTAACAACCCAAATCTCCATACCCCATATCATCGCACATGATAAAGATGATATTCGGTTTTTGAGGGTCATGTGCCTTCTCTTGATGGGCAAATGCTTGCGAGCTACCCAGCCCGACAAGCAATGCACTGCTATAAATGATTTTCTGGTTCATTCGTTGGGTTTATTTCGATTTCACCACAGATTACACGGATTTTCACAGATTAATAATTTATTTCACTGAGAGCTAAGTTAAATAATCTGTGTAATCTGTGGTGAGTTTGGTTCATTTATATTCCGCTTCAGTTATTCCCATCCCGGATTGTTAGGTGCAAGTGCAGGATTCAGAATAATCTCCTGGCTGGGAACTTCATAAAGATAATATCTCTCCTGCCAGCCTTCGCCTGCTTTGATAGGGTCGGGTTGCAGATAGATATATCCTTCTGTCATGGCTCCGTCGGCAGGATCCGGTCCGCCGGTCGTTTCATCCAGCAAGAACTGGGCACCATGTCTGAACTTATCTTTCGTCATCCACATTCCTTTGAGCTGACGATTAAGGAACCAGGGAGCCATTCTCCAACGACGGATATCATAGAATCCGAAGCCTTCACCCATTAACTCGATAATACGTTCACGACGGACTTCCCACAAAACAGGATCTACCAGAACACCTTGTTCATTACCTTTCGGGTAATAGCGGCCACGATTCGGGTCAAAGCTATCGTTGATCTCGGCAACCTTCATATCTGCCACACCGGCACGTTTACGTAGTTTATTGATAGACTCGTCGGCCACTGCCTGAGTGAACTGCCCTGTCTCGCACATGGCCTCAGCATAATTCAGCAATACCTCTTCGATTTTGAAGATAGGTTTATCCGATGTGTTCAGAGTGATACCTCCATTTCGGTTCGTTTCCCAGTTGCTCCAGTTCTTCCAGAAGTAATATCCCGAACGGCTTCTCACGAAACCTGTAGCTCCGATACCTCCCATAAAGTTGGGTGAAGAAGGAACCAGTGAGGCTGCCCAGTTCTGTCCGGGCAGACGTTTCATGCCGATACCGGGGTTATCACACGATTCGTTAGGTCCCATTATGTCAATGTATTCACGGTCGGCAGGATCATCGGTATAATCCCATGTTCTGGGATCATCTTTCGTCTTGGCCTTTGCTTTTACTTTATACGGAGGCATCACCACGTGATATAAACGCGGGTCACGGTCGCGGAAAGTAGCATATGGCGTTTTGTCTCCATGATAGTTCTCAGAAGTAGCAATCGGCTTACCGTCCTTACACAGATAGAGATCAACTGTGTGCTGGTTCATCTCCACATTATGGCTATCCATGTGTTCCAATGCACTGAAGTTGGCCATCTTGATGTCCTGAACAAACTCCATGTACAGGATGACTCCCGGCACTTTGCCCAAATCTTCTGTAGTCCACATCTCCCCATATCCGGCTGCAGGCTGACCGTCTGTTCCGTAGTAAAGAGTAGGATAATCATTCATCAACAGGCGAGACACCCGGATACATTCGTCAAAGAACTTCTGGGCACCCTCCATTCCGTGATATTTGCGCCAAGTGGCTTCACGCAACGTAAATCGTGAGATAGCTGCACGAATACAATCACGATTGATGGTATTCGCACCGTCTTGTTTCTCAAAATCCCCGATATTCGCTTCAGCCCATTTCAAACGATTCAATACGGAGTCTGCTACAATCTCACGGTCAACACGGGGGCCGTAAGCTTCGGGAGAACTTTCGTTAAGAACCGTATTGACCCAAGGCACTGCCCCGAAACGGTTGATAAGCTCCATGTACCAATATGAGTGGAAGAAATATCCCACCGCACGCCAATGGTCTTTTTCAGCATCAGTCATTTCTGACTTATCGATATTGGCAAGCAAGATGTTAGCACGACGGAATGTGCCGGAAAATCCCCAGCCATTGCCCGAAGCCACACTCTGCACCCTTCCGAAAGCATAGTCATTACCTGACTCATTGGCACGACTCTCCAAGTATCCGGCATTCATATCACCTGCGTAACAAGATCCTTGCCCGGTTCCGTTGATAGTATTGGCTATATTATTGTCTTTGAATATCTCATAGCAGGGCCATGCAAACGACTTAAAGTTATCGTAAGATTTAAAAGCATTATTCTCTGTCAGACTGGTGACAGGCGCATGCTCCAAAAAGCTGTCATTACATCCGGCCAGTCCGATTCCGGCTAAAATAGCCAATGATAGATATATCTTTTTCATTTTTAATTCTTGGTTATGCGTTTATAATGTAAAGTTGATACCGAACGAAACAGTACGGAATGCCGGATAGTTCCAGCTCAAGGTTTCAGGATCGATACCTGAAGGCAATGAAGAGAAAGTTGCCAGATTCTCTACACTGACAAAACCCTTCAACTGATTCAAGCCGATTCGGGATATCCATGTTTTAGGAACAGTATACGACAAAGTAACGTTCTTGATGCGGAAGTAAGCGGCGTTAGATAAGTATCTGTCTGTCTTACGTCCATAGTTGGAGCCGACTGTCGGATTCTGTCCGTACATACGTGGATATTTTGCATTCGGATTTACAGCAGTATAATCTCCATTGGCGGCATCTACCGGTTTCCAGTAGTCGGTCAGACCGTCAAATAACGGTTGGTACTTGATATCATTCACTGAGTAAATGTACATCGGGAATACCAGGTTGTTGGCAATCCATGCATCACGTTGACCGGTACCCTGCATCATAATATTCAGGTCGAAACCTTTATAATTGGCACCGAGAGTAATACCATACAGGTATTTAGGCAGGCTATTACCTATTACTTTCTGGTCACCGGGGTTATCCAATGTACCGTCTCCACTGTCGATCTGGTTCGTACTCTTATCGTCATCACGGAGATTCTTGAATTTCAAGTCACCGGGACGCGGGCTGACACCTTTAATAGAGGCTACCCCGTCTTTAAGTTTCCAGCTGTTGGTATCTACAAAATCATCTACTGTATAGAATCCGTCTACTTCATATCCCCAGATCTCACCCAGTCTTTGTCCCGGATAGAAATTACTCAGCAATTTAGAAGCAGCATTATCATCGTACTTAGTGATTTCAGAGTAGCTGTCAGAAAGGTTGAATCCGACACGGTAGTTGAATTTACCGATGCGGTCTCTCCAGTTCACAGCCAGTTCCCAACCACGGGTACGCATATCAGCTGTATTCTGGAAAGGAGAACTTGCACCCACAACAGCAGGAAGCTGCATACCCGGTGCCAACATTCCTTTTGTGTCACGCTGATACCAATCGAACACGGCATTCAGACGATTGCCAAACATGTTCAGATCCAAACCGATATCAGTAGTCGCTACTTTCTCCCAGGTAAAGCTTGTACTTACCAGATTCGGCAAAGAGTTAATGGCAGTTACATAATCACCGCCTGACAACCAGCCGTTATACTTGTTACTGACACTCATAGTCGGGAAATATGCATAGTTCACTACATTCTGGTTGCCGATCACACCATAAGATGCACGAATCTTCAGACCATCAATATAATTGCGTGTAACCTCCATAAACTTTTCCTGAGCCACGTTCCATCCCAAAGATACAGACGGGAAGAAACCGAAACGGGAATCTTTCGGGAATTTGGATGATCCGTCATAACGCCCGTTCACCTCCAGCAAATATTTATCCATGTAGTTATAATTAACCCGGAAGAATCCGCCACGAACAGAATATTCATTATAGCTGTCTGTCGCTTTCAGGTCACCAGTACCTGAGCCTAAGGCCGGCACTTCGATAACAGCTTGATTGTAAGACAATACATTTACTCCTTCCGTATATTTAGACTCCTGGTTGAAACCGGCCATTACGCTAAAATGGTGGTCTTTCTTAATATCAAACTTATATGTACCATAAATATTGAAGGCATTGTAATCGGTGAACTGTTTTTCTTTCTGCAAATAGTCTTTTGCAGCATTCCAGATGTTGTTACCTCCCTGTATGTCTGTATACTGAGTTTTTCCGGTATAGAAATTATAGTCATACATGTTTTTGTCAAACGTGTATTCAAATACCCCTTCAAAGCCTTTGAATGGCTTCAAAATAGATTTCACGAAAACACGCGGATTGTCATACGACTTTTTCCATTTATTCGCCAACAACACCTGATTGCGCGGTGTATTGAAAGGCAAATCCTGAGAGATTGTAGAACAAACGTCCGCAGGCATATTACCTTCCGGTTGATAAGAAACCTGATTACTACCGAACATGCTTCCCAGACCGGAACTCGGTTGTGACTGATTGGTACGCGCATAGCTCATTGTCAGTTCCTGAGTAAACCATTTGGTAATATCAGCAGAAATATAAGAATTGATATTCAGACGTTCATACGTATCTTTATCGGTAATCAAAACACCGTCCGTAGATACATATCCGGCTGACATACGGTAACGCAACTTATCTGTACCGCCGGATACAGAAAGATTATGATTCATCTGGAAACTGGTCTCCATAAAATTCTTATATGGATCATGTTCGTTCAGATAATACAAGGCTCCGTCCGTATCGGCAAAAATACCATCACCTACAGTTTTGATAGATGAAGGATCCTGCCTGTACTGTGTCAGGTATTCCTTCCATTTTGAAACACTGGGTGAACCATAAGACCAATAAGCATCAGAATATCCTCCATCCTGATAAGCCTGCAGGTAATCCATTAACGATGCTTGCTTCGGCAGATTCATTGCAGTAGCAAAACCGAAATTATTGTTATAGTTCAGGCGGAAAGCCGTAGCTTCTTTCGGGCGCTTAGTAGTCACCAGAACCACACCACCGGCCGCACGCGCACCATAAATAGCTGCCGAAGCAGCATCTTTCAGTACCGTCACCGTTTCGATATCTTCCGGATTCAACATGTCGAGGCTACCCTCTACGTTATCAATCAAGATAAGAGGCGCGACATTGGCACCATAGCTTCCGTCGCTATTCTTGATACCTACTGAATAGGCACCACGCAGTTGGAATGACTTTCCGCTACCCGGTGCATTCCCGCTATTAGATACCAGCAGTCCCGGAACCGTACCTTGCAATGCATCGGAAGCTGTCATAATAGGACGGTCCCCGATAATCTCATCCATTTTGATAGATGAAACAGCACCTGTCAGGTTTGCTTTCTTTTGTGAACCGAAACCGACTACCACTACTTCGTCTAAGGTACGAGAGTCATCTTTCAGCACTATCTTCAAAGGAACACCGGCCACGGCTTTCACTTCTTGTGTTACATAACCGATATAAGAGATAACGATAACAGCACCCGGATTTACCGACAAAGAGAAATTTCCCTCTACATTACTGATCGTACCATTCTGGGCATTGTTTTTTTCCATAATGGTAGCACCAATAATCGATTCTCCCAGGTTATCCCTGATATTACCTTTTACAACGATCTTATTACTCTGCTGTGGTGTGGAAACTACCTCCGGAGCACTCTTCAGAATAACTTCATTGCCCTTGATGACATAGCTGATACCACTGTCCTTAAACAGCACATTCAGTACCTCCTCTATGGAGCCTTCACAATTGATGTCACGGATCTTTGCATTACCCAAATCGGCTGCCTTGTAAAAGAACGTATATTTACTGTTCTTTTCAATAACCTGGATGGCCTGTTTAATGCTCATTGCCTTTCCCTGCACGGCTATCTGTCCCTGCACGGCAAAAACGGACATAGGATACAGGAGCATAAACATAATTACGCCTGCCAGAAAACGCCTGTTACAGACGCTAAAACATTGTCTCATGTCTTTCATTTTTTTGATTATACGATTAATTAGTGATTGATAAAAAGCGATTATTTATAAATAATGATTCTCTGTGTTTCTTTTCTAAATTTCAAATTCATATTGATACAAATCTTTTCGATAACTTTAGATGCGGGGTCATCATAACGCATATAGCCTGTGAACAAGTCATTTCGGGATACTTTCTCGTCGAGCTCTACCGGAATATGGTAAATATCATGAATGGCTTCTATCAAATCATCCATACGCATGTCGACAAATTTGTAACGTCCCTCATCCCAACTGATATTACCTATATTCTTTAATATCACTTCATCCTTTTCGGGATGAAAAATAACCTGTTGCAAAGGTTTCATTTCAATCTTCCTCTGCGAAGCCTTAGCGTTGAAATCAACCTTTCCACTGAAAAGAGTCACTTCCGCACCATACTGCCGGGTGGACTGAACACGAAAAACCGTCCCTTTGACTTCTACAAATGCCTGATCAATATATACCTTAAAATTACGTCCCTTACGTTTGGTTACCTCAAAAGTAGACTCTCCCTCCAACCAGACTTCCCGTTTATCCATAAAGTCCTGTGAAAAACGGATTCGACTTCCGGCTTGCATCCAAACCCTTGAACTGTCGGGGAGCACGTACAACCGGCTATTTGAAGAAACAATCTCAGTATACTCAATGATATGTTGCGAAGTGACAGGCTCCTCATTAAAAAAGAAGATACTTCCCCCAACAACCAATAACACTGTAATACATGCAGCGAGAGCAATCTTCAAGTACCTGAGCTGGAGCCGTTGCTTACGTTCAAAAGGAGTCTGACATTTGGAATCAATCTTATTCCAAATCCTACTTTCAACAGCAGCATCATCCACTATATTCCTTGCAGCATCAAATTGTTTTTTCATCTTTGTCTCCACAACATCCCAGTGCGCCAGCTCTTCTACTTCTCCCGGAGAAGACTTACCGGCAATCAATTTGCGGACAAGCCGATCGTATTTATTAGAAATCTTCATATTCTTTATATTTCTTTCCAAAAGCCCAAGCTATATTTATAAATCTATCCATAAATACACAATTTATAAAATTCCCCCCTATATGTTTTCCGCTTTTTTTCTGTTTTATAAATTGAGTATGCTATATTTGTAATCCAAACGTAACTCTTAATGAACGAAAAAGAAGCAATTATTAAACTGAAGACCCGCAATGATAAAGATGCCTTTGCATTCCTGTACCACTCTTATTGGGCTAAGGTTTACAACTTTACGCGACTTTATGTCACTTCTTTGGTTGATGTGGAGGAAATCGTTCAAGAGGTTTTTATTAAAATCTGGGAGAGCAGAGAGTCTTTGGATGAAGAGCAAAACTTTGCAGGATATCTGTTCATCACCATGCGTAACCTTGTTTTTAACCGCTCCCGCAAGAATCTGAACGAGGCTTTCTACCAACTGTCAGTGATAGAAGCAGTAGAAGAGTCATATGATATAGAAGAAGAACTGGATGCAGCCAATCTACGGACACATATCGAATCACTTATTTCAATGTTACCACCCCGGCAACAGGAAGTATTCCGTCTGAGCAGGGACGAAGAACTTTCTTATCGTGAAATTGCAGAGAAACTGCAAATATCGGAAAGAACAGTGGAACACCACATATCCGATGCTTTGAAGTTTCTAAGAAAAAACATCAAGCTTTACACATTATTCCTTTCATTATAAATGAAGTAGCGCTGCTCTTCCCCGTTGGGACAGAACAGCGCCGATCATCAGTTTTTATGAAAAACGAAACTTTCTTTCATAGAGAGGTATTACACTTACATAACAATTCTCTCTTCACAGAGATACTATTAACACTATATATAAACATGATGATTTTCATTAATAAATCAAAAATAAACATTTCTATAAAAATAAGAAATGGAAATCGACTAATAGAACAATTTAATCGATCAAAATGTTCTCTACATTTTCAGTAAACGCTTACTCAAATACCTTACCGGATACCAGACAGATAAAAATCCGACAGTAAATACGGTAATAAATATCACGATGACATCCCCCAAATGAACACTGACCGGATAGGAATCAACTACAAAATTACCTGCAGCATTACCTCCACCCAATGAAACTATCCCGTAGGCCATCTGAACCCAACATAGAACCAAGCCGAGTATAATCCCGATTATAGCCCCATAAAAGGAAATCATACACCCTTCGAAAAGGAAAATACGCGAAACAAGCCGATCGTCAGCTCCCAATTTACGAAGTGTATTCACATCTTCCTTTTTATCCAGAATAAGCATCGACAGCGAACCTATCACATTGAAACAGGCGATCACGAGAATAAAGGTAAGAAACAAATACGAAACCAATTTCTCTATCTCCATGATGCGAAACACATCCTCCTGCTGCTCGTAACGGTTACGAATAACAAAACCATCTCCTAACGCCTTCCCGATCTTTTCTTTCACTACAGAAATATTAGATCCCGGCTTTAGTTTCAGTTCTATTGCAGACACTTCGGTAGTATAATCAAGCAAACGCCGGGCAAAATCCAACGAAGTGAGAATATACTGTCCGTCATACTTCTGCTGATTGACTACAAACACTACACCGGGCGAATACAAATAATCCATATTAAAGGAAGCAGCCGGATTTGCAAGATTAACCTTTCCATTCCTTTTAGGAATATATACCTGCAAAGGATCGACAAACCTGATTCCGGTCCCCAATGTAGAGACAAGCTCAATCCCCATCACTCCATAATCCACAACAGAATCGTTCAACAAAAACTCGCCTGCTCCATAAAGGATACTATCTATCGCAGTCAACTGCTCAAAATTATCTTGTACCCCCTTTATAACAGCCATTGTTTGACGATCCTTGTATTGCACCATCGCATTCTCTTCAAGTGTTTCAGTCAACACATCTACTTCCGGCATCTGCCGGATAGCCTGAATACGCGGATCCTGTGCATCGAAAACTTTCCCTTCGGCAATCGTCACTTTCAGTTCCGGATCAAACACAGTAAACAGATCAGCTACTGTATCCTGAAAACCATTGAATACGGAAAGTGTACACACCATTGCCATCGTAGCCAATGCTACTCCACACACGGAAATAGCCGAAATGATATTAATGGCATTGTGTTTCTTCTTTGAGAAAAGATATCGCCGGGCTATGTAGAAGGGAAGATTCACTTCAACAAGGCATCTATCTTTTCAATGTAGTCCAGCGAATCGTCCACAAAAAATTTCAATTCGGGGATAATGCGCAACTGATGACGAACACGGGTACCGAGTTCGAAACGGATGGACTTCATATTATTATTGATATTCTTTACCATTTCTTCGCTTTTATCAGAAGGGAAGACACTTAAATATACGCGGGCAATGCTCATATCAGGGCTGATACGTACAGCACTGACAGATACCAACACACCGGGCATGGCCTTGGTCTGCAACAGAAAAATCTCACTGAGTTCTTTCTGTAACAAACGGGCTATCTTATTCTGTCTCGTTGTTTCCATAAACTTTCTACGTAATTATTTTATCAAACAAGCAATTAGCACTTGTTACAATAGAACACAAAATTAGAGAAATATATCGTTTGAAAGATAAAATATGTACTATTTTTAATCTTCATTATTGAATTATTCTTCCAATGCTAAAGAGTAATCAACTAATACACATCTCACTTTTTACGAATAATGGTCAGTCCATCACGCAAAGGGAGGATTACTTTCTCCACTCGTTCATCATGTGCCACCAATTCGTTGAAAGCCTTAATACCGATGGTCTGATAGTCGTTGTTATGTGGCTCTTCCAGCACATGACCATCCCATAAAGTGTTATCGGCTATGATATATCCTCCGGGAGAAAGATGCGCAAGAGTCATCTCATAATATTCAATATACTTACGTTTATCGCCATCCACAAAAGCAAGGTCAAACGTAACTCCCAATGCAGGTATCAATTGGAGAGCATCTCCAATGTAGAATTTAATTTTATCAGCATAAGCTGAATTTTCGAGCCAGGGACGGGTAAAGTCTTCCTGTTCGTCATTTATCTCAAATGTGTGGAGCATTCCACCCTCCTCAAGTCCTTCGGCCAAGCAAAGGGCGGAATAGCCACTATAAGTTCCTATTTCTAATATCTGACGAGGCCGTATCATACGAACAAACATCTTCAACATACGCCCCTGCAGATGACCGGAAGCCATACGGGGACGCAGAAGCTTGACATGCGTATCCCGATAAAGAGCTTTCAGGTATTCACCTTCTTCATCGATATGCTTTAGGATATATTCGTCTAAAAGATCGGTCTCTTTCATCTCATCCTACAGATAACGGTTGCTATTAGGCAATACACTGTCACCGGCATGCTTCAAAGCATCTTCCACGACATTGATCTCAAGGAAAGAGGTTTGTGTCCCGGCTTTACCGCTACTCAGATAACCCACCATATCAGTAGGATGTAAACGTCCTTCTTTCAATAAACGACGCAGAGCGGCAAAATAATACTCCTGTCCGTTGGCCAACTCAGGCATGTAGATCGCCTCCACTCCATAAGAGAGTGCCAGGTGACGCATCGTTTTCTCCTTATAACAAATGGCAAGCACCGGATATTTACCACGGAAAGCAGCCAGATTACGTGCAGTGCGCCCTTGATAGCTATCAGTAATGATAGCGCGTATTTTTAGTTTAGTAGTTGCTTTCACAGCCTGTTTGGCAAGGAAAGCAGTCACGTCATTACTATTCTCATCCAGAGGAATACGGATATCATTTTCTTCCAATTTGTCTTTTTCAGCCTGCGCAGCAATCTTAGTCATGGTTTTCACAGCCTCCACCGGATATTTACCATACGCGGTTTCACCACTCAACATCAGAGCATCCGTACGATAATAGATAGCATTCGCAATATCGGTTACTTCAGCACGAGTCGGACGCGGATTATTTATCATCGTATGTAACATCTGTGTAGCTACGATTACCGGCTTCTTGGCAAGAATACATTTACGTATCAATGTACGCTGAATTCCCGGAATGCGTTCCTGTGGAACTTCAATACCCAAGTCACCGCGAGCTACCATCACTCCATCAGCGACTTCCAGAATCTCATCTATATTATCTACACCTTCTTGATTCTCTATCTTAGCAATAATACGGATATCGCTGTTGTGTGCATCCAGAATTTCACGAATATCAAGCACATCCTGACGGTTACGTACAAAAGAATGTGCTATGAAATCGATATCTTTTTCTATCGCATAAAGAATGTTATTACGATCTTTTTCAGTCAGAGAAGGCAGGTTGATGCGGACCCCGGGAACATTTACACTCTTACGGCTCCCCAAGGTTGCTTCATTCTGTACCTCACAAAGCAAATATTCGGACGTTTTATCAATAACCCGCAACTCAAGATCACCATCGTCAATCAAAATAGTCCCACCTATATTCAAATCGTGTACGAAGTTCGGATAAGAAACGGCAATACATTCACGGGTAGTCTCACGTTCGGGATCCCCCACAATTTTAACCTTCTCGCCAATCTGATAAAGTATTGGTTCCGCATTGGCAGTGGTACGTACCTCCGGGCCTTTAGTATCCATAAGGATAGCGATGCGATTGGACACGGTACGAACATTGGCAATCAACGCTTCAAACCCTTCACGACTGGCGTGAGCTGTGTTCATACGAACCACATTCATCCCTGCATCAAACAACTCTTTTATAAAATCTACATCGCAACGTCTGTCTGAGATGGAAGCTACGATTTTAGTCTGTTTCAGCAACATAATCTATCTACCTATTTATATTTATACCTATTTATCTAATAAAGCCTCAAGTGCCAGACGATATGAGTTCAATCCAAATCCACAAATCACACCTTTACAGGCACAAGCAATCATAGAAACATGACGGAACGACTCGCGGGCATGAACATTGGAAATATGAACCTCAATCACAGGAGAGGGAACGGAACGGATGGCATCCTGCAAAGCAATGGAAGTGTGCGTATAAGCTCCTGCATTCAAAATGATTCCATCCACATCGAAACCGGTCTGCTGAATTTTATCTATCATTTCTCCTTCAACGTTCGACTGGAAATAACCCAACTCCACATCGGGATATTTTTTACGAAGCTCACCTAAATACTCTTCAAATGTAACGCTTCCATATATAGAAGGTTCACGCTTGCCCAAAAGATTAATATTGGGACCATTAATAATTTGTATCCTCATAACACAATCCTGCTATTTTTAATACCTTTGTCTTCGAGAACAATATTTCAAGATGCAAAGGTAGAAAAAAGAAATGAAATTAGACGAAAAAACAAAAAAGAAGGATGTGCAAGGGTTGATTATCAAAAAGTACCAACAGTATCTGAAACTGGAAAAGTCATTATCCAAAAACACATTGGATGCTTATTTGACGGATTTGGACAAGCTATTGAACTTTTTATCGGACGAAGGTGTGGATATACTGGAAATCAGCCTGAAAGACCTTCAGCGTTTTGCAGCCGGACTGCATGATATCGGTATCCATGCCCGGTCACAGGCACGCATCATTTCCGGCATCAAGTCTTTCTTCCATTTTCTGATAATGGCCGATTATATAGAAGCTGATCCGAGTGAATTACTGGAAGGTCCCAAGATTGGTTTTAAACTACCGGAAGTATTGACTGTAGAGGAAATAGACCGTATTATCTCAACTGTAGATCTGAGCAAAAATGAGGGACAGCGAAATCGGGCAATATTGGAAACACTCTATAGCTGTGGTTTACGGGTTTCGGAATTAACCAACTTAAAACTATCAGATCTTTATTTTAATGAAGGATTCATTAAAGTAGAAGGAAAAGGTAGTAAACAACGATTGGTGCCCATCTCCCCCAGAGCCATTCAGGAAATAAAATACTATTTCATGGATCGAAACCGGATTAACATAAAAAAAGATTATGAGGATTATCTGTTTTTAAGCAGACGGGGAACACACCTATCACGTATCATGATCTTTCATCTTATCAAAGAACTGGCCGATATGGCAGGTATCACCAAAAACATCAGTCCACACACATTCCGGCATTCTTTCGCAACCCACCTTCTTGAAGGAGGCGCCAACCTGAGAGCTATTCAATGCATGCTCGGACATGAATCAATTTCGACCACCGAGATTTACACACATATCGACCGTAATATGCTGCGAAGTGAAATCATAGAACACCATCCGCGCAACATCAAATATCGGCAAGAAAAAAGGCATTTCAATAAACAATAAAGTCTGGTTTGGCGTTATTTAGAGAGAGAAATAGTGCTGAACAGCTCAGGAATGCGACAGTTTTCATTAAATTATAATAAAATTAAGGGTGTATTTGCCTAAATGTATAAGAATTAATATCTTTGCGTGGCATTTATGGGCAATCCACAGATGCGTATTGAATAGACAAAATTTCAATTACAAACATTTAATTTATACCTAAAATGATCAAGAAGTTGTATTTGCCTTTACTTATGGCATTGGTTGTTGCATTGTCATCATGTAGCAACAAAATGGGTGCACTGTCATCTGATTACTTCACTACGACTCCTCAGGTACTGGAAGCTGTAGGTGGTAAAGTTCCTGTGACTATCAACGGAAAGTTCCCTGAAAAGTATTTCAAAAAGAACGCAGTTGTTGAAGTAACTCCGGTCCTGAAATGGGAAGGTGGACAAGTGAAAGGACAGCCTGCTGTATTCCAGGGTGAAAAGGTAGAAGGTAACGACCAAACTATCTCTTACAAGATGGGTGGTAATTACACGATGAAAACTACATTCGACTATGTTCCTGAAATGGCTAAGTCTGAACTGTACCTTGAATTCAACGCAAAAGTTGGAAAAAAAACAATCGCTATCCCTGCAGTGAAGATCGCAGACGGTGTGATCTCTACTTCTGAATTGATTAACAATACTTTGAGCAGCGCTAATCCGGCTTTGGGTGACGACGCTTTCCAACGTATCATCAAAGAAGCACACAACGCTAACATCATGTTCCTTATCCAACAGGCTAACATCCGTTCAAGCGAATTGAAAACCGCTAAGGAATTCAACAAGGAAGTTGCTAACGTAAACGATGCAGAAAACAAAAAGATCAGCAATATCGAAATTTCGGCTTATGCTTCTCCTGATGGTGGTGTGAAACTGAACACAGGTTTGGCTGAGAACCGTGAAGGTAACACAACTAAACTGATCAATAAAGACCTGAAGAAAGCTAAAATCGAAGTTCCGGTTGATGCTAAATATACTGCTCAGGACTGGGAAGGTTTCCAGGAACTGGTTTCTAAATCAAACATTCAGGATAAAGAACTGATTCTTCGTGTTCTGTCTATGTATCAGGATCCGGAACAAAGAGAGACAGAAATCAAAAACATCTCTTCTGTATACAAAACTTTGGCTGACGAAATCCTGCCGCAGTTGCGTCGTTCTCGTTTGACTTTGAACTATGAAATCATCGGTAAGTCTGATGAAGAAATCGCTAATCTGGCTGCAACAGATCCGAAACAGTTGAATCTGGAAGAAATCCTGTATGCTGCTACACTGACTAACGACCCGGCTAAGAAAGCTGACATCTATACAAAAGCTTCTCAGCAGTTCCCGAATGACTACCGTGCATTCAACAACTTGGGTAAACTGGCTTATCAAGCAGGTGATTTGGACAAGGCTCAATCATACGTGAAAAAAGCAGAAAGCATTAAAGCTGCTCCTGAAGTAAACATGAACTTAGGTTTGATCGCTCTGGCTAAGGGTGACAAAGCTGCTGCTGAGTCATACTTAGGTAAAGCTGCCGGTGCTAAAGAACTGAACGAAACATTGGGTAACCTGTACGTAGCTCAGGGACAATACGAAAGAGCAGTAAACGCATTTGGAGACACTAAAACAAACAGTGCTGCTTTGGCACAGATCCTGGCTAAGGACTACAACAAAGCTAAAAACACTTTGGCTGGTATCTCAACTCCGGATGCTTACACAGACTATCTGATGGCTGTTCTGGGTGCAAGAACTAACAACACTTCTATGCTGACAAGCAGCTTGAAGAGCGCTGTAGCTAAGAACCCGGCTTTGGCTAAGAAAGCTGCTACAGACCTTGAGTTCGCTAAATATTATACGAATTCTGATTTCATGAACATCGTAAAATAAGCGAGACTTAATTGAGAAAAATATAAAAAAGGAGTTGTCCGCCACATAAATGGCGGGCAATTCTTTTTTTTTATCTACAAAACCCTTACTTTCGCAGAAAAGAAATAAGAATGAGAAAGATAGGGATTCTATTTATTACTGTGTTTTGCCTGTTTGCCTGTAAAAGCAACAGCACCCAAATCAGTCTGGAAGGTGAACTTAAGGGACTGACTAACGACACACTCTACTTATATGGAACAGACGCTCTATATGATCGCATAGATACCATTTATGCACAAGAAGGTAAGTTTAGCTACAATCTCAACGTAGATTCGACAGTAATCGATACGCTCACAGCAACTGTACTCCTGATAAACGGGAATGTAGAGTATCCGCTCTTCCTGGATAAAGGAAACCAAATCAAGATAAAAGGAAATGCGAATGATCTCAGCCATTTGGATATAGATGGCAATGAACCAAACACAAGCTTGAGTCTTTTTATGAAAGAACAGAAAAGTTTGGGTCAGGCATCCAATAAAATGATGCAGGAAAAAGCCGAAACATTTATCCGCCAACACAACTCCTCACTGGCCAGTATTTATCTCCTCGACAAATATTTTGTGCAGATACCACAGCCGGATTATACCAAAATAAAAGAAATAACCGAAAGCATGACGGGAGCACTCCTTGATCGTCCTTATATTGAAAACATCAGCGACTATATTGATCAACTGGAAAAAGTGACTGTTGGTAAATCTGCTCCTTATTTTAGTTTACCCAATAAAAAAGGTGAGAAGTTATCACGTTCAGCTGAAAAGTTCAGAGACAAATATCTTCTACTTAATTTCTGGGCCTCGTGGTGTGACCAACGATCGGAAACCAATACAGAGCTGAAAAGACTAAATAAGGAATATAAGAGAAACAAGAACTTTGCCATATTAGGCATATCGCTTGATATAGATAAGAAAGCATGGGAAACAGCCATCAGTAAAGATAGCCTGAATTGGGAGCAAGTATGCGATTTTACCGGTTTAAGCTCAGAAACAGCGAAGCAATATGCAATACTGACGCTACCAACCAATATCCTGATCTCGCCAACCGGCAGAATTCTGGCAAGAGACATCAAAGGAGAAGCACTTACCAATAAACTAAAAGAATTACTGAAAACCGAAGAAAAGAAATCCGGAAGAACTAACCGCTAAAATCGAGTCACTAACCTCAAAATCATTAGAAACACGTGCTTATAAAAGTATTCGGAGCGGCTGTACAAGGCATTGAAGCAACCCTCATCACTATAGAAGTCAACAGTTCACGAGGATGTATGTTCTACATGGTAGGCCTTCCCGACTCAGCAGTTAAAGAAAGCCACCAGCGTATTCTGTCCGCCCTGCAAGTAACCGGGTACAAGATGCCTACCAGCAATATTGTTATCAACATGGCTCCGGCAGATATCCGCAAGGAGGGCTCATCTTACGATCTGCCATTGGCTATCGGAATGTTGGCTGCCAGCGAGACAATTTCATCCCAGAAACTATCTCGCTATATGATAATGGGAGAACTCAGTCTCGATGGAACAATCCAACCCATCAAAGGAGCTTTACCCATAGCTATCAAAGCACGGGAAGAAGGATTTACCGGGTTAATCGTTCCTTTGCAAAACGCACGGGAAGCGGCAGTAGTCAATCACTTGTCGGTATACGGAGTGAGTAATATACAGGAAGTTATTGAATTCATCAATGATAAACACGAACTGACACCGACTACAGTCCAGACCCGTGAAGAATTTTATGCCTGCCAAAGTGACTTTGAATACGATTTCGCAGATGTGAAAGGACAAGAAAATGTGAAACGTGCACTTGAGGTGGCGGCTGCAGGAGGCCACAACCTCATTATGGTAGGAGCGCCAGGCAGCGGTAAATCGATGATGGCAAAAAGGTTGCCTTCCATTTTGCCCCCTCTATCCTTAGGTGAAAGCCTTGAAACAACCAAAATACATTCAGTAGCCGGCAAGTTAGGACGCAACTCTTCTCTGATATCCCAACGTCCCTTTCGGGACCCACACCACACCATCTCACAAGTAGCTATGGTGGGTGGAGGCAGTTTTCCGCAACCGGGAGAAATCAGCCTGGCACATAATGGAGTCCTCTTTCTGGACGAGCTACCGGAGTTTAACCGCAGTGTGCTCGAAGTATTGCGTCAGCCTCTTGAAGACCGTCGTATCACCATTTCACGCGTAAAAAGCACGATTGACTATCCTGCCAGTTTCATGTTGGTAGCATCTATGAACCCGTGCCCGTGTGGCTATTACAACCATCCGACCAAACCATGTGTCTGTAATCCGGGACAAGTACAAAAATACCTGAATAAGATATCTGGTCCTCTACTGGACCGGATTGATATTCAAATTGAAATAGTTCCTGTACCATTTGAAAAGATCTCAGAACAACGACAAGGAGAATCCAGTGCAGCCATCAGGCAAAGAGTGATCAAGGCCCGACAGATACAGGAAGAAAGATTTGCTTGTTATCCGGGAACTTATTGCAATGCTCAAATGACAAGCAAGCAACTATCGGCTTTTGCACAGCCTGAAACAAAAGGTTTGTCACTGTTGAAAAATGCCATGGAACGCCTCAATCTTTCAGCCCGCGCTTATGATCGTATCTTGAAAGTATCTCGTACGATAGCCGATCTGGAAGGAAGCGAACAAATAAAACCAGAGCATTTGGCAGAAGCCATCAGCTACCGGAACTTAGATCGAGAGAATTGGGCTGGATAATGTTATGAAGAGCAAAGTTATAATGAAAGAAAACCTCCTTATCACACTCTGTCTTATCTTGTTATCATATGGAATGACCGGATGCAAAGACTCTACACGAACTTTGCTTAGTAAGTCTGTAGAAATGGAAAAAATCTCTACAGACAGTATGCTGTTTTATCTTCAACAAATACAAGAACCAAACCATCTAACCAATAAACAGCGGGCTGAATACTGCTTCCAATTATACAAAGCCACATTGTGGAAAACTCAAAAGCCCAAAGATTCTCTACTTAAAGTATGCATCCCACTTTTTTTACAATATGGAGATACAGCCCAATGGCTACAGGCTCAACTGGAACAAGCTAACAGTTACTTTTACAAGCACCAGCCGGATTCTGTTTTACATGTCGCTTCATCCCTTCAAAACAAGAAAAAGTATATGACATATAGCCAACAGAGGTATTATTACAACATGCAAAAATTTGCCTACTTTAATCTAAAAAAATATTCGCAAGCCCTTGATCTGGCAAATAGCGTACTGACACTGAATAATCCATCTAATGATACTCTATCTTTATTTTACGACCATCGGAGCCGATTGGAAATATTAAAAAAAATGGGAAAGACAGACGAAGCAATAGAAGGATATTATAAGATGCTTGAATGGCTTGCCCCTTCAAAAGAATACCGTTATCTAAACTATTCCATAGCCGAAGATATTGTGAATTATCATCTACAGCAGCAAGATTTCAACAAAGCACTGGAATCCATGCTGGAGCTCCGCTCGTATCGCCGTAATCGTTATGACGTACCTTACTATCAATTGATCCGCGGACAAATATTCCAATCCTTGCACCAACTGGATTCGGCCCAATACTATTATAAACAAGCAGCTATCTCAACCTCACCATATATCGCGGCAGAAGCAACCTCCCGCCTGTTCCGGTTAATAAATGCGACGCAATATCCTGAGCAGGCATATTATCTGGCAAAAAATGAAGATATACTGTATGACAATCTTACATTAAACGTTAAAACAGAAGAGACTACCAGAAAATACAACGAAGCCAAGCTTCAGAATGAACTGTATCAACTACGTCTCACTCAGCAAGAAAAAGAATTATGGATGATGGGAATCACAGTTATTCTATTATTCATAGCCCTACTGATATCATTTTTCTATCATCAGGAAAAGAAGAAAAGATTGCTATCGGAGCGAAAACTGCAAGCAGAACAGGCAGAAGAAGAGGCTCGCCGATTGCAACACGAGAATGAATTATTGCATAAAGAAGCTGAACTAAGTGCGCTACGCGAAAAAGAGATTTTCATGCGTAATAAAGAAAGTGAAATGCGTGAAGCCCTATTCCGTCACATCTCTTTCTTCCAGAAGCTTCCTTCCCTCCATACAGAAAACTCTCCGGAAGATGGTCCAAACAGCCGGAAAATCACTGTAAATGATGCAGAATGGAGCGAAGTAAAACAAGCGGTAAATGATGCATTTAATAATTTCGTTGACCGGCTGCAAGAAAATTATCCGCAACTCAGTGAGAAAGATATTTGTTTTTGCTGTCTGGTAAAGATCAATGTGAACATACAAGACCTATCGGATATCTATTGTGTCAGTAAAGCAGCCATCACTAAACGCAAGTACCGAATTAAAACAGAAAAGATGCATATTTCTGATGAAACTCTCAGTTTAGACGCCATTCTCCAAAGCTTCTGATAATAGTTGTCCGCCAGACGAAAAGGAAAGTCCACAACTAATACACTGAGCAACAACAAACTAAGCAACAGTCAAGCGTCTATTTTTGTCCGCCTGTTTTTTTGTCCTCCCTCCCACTAATAGCTAATTTTGCTATTACAAAACGCGTTTGATTATTCATCTAATTATTTATGCTTATGAAAACCAGAATGATTTATCACAGTTTGGCAATCTGCTGTTTATTGCCAACTTTTGCTTTTACAACGGGGGACAACGATCCACTCGCAAAATCACCCACAGTTGCCAAACTTACGAATACTCCCAATGGCCCGTTGATCAGTTGCGACTTAAAAGCACTGAAAGATACCGTAAATTTCCCATTGAGCCAGTTGACAGAAGAATTACAAATTGTAAAACTCGACAATCGGGATGAAGCGCTTATTGGTGACTGGGTACGAACGACCATCGGAGAGAAATATATTTTAGTAAGCAATAACAAACAGACCCCTTACAAACTATTCGATCGTTCGGGTAAGTTTATTGCCACTATCGGATCGTATGGACAGGGACCAAACGAATACCTTAATACATATGCCGAACAACTGGACGAAGCAAATAACCGCATCTACATTTTACCCTGGCAAAGCAACAAGATATTGGTATTTGACTTAAAAGGCAATGCATTAGACCCTATTCCCCTATGTTTGCGAGTTCCCAAAGGAAAATTCCGGGTAAATACTGCTAAATCAGAAGTCACAGTCACCGTTTTGCCATTCCCCAACTGGCCTGCAGTAGTATGGACTCAAGATTTAAAGGGTAAGCGTAAAAACTTTGTAGCACCGGGCAGTCTTTCTATGCCACAGGATTTCAGCAACGAAGTATTGATGGGAAATAATACCTCTGCTTATGATGTCATGCTACTCAAAATTATACCCAAACCAAGTATAGATACTCTATACCACTATAATGCCGCAAAAAACAAACTGGAAGGGCGTTTTACTGTAAAATATCCATCAAACGATAATCTGCCTTGGCACGGTTATTATGAGATACCCAATCATTTCATAGGCGATGTATCTTTCCCAGTACAAGTAGACGAGAACACATTCTCCAGTTCTAAACCGGCTTATTACATAGTTAACAAGAAAACTTTGCACGGCAATTATGTGCGTCTTTACAACGACTTCCTTACTACTCCCAGTTCGACAATCTACCCTTCATTCAGTAATGGGTATTATGTCACTAATATGGAACCACTGGCATTGAAAGAAATACTTGAGAAAGAAGTCAATAAGAAAGGACTGGCAGCTGACAGAAAGAAAAAGGTACAAGACTTAATTAAGTCTCTCAATGAAAACGACAATAATATCGTATTATTCGCCAAATTGAGAAAGTAAAAGAGTGATTGTAAATAGTAGCCATTGATAACTTAAGGGAAGTGCCCCGGTGAATTAACCTTCGGCACCTCCCTTATTGTCAAGCCATTGCGAATAATTTTCTAAAATCTTATAATCAATTCCTGCTATATAGAATCTGTTTCTTCCCGAGACTGTATTTACCAAATGTACGTAATAATCTATCAATCACCCCTGCTATGCCCCAACAACCCGAAATAACAAATAAAACAGTTGGATTTGCAGGACCTTTTATAAATACATTATCTCTCTATATGCTTAATTATAAGAAAAATAGTCCGGTTGCTTCTCCGTATTGATTATGTATATGTAACTTATATCCTTTATTTAGCGGCAAACCTTTCATCGAGATAGTATAAGTCATATTCTCGATTGGATGGACGAGATCATGGACAAGGACAGTGTTATGTGCATCCTTAATCTCGATATTTACATTATCAAAAGTTGTATTAAATTTTATATACAATAACTCCTCTTCATAATTTATCGACGCTTCAACAGACGGTAAGCCTCTTACAACTTCCCAGCTTTCTGAAAGACTTATGTTCCGCTCCTGCACTGCGTTCAAAGATGTATTTTTTGTTATGGCTCTTGGAACCAAACAAAATAATAACGATAGAATAAATAGTAATTTTACTTTTTTCATAACTTGCTGTTTTTTTTGATTAGACACAGCAAAATTAATAGCAAATTTAATAAATACATCCATTTTGCTGCAATTAGGCATGGACAATCACATATTGAATATCAGTAACTTATATGATTTTTGATGGACAAAGGGAATAATGCCTATCTGTTTCTCAAGCAAATATTGTATTTATACCGAATAATTGGAAGTATATTGAAAAAAAGTAAAATCCGACACCGATTTTATGCTGTACCTAAGTTATAGATTAGTAAGTAAATGCTCGTAAAGAGTTGTTTTAGGTAAAGAGTTTAATCCAAGACGCTGGCGTAATCTTACTCTTTTTTTAGAGACAGAGTTTGGAGAAATACCCAACAAGTCAGCTTCAATATTAGAATCGAAATTAAACATAACCAGACAACAGTACTTCCACTCCTGTTCCGTAAGTTCCAGACACAGGCTATATACATGAGATTTGAGATTTGGAAATGTATCCGTACTCTCTTCCACTATGGAGTTCCATAGCTTTTCTGTCAATAAACCCTCTTCCCGGGGAGCTTTATGGTTGGTTAATTCCAACAGTTTTTTATAAATGGGGGAACTATTAATTTTCACTCTTTGCAACTGATGATATTTTTGTGTTAAATTGTCAATTTCTTCTTGCAATTCATTAATTGCGCCCTCATTTTTATCTTTCAGGTCAACTAACTGGGACAGCTGCTGCCTCTTTTCTTCCAATTCAATAGTTGAATTCAATAATTCGATTTTCTTTGCAGCTAATTCTATCGTTTGTTTGTCCAGTTTGTTTTTTATCTTTTGTTTATAAAGAAAGTACATGAAAATTATAACACTCAGAAAGAAGACGCACATACAGAGGATTATGATGTAACGTTGTTGCTGGATTGTCAGCTCATTAACTTTTTCTCTTAATTTAAAGTTACTATACTTTTTCTCTATTTCCAACACTCTTGATGCATGTTGAGCCATAGTAATAGAATCAACAGCGCATTGATACTCTTCCAGATTCTCTAATGCAGACTGGTAATTACCCTCTGCTTTATTAATCCTATAGTAAGCCTTTCTAATTGAAAATTCTCCCGGAGGGAATTTCGAAGAAACCTTGTTCAATGCCATTCGTGCTTTTTGGGGGAATCCCGTTTCTAAATATAGATTGATTAGCCCCAAATAGCTGTAAGTTGTATTAATAGAATCGTAGGAAACCGATTTTATATAATAGTCTTCTGCTTCTTCGTACCGTTTCAAATCACGATATATATTCCCAAAAGCATTTTCTATAATTGATTGAATCCTTTTATCACTTAAACCTTGTGCAAGAGAATCAGCTTCTTTTATACAACACAATGCTCGATCAAAAGAGTCCAAAGCACACCATTGTCGGGCAATATTCCTTATTGCATAGATGTGGCTTTTTCTATTTCCCGCTTTCTCAAACAATACCTTAGAGTCTTCATATTGATTCATTGCCATTTGTGGCATATCGTTCAAGTTATATAAATCAGCTATATACGTACAGATATAGCCTGAAGTATTAAACAACCCATTATTTTTGGCAGAATGCAAGGCTTCCACATAGTTACTCATAGCCTTATCATATTCACCGTCGGCATAATAAGAACGTCCCAAATAAAGCTGCATCTTCGCTTGATCTTCGGTGCTTCCATGTTTCATGTATCATGCCAGTGCACGATCCAGATCACAGGGAGAAGGCAGATTGTTATTGTTCAGTTTATCAGCAACTTTTCCTTTCAGCATACACCACAAAGAGAATTCGGCTATACTTAGAGCGTCAGGAGAAGGTATTCCAGCTAAAATTATATTGGCACTGTCAGGGTAAGTTTCGATTAACCTTTCGGCATTAAGTAATAAAGGCAATGATGGGTGTTGCTTTTCACATCCTATAAGTATCATAGTGAATAATAGTAATAGAATATTTTTTGTGTGTTCACTCATCATTGTCTGATTTTGGTATCTGCAAAGGTAAGTCCTTCATGTATATGATCAAAATACTATAATAGCCTCTAAATAAAGCATGAATCAGTCCCTAATTATCCCAATCTATAAAAATAGCTCCAAATAATCTCCTAAAGTTTTACAATCCTCTTCTGATGACAAAAGAGGAGCTCCCCTTCGTCATTGTGCAAATGCATACCGTTACCTTCACAATAACGGAAAAAGCTACAATCCGCACATTCACCCTTACGTGCCCACTCACGATCACGGAACATCTGAAAGCGCTTCTCCCATACTTCCATAAAGTTATCTTTATAAATATTGCCTTGATGAAAATTACTGCGTATGCTGGGACAGGCTGAAATAGAGCCGTCGGCTAAGACAGAAGCCACACTGATACCCGCATTACACGAATAGAAATGATCACGTACTTCACTCTCATAATTACCAAGAAAGCCCTCACAACCATAGCTCAGATGGACACGCCCTTCCTTCCGTACCTGCTTGATAAATTCCAGGACTCCGGTAAATTCTTCATTTGTCAACTGAAATTCCGGATGACTGGCCGCACGCCCCACCGGAAAAATAGTAAAAATACGCCAGTTACGCACTCCTATAGTATACAAATAGCTTTTTAACTCTCCCAAATGAGAGTAATTCTTACGATTGACACAAGTAACAACATCCCAGGTCAGTTCGGGTTCGTGCACCAACATCTTAATGGCCTCCAACGCCTTTTCATAACTATCCGGATTACCACGTAACCAGTTATGCTCCTCTGCAAAGCCATCCAGACTAATTGTAACAGCATGCAGCCCGGCAGCCATCAGACTATCGAGCCGTTCACGGGTTAAATATAGCCCATTGGATACAATTCCCCATGGATATCCCCTACGATAAAGAGCTAACCCCACTTTCTCAAGGTCATTCCGCATCAGCGGTTCACCTCCGGTTATAATAATGTTAACCTCATTAGGATTGACGTGCGGTGTAATCGAATCTATAACCCGAAGAAAATCCTCTGCAGGCATATCCTTCTGTTCCGACATTTTCCGGCAATCACTTCCACAATGTTTACATGCCAAGTTACACCGTAATGTACATTCCCAGAAAAGTTGACGCAACGGATGCAATTCCCGGAGATTGTTTCTCATTTTAAGGGCTATCTCCAATCCCAGGCGTTTGCGAAGTGACAATCGTCCCGGATTATTTTTCATCGTCTTTTACCGTTTCCTTCTTGATTTGAATTGTTTTCTCTATAACTGTTTCTCCCCGATACCAATGGCTTCCACCTGTAAACCCACCAGCGTCTACATCTACGCTATCTTTAGAGTAACTGCCATTGGAATCACCATCCACATCACGGACGATAAAACGATATTTCTTAGACGGAAACTCTACCCTTTCAGTGGCAAAAGCCCCATCCTTATCAGTGATCAACGTATCCGGATAACTCAGCCATGCTCTGCCGTCACCTTCATGTATGGCTCCGGAAACTACTTCAATACCCGGAACAGGTTCCTGTGTATCAGCGTCGATAACTTTACCTTTCACCCGATATTTGGCAGAAGGCATACCATATTCGAGGGGCGTATCGCCCCCTCCATTGTCACAAGACATAAATCCAAGCAACACAAGTAGTCCAGAAAGTGCCCGATTACTATATCGCAGCCATTGTTCGTTTTTCTTTTTCATATATAGAATTCGCGTTTAAGTCCATCTCTTTTTAGTAAACGCAGGAATAAGTGTAATACTGCATCTGCTTTCCTTCTTTTTTATTCTGAAAACAGCATTTATTTTTCTATCCGGATACGGGCGTCTACGGCAATAACCTCCTTATCAGTGGCCAGCAGAGGGTTCATATCCATTTCTTTTATTTCTGTAGCAAAGCGAAGTAACGTGGACAGACGTACAATAATTTCCGCGAATTTATCTTCGTTCACCCCTCTCTGTCCGCGAGTTCCCTGGATAATCTTATAAGCCCGAAGCGAATGAATCATCGAATAGGCCTCCTCATAAGACAAAGGTGCCAAGCCGGAAGAGACATCTTTCAAGACTTCCACAAAGATACCACCCAAACCGCAAAGCACTACATGCCCGAACTTCTCCTCGTATTTAGCTCCGATAAACAACTCAGTCCCTTTCAGCATAGGTTGCACCATGATGGCCCGCGCCTCAGATATCTGCATCATACGGTCGAACTCAAGTGCCAAATGTTGCTCACTTTTTATATTAAGTACCACCCCTCCTACATCCGACTTGTGTACAGGTCCCACAACCTTAGCTACCACCGGAAAGCCACAACGTCGGGCAAAAGCAAGAACTTCATCTTTATTGCCGGACACAAACTCCTCAACTACCGGAATACCGGCAGAATGAAGCAAGGCCTGAACATAATGAGGTTCAATATAACCGTTCTGCGGAATAGAATCAATAATCCGGCGAATGCGAGGTACATCTACTCCAAACAATTCAATCTCCGGCACAGCCGGTTTAGGAGCATTGATGATACGCGACAAAGCCGTGCCCAACATCACCTCATCGGCAAAGTTAACATGTCCTTTCTCCAAAAAAAAGGCTACTTCCTCACCGGCAGTTCGTACTGAAGGAAGAACCGGAAAAAGAGGTTTCTTACAAGTCAGCATTTTCTGGTGCAGCACCTCATAGGTCTCAAACATTGTCACCAGTCCCGGCGTACCGAATATAGCAAGAATTGCATCTATATTCTCAAACTTTTCCTCACAATAATCAATGGCGATCCCCAAATGTTCAGGAGTTCCCGTTGCCAAAATATCAATTGGATTGCCTACTGAAGCACCGGGAAACAGCTTACTCTTCAACTCATCGGCAAGGGGACCCTCCAATTTCGGAACGTTCAGACCTCCTTTCGACAAAGCATCGGTCAACATCACACCGGGGCCCCCGGCATGAGTAACAATAGCAAAATTCCGTCCCTTCAATTCAGGCAAGGTAAAAATACAACCAACCGTTGTCAACTCTCCGCGTGAATAACATCGCACAATGCCGGCTTTACGAAATAAAGCCTCAACTGCCGAATCGGAACTGGCAATAGCTCCGGTATGTGAAGATGCCGCACGACTACCGCTTTCCGAACTGCCTGCTTTAATAGCTGCGATTTTACATCCTTTCCGAATTAACGAAGAAGCATGGAACAACAGTCGGTCGGGATTCTTAATGCTTTCAATATAGATAAGTTTAATTTTTGAGTCTTTTTGTGGATCGAAAGTTTCATCCATGTATTGCAGGACATCCTCTACTCCAATTTGTTTGGCGTTTCCTACTGACCAAACAGAATTGAACTGAAGCCCTTTGGCTACTGCGGACTCCAAAATAAAAACAGCGGTAGCCCCGGAACTGGAGATCAGGTCTGCTCCTTGGGGGTTCAGGTTCGGAATGGGCTGAGTAAACACACTGTGATGCCACGTATTGAGCAATCCGATACAATTCGGACCAATCAGTGAAGCACCGTATTTATTAACAGTCTCAAGAATGCGCTCTTCCAATAAAGCGCCTTCCCGCGTTTCTTCTCCAAATCCGGCCGAAAGAATTATGAAAGCCCGCGTCTGCTTCTCTCCGGCCAGTGTTTCCACCACCTCCGGACAAAGAGCCGCAGGAATAGCAAGAATAGCGAGATCTGTATCGGGTAACTCCTTTGCATCGGCAAAAGAAAGCACTCCCTGCACTTCTGTTTCTTTGGGGTTGACAGCCCGGAGCTCTCCCTGATAACCACCGTTTATCAGATTCTTCAAGATAGCACCGCCCGGCTTATGTGTATTGTTCGACGCCCCTACCACAACAATGCTTTGGGGATGAAGTAACTGGGTTGTAATCATAGATTGTATATTATACGATTATTCATTCACAAATATATCGTTTTAGAAACAACCGACAAACAAATCTTACCTAAAAGATACAAAGCAAGAAGATCTCCGAACCGGACTCACTCATGTTTCAGGGAAATTAATACTATAACGGATAATAATGGGATTATCCTTAGGAGTCATTTGTTGCAATGCGGTTTTAAGTTGTCCTTCCGGTAAAAATGACACCAGTCGCATCGCCAAATAAAACTCATTCCATATATTATCAGTTCAAAATATAAATTCAATCACCAAACTCCGATTTCATCACCTCCTGTGCTTTGTCAAAAGCCTTATGAAAGTCACGAGAGATAATTTTCCCATCCGGTGAAATAAAAACAAAATAAGGTAGACCTGCAAAAGCAAAATCTTCTATAATCTTATGATTATCTCCCTTACTTTCTACTTCAGGCCATGGATGTGCCACCATATTTTCGAGAACAGGTTTCAGTTTCATTCCCAATACCTCGTCATCTTCTCCCACATTTTTATTCAGTTCACAAATAGTTTCCATATCATCCGTTATTCCAATAACGGAAAGATGATCCTTATATTTTTCATAGAAGGCAGTGACCCGCTTATCGACGGAAATAGAACCGGGACACAGCCCCCAATGATAAAGAAGAAGATATTTACCTCTGGCATCGTCAGAAGTGATCCTTTTCCCGTCAGTAGTAGTGACAGAGAATAAAGGAGCCTCATTACCGGGAGCAAGTCTTTCTATTGCCTCCACCTCCCGTCTAAATATCTGCCCATAATAACTATTCAGAGCCTCTTGGTTCATGTTCGACAGCACAGATTTCATTTCCTCCGGGGCAGCATACGAAACCTTTTGAAGATATTCCACTGTCACCCAAGTAGATGATGGATTGTTTGCTATCAATTCTTTTATCTTTTGCCGTAAGAGAGTGTAAGATTCTTGATGATTGCTACGAAAACGATTGAACTTATCAACGTATTCCTTAGCCTTCTCCATATCACCTTTCTTTCTTGCCTCATCGATAATCTTTCCATATTTTGCTCGTATGATTTCCAAAGAGTCTTCCAGGTGTACTATTTCTTTCAACGAAGGATCGTTATACAGTCCACCGCTAATGGTACTATAGTATATAAAATCAGTTTCTCCCTTTAGGTGATAGTCCCCTTCTTCCACAATAATCATCAGGGCTTGTCGTGAACTCGCTTGATATCCACCTGAAACGGGTTTATATATCATACTATAATATTGAGTATGTGGCTGTTCACCTGAGTAAAAGAATTTATTGGGATCACTTACAATTACGTTAAAAGCGACTTCCCCCTCCTCTCCTTTATAAGGAAGAGTGGTTTTCCGGAAGGAAAGAGTATCATTGGGCATTAATCCGTCTATCTCACCGGAAATGCTAAACTGATAATTTTCTTGAGCATCCGCGCCACTCACAAAAATCGGAAGAAAGAAAAATCCCAAGACAAGTATACACGAAAAAATTAGCTGCTTCATATATTTCGAATTTATGTTTCATTGCAAATAAAACGGTAACCGATTAATTCTTATAAACCTGATATTTAGGTATAAATATTAAAAATCCCCCTGCGAAATTCTCACCGGAAACCTTAAATATTATTCTCTATTCTTCACCAGCATAATCACCGGATTTGACTCTTCATCCAGTCCGGCAGCTATTTCTTTTAACTTCCCTTTCAATCCGTCATTTTTATACGCATCAACAATTTTGTTGGCTGCCAATGGCTGGATGGCTACTATTTCATCGCCATTCATAGGATCTGAAAGCATATCTACGTTTTGTTTTTCTACAAAATCACCATTGAGCACATTGGCTTCAAAAACTGCATTCTCCTGCTTGTCGTACATTAAATCGGTAATAAGAAATCCTCTTCCGGTAGTAAAATCAAAATCCTTCTTTACAGTATGCATAAAACAATAGCGGTCTGTAACAACTCCCATTGTGAGAAGTATCTCCAGATCCCTTGTAGGAGATTTTATAAGAAAAGGATTTAATTGATTCTTTTCCGGTACATAGTTATATACCGTATCGGAGGAAGTTTCAACAAGTAACCATTCTTTCCGATATGGAATTATAGAACGTATAGAAGTCATTGCAACCGCCCCACCCTTCTGTACAACCGGAGTTTTAATGACATCAAAAGGTATATAAATTTTTTGGGTGACACTTCCGTCTTGCTTCGATATTATCAGGTGATAGGATCTGTTTTCTTCTCTCGGTTGTCCCTCCTTATAATACAAAGACATATCATAACAAATCAGATTGTTCTTATCGTAATTAAATACTTCTAAATATTCACCACCTTCTACATGCTTAAAGTCCCGTTTAAAGTTTCCCGATAAATCATATACATATATTTTCTTTGTCGAAGCACAGTTGACAAACATTTCGTTGTTATCTTCATCTAAAATAATTCCGTTGATAAAACTATATTCTCCATCCCCCTGTCCTTTCCGGTTTATTTTTCTTATCCCTTTACCGGTTTTTCTGTCAAAAACAAAAATATTACCATCATGGCTCCAGTTTTTTACTAATATATATTTTTCACCTATAGCCATCACACTACCCTGAGTTATAAATTCATCGTTCGTTTCCAACGGGATATATTCTACATCCATAAGATCTTGAAGAACCAATTCTTTCTTAGGATAAGTTGTAGTAACATCCACTGTGATTACATTTGTCTTTTCCTCTTTTTCCACGCATCCCAACAATCCCATCATCAGGAATAACGACATAATAATCTCTACTCTTCTCATAATATATGTTTTAAGTTTACTCTTGGTTTGAATCTAAAGCGTACCGGAAGCCTCCATATTCATCATTATAGTTTCCTATATCATAATCAATATATGACACTCGACATCCCAGGGAAGTACCTCCCCAACTACCTCCCCGCAATACACGCCTAAAGAAAAGAGTAGCTCCTTTTAACGGCCATTCCGGACTGACTGATTTGCCATCGTGATAATATTCTTTAGTGTACGTATCCTCGCACCATTCCCACACATTTCCACTCATGTCATACAATCCCAACTCATTGGGCTTTTTGAGCCCTACCGGATGTGTGGTTTTCATTTCTCCAGTTCCACCCTCTTGATAATTCTTAACATACCACGCCACCTCATCTATGTTATTACTTCCACTGTACTTATATCCTTCACTTCGCTTCCCGCCACGTGCTGCATACTCCCATTCTGTTTCTGTTGGAAGGCGGAAAGTTTTACCAGTAAGAGCATTTAGCTTACTTAAAAACTCGTGGGCTTCATTCCAGCTTACATTTTCTACCGGGCAATCATCACAGCCGGTATTTGCAGACGGATTAGAATCACTTCCCATCACGGCTTTCCACAATTTTTGTGTGACCTCATATTTACCCATGTAAAAAGTAGATACAGTTTCTTTATGCGCAGGCTTTTCATTGTCCTCACAATCACACCCTTGTTCATCTGTACATCCCATCATAAATGTACCGCCTTGTATTTGGATCATCTCAAAATCTTCTCCATTCACGGTAAACGTAACACTTTGTATAGGGTCTTGTACAGATTTGTTTTGCGTACAAGAAAAGGTGAGAAACAGTGCCCCCATAATTGTCAGGGTTCTGACTTTTGACATTCCGGTACAAGTACACAGATGTTTTATACTAAAAACAAAATCTCCCATTCTTTAATTCATTTAAAATTCTAAATAAGGCACATCTGTATACTACAAGATAGGATATTTACCGATTTGCCGTTGTGTATTTACGTATATCTCTTCAAATACCTTTTGCCTATGGTTTTTATAGATACAACGTATTATTTATTTCATGTGGTCGTAAATGTAGATAATTAATTCAAGCTTTTGAATAAAGTTGTTTTTTTATTTCCCGGAAGTGTTCAACAACATAATTTCACTTCCTAAAAAACACAACCTGGCAAAAGGAAAAGATGACAAGACGTGGTATTTCCACCTATTTTATCGTTGATTATCCGGTCTCATCTGTCAATAGTACACCGGCTTGCCACCCTCCAATAAGAAAGGACGCTGCATATGCCCCATATATGTATCGCCGTATACCAGAAACAGTGAGCGGACAGGTACCTCTCCAAAATCCAGTGTACGGAAACAGGATATAAGGTCCGTCACCCAACTCCAAAACCCGCTTTACATCCTAAGTGAGAATACCACACACTCCAAAGAAATAACAACAACACTGTTTTCTACGAGTCAATCAAATTTTATCTAAGGAATTCTAAAATAATATTGTAAAATCTGGCGAAGATATGTTTTTGTTACGCTACTTTCATCTATTTGCGGAACATACGTGCTATTTATCCTAAAATTAGAATCAATTATAAAAAAATAGGGCCGTTCTATATCCGGAATACATTCATTCAGATTAGCACCTATATTAAATATTGGATATTTTATTTTTGAAATTCTTTTAAATTGCTTCATATAGAAATTACTATCATAATTTGTAAGCAATATAATATGATCAGCACCTATTGAGTCAACATACAGATTCAATAATTCTATTTGCTTATTTACACAAGTATTACAATTTAATTCAGAGTAACGTAACACTAACTTATTTCCATCAATAATCTTTGAAAGGGTTCTTTTATTCCCGTTAGTATCAAAGACTTCCAATGAAGGATTCAACACCTTCCCATTAGCCCTCAACTCATAGTTTCTAATTTCCCGCTCAATTCGATGACTACTCTTTTTTACAGAGTCTTCATTAACTAATCGTATAATAGTATCCTGCATCCTATCAGAGGTACTATTCCGTTTAAATATATATATGTTAAAACAGAGTAATAGTACACATATAATCAGAATTAAAAAATAATTAAGTTTCATCGTTTCTTATTTTACACTTTATAAGTACTGGATTATCATCTATATCCAGAGAATCAATTAATCTTTTCCATGTTTCTACTCTACCTTTATCTCTAAAGGTATTAGGACTAAAATGATTTTTCCACAAATTTAGGAGTTTAACAGGTAACCATGAAATAAAGTAATTATCTTCAATCAAAAAATTATGTGGAATAGTCAGATTACCTTCTTTCCTGACTCCCAATTGTCTCCCTATTTGATATTGCCCCGTTTTTTTATCAACTAACATATACCTATATTCCTTACCATCAACATAAGTACCTAACATCCATTGGTCTGAATGTTGAAGGTGAATTGGACCTCTTACATACCCCTCTTGGAAAGCTAAATCCATTATTTCATCTCCACTATGACTTTCTTTAAAATCATCAGGTATACTTCGTTTTGAAAACTTCAATGTATATACGGGGATAGCTTTATCTTTATTTACTTGATAGATTGTATCACTAAGGGCATAAAAAATAAACGACCGCTCACAAACCCGACTACATTGCTCCTCAATAGACCACGCACTTCTATTTACCGCAATTTTTTGAGAAAAAGGTAAATAAGACTCCATACTCGAATTTCTAAGATCAAGCCGATGGAGATTATAACATCCAGAATCTGCAGGGAAATATCCCGAAACAAAGTAAAGGATATCCGGATATGCAACAATCGAGTGATGATGAGGTTTATAGCGAATATCACCTACAAACCGATTTTCTTTTATACTATATACCAAATATTTATGAAGATTATAATCTTGAATCAGTAACGAATCTCCGGTTATAGTAAAATTACTAATTGTGCTATATTCTCCAGGTCCTCCTCCTTGGCTACCTATACTTTTTACAAATTTCCCATTTTTATCAAACATGAATATTTTTTGGCTAACATAAGGATCAGAAACAAAAATAAATTGATCGGTAAATGATACTTTTTTTATTTCTCCTATAAGACACTCATCACTGGTTTCCAATTTTATAATTTCAATCGAATCAGTTAAGATGCATGATAAATCCAAATCATCGGTAAAACGATCCGGATCTATTATAATGTCAAAAGTTTTATTTTGTTCCAGAATTCCATTTTTTGAACCAATACAACTCGCGCAAATAAATAAGAATAATAATAACAGATATTTTTGCATGTTTTCTATACTAATGCCACATGATTATTTTACCTCTCTACACGGCCAGCTATTGCATGTGCCATTAGTACCATCACAAATTCCTTTTTTGCCAGGAACCGTTACATTTATGATATGGTCCGCACCTTCAAGGAATACACTGGCAAATAGAATAATACCTACCATCCATTTTGTACTTCTCATAATCTATTAATTTATAGTTAATTATTTATGTTTCTCTTATTTCACCCGGCATCTAAATATGACGGGATTATCATCATCTTGAGATAAATCAATGATAGATTGTATTCTTTGTTTGTCAGCCGGATTAGTAAATTCAGCTTTATCAAAATACCTCCTCCATAACTTCAAACTTTGCATAGTATCCCAAAAAATCAGATAGTTATCCTCTATAAAAAATTCATTATTTATAGACTTTCTATCCAAACTATTAAAACGCAACAGTTTTCCCATCTGGGAACTATAATCGCGCTTATCAATCAAAAAATATCTGAGTCCTTTTCCTTCTGTGTAAGTTCCTAATATATATCCAGCAGATTGTTGTAAATGAACAATTCCGGAAATATGTCCTCCTTGTGTAGAAGATGTCCGGTCTTCACCATTAGGGAAGTGAATGACGCATTGAGGTGAGACTGTCAATTTATCAATCTGATATATGGTATCATTTGATCGATAATAAGCAAAAGACTTTAATTTATCTATCCGCCCACAAGGATGATTTATTGTCCAAGCCGGCTCGTTTGCAATACGATCTGCCGTAAAAGGCAAATAACCTTCTGTTTTCCGCATACTTAAATCATATCGGAAACAATTATAATCACCTATTGGAGAAGTAAAATAGTTAGATATAAAATAAAGATAATTATCAAGTGCAACCACTCCGGAATGATGAGCATTATAGGGTATATCATCTTTAATTTCATCAGCTACCATATCATATACAACATACTTATTCTGATAATAATCCTGGATAAATACAGAATCCCCTTTTATCGTAAAATCTCCAATTACACTGTATTCACCAGGACCGTTTCCCTTATTGCTAATATAACGGATAAACTTGCCCTCTTTATCAAACAGATATATCTTTTGACTTACACGTGCATCCGAGACTAATATATACTTGTCAGTAAATGAAATCTTGTTAATAAAGCCAATAAGGCAACTGTCCGTTGTCTCTAATTTGATTACTTCTATCGAGTCCTTCATCATAACAGAGATATCTAAGCTCTTCAGGCAACTATCCGGATGCATAGCAATAGTAGGAATAGGACCTTGCAATGTATTTCGCTGACAACCTATGCAGCAAAAAACTACTAATATAAATAAATACAGTTGTTTCATCCTCTATTTGATTATAACCAGACTTCTGTGCATGGTCAACTTCTACATGCCCCTTCGGTACCATCACAAATACCAATTCTGCCTTCAACAGGGATATGCTCTAACCTACCCGTGCTTTCATCAAAAACTTCATTATTAAGATAGCACACATGTTTAGTTGCTATTCTCATATCACTACCTATTCCACCTTCCGGAAAGGCGAGACTCTCAACATTAACCAACATAATGTCTTCTATTTTCTTATTTTTTTGATTACTCTTAACGATATTAACTACCGTAAACAAGCTTATTAATAATACACCAACTACTGAAAATTTAACTTTCATATATTTCATTTTTATAATTTTGCGCAATATAATAAAAAATAAAAACAAATTCAAAACATTTTCTTATTTATAATATAAAAACAGATACCGGCAAAAGTTTCATCTGTCAATAGTACACCGGCTTGCCACCCTCCAATAAGAAAGGACGCTGCATATGCCCCATATATGTATCGCCGTATACCAGAAACAGTGAGCGGACAGGTACCTCTCCAAAATCCAGTGTACGAGAATCTTTAGAGGTTACTTCTTTTAGTGGTTGCCAGCCATCTTTCCAATAAAGCAGCGTATAAGGTTCGTCACCCAACTTCAAAACCCGCTTTACATCATAAGTAAGAATACCATCCAACAAAGTAGGCTGCCGAGTCGGAGTAATGAAGTGAATGCTATCCGGGGTCATCACAAACGGATCACCTATCGGAAACAACTTTCCCTCCTTATCCGCCACCTGAAAATAAAGTAATCCGTAAGGCAACACGCGGTGCAATACACTGTTATCTTTCACTCTTCCCTGCGACACTACCTTGAAAGTTCCACGATTAAAAGTAGCGATATAAGCCACCGTATCCGATGTATGCACAGGTAACCGGACACTGTCGGACAAATAATACTGGGCAGTCACCCCCTTCAGTAAGCGATTGACCAATTGCGCATTCCAACGGTTGCGCTCTATTTCCGGCTCTGGTTGGCGTTCATAACAAACACGCTGCACCAAAGGAGCAATCCATCGATTCCGCTCCGGTTCACGCTCATAAGGAGAAAAGTAGAAAAATTTTCCGTCTTCATCGGTAAAACTGTTGTAAGCATGTCCTCCGTTTACCTTACCGTGGTATGGAAGAATATCCAGATTCAGCGGGATACCGACAGCGCGCATCAATTGAACCGCATTCAATGCCAGATGATCACAGGTACCTCCGCCCAGCTTCTCTATCAACTCGATAGAGAAGTCCCCCGGTATTTTGGCAGCATCATGAAGATATTTCTTTCCATGTTGTGAGTTAAAGAAGAAAACGACCTCCTGCATGGTAGCTCCTGCCCGTGCCAACGAGTCGGCCGTCGTCTTATAACGCATATAGTAGTAAGAACGCCACCGGTCCAAAGGCTCCTGTTTTAACCGATAAGGCAATATATTCCGGCAAAACTCTCCAAAAGACAATTGTTTGCACCAAGAATATTTTTGCCAAACCTCAAAAGCTAAATCAATGTTTTCTATCAAATAGTCGGCAGTAATACACGTTAAGTCCGGTTCAGGCTCTTGCCGTATATAACAGCTATCACTTTCTTGAAGCAAATAACGGATGGTCCCTTTACCAATCATATTTTCGATCAAAAAGCAGGCAGCTTTATGTTTCAACGAATCGTCTTCGTAATGCCCTAATACTTGTTGAAGTTCCTTCCGATTGTCTCCTGCCATTGTGAGAGCCAACTTTAACGGAGCATCATGTATCGGCGAACAAGAAAAATGAAGCAAAGACAAAAGCAATATGCCAATAAAGTGTTTCATCAGAAATCAGTCTTTAGTTTTTCAAAGTTAACAAAATTGTTCTTTCCCAAAGATATATCTTTTTTATAACGATACAGAGAAAACAGTACGTTATTTTAATACATCCCGATTTGTCACTCCCAATTTTTCGGACACACTTTATATATAACATTGAATATACTCACCACGAAGTTAAAATCAGAAGTCCTAAAGATGGCATTCAAAGTTTATCCGAACCCTCAGAGAAACAGTTTCCTTCACACATCTTTCTTCATCTTAGCGTTGAAGATACACATCTTGGCGTACAAGATATACATCTTAGCACGCAAGATGCACATCTCAGCAGCTAAGATGAACTATAACTACCGACAAGAACAAGTTTACTTCCGGTTCTTTAACTTTTTGAGAAGAACAGTGTGCTATTTATAATCAAACCCTTAACATTGATCTTTCCCTTAACGGACAATATTGGTCCATCACACCTATATCCCAAACCGGAAGCATGCAACCGGAGACACAAAAGAACTCTCAGTCCAACTGTTCCACCCCGCCATTTTATTCATTCCTTAAGATCATGATCTTTATTGAAATTAACAAAGAGTATGGGGGTATTATTCAAATCATCCACCTTATTTATAAAGAATTCATCAGAAAGTCGTTATCTTTGCACGTTCCCAAGTAGATAACAATAAATACACGCAATATATCAATGGAAAAGAACTTTAAAAGAACTACCGTCACATCGGCACTGCCGTATGCGAACGGTCCCGTCCATATCGGCCATTTGGCCGGTGTATATGTACCGGCAGACATCTATGTCCGCTATCTGCGACTGAAAAAAGAAGATGTACTTTTCATCGGAGGTTCCGACGAACATGGGGTACCCATCACCATCCGTGCCAAAAAGGAAGGTATCACTCCGCAGGATGTGGTAGACCGCTATCACTTCCTGATTAAGAAATCATTCGAAGAATTCGGTATCTCGTTTGACGTATACAGCCGTACATCGTCCAAAACACACCACGAACTGGCTTCCGACTTTTTCAAGACCTTGTATGAAAAGGGTGAGTTCATCGAAAAAACTTCAGAACAATATTATGACGAAGAGGCACACCAGTTCCTGGCCGACCGTTATATCACCGGAGAATGTCCGCATTGCCACTCGGAAGGTGCTTATGGCGACCAATGTGAAAAGTGTGGAACTTCACTTTCACCTACCGATTTGATTAACCCGAAAAGTGCCATCAGCGGAAGCAAGCCGGTCATGAAAGAAACCAAACACTGGTATCTGCCACTTGACAAACATGAAACATGGCTGCGCCAGTGGATATTGGAAGATCACAAAGAATGGCGTCCGAATGTATACGGACAGTGCAAAAGCTGGCTCGACATGGGTTTGCAGCCACGTGCAGTCAGCCGTGATCTGGACTGGGGTATTCCTGTGCCGGTAGAGGGAGCCGAAGGTAAAGTCCTCTATGTATGGTTCGATGCCCCGATCGGTTACATCTCAAATACGAAAGAGCTGCTTCCCGATTCATGGGAGACCTGGTGGAAAGATCCTGAAACCCGCCTGGTTCATTTTATCGGAAAAGATAACATCGTATTCCACTGCATCGTATTCCCTGCCATGCTGAAGGCTGAAGGCAGCTATATTCTACCGGATAACGTACCGAGCAACGAATTCCTGAACCTGGAAGGAGACAAGATATCGACCTCGCGTAACTGGGCAGTGTGGCTGCACGAATACCTGGAAGACTTCCCCGGAAAACAGGATGTATTACGTTATGTATTGACAGCCAATGCACCCGAAACCAAGGATAACGATTTCACCTGGAAAGACTTCCAGGCACGCAATAATAACGAATTGGTAGCCGTTTACGGGAACTTCGTGAACCGTGCGATGGTATTGACACAGAAATACTTCGAAGGTAAAGTACCTGCTGCGGGTGAACTTACTGATTATGATAAAGAGACGCTGAAAGAGTTCTCCGACGTTAAAGCTGAAGTTGAAAAACTACTCGATGTATTCAAATTCCGCGACGCGCAGAAAGAGGCGATGAACCTGGCCCGTATCGGTAATAAATATCTGGCTGACACAGAACCCTGGAAGCTGGCAAAAACTGACATGGAACGTGTAGGCACTATCCTGAATATCTCTCTGCAACTGGTAGCCAACCTGGCCATTGCTTTCGAACCGTTCCTTCCGTTCAGTTCGGAACGCTTACGCCGGATGCTGAATATGGATAGCTTCGACTGGGCAGAATTGGGACGAAACGACCTGCTTCCTGCCGGACATCAACTGAACAAGCCGGAACTACTGTTCGAAAAGATAGAAGATGCCACTATTGAAGCACAAGTACAGAAGCTGCTCGATACGAAGAAGGCAAACGAAGAAGCAAACTACAAAGCCAAACCAATCCGCGCCAATATCGAGTTTGACGACTTCATGAAACTCGATATCCGTGTAGGCACCGTTCTCGAATGTCAGAAAGTGCCTAAGGCCGACAAACTGTTACAGTTCAAGATAGACGACGGACTGGAGACACGTACCATCGTCAGCGGTATCGCACAACACTACAAACCGGAAGAGCTGGTAGGCAAGCAAGTCTGCTTCATCGCCAATCTGGCTCCACGTAAACTGAAAGGCATCGTCAGCGAAGGTATGATCCTGAGTGCCGAAAACAATGACGGCAGCCTGGCTGTCGTAATGCCCGGACGGGAAGTGAAACCCGGAAGTGAAGTGAAATAAGTAATAAAATAAAGGGTGTACTCAGGGCTCTATTGAATGGGGCTCTGGGTGCACCCTCTGTTTTTTTATTCAACCGTACTAACGTTTTAAGAACGAAAAGGAGGAATCTGCTTTAATATGACAGAGCAATCGCTAAAAGAGAAAACAGCCAAAGGATTATTCTGGGGAGGATTCAGCAATGGCATCCAGCAATTACTGAACCTTCTGTTCGGAATCATCCTCCTTCGTATGCTGGATGCAACGGACTACGGCATGATAGGCATGCTGGCCATATTTACCGCTATAGCCAATTCCATACAGGAAAGTGGTTTTACTGCCGCTCTCGCCAATAAGCAAGTGTTCCGTCATGAAGATTACAATGCGGTGTTCTGGTTCAGTTTTCTGATGGGGGCATCGCTTTATCTGCTACTCTTTTTCTGTGCCCCTCTTATAGCGGATTTTTATAAGACTCCGCAGCTCGTTCCCTTATCCCGTTTCCTCTTCTTAGGATTTCTGATCTCCAGTTGCGGGACCGCCCACAATGCGGTGTTGTTTAAAAAACTAATGGTAAAAGAGAAAGCGAAAGCTACGATTATCGCACTACTTTGCTCGGGGACCATAGGAATCGTAATGGCATACAACGGAATGGCTTTCTGGGGCCTGGCCGTACAGCAGATCACTTATATTTCCATCGCCAATGCGTTACTGTGGCACTTCTCTCAATGGCGTCCCACTTTTTCATTTAATTTCAAACCCATCAGAGAGATGCTTCCATTCAGTAGTAAGCTACTTATCACCAATGTATTCCATTACATCAATGATAATATATTCTCTGTTCTTCTGGGACGTTTTTATACCAGTCAGGATGTAGGATATTATACCCAAGCCAACAAATGGACCAATATGGGATTCTCACTGATCAGCAACATGATCAACGGGGTGTCTCAGCCTGTCCTGGTCGAAACCTCTTCCGACGCCATGCGACAGAAAAATATATTTCGGAAGATGCTGCGTTTTACAGCCTTCGTATCGTTTCCCTCCATGTTCGGACTGGCATTGATAGCCAACGAGTTCATCGTAATTGCCGTCACCGCCAAATGGCAGGCATGTGTACCCATCATGCAGATTCTTTGCATCTGGGGAGCATTTGTCCCCATTACTTATATGTACTCCAATCTGCTGATCAGTAAAGGAAAATCGAATCTGTTTATGTGGAATACCATTGCACAGAGCCTGGTTCAACTCACAATACTTCTTTGTACGATCTCACAAGGCATACTCGTCATGGTCGCGATTTATACGGTTATCAACATCGGCTGGCTGTTGATATGGCATTACTTCGTAAACAAGCAGATACACATTACCCTGTGGGAGGCCCTGAAAGATATCACCCCGTACCTACTGATTTCCATAGCAGTCATAGGCGCCAGCCATTTCTTAACACTCGGCTTCCACAACCTTTATGTGTTGCTGATACTCAAGATAACAATAGCCGTGAGCCTTTATGTATTCATCATGTGGATCGGCAAATCGGTGATTTTCTTTGAAAGTGTACAGTTTATCCGGAAAAAACTCCAGAAATAAGCTATGAATATCCTGATTCAACAAACCAAAGCATTTCCTCACCGTGCCAATAGTTTTTATTGGTTCTATGCGCAACTGACCGAATGGCTGACTGCACACGGGGTAGATAGCAAACTTTACTTTTCGTACCTGGAACTGGCTGACAGTGAATTTGAGAACGGGCTCTTGCTGCCCGATCATTATCCTCAGTTCTACACTCCCCGGAACATCGAGGCAATCTGTGAATTTATTGTCGATAAGAAAATAAATGTAATTCTTGACTACTCACATGTCATCACCGGAGACACACGCAGATATTACCTTGAAATCAGGAAAAGAAATCCCGGTATAAAAATATTCACGATGATTCACAACTGCCCCAGCCACACGACGCAGTTGAAACAATACGAATTGTCTACACTCCGTTTTAAGGATGTACGCGGGGCAAAACAATTCTTTCAATGGATGTTGCCACAACTTTATATCAACTTGTTAAAAAGAGTGGTCAGCCACCAGAACCGTTCAGCCTACGACACGCTTGATGAAGTAGTGCTGCTTTCGCCTGCCTATATCCCCGAGTTCAGAAAACTTATCGGTAAAAAAGATGCCCGGAGGCTATCTGCCATTCCCAATGCTATACAACCTGTACATAGCGTCATCCCAATAGAACAGAAGGATAAAGAAATTATCTTTGTGGGCAGAATGGCAACCGAAAAGGCATTACCCAGATTATTGAAAATATGGGAAATGATTCAGGATAAACTGCCGGACTGGAAACTTACACTCGTAGGAGACGGACCGCGATTCGACACATGCCGGCAGATCATCAGGGAAAAAGAATTGAAACGTGTCCGACTGACAGGTCATCAAATGTCTATTCCCTATATCGACCGTGCACGGATCATCTGTCTGACTTCTGTCATAGAAGGATTGCCCACCGTATTTACGGAAGCGATGTCATTAGGGGTAATTCCCATCGGATTCGACTCTTTCAATGCAATCTACGATATGATAGATGACGGGGTAGACGGATTTATTATCCCCGACAACAATTATGAGCAATATGCGGCAACTATTCTTCGTTTAGCCGGAGATGACACACTTCGCTGCCGGATAGCCCATAAAGCACAAACCCGTAAAAGCAGGTACGACATCGAACATGTAGGCCCGCTATGGATGGACACTTTCCGCAGACACGGATTAATTTAACAGAAGAGCACCATGAAAGTAACGATCTATCCTCATTCTACCAGTAAGGGCGATATACGGGTTAACCCGTATATCAGCGACTTTATCCAAACATTGGAACAAAACGGAATGATAATAGCCAATCCTCCGCATAAGAATCCACTGTTCAGCCTTATCCCGCAGAAAACGGACAGTGACGCTTATATTTTTCACTGGCTGGAGAATGTGCCGGATTATAAATATGGAGTATTACAAACCCTCGCTGCGATCTGGCTCCTTTTCAAAATCAAACTGCACAACAAAAAAGTGATATGGTTCCTGCACAACAAACAGCCTCACATAATGAAGCACCGATGGTCGAAAAAGCTATTGATAGGCCTCCTTCTCCGCAAAGCGGATTTGATAGTGACCCACGCCACAGAAGGTATAAAAGTTGTTCAGGATCAATACCCGAAAGCTGTTCCCAGAACGATATTCTTACATCACCCCACAAAGAACCGGATAGAAGAATATATGCCTCAACCGGCAGAAACCGACCTGTTGATCTGGGGTAATATCTCCCGATACAAAGGAGTGCCGGAATTCGTGCGCTTCGCCACGCGACATTCACTAAAGCTCAAGACTAAAATTATCGGCAAATGCAGCTCTACGGAACTGCTGAAAGAGTTGCGGACAGAAGGTAACGACAGGATCAGTATTGAGGACCGGAGTATCCCTTTTGACGAATTAAAACAAGAGATACGCAAATCACGCTTCGTACTGATACCCTATGCTGCCGAATCAATCCTGAGTTCGGGAATACTGATGGATTCTCTTTCATTCGGAGCTCAAGTAATCGGGCCGGATGTAGGCTCTTTCAAGGACTATGCAGCCGATCCTTTACTGAACGTATATACTTTTCATACGTTTGAAGACATACCGGACCTTGTCAACAAAGCAAACAAGGCGGTAAACATAGCCGATTACAATCGCTTCCTCGACACACACAGTTGGAACGAATTCGGCAAAGAATTCCAAAATTTACTTCTGAAAATAATATAGTTATGAAAGTTCTCTATACATTCGGCGGAATGCCCCATTACCTGAACGCCATGCTCAACAAGCTCCACGAAAAGGGAGTGGAAGTCACAGTCGTTACTCCACAAAAAGGAAATGCCACCATCGGCAAAGGGGTAAAAATGGTAGAAGGAGGTACATACAGGCATCTCACCAGTACCGAAAAGAAAGCATTTTACGGAAAAAGCGCTTACCCTGCCTTACCGGAAATAGTGCGTGAAGAACGACCGGACATTTTAGTAATGGGATGGCCCTACTTCCTGCAAGTATTCTTCCAACCCGGATTGAGAAAAGCTATGAAGGAGTGCCGGACACGGTTGGTGATTCGCGAGATTCCTTTCCAAACCCCTCCCTATGGAAAAATTAAAGAGTATTTCCGGAAAAACCCGATGTACGACGAAAATATGAGGCTGGTGAGTACCGGAACCGGCTTTTACCTTAAACAATGGCTCACGGCCAAAATACGCAAATATTGCTACGCACGTGCCACTGGAACACTGAATTACTCAACGGCCGCATACGATATCCTCCCTTCGTATGGTGTGAAGCGGGAACAGATACATGTTACTTACAACTCTACAGACACAGAATCGTTGCTGAAGGAAAAAGAAGCTGTTCTCGCCTCGGCTCCGCTTCTTCCCCACTCCGCCAAACGTGCCTTGCACATCGGCCGGTTGGTGAAATGGAAAAGAGTAGATCTGCTGATCGACGCATTTCCCAAGGTTATCGCTAATCATCCGGACGCAGAACTGGTCATAGTAGGTGACGGACCGGAACTGGATAACTTAAAGAAGCAAGCAGCCGAACGGAACCTGACGGATCGGATTCGTTTCATCGGTGCAGTATATAACCCCAAAGAATTGGGAGCTTATATGAACGAATCAACAGTCTATGTACTGGCAGGCATGGGAGGTCTATCCATCAATGATGCCATGACTTACGGATTACCTGTAGTCTGCTCGGTATGCGACAGCACTGAACGTGATCTGGTAACGGACGGAGTGAACGGACTCTTCTTCAGGGAAGGTGATGCCGGCAGTCTGAGCGACAAACTTAACGAACTGTTCGCCTCTCCCGGACGTTGTGCCGAGATGGGACGTGAATCGGAACGAATCATCCGCGAGAAAATCAACATTGAAACGGTAAGCGAACGTTATTTGCAAGCTTTCCGAACTTTTATGCAGTAAAAATGGAGTACGATAAAAAAGAATGATTATCTTTAGGCAGACAATAATCATTTAATAGCTCTACTACTATGACCGATCTTACCATCCTTATCGCAGTCATCGCATTGGCTCTATGGCCGATTGTATTCCTTATATCACGTATCCTGCACGAGAGGAACAAGCTTGCAAAACCCTCGGGGGACACAGCCTCTTCCGAAACAGAAGAGGAAACAGAGGAAATGGCCACCTCCGCACTGGTTATGAGTATCCTTCAACAGCTTGGTTGCCAGCCGGAAGTGAACGAAGAAAACCACATCAGCTTTAAGTATCAGGGAGACGACTTTCTTGTTGCAGCCGAGGACGGACTTCGGCTGATCATTGTATGGAACCCCTGGTGGGCCTCTATCAGCATCGATAATCAAGCGTTGCCTTATCTCAAAGAGATTATCAATGCGGTCAATATGAATTCATTAGTGACCACTGTCTATGCACTGGACGAAGATGAGAAAACACTGGGTATCCACAGCAAATGCCACATGCTTTTTGCACCGGAAGAAGAGGAACCGGAGAAAAGTTTCACCGATTTGCTGGACAGTTTCTTCACAACTCACAATACCATTAAGGAAAACCTGAAACAATTGGGCAACGGAATGCCCGATATGGAAAAGAAAGAACGGGTCAGAATCAAAGGGTTTGCCGCTTATAAGGATAACAGTACCGAACTGAAAGGGGAATAGCTCCCCATCTCACTCCGGCAAAAGAATCTAACGGATCAGTGCCGCTATGATACGTTCGCACGCATGCCCGTCACCATAAGGGTTATGTGTTTCGGACATACGCCTGTATAATTCTTTATTGTGAAGCAATTCGGTCACATTACCGACAATGGCCTCAGCATTCGTTCCCACCAGTTTCACCGTCCCGGCTTCTACTGCTTCCGGCCGTTCGGTAGTATTCCGCATTACCAACACCGGCTTGCCGAGCGAAGGAGCTTCTTCCTGTACCCCGCCACTGTCAGTCAGCAACAAAGTAGAATGTTGCATTGCGAAAATAAACGGCAGATAATCGAGCGGTGAAATAAGATACACATTATCCACCCCGGACAGAAGCTCGTATACAGGTTTTTGAACATTCGGATTCAGGTGTACCGGATATACAATATCCATATCGGGATGCAGTGCAGCCAGTTCTTTAATTGCTTTACAGATATGCAAGAATCCCTCTCCGAAGTTCTCGCGGCGGTGCCCGGTAACCAGAATATATTCGCGTCTACCTACTTCGTAACCTTTGTCGCGAAGTTCTTCATGCAGTCTTTCTTTGACTCCCGGTTTCTCCGAAATGATATCGACCGCCATCAGCAAAGCATCGATCACCGTATTGCCCGTAACAAAGATCTTTTTTTCATCAATATTTTCCTGCAACAAATTCTGTTTCGACTTCCCGGTAGGAGCGAAATAGTAAGCGCAAATACGATCCGTCACCTGACGGTTCATCTCCTCCGGCCAGGGAGAGAGCATATCGTAGGTACGCAAACCGGCTTCAACATGTCCCACGGCAATCTGTTGATAGAACGCAGCCAACGAAGCAGCCATGGATGTTGTGGTATCTCCATGCACCAATACCGTGTCGGGACAGAAGTCTTTCAGTACATCACGCAACCCCAACAACACTTTAGTCGTAATATCATATAAATCCTGATTGGGTGCCATGATGTTCAAATCGTAATCAGGAATGATGTCGAATACCTCGAGCACCTGGTCTAACATTTGGCGATGTTGCGCCGTCACACACACTTTCGTATCAAAGTGTTCCGTATCTTTTTGCAAAGCCTTTACCAACGGAGCCATTTTAATGGCTTCGGGACGAGTACCGAAAACAAGTAATATCTTTTTCATTGAACGATTACGATTGAGATTAGACAATTTCTATTTTCTGACTCCGCAAAAATCCAGTTCCAGTTTTCCCTCTTCGCGGGGTAATTCTACAAACGGAGTGTGGCGCACGAGCCATACAACAATATCGGCTTTTTTGTAAGCCTCCCGATAATCTGTCAAATGAAAGCTGGCGTGTGAAGCGACATTAGGTTCAACAATCAATACTTCAGCACGCGACTCGGATACGATACGGGAAGCGATATATTTGGCAGGGGACTCACGCAAATCATCGATATTGGGTTTGAAGGCAAGCCCCATGCAGGCTACTACCGGTTCCCGGTCATTCTTCTCCACAAACTGCTGGCAGGCTTCCATTACTTTGTTGGCACACCAATCGGCTTTATAATCATTCGTTTCACGGGCGCGTTTGATGATCTGTGCCTGTTCGGGATAGTCCGAAACAATAAACCAGGGGTCAACCGCTATACAATGCCCGCCAACTCCGCAACCGGGTTGGAGGATATTTACACGCGGATGCTTATTCGCTAAATCAATCAGTTCCCATACGTTGATACCTGCCTTGTCGCAAATCATAGACAATTCGTTGGCAAAAGCAATCTGTGAGTCGCGCGAGGAATTCTCGGTGAGTTTACACATTTCTGCTGTCCGGGCATTGGTAGGATGCAGTTTACCCTGTACAAAGGCAGAATAAAACTCAATGGCCTTTGCTGTCGATTCGGGATTGATACCACCGATAACCCGGTCGTTATGAACCAGTTCATAAAGTGTATTGCCGGGCAACACACGTTCGGGACAATAAGCTATGTATATCTTATCTTTGAGTTCGGGACGCTCCTTATAAATGACTTCGGCCATGCGTTCGGTAGTAAATACCGGTGAGGTGGATTCTATCACGAACAAATTGCCTTCCCGCAGATAAGGAATTACGGAACGGGTAGCCGATTCCACATAGGTGATGTCTGCACGGTGGTTTTGCTTGAAAGGAGTAGGCACTACCACAAAGAAGGCATCTGCCTGCTCGGGCTTTGAAACCGCACGAAGGTTTCCTGTCCGCACTACCTTTTTGACAATTTGGTCCAGTTCCGGCTCCACAATATGTATCTTACCCTGATTGATAGTTTCTACAACCGAAGGATTAACGTCCACACCTACAACCTCATAACCGTGACCGGCAGCCACGGCAGCCGTAGGAAGTCCAATATAGCCTAATCCTAAAAAAACAACCTTTTTCATACGTATATCTCCTTATCTATAAGTGCCGCAAAAGTACAAATAATATGTGACTTTGTACGGTTTCTCACCGAAAACCACTACTTTTGCCAAAACATTTCGATCGAATGAGAGTTTTAATTATCAATACTTCCGAACGTATGGGTGGAGCAGCCGTCGCGGCAAGCCGCCTGATGGAATCGTTGAAAAACAACGGTATCAAAGCCAAAATGCTGGTACGCGACAAGCAAACCGACCAGATCAGTGTAGTAGGTCTGCAACGCAACTGGTGGCAAGTATGGAGGTTCGTTTGGGAACGTATCGTCATCTGGAAAGCCAACCGCTTCAAGAAAAATAATCTTTTCGCAGTCGATATAGCCAATACGGGTACGGATATTACAGGCTTGCCCGAGTTCCAGCAGGCAGACGTCATCCATCTGCATTGGGTGAATCAGGGAATGTTGTCATTAAACGATATCCGGAAGATACTGAAATCCGGTAAACCGGTCGTATGGACCATGCATGACATGTGGCCCTGCACGGGCATTTGCCATCACGCCCGCGAATGTACCAACTATCATCAGGAATGCCATCACTGCCCGTACCTATACAGGGGAGGAAGTAAGAAAGATTTGTCAAACCGTATCTTTCATAAGAAGCAACAACTCTATAAAGAAGCCCCGATCACTTTCATCACTTGCAGCCAATGGCTGAAAGGACAGGCCGAAAAGAGTGCCTTGCTGGCAGGAGAGACAGTAATCAGTATTCCTAACCCCATAAATACCAATCTTTTCAAACCCAGAGACAAAAAAGAAGCGCGCCGCAAATGTCATCTACCCCAAAATGGTAAACTGATCCTTTTCGGTTCGGCAAAAATTACCGATAAGCGGAAAGGCATCGATTATCTGATTGAATCGTGCAAGTTACTGGCAGATAGGCATCCAGAATTGAAAGAATCGCTTGGTGTCGTTGTCTTTGGCAAGCAATCGGAACAACTGAAATCACTTCTTCCCTTCAAAGTATACCCGCTTAACTATGTAAGCAACGAACACGAGCTGGTGGATGTCTACAATGCAGTCGACCTCTTTGTCACCCCCTCACTGGAAGAGAATCTGCCTAATACCATCATGGAAGCTATGGCATGCGGTGTACCTTGCATTGGCTTTAACGTAGGCGGCATCCCGGAAATGATAGATCATCTGCATAACGGATATGTAGCACAATACAAATCATCCGAAGATTTTGCCAACGGTATTTACTGGGCACTGACCGATCCGGACTATCCCTCCCTCTCGGAACAAGCTAACCGGAAAGCGATTGCCAACTATTCGGAAAGTATCATCGCCAAGAGATACATCGATGTCTACAACAAAATTACAGGAAGATATGCATAGCCACCTCAGCCCCAGATTCTCGGTCATCACGGTGACTTACAATGCCGAAAAGGTATTGGAGGATACCATACAGAGCGTGATTTCACAGACCTATCATCATGTGGAATATATCATCATCGACGGTGCATCGAAAGACGGCACTATGGCGATTGTAAACCGATACCGGGACCGGATCAGCCAAGTGGTGAGTGAACCGGACAAAGGACTTTATGACGCAATGAACAAAGGGATTGCCCTGGCAACGGGAGACTATCTTTGTTTTCTGAATGCCGGAGACAGTTTCCATGAAGACGATACACTGCAAAAGATAGTTCACTCCATCAATGCCAATGAGCTGCCCGATGTGTTGTATGGGCAAACCGCCTTGGTAGACACAGAAAGACACTTCCTCCGCATGCGCAGGTTATCGGCACCGGAGACCCTGTCCTGGAAAAGTTTCAAACAGGGAATGCTCGTATGCCATCAGGCTTTCTTTGCCCGCCACACACTCGTCGAACCATATGATTTACAGTATCGCTTCTCGGCAGACTTTGACTGGTGCATACGTATCATGAAGAAGGCACGCACCTTACACAACACACATCTCACTCTGGTTGATTATCTGGAAGAGGGGATGACAACGCAGAACCGCAAGAAATCACTTCTCGAACGGTTCCGCATCATGACCCGATATTATGGTTTACTGAGTACCCTTGCATATCATGCCTGGTTTGTGGTAAGAAGTCTCTTCATCAAATCAGCCACTCCTTCCGACGCTCCTTTCTGAATGACATGTATCGGGCGGAAGCTATGCACATCCACCGGTTTGGGATCGATAAGGTATACTTCTGCATTCCGAGGTACGTAATTAAGCAACCCCGCTGCAGGATATACATTCATCGATGTACCGATAATCACAAAGATATCGGCTTTTTCTACCCAATTGATAGCTGTCTCTATCTCCGGGACCGACTCACCAAACCAAACTATAAACGGACGAAGCTGCGAACCGTCTCCGGCAAGATCACCCATCTTTACTTCAAACTCCTCCGGCCTCAGTTCTTTAACGTAGTGGGGGTTATTCGGATCCCGGCTTGAACATACCTTAGTCAGTTCACCATGCAAATGGATGATGTGGCTGCTGCCTGCCCGTTCGTGTAGGTTGTCTATGTTCTGCGTTACAATCGTTACACGGAAATCTTTCTCGAGTTCGGCCAGCAATTCGTGCCCCCGATTGGGTACTACTTCCAGCAACTGCTTACGTCGTTCATTATAGAAACGGACCACCAATTCGGGATTACGCGCATACCCCTCGGGGGTAGCTACCTGCTCCACCGGATAACGATCCCACAACCCTCCTGCGTCACGAAAGGTACTGATACCACTTTCGGCGCTCATACCGGCGCCTGACAATACAACCAGATTCTTCATACCAACTATTATTTTAAAGAAAAGCCCCCTCTGCCCGTTTTCGAGAAAAGCCAGAAGATGGAGCCTCACAAATTTAACTAAAATCTCCGAATAAACGAAGAAACCACCAAACATTCCACTTTTTCCCAATGCCTTTCCCATGACCGCCTGACCCGGATCGCATTGGATAATACAAACAATCCTTTCAAGAAACATCTTCCATCCCGGTTACGAAGTTAGCCGATAATAAGAAATTTTAAAACCAAAAAGTAAAATCATTCAAATAAAACACTTACTTTTGCCGCTTGTTAATTTGCAACTGACTGAAAGTGAAATAGAACATTCGGTCTCCAACAAAAAAATATATGGATAAATTTAGTTATGCAATTGGCCTCGGAATCGGCCAGAATTTATTAGGAATGGGTGCTAAAGGCATCGCAGTAGATGACTTTGCTCAAGCTATAAAAGATGTGCTCGAAGGAAACCAGACAGCCATCAGCCATCAGGAAGCCCGCGAAATCGTGAATAAATATTTCGAAGAGCTGGAAACCAAAATGAATGCAGCTAACATCGAACAAGGAAAAGCATTCCTGGAAGAAAACAAAAAAAGACCGAATATTGTTACCCTGCCCAGTGGACTACAATACGAAGTAATCACTGAAGGTAAAGGAAAGAAAGCCCAGGCTACCGATCAGGTGAAATGCCACTATGAAGGTACACTGATTGACGGAACTTTGTTCGACAGTTCTATCAAACGCGGACAACCTGCCGTTTTTGGTGTAAATCAGGTAATTCCGGGATGGATAGAGGCTTTGCAGTTGATGCCGGAAGGTTCAAAATGGAAACTTTATATCCCTTCTGAATTGGCTTACGGCGCACAGGGAGCAGGAGAAATGATCCCTCCTCACAGCACACTCGTATTCGAAGTAGAATTAATCGAAGTATTATAAAAATAAAATCGTAAAGCAAAATGAAAAAAGTAAGTATTTTAGCTGCTGTAGCCATAGCAACAGGCTTAGCTTCATGTACGGCTCAGGCTCCTAAAGCCACTCTCAAAACCGATGTAGATTCACTGTCATACGCTATCGGCATCAGCCAGACTAACGGTCTGAAAGACTATCTGTCACAGCGCATGGAGATGGATACAGCATACATTGCAGACTTCCTGAAAGGCGTAAACGATGCTGCCAATAAAACAAGCAAAAAAGACCAGGCTTATCTGCTCGGTCTGCAGATCGGATCACAGATGGCTGGTCCTCAGGCTATCAAAGGTATGAATCATCAGCTGTTCGCTGACGACTCGACTATGACTGTCAACAAGAGCGATATCCTTGCAGGTGTGTTCGCAGGTGTACTTAACAAAGATATGAAAATCACTCCGGAAGAGGCTCAGGTGCTGATTCAAAAGATGATGGAAAGCATCAAAGGAAAAGCTGCCGAGAAAAAATATGCCGATAACAAAGCTGCAGGTGAGAAATTCCTTGCTGAAAACAAAACAAAAGAAGGAGTAAAAACCACTGCAAGCGGATTACAGTACAAAGTGATCACTGAAGGTAAGGGTGAAATTCCTAACGATACATGTAAAGTGAAAGTAAACTACAGAGGCAAACTGATTGACGGAACAGAGTTCGAAAGCACTTACACACGTAACGAACCGTTCGTGACTAACGTAGGCGGAGTTATCAAAGGTTGGACAGAAGCTCTGAAAATGATGCCTGTAGGTTCTAAATGGGAACTTTATATCCCACAAGAACTGGCTTACGGCTCAAGAGACATGGGACAGATTAAACCGTTCTCAGCATTGGTATTCGAAATCGAATTGCTGGGTATAGAAAAATAAGAAGCTGTCAGGCTTTGCTGAAAAACAAACAGGAGAGATGCCGGATAATTGTATCCGGCATCTCTTTTTTTGCATCCGGATAATTACAATAGAAAGTATACGATTTTTCTGTTTTTTCTGACTTTTATATAGAGAAATTAAAATAAATCTCTATATTTGCTTACTATTTGATAACAATTGGAATTTACATTTATTATTATGGAAAAAATAGACAACCTTGACAGGCAGATTCTGGAGATTATTTCTCAGAACGCCCGTATCCCTTTTAAAGATGTGGCAGCAGAATGCGGCGTTTCACGTGCGGCTATCCATCAACGCGTGCAGAGACTGATTGACCTGGGAGTCATTGTAGGCTCAGGTTATCATGTAAACCCGAAATCTCTGGGCTATCGTACCTGTACTTATGTTGGTATCAAACTGGAAAAAGGCTCTATGTATAAAGCTGTAGTAGCCGAGTTACAGAATATTCCGGAAATCGTAGAATGTCACTTCACGACCGGCCCATATACCATGCTGACCAAAGTATATGCACGCGACAACGAACACCTGATGGACTTGCTAAACAACAAAATGCAGGAGATACCGGGAGTGACTGCCACCGAAACCCTGATCTCGCTGGAGCAAAGCATCAAGAAAGAAATCCCTATCCACGCAGATAAATAACCGATGGAGTGGTTGAATGAATATCACCTGTCAGGGTTACTTATTGGGATCTGCACGTTTCTGATTATAGGCTTATTTCACCCTGTTGTGGTAAAAGCGGAATATTATTGGGGAACGAAATGCTGGTGGATCTTCCTGATATTGGGTATCGCAGGAGTAGCTGCCTCGTTGAGCACCGACAACATACTTGTTTCGTCTCTTCTGGGTGTATTTGCTTTTTCTTCTTTCTGGACTATCAAAGAAGTCTTTGAACAAGAAGAACGAGTGAAAAAAGGTTGGTTCCCTAAGAATCCCAAACGGACATACAAGTTTTGAGACATACGTAAAAGAGTCAGTTTTTGGCTGAAATATTTGCATAATTCACCCAAAAGCATTAATTTTGTCCCCGCATCCGATACAAAGGATACATCGGGCTTATAGCTCAGTTGGTTAGAGCAACAGACTCATAATCTGGAGGTCCTAGGTTCAAGCCCTAGTTGGCCCACTGAAATCGACTATAGATTATATAATCTATGGTCGATTTCGTTTTATACATACCTTAACAATTATTTTCTCAATGATTCAGCCATAGTTTGAAAGCAGAAAGCTTCTCTTCGCTGATCGTAATTTTCGATTTATAAGGCGGACGGACGGTTACTACTATTTTTCCGTTAAAAAAAGGCTCGGCATGGTCGATTGCATCGATACTGACAAGGACCTGACGGTTGGCACGGAAAAAACGTTCCGGATCCAACTGTTCCATCAGCTTATTCAAAGACAGATCGATGATATGTTCCTGACCTTTCCGGGTAACAGCAAACGTCACTTTATTCTCGGAATAAAAGTAGGCAATATCCGCAACTTGTAAAGACCAGAAACGGTCTACCCCGGAAATAAGGAAACGGGTACGGTAACGTTTCTCTTTGTGTTGAAGTGTTTCAAGCAGGACACCCAGATAATCTTCCGGCCGGGGAACTGCATTATTCAGTAAGCTTTCATATTTCACAATAGCTTCCGACAAGCGCTTCTCGTCTATCGGCTTAAGTATGTAGTCAATACTGTTGACCGTAAATGCACGGATGGCATACTGGTCATACGCTGTAGTAAAGATAATGACAGAGGAAGGATGTACCGCAGAAAGAAAATCAAAGGCATTCCCGTCTGCCAGATGTATGTCGAGGAAGATAAGATCAGGATGGGGATGCTCATGAAACCAAGCTACAGCTTCGTCTACATTGCCCGGAATCATAGTCAGAGTCCATTGTGGACGAAGTCCGGACACCATTGAATGCAGCAGACGTGCTGCCGGAATTTCATCTTCTATAATAACTACATTTAACTTATTCATACAGTAAAGGAACTTTTACGGTAAATACTTTCTCTTCCCTTTGGATGATTATCTCTTTGCCAAGCATTAACAGGCAACGGTTGGATAAATTTTTCAACCCTACGCCCGGAGACTCATGGCTCTTCTTCGGTTGTATGGGATTACTCACCACAAGATACTCTTCCTCTAAGCAGATCTCTATTTTCATGGGTTTACTCAATGTGATGGAATTGTGATTAATAACATTCTCTGCCAACAACTGCAAAGTCAGCGGGGGCAGCATGCAACCGGTATATCCGGAAGGAATACAACAGTTATAGCTAATACAGTCCCCTAAACGGACTTCGTGCAGGAACAAGTAAGATTGTAAAAACTCCAATTCTTCTGCCAACGTAACCAATGTTTTATCCTGGCATTGTAATACATAACGGTATACACTGGACAAATGCTTGGTGAAACGTACCGCATTGCCCGGATTGTATTCTATCTCAGCAATCAATGTATTGAGACTGTTGAACAGGAAATGAGGATTCAACTGACTTTGCAAAGCCGCATAACGGGCAGTATCGTTCTCCGTTTGCAATTTTGCAGCTTCTTGTTGCAGTTTCAGGTTGTTCTGGATGGAACGATTTGCCAATAGTAAGCCTACAATCACAAGTTCTACCAACCAGACTACAATCAGGATACGCCAACCGCCATTCGAGAAAGTGAACAGATTGGGCAGGCCTGCCAATAATTTGGCAGTAATCAGCAGACCATAGTTCAGCAGAAGGAACAACAGGGTTACGACGAGATAAGTAGCTGTTATTTTCCAACGATGGCGGATATTGAGTGCATACTGATTGTTTATCCACGAACTGATCCGAAGTGTAGAATATCCCAGCACATTGAGAGCTGCAATAAAGAAGACGAATGCTCCCTTTGAATAGAGAACATCCGCTACTTTAGGAGTAAGCTCCGTATAGTTGACAAGCAGGAGGTAGGAAAAGATACCTAATCCCGAGAATAGCAGACCATATAACAGGGTATTCCATTTCATGCGAACAAAGCTATCATATTTCGGGTAATTATCATAAACTATTTAATATTTATTCAAAGCTCTGATCAATTCGGAATAAGATCCTTGTGCCGAGACTTTCGCTTGTACATGGTTGATTTGGGAGGCCTGCCGATACGTTTGTGCCTCAATCACTTCTATGACAGAGGCCTTCCCTTCAGTGTACCGTTCCAATGCCATACATTCGTTTTCAAGAGCCTTGCCCAGTGAGCTTTCGGTAAGCCGTACCTGCTCTAAGGCTTGGGAAAGCGAAACGCGGGCTGTTTCAACTTCCAGTTTTACCTGATCGGTTACCAGGTTCAAGTTGTCGGTTGCCATACCTATTTTCAAAGACGCAGCCCGCTTTTCATCACGTCTTTTCCCCCATTCGAATAATGGAACGGACAGCTTGGCGTAAACCGCATAATTAGGGTCGAGATCAGAATGGAAATCATAACCGGGTGAAGAATAACTTCCATCCACACCTACATAAAATTGAGGCTTATATTTAGCATCTGTCAATTTCTTTGAGCTTTCTGCCATTTTAATCCGAGCATAAGCCATTTTCAACTCCGGACGGTCGGTTCCACCAGTCTCCCATAACTCCCCATCTAATACAACTGCAGAAATCGTATCTTCTATTTCAGTCGGGGCATGAAGTTCTACACCAATCAGAGAGTTTAGTGCCATACGCCCTGTTTCAAGATTTCTCTTAGCCTGCAACAGCTGATACTCCGCTTCATTCAGTTTCACTTCCGCCATGAGCAAATCCTGAGGATCGACCAATCCAGCTTCCACCCGTTCCCGAATGGTCTGAGAGAGAGTAGCGACCGAATTACGGTATTCGGTAGTTATGCGGACTATTTCCGAACGCGCAACAGTATTCCAGTATTGCATATCTGTCTGATAACACACAGCCGAACGGAAATAATCGGCTTGATATGTGGCCAGACTTTGCTGATGTTTAGCTAACCGGATATTCTCCAACAATCGTCCACCCGTATAAACAGGTTGCAATAAAGAGAGTGAAGCCCCGTACTTCATATTTCTCCCTTCAAAAGTCATCGGATTTTGCATCGAGGGTAAGTCAAGATCCAACTGAAGGGGATTACCGGTATACTGAAAATTCGCATCCCCTGACAATTTGGGTCTTAGGTCCTTCTGTGCCGCTTTCTCCAATTCGATACTTGCAGCGATATTCTTATCCGCAGCTTTCAGGTCGTGGTTATAATCTACAGCCATCGACCTGTACTTCTGCAGCAGATTATTTTGCTGAGCAAAAGAAGCTGTCGGAACACACAACAAAAGGATAAGCCATCTGTTTATTTTCTTCATCGTCATTTCTCTTTTATCTTATAAAACATAGCATAAAGTGCCGGAGTCACAAAAAGGGTCAGCAATGTGGCAAATGTCAGCCCGAAAATGATAGTAGCTGCCATTCCTCCAAATGCTATATCAAACAACAGGGGAACCATACCCAGAATTGTTGTCGTGGCGGCCATTAACACCGGACGAGTTCTCGAAACCGTAGATTCAATCACAGCCGTATAAGGAACAACCCCCTCCCGGCGCTGCACATCTATTTCATCAAGCAATACAATCACATTCTTGATAACCATACCCAATAATCCCAGCCATCCGGCAATCGGAAAGAAACCGAAATCAAATCCAGTCAGAAGCATACCTATGGCTACTCCAATGATGGATAACGGGAGTACACACAGGATAATAACCGGATCACGGAAGTTACCGAACAAAGCGACCAGAATAACTACCAACACAAGAAAAGCCAACGGAAAGAATTTACCGATTGCCTGCATCGCTTCCCCCTGATCTTTGTACTGTGAGTCCCAAAAGAAAGTATAACCCTCGGGCAGCTCCATCGCTTCTATCTCTTCACGAATTTCTCCATGCACTTCGGCCATTGTATGACCAGGTTTCACTCCACACATAGCAGCCATAGACAGCTGCCGGTTGTAAGTACGGATCTGCGGCCATTCCCATACTGACTCGATGCGTTCCGTCACCTGCGACAGAGGCGCCGAATGTTCTCCGTTCCACACCGAGAAATTACCCAAAGAACGGACATCTGTAATGTCAACTCCCTCTGACTTCAATAACACAGGAACTTTCTTTTCACCGTCGCGATAAACTCCCACTCTGGTTCCGTCGCTAATCGATTTTACAGACTCCATCATCTGTGCTTTGGTTATGCCAAGGACACCGGCCTTCACCGGATCGTAAACCGGCCGTATCACCATCGTCATATTTCCCCATTCATTGCGTGCATCTGCCACTTTAGGATTACGACGCATAATTTCTATCGCTACGCCTGTCAACGAGTCCAAAACGGCAGGATCAGGCCCCAGAAAGCGAGCTTCTATCATGGCCTCCGTTAGTGGACTTAATTCAAACTTATTCACCTTGATCAGAGGTTCCGGGTATTTCAGCCGGATAGAATCCTGCAACAGAGCATTCAGCGTCCTTGATTCTTTGGAGCTCTTACACTTCACTAACAATTGGGCATAGTTGGATTGTGGACCAAAAGATATATTCGATAAATAATAACGGGGCGGAGTACGACCTATATAAGATGAAACCATCTCCGTTTCTTCATGCCCACGAATATAATCGGCTATATCGCCCGCCATACGGTCAGTCTCCTCAATCGCTGTCCCTTCAGGCAACCACATATCGACAGTGAAGTATTGCTTATCCAGAGCGGGTACAAAAACCTTGGGAATATACTTGAAACTCCAGGCCGAAAAGAACAACAAAACAATCAACGAAGCAACCGTCACCGTGCGATGCCGAAGTACCCAACGCAATGCTTTACGGAAAAGATTATAATACTTCCCGTCAAACAGGGATGCTTTCAACTCTTCGGGACGCGGACGTCGTACAAACTCCTGAATGAAAAAAGGAGTCTGTGTCAGGGCAAATACCCAACTGAACATCAACGAAACGCCGATCACCACGACCAATGATGATAATAGCTCTCCGGTAATATGGGGTGAATAGTAAATCGGCAGGAAAGTAAGGATAGCAATAACTGTCGCTGCCAATAAAGGCATAGCGGTTGACGAACATGCACGCATGATAGCAACCCGCTTGCGCATTCCCCGTTCCATGTTAATCAGTGCAGAATCGGATACGACGATGGCATTATCAACCAGCATTCCCATAGCAATGATAATCGCGGCAAGCGACATTCGCTGAAGAGCAATATCACATGCCATCATAACAATAAGGGTGGCAAAGATAGAGAAAACCAATCCGCTACCTATCAGAACCCCATTCCTGAATCCGATAAAGAACAACAGAATAGCAACAACAGTAATAACCGAAATAATCAGATTCAAGATAAACCCTTGATTTGCCACTGCCGATTCATAGCCTTGATCGTAGATGGGGGTCAACTCATAACCATCGGGCATGGTTTGAGACAACTCACCAATATGTGCTTTAACAGCCTCTGCCATATCCACGACATTTCCTGTCGGTACAGTAGAAATGGCAATTCCAATTGCCGGACTACCATTTATACGCATTTGGTTTGCAGGAGGAGTCTGATAACTCTCCTCGATCTTCGCAATATCAGCCAAACGAAAATGCTCACCGTTACGTGAAACAATAGTAAGATTCCGGATATCATTCAGCGAATAAAAGTTACCGGTAGACTCAATACGGATACGATTGGTACCGGCATCCATACCACCGGCATCCACAACTTTATTCTGAGCCTCAAAAGCTCGTGCAATGTCGGAAGTCGTAACTCCACTTTGTGCCATCACAGCAGGACTGATTAGAATATCAATCGTCGGTGTTTGCACACCATAGATCTCAATCTTCGCCACATCCTTGACTTTTAGCAATTCATTCTTTATCAGTTTAGCCTGGTCTTCCAGTTCTCTATACGTATGGCTATCCCCCGTCAGTCCATAAAACACGCCGAGCACATCACCAAAGTCATCGTTCACGATAGAAGTTCCCGCACCGGCCGGCAATTTATCCTGCACATCATTCACTTTCCGGCGCAACTTATCCCATAGCTGCTGCATCTCGTCAGCACGGATTTCTTTCTTCACATAAACTGTAATCTTCGATAGTCCGGCACGATTTTCTGTTTTCAGATAATAAAGCTCACCCAAAGATTGTATGGCTTCTTCCAAAATGTCGGTAACCTGCGACTGTACTTCTGACGGTGAAGCTCCGGGATAAGAAGTCAGAACCAATGCTTGCTTAATAGTAAAAGGGGCATCCTCCAATTTTCCCATTTTAAAATAAGAAAACAGGCCTCCTGCCAATATCAGCACCAACAATAAGATTGTAACAGCTCTTTTCTGTAGAAAGTACTTTACCATTTTCATAATGAATTCGCCTTAGAAGAGATTGTTACTTTCATGCCGTCTGATAAAAAGCGTAGTCCGCTTGTAGCCACAGTCTCGTTATCCTGTAATCCCTCGATTATGATAATATAACCGTTAGGAAGCAGATTTCCCTTTTTCACCTGTCTACGGTTCACCTGATGAGTGTCAGTGTTTACAACCCACACATAATCACCTTCCGACGGACGATGGCATAGAGCTGTCTGCGGAATGGAAACACCAACCGGATTTGTTACCCGGGAAACATCAAATATTGCCTTACCCGACATACCAGCCAGTAATTCCCCTTTTTCATTTGGTAAAATGGCCGTTAGTAAATAAGAAAGGTTGTTGCGGGTTGTCCCCTTCGATATTTCCATAATCCCTGCCTTATAAATCTTATCCGGCCGGGCATCAAAACGTATCTGAACAGTATCTCCGGGATGTGAAGCAAATGCAATATCTTGAGTAACATAAATCTCCATTCTCAGCCGGTCTATATCAATAAATGAAATGACCGGCTGAGTAGCCTTCACATCCTGAAACTTCTCTATATACACTTCTCCCACATATCCATTAAATGGAGCTATCAAGCGAGTATCCTCCAATTCGTAAGAGGCGGTATCAAAAGCTGCTTTAGCAGTGGTATAATCAGCCTTGGCCTTTTCGTATGTACTGGCCGAAACATTATTCTTCTCGTACAACTTCTCTATTCGTTCAAACTCAGCTTTAGCCTGGCAATAGATCGCTTCGGCCCGTTCTTTACGAATATGAAAGTCACGCGGATCTATTTCAGCAATAATACTCCCCTGTTTGTAAGAGTTACCGGCATATACTTCAAAACGATCGATGGGGCCTCCTACGCGAAACGACAATTCCGATGTACGGAAAGGTTGCGCAATGAACGGAAACTCCGTTGTGTTCTGTCCAAAGCCCGGAATAGCTTGTGTTGTCCTGACAATAAAGTCCTGACTTTGCTTACTGTCTTTATCTGTGCAAGAAAATAGCAGTAAGAGAGTAACTAATAATGCACCTATCTTCATATCTTATTTTTTTAATTTCCCGACAAAAATAGATAATCAGACGATGTAATAAGGAAGTAAAGATTCTGAGACCGGAAAAATGAAGATTGAGTCAGGAGTATATGGGATGAAGCCGATAAAAAGATTATCAGGAGATATTGCTTATACCCAAAAACAAGTCATCCCCTCGTGTCTTCTGACCCAAGGGGATGAACTCTCTGAAAAAAACGGCGACTACCTACTCTCCCACTGTTACGCAGTACCATCGGCGTGATCAGGCTTAACTTCTCTGTTCGGAATGGGAAGAGGTGGAACCCTGATGCTATAGTCACCTGAATAAGGCAGACATAATGTACAAAAGTAAACTTAGCCGTCTATCAAACCGATAGTAAAGCTAAACGGATATATAAACCATAAAGGACAATAAAAGAAAGTCATCGGGCAATTAGTAACGCTCGGCTGTGATGTTACCACCTGTACACCTGCGTCCTATCAACGTTGTAGTCTACAACGACCCTAAAAGAAATCTAATCTTGTGGCTGGCTTCGTACTTAGATGCTTTCAGCACTTATCCAATCCCGACTTAGATACCCGGCAATGCACCTGGCGGCACAACCGGTAAACCAGAGGTCAGTCCAACACGGTCCTCTCGTACTAGTGTCAGAGCCACGCAAATTTCATGCGCCCACGATAGATAGAGACCGAACTGTCTCACGACGTTCTGAACCCAGCTCGCGTGCCACTTTAATGGGCGAACAGCCCAACCCTTGGGACCTTCTCCAGCCCCAGGATGTGACGAGCCGACATCG